>Ga0209550_10000097_pt1 | contig 66767 bp, 61 predicted proteins | sample LauGreSuBDMM15SN_2_FD_187567 | JGI IMG/M metagenome (GOLD analysis project Ga0209550, IMG submission 187567) | Freshwater lake microbial communities from Lake Michigan, USA - Su13.BD.MM15.SN (SPAdes) (version 5) | ecosystem: Environmental > Aquatic > Freshwater > Lake | place: Lake Michigan... | reverse complement strand
GAATATGTACCTAATTTACTTTTATAAATAATTATTTTGGCACAAAGAATTAAAAACTTACTTAAACTTTACGGTCTCAATTTTATTTTCTAGGCTTTTTGCTACCTCTGGTGGCATGTATTTTTCGTCATGCTTAACCAATAGCTCGGTGGCGATAAATTCGTTTTTTGCTGCATCAAATTTTCCTTTGGCAACCACGCCCTGCTTTTCACGAAATAAATCTGGAACTAGGCCGCTGTAGGTTATTATCAACTCATCTTCTAGATCTGTAATCGTAAATTTTGTGGTCAATGCATCGATTTTCTTAATGCTTTTTTCTACCACCAAGCCACCCACCCTAATTTGTTTATGAGAAATTTTTTTTAATGTTGCAGCACTATATAATTCAGATGGAGAATAGAAAAAAACAATTTCTTCACGAAAATTTAAAACAACAAAAACCAGTGCAGCAATAGAAATAGCAAATACTGAGGCTAAAAAAATTACGCGCTTTTTTTTATGGTTATTTTTCATTTTGGTATTTTTTTAAGCGGCAATATTTTATTAATACAACCAATGCAAAGCCGCTAATTACAATAGCTGCGACCATATAAGCCGATATTACATAACCCGAATAATCTTGTATATTTTCCATGAAAATTTAAGAAATTATAATTTATAGCACGAGAATCATTGCAAAATAAAAGAGTTTGATTATCGTTGCCTACTATTCGTTTTCAAATTGTTTATACAATTATTCTTGCCTAGATAGCTCAGTTGGTAGAGCAAAGGACTGAAAATCCTTGTGTCGGGGGTTCAATTCCCTCTCTAGGCACCACTTTCCTCATCAATCATAATTAGCGAAATATTTCTGCCAAAATCGGCTACGCCTTCATGCGTGGCTTTGCGGTAACTGGCATAATTTTTATAATTGGCGTAAGTATCGATATTTATATCGTGAATATTTTTAATATTTTGCTGCTGTAATTTTTCTTTTACGTAGCCCGGCAAATCAAATAAGTAGTGGCTTGAAGAAGCCTTATCTGCAATAAAAAACTTTTTATTTTCAGCGCTTTCTGTAATAAATTCTTCGATAAATTCAGGGCCAACTCTGTAAGATTCTTGATGAATCATCGGACCAATATCTGCACGAATTTGCGCAGGTTCAGCGCCAAGATTCTTCATCTCGCGCACTGCGGCGGCAATTATATTAGATCTGGCGCCGCGCCACCCAGCATGAACCACCGCAATAACTTTTGCTTGCGAATCTTGCAATAAAATCGGCGAACAATCTGCAGTAACAACAGCAATTGCAAGCCTTGGCAAGTTAGTAACAATTGCATCGGCTTTGGGTAAATTTTGCGTACCGTGAATTTTTTTATCATTATCGATAACACAAATTTCTGCGCTATGAATTTGATTAACGAAGGCAATATTAGTAAAATTAAAATTTTTTTCTTTCAGCGCATCCTCAATATCAGAGCGGTTTGATAAGGCGCGATCGATATGACATTCTTTGCCAAAAAAGTTATGCTTAATCATTAACGTTTAAATTTAGAAATATTATTTTACAGAATATAGGCTTCTTTTCTACTTGGCCACAAATTAGCTTCGTTGCAAAAATATGCCAAAGCGCTAATCGGCATCTTAAAATTAAGACACAATTTTCCATTTTTTTCTTAAATAAGACTCAACCGACTCTCTTTCTTCTTCTGATAGAGCGCGACCAAAAATTATTATTTCGGCAATATCTCCATTATAATAAGCCAAAGGATTTGGGTCTGGCCCTATGCTTCCAATGGTTGCCAGATTATAAGATACTAAAGCATCTGCAGGATTATTACGAGCCCCACTCAATTCAGTTAAAAATTGAGATACGCCATTAAGATAATAATACTTCGCGGTATAATCAAAAACATAGCTGTGTAGAACTGGTTTTTTTGGCAAGTATGCCGGCACTACAATATCGTAATCATTGTCGTATTGTGCAAATGTTGCGGTGGTATCGAATCTATATCCCAAAATCAACATGCGGTTTGTGTCATAATCTTTTCCTCCAATAAAATAATTGTTCGACTGATTAGATCCCCTTTGCTCAACCACAAATACCGTGTAGTCACTGCCCACAATTGCTGTGCCGTTAAAATTAAGGGCAGCATTTCCATCAAAATGCACGCATGGTAAATTATTTATGCAGGAAGTAATATATTTTGGCAGGTGATTTGTATCGCTTTGAGTTGGATTATTTTTTATTGCAGAAGTTGGATTTATGTCTCTCCACAAAGAAATATTGGCCCCATTTTGAGTTTCATTTTCGCTAAAACTTTCTTCCGATGCGGCATCAACCCACATAACAACTCCTTCAATCGAACTTACATCAGAGCTAGCCGTTAAAGAGCGCGCCGTTAACAATTGAAAAGCCTCGACCAACCTACTTGATTGAGTTATGCCCGCAACTATGATACCAATTATTAGAATAACTACTGATAATTCTATCAAAGAGAATGCTTTTTTGCTACGATTAAGCTGATTCATATTCTTTTACTGACTTGATTATTAAATATAATTTTTGAATCAAATTCTTTGATAAAAAAACGCAATTTAGCTAGATATTCTTGCGGATTTTTTATTTTTACAAGAGAATTTTTTGGTGTAAAAAACATGTCGTGAAGCCTGGTAAGCAAGAATCTCATGGCTGCGCCACATAGAGCAATTTTTAAAAAATTTAATTCTACATCAGAAAATTTACGAGAAATTTCGTAACCATTTTTAAGTGCGAAAAATTTTTCTTGTGAGAAATTATTATTTTCATCAAAACACCAGGCGTTTATGGCAATAGCAAAATCGTAGATTAGCGCCTCGTTGGCAGCAAAATAAAAATCTATTACGCCGCAAATTTTATTATTTTTATCGAAGAAAATATTGTCAGGAAAAAAATCGAGATGCGTTGCAGCACTAGGTAAATCGAAGCGCCAAGATTTTTCTAAAAAGTCTAGTGCTGTTAAAATTTCGTCATCGAGATTTTTGTCTACCCTATCTTCAAACCTACAAAACAAAGGCCTCCAGCCCTTAACGCCTAAATCGTTTTCGCGCCTTAAAATAAAATCTTGCGCCGCAATATGCATCTTTGCAAGCATTGCGCCCACTTCAAAGCAGTGCTGCGGAGTGATGTTGCCGTAGTAACCATCTGCTTGCACCTTCAACACTTCTCCTGCTAAAAAAGTAACAATAGAAGCTTTTTTGTTGCCAAGATCGACAATTATGTCGCCTTTATTATCAAGGATCGGGCGCGGACAACTAATTTTTTTTTGCGCCAGATGCAGTTTTAAATTTATAAAAAATGGCAAATCATTTGTGTTGATACGAGACTCAAAAATAGTTAGAATATATTTTGATTCAGCCTCGATACCCGCCAGCTTTGTTGTTAGAATAAAATTAGAATTATCAATTCCTTCAATAATTTCTTTAAAATCTACCAACTCTCCTAGCGAATAAATGGCGAGATGCCTTGATAATTGTTCTTCGGTAAGCCTTGTGTAAACCGCCATATATATTCAATTAAAATAATACCTGCGCCCTTAAAGATAAGGCATTGAAGCGCTGATCGTATCCTTGCCTAAAATCAGCCACCGATCTTTGATAATCTAGCATTAGACGCGTATTTTCGTTTAAATACCAGTTAATTGCCGCGGTGACATCTTGAGTTTTTCCAAGCGTAATATTGGCGCCGCGATAATTATCGTTTTTATCTAAACTAGAAAAGCGCGCCGCTAACTCCCACGCGCCAATTCCGCCTTTATCGAATGGATTCTTAACTTTTACCGTTGCAAAATCTCCTGTTTTAACGCGATATTCTTTTTGATCGCCGGTTAAAAACCACGAAGCCTGCAAATAATAGCCCTCAAAACTTCCTTTTTTTTCTGTAGTAGAAACAACGCCGCCCCCTTGTGCATTATTGTCGTAATTAACCCGATTGATTATATATTCGCTTTGCAAATAAACTGATTTTAACTTTCCGGCAAATTCAAAATCGACATAACTTTCGTGATCGATTGGATCGGCAGTAACATTGCCCGCCGACACAGTTTTAGTATTGCGGTTTTTGCCAAAATAACTGCCCGATAATCCTAAATGCAACAAAGCATCGTCGTTATTAATTGGCGCATAAGTAAACCTGCTTGAAACAGAATAAGTGCTGTCGTCTGTTCTAGTTTGTGTAGCGGTATTTGCATCTATCGCTTCGCCAAAAACTCCGAGAGCAGCTTCCCAATCTGCGCCAAACCTTGCCACTTGCGCACCCACCAACCTTGATGGCGTAGAGGCGGTGATAATAGAGCGCTCGACAAAGGTAGTGCTGGCCACGCTGATAATTTTTTCTAGAGAAAATGATGGTTTAAAATTACCAATTTTAAACTCGGTATTTTTTACTCCGCCATAAACAAAAAACGCGTCGGTAATTAATCCCGCGCCAAAATCATTTTGAAAACGATAAGTTAAATCTTTAGTAAGATTGCCCGCAATAGCTATGCGCAACCTTCTAATATCAGCGCCGTCTTTCTTGGTGTCGTTGGTATTTTTTTCGTTATACCATTTTCCTTCAACTTGCAAAAAACCGCTAATTTTAGCATTTTCAAGCAAAGACGTGACCTGATTTTTAGCATTTTGTTGAGGGTCAATAAGCGCTTGTGGCTTGGCTTCAGAGAGTTTTTCAACTTTAGCTTCAAGCTGCTTTAATCGCTCGATAAGCTCTTTTTCTTTAGCGCCAGGTTTAACAGATGCTGCAAAAGTATTTGCGGAATAAGTGATAATCGCCGCCATCAGCAGCGCAATCAATAGAAGAGATTTCATTATTTACTTTGTAAGTTTTTAATTTTAAAAACAATCCTTATATAGCCGCCACTTTACAAAACTTAGCAACCCACCACTACTCCTTTTGCAGCTCATCAATCTTGGGTTCAAGCCGACCTACCCCAACAAGAGCAACATCTTCTTTTGGCCTTTCTTCATCAGGCCTCGCCCCTCTAAGGCTATCGAAGTGATGTTTTATAACCGACTCGCTTGCGCCTCTAGCGCCAGATTTAGTAAATTTAGCAAGAAAATCTTCTAGGGCGTCAACATCTATTGATGCAGCAATTATCTGTATTGCCGCCTCTTCTCTTTGGTCGATGGCGCTAGACTCATTTTGCAGAACGTGATTTAATAAACCATCTACGATTCTCTCTCTATTTTTTAAATCTGGGTAGGCTGCCTTTATTGCCTCGCCTATTGCCCCGCCCTCAATAATGCTATTGTTAAAGCAAGCATATAGAGCCGAAGCCACCGCGGGCTCTAGATCTATATGAGAAGACCCGCAATTCCTTAATAACTCTGTTAACTCCTCAGAATTCATTGATCCAATTGTGGGCAAGCTAAGAAAAGTTGTAATAACACTGGTTTTGTAATCAGATGCCCCAATTGCAAAATTTACCGGGGCGCCCGCCCTAACATCAAAAAGAGGCACTACTTTTTCTAGCAACCACGAAGCTTCGATTACAACATTTCTTTTATTAATGAAACTCTTGAGCGAATACATAAAATCTGCATCCGAAAAACTTGTCGGATCTTGTTCTAACGCACGAGATTCGTAGCCGCTGCGCATTGTCGAGCGCCTCTCTTTTTTAAAATCTCGCCAAATTTGTATGTAAAGGTCTTTATCAAGATCAATGTAGGAAATATTGCGCAAAACAGAGCAGGTAAAAGAGGCGGCACCAAGAGAATAAACACTTCGAACCGCATAAAACATTTCATCACTTACCACGGACAAAGACTGCAAAATATGATCAGCAATAAATGCGCAGTCCCTCATATTATTACTTAAAAATCTTTTAACTTCTTGAGCATTAACAAAGTGATTGGCAAAATATATTCTTAGGCAATTTGACATAACCGCATCTGCCTCGCACCCTTCTTCACGAATCATCCTTGTCATAATTTCTGTTAAGTGCTCTATGTGCATTATCGGCTTTTTATTTATATATTCATACGCAGCCCTTAACTTAAAACTACTTACCTCATCCGCCCCCCAATCTATATCTTTGCAATGAAGACCCTTTAATAATTTAAAAAAACTTTCTTGGTCGATTTCATCGTTAAACCCAAAAAAACTCTCTAATATAATTGCCATGCACGTAGATCGCCTTCTTTGAGCAAAATTTTTATCTCGATCAATGTTTTCATCAAATTTAAAATCTATTTCTTGGTATATTTTTATCATGTCATCAACGGCGTCGCCACTTTTATCGCCTAACATAAAAAAATCTAACACCATATCAGTTTGGTCTTCTAAAGATTTGCCCTGCAAGGCCTCAAATAATTCTTCTATTTTCATAATTTAATATTTTTACAAAGATAGTTTAGACGCGCTGTAAAAAGAAGCGCCAAAAAACTAAATTCAGCAAATGTTACTCGCCTTTTTTATCTTCAATACCTTGATACTGCTGCCATCCCACTTGGTATGCGGCATTTGATTTTACATTTTTTGTCCAAGATTTTTTGCCGCCCTCGCCCTGCATTTTATAAAAAGAATTTACGTTATCCTGAAATTTTTTCTCGGGCTTTGCAAGGCGCACCTGCGCTACAATTTCTTGAGTTGCCAGCGCAATTTTTGGATTGATTTTATTTTTAATTCTTGGGTTAAAAATTTTTGTGATAAAATTGGTGGTATTAACAAAAAAATCCATAACTTCAACACTGGTAAAGTCTCCTACACCATGAACATCGCGCGTTAGCGACAATAACTCGATATATCGCGCAAATAACTCTGCAAGAAATTGATGCGGCGGATAGGCTTTTAGCGCGTCAAACATCAAGCGCCTTATTTCAACATTTAAAGTTTTTAGCGAAGCCTGGCGAATGTTGAGCTCTGCGTGTTTAGCGGCAAATCCTTCTTGCTGACCATCACCATATTTGGCGTTTAATTCGGCAATAATACTAGAAATATTTAGATCGATACTTAAGCATTTATTAAATTCTTCGCCTAAATCAATGCCGCTTTCAACCTCGAGAGCGTGCGCCATTTCATGCGCCATCACATTGTGCGAAAATTTTTTTAAGATAATTGTTTTTTTAACTTCGCGTGAAAATTTTCCTAAAACCTTATTATAAACTTTATTTTGCTCGGTAAGATAACAACCAAGATTAGTGTCCCAATCCTTGATAATCTTAACTTCAAAGTGCAAATCTTTTTCTTGGGTTTTGGTAAGAATTAAATCTAGGCCATCTTTAAGTATTTCAATGCGATATAAATCGGCAAAAAAACGAGAGAATTTTTCACTTTCATCGAAACCCTCAAATTTTAACTGCGGATTAATTATTTTTTGCAAAAATTCTGACATAAAATATTTTATAATTGGCAATATAATTAAAACTCAAAATGCGCGAGATACATTATGATGCAGACTTGTTATCAATAACCAAATTTAAAATGCACGAGATAAATTTATGGCTTGGCATTATGCGTCTAGCTTTATCAAGTCTTCTACTGCGCTGCAAGCACTTTGTATAACTTCTGCAACTACAGATAATTCTTCTGATGCGAATTTTGATAAAACATAATCAGCCACTTCAAATTCTTTATTTTTTGGCCTATCAACACCCAAACGAATGCGCCAATATTCTTTGCCAATTACAGAATCGATAGATTTTAATCCGTTATGGCCCGCGCTACCGCCACCTATTTTTGTTTTTATTTTACCGAGAGGAATATCAATTTCATCGTGCAGCACAATAACATTTTGTGGAGAAATTTTATAAAACTTTGTTGCCTCAAGCGCCGCAATACCCGAATTATTCATGTATGTTTGCGGCTTTAACGCAATAACTTTTTTGTTAAAAATTTCTCCAACAAAAACCTCGCTTGAGAATTTTTTACCAAGCGAGCCGAAGCCATGATTTGCAACGATTTGATCAAGTGCAAGAAAACCGAAATTATGTCGCGTTTTTGCGTATTCTTTGCCAAAATTTCCGAGGCCAATAAGTAGATACATTTTGATCACAAGATTTTGTTTGTAAGCAAGCTAAATTCTCGATTGCCAAAAATTTTTTACCCAAACTATCAACTGAATTTTAAAGGTTAGTTTTATCAGCGCCCCTCAAATAAACAATGCTTTTTGATAAGACAAAAATCTTTTAAAAACATAAAACCATCACCGCAATTGACTCTTAAGTTTTTTTCGATATATTCGCCGTTTCTGTTTTTTATCGCAGATAATTGGGGATAGGTGGCCGAGTGGTCAATGGCAACAGACTGTAAATCTGTCCGCGCAAGCGTTCGCAGGTTCAAATCCTGCCCTATCCACCAGCGATTCGCGGGTGTAGCTCAATGGTAGAGCTCCAGCCTTCCAAGCTGGCCATGAGGGTTCGATTCCCTTCACCCGCTCCATTATAAATAAATCAATTATTTATGGATAACGCCCCCGCAAAAAAAACAAGATCAAACTATCATTATTAATGGAAGGCAAGTTAATTGCCACAATGTATCGCTTCAAGATGCGGCAATCGTTATTGCAAATTTCAGACATTTAATTTTCCGCCTATTTCCAAGAGCGCCAACACTTTAAGGCTTGAAAATGTAGGAGATTATAACGTTTCTTTTTTTAACTCACCTGATGATAAAAGAACCAAGATTATTTTTAAAGATGCCCTTTTTCTATCTTCGCTTGAGGAGGCGAAAAGATTTAATCTACTATTAGCTACTCAATTGAGTATAAAAGCAAATTTGCAATTTCAATTAGGTGAAATAAGAAAAAAAGAAGAGGATGCAGGAAAAAGGATTAGATTCTATGAAGGTCTTATAGCAAAACAAAAACTTGCTCCAGAGGCGGTTTTCAGCATTCAAGACCGAATCTTCGTAACCTTACTAGATTTAGAAGCCATCGCCAAAAAATTAATGGAAAAACCTCAATTGCAAGATGCAGGAACGGCAATTCAGAGGGCCGCAGGTGCCTTATCTCCTACGCCTGTTCCAATAACGCCATCGCATTTATCTTAGCGGCTGCGGCAATACCTCACACACCAGCAACTACAACACAATCAATACCACCAGGACCACAAGGCCAAGCCACTAACCGCTTATTAAATATTACTGGTGGCGAAGAACCAGACTCACTTGATCTTCTACGCTATCTTCAATTTCTACCAGCTTAAGGCGCGCGGTTTCGCCAGATAAAATTTTGATGGCACTTTGCTTAATTTTAAAATATTGCGCCAAAATTTTGATCACCGCTTCGTTAGCCTTGCCATCTTGCGGGGTGGCGACGGTTTTTATTTTTAATACACGATTACCATAAGCGTTGACACCGCCTTCTTTAACGTGATCTTGCTTGGCGTTTGAGGTAACTTTAATTGCTAATTTCATTTTGCTTGAGATAGGTATTTGTAGGCAGATTATAGGTTTTGCATAAATTCTAGTTAGATACTAATGTTTGGCAAGCAAGATTTATGAGATAAAATGCTACAAAATGCCGCTTTAGTAGTTAGTTGTTGAGTTTTGTTGGTTTTGTGGTATAATGAGGTTGGTTGTATTATTTTTTATAATAATTTTTATTTTATATATTTATGGATACTAATAGTCCTGCACGAAATAGATTTAGCGCTATTTTTGGTCTTGGCAACAGAGACTCTAGAGTTCGGCCCGTAATTACGCCTCAGCAAGAAATAATATCCCTCGCTGATCATATCATGCAAAGATTTTCAAAAACAGATTTACCGGAGGGGATATTCAGAAAATCATTAACTACTGCAGCCAGAAATGGTATGATAGCAACACAAGATCTTACTGCGGCCGATGCCGCGACATTATTGAAAATGAAAGTTAAGGAATTAAACCCTCCTATTATTCCAGTTGAAACTCAACAAGAACTACTATCAATTGCATCAAGATCAGACGGCAATGCAGAAAAAGCAAAAGAAGATTATAAAAACGCCCTATCTACATTAGCTCCCGAACAAAAAACTTTGTTAGGAAAGGTTTTAGATGCCGCACTATATGGGTTATCAGACGAAGGTGAACGAGGAGGCGGTGCCGAACAAACCAAAATGAGTATACTTAATTTAGGTGTAGTACTTGGACCAAATCTTTTTGTAAAACTTGAGACAGAAGATAATCAGTTTACCATCACTGCGCTTCAAAACAAATTAGCAGAGCAATTACTAGAAATGAGGCGAGACGAGTTGTTGGATATGAGGCCAAGAACCCCACGCAAAATAATCAATGTATTGCCAGCCCCAGGAAGTGAAGAAAGTGAAGAAGTATATGATGCTGGTATTGGAGAAGAACATTCATTGGCCTCAGGAGCCGATTCTGGAGTTAGCACTAATACGGCGCTCTCGGAGGAAAACCAAGACCCTGAAACTCTTTCTACCGCCACCACACCAGGCTTTGATGAACCTGCAAGAGGCGCAAATTTAGCACAGTCCGCGTCAGAACCAGCTACGAGCGAAAACGTCGCTCGTAAATTACCGCCAGAACCAAATAATCTTACACCCGACGAACGCCGAGCAAAAGCAAAAGCCGCAGCACTAACTACTGAAGTTAGAGAAAAAATAGCTATATTTGAAGAGCAAGCTCGATTGGCCAAAGAAATAGGGGCAGTTAGAAGAGCCTCTTCAGCTCCGACAGCTGGAAGAATGGTTGACTCACGCCCTGCTAAAGCATCTAAATCATTTGGAGAAGTGGTGAGCACAGGCCTTGGTCTTGCAGAAAGAATTAAGCAATTGCAAAAAAACTCTGGACAACAAGTCTCTTTCAGATCTAGATCTGCAACTGTAGTTGGTAGCGGTGCGATTGGCAAATTAGAACCAATCGCTTTTGAGGAAGGAACTGCGGAAGTAGTGCCCGCAGCTACAGTTGCAAGTTCTGTATCAATGCCAAATATGTCAACGCCAGCTAGCAAAGAATTTCTCCAATTAAACGTAGAGACCACCCCCCCTCTTGCTAGAAAAGTTGCTGATAGAACTTCATCTAGCTTGTTAGCTAAAGATTCTGTTCAAGAGGTTGCTGCAACCTCTGACGCACCTATTGTGGATAGGCCAGAATCTCCGCCATTACCAACAAGGAATTATAACGCGGTTACCCATGCGCTTGATTTTCTAAAAAGGGCAATGCTTAAGGCAACACCTCCCAAGGCGCCCACAATAGCAGCCAACGGTGATATGTATGCTAGTCCAAAAACAGTACTCGCGGAAGCTGAAGTTCAAGAATCTACTAGAGCAATCACAGAAGCTGAAGCTCTAGAATCTGCTTCAGATTTTCAATCAATGGTGAATCTGATAAGTACTTTAGACCTCAACGATATGCGACTCTTTCTTACACAAGCTGGCGATCGAGGAAGATCTTTCATATTGAAAAATGCTAGCAAAGAACTCAAGCAAGAGCTTGAAGAGCCTATGAGAGAATTAACTTTGACTAAAGAGGTGGCGAAAGCCGCGGAAGAAGCTGCGACCAAGGAAGTTTTAACTGGAGACGCTTTTAAGAAAAGACTTGCAGCGGCGGTGGTGGAATATGAAGCTGTAGAGAAAGAAGGTGCAAATGCAGCTAAGGGTGCTGCGCTACAAATATTTGAAATAGCTTTAACTAATATAAAAGAGGTGACTGCTAAAGATCTAGAATATTTCAAAATAATTGCGCAAGATTATAATGGAAAAAAAGATTTTCATGAAAACAAAAAAACAAAAGAGCCTCTTGCCCTTCAAATCCTAGCATTAAAAGCCGAAGCGGAGGTTGCAACTCCAGAGACTCAAGAACCTGCGCCAGGTCAATCAATTGCAGATGGCGCTCAAGGCGAAACATCGACAGATGGCCAAGCTCGCGATGGCGAACAAGAAACACCTTCTTCAAGCCCTATGGCTCGAGCAAATGAGAGAGGCGAGAAAGGCTTTGGCGCCAGATTTCTTGGAGTACTTAATAAGCTCACTAAAAGCGTCATAAAATTTAGTGAAAAGCTTGCTCCGCGCAGATCTCCGTCTCCTACTGCAGTAGTGCACTTGGAAGGAAAAGATCGTGAGAAAGATTCGCAAAAACTCTAAAACACACCGTCAATCGCTTTACGCACGCCAATTTGAATTGTGCTCGTTCTTCGATAGATACTGCTAAAATCGGCCTCATAGCCTGCAAATGTGGGCTGGTTGCCATACAAAATATCGAAGGCGAGCGTTTCAGATTTTATCCACTTAAGACCAGTTTGATAAGAGTGGAAAAGGCCCGGCGAGTCTCGCGGTGAGTTTGGCGAGCCGTTATAACTTTCTATAAATAGCCGAAAATCTTTGCGAAGCAGTGCTATATCTAGCGCTATGCCAAGTTGCATGCGGTATAAATTTTTGCCGGTTGGCAAAGCATAAGAAGCCTTGGGGCCAGTGTTTATATGCATTATCACCGCATCTTCAAAAAAACGACTAGTGAAAATTCCCATTAAATAAGCATTGGTTGCGTTGTCGTAATATTGTCCCTGGCCGCTATTTACAACATATCCGGCAGAAATTGCAAATGATGGAATTGCAACATTTTTGGGGCGAATAATGTTGGTTTTTAGCTGCATGATTGGGTTCATGAATGCAACCGATTTATCAGAGAAATCGTAACCCGCCAAAGCGCCCAGCCCTATTTCTAAATTATTTGTTAGGCCGTAAGATGCGCCTAAATATTGGCCAAGTAAATTAGCCGATTTATCGAGAGATTTTTTGGGCAAATGCCAAATTTCGGTAAATTCTTCAACTAGTAGTTGGTTGCGATTAGCAGTGCCGGCATCGTCGGTTACAAATGGCAGCGCCGCCAATGATTGTTTGGCAAAAATTAGTAATGTGAATAGAATTATTATTTTACGCATCTACGCACCCCGCAGCATAGCTTGAATAGCCATTAATCACGCCGCCACTCAACCAATATTTATGTAATTTCATGTCTGCTTATTATTGCAATAGACTTTTTTTCTGTCGCCGCTAAAGTTATCCTTATAATTTTATAGGTCATTAAAAATGTCATTAGACCATCTATTTGAAGCAAAAAAACGTCTCTATCCACAAACTGCCAAAGGCCGATTCCGCAGGCTAAAATGGCTTTTAAACAGCATTTTTTTATCTATTTATTGCCTTTCGCCCTTCTTGCGCTTTGATCGCGGGCCTTCTGCTGCCAATCAAGCAATTTTGATCGATCTTCCAAACTCGCGCCTCTACTTCTTCGCCATCGAAATTTGGCCGCAAGAAGTTTATTATTTAGCAGGAATTTTAATTTTAGCTGCCGTTATTTTATTTTTTGTTACATCGCTATTGGGCCGCGTTTGGTGTGGCTACGCCTGCTTTCAAACGGTGTGGACCGATATTTTTATCTCGGTAGAAAAATTATTTCAAGGTGATCGCAACGCTAGAATCATCTTAGATCGCAAGCATTCTTTCGAGAAATTTTACAAAAAATTTCTTACCCACGCCACCTGGATTTTAATTTCGCTAATCACCGGCTATACCTTTGCTTGCTACTTTAACGATGCCTTCTTGCTTGTTAAAAATTTATTTCAAGGCCAAATTAGTTTCGATATTTTAGGATGGATTCTAGGAATTGCCGCCGCAACCTACATAATGGCGGGCTTTGCGCGCGAACATGTTTGCACTTTTATGTGTCCTTATGCACGATTTCAATCGGCGATGTTTGATCGCGATACCCTAATTATTACTTACGACGAAAAACGCGGAGAGCCTAGAGGCAAGCTATCTCGATCTGCACCCAAAACCGGTGGCGATTGCATTGACTGCAAGCAATGCGTCGTTGTTTGCCCTACGGGCATCGATATTCGCAATGGTTTACAAATGGAATGTATCGCCTGCGGCCTTTGCGTTGACGCTTGCGACGAAGTAATGGAAAAAATCGGCCTACCAAAAGGCCTTATCCGCTATGACACCGAGGCCAATTTAAAAGAACCAAATGCCAAAAATAAATTTCGTATTTTTAAGCCCCGCACATTTTTTTATAGCGCAATTATATTGGCGGTAAGCTTTATTATGCTTTATGGTTTAATTGCAAAGCCAAAGCTTGAGGTTAGCGCCATTCCTGATCGCAACCCCGCTTTTGTAAAACTTTCAGACGGCTCGATTCGCAATGGTTATATACTAAAAATTTCTAACAAAACGCATGAAGATAAAGTATTTTTATTTAAATTATTAAATCCCCAAGAAGCAGAAATAAAAGTACAATCATATGAGGGAGTAAGCGCCGACCATCTTCCAGTGAAGGCCGAAGAAGTAAGAAGTTTTAAAATTTACGTTTCTTTGTCTCCAGAATTTTTAGAAAAAACCGCTGGCGAAAATATTATGCTAGAGGCCGCAATAACAGATGAATCAAGCCTTGAAGAAAATAGACTAGGAATGGTTTTTGTTGTAAAATAACGACAAGAAATATTTAGCGGGCCAACTCAAAAAATTATATTAGCTCGCACAAATTACAAATTGGCGCTTGCCCATTTTGCATCAATTTTTTTATAAGCATTAACCTTTTTAAACTTCTTAGAAAACTTTTTAACAACTTCTAAATCTTGCGCTTCATAAAAATAAAAAACCCGCGCAAAGCCTGCAATAAAGGCTTCCGAAGCTTCTTTTGTTAAAATAAGATAATCGGCTTCATTAACATTTTCTTCTTGATTAGTTAAAAAAACTGGCTGACGCGTCCAGCCAAATTGCTCTAGGTCTTTATCGGCCAAGGTTGCGTGAGCAATAAATTTATACTTTCCATAAGACCATAAAGAATCATCGATTTCTTTAAATTTTGCTGCGTCTTGACAAAGAATCAGTGCTTTTTTCTTATCATCTACAACCTTAATTAATAAGGGCGCAAGAGACTTTGTTATTGCATCGTCTATTTGGTAAAAATTTATTTCTGTCATTTGTGTAAACTCTTTTTAAAATCTTAAAAAATTAATAAGAAAAATCTGGCGCAAATTATAACTCATGACGATCTTCTCGTCCACCTTTTAGTTGTTGCGCTTCGCGCTTACTAGGACTTGTGCCGACGCCATCTTTAACAACTCCACCAACTTCTTCAGAATCGTCAATTACAATACTTTTTACATCAACACCAACAACACTCTTTATTTTATCTTTTGCTGCCTTGGTTACTTTTTTAGGGCCATCGAGCTGCTCTTCAGCAGAGGTCAACAATAAAGGATTATTATCTTCTTCTCTAGCGCCACAAATTTCTTCTCTTGCATTTAGTGGAAGTGCGCTATTTATATGCGCCTCAAGTTCAACCAGGCCGACAAAGAATCGCCCAAATTTTTGCTCGAATGTTACTCCAGAAAATAAATTAAAGAGCGATCTGTCATACTTGGCGTCTTTATCTGTTGGCATTTCGTGATTATTATATGTTACCTCATACATATACATATTTAAAATTACCGTATGCAGCATGGCGTGGACTTTTTTCTGCTCTTTAGTTGCCTCAATCTCCTCGCCATCTTTAAAATAAGAAACCAGCTCATGAATCTTACAACCACCGACTTCTTTTATTACCTTTGTTTTAAATCCGTGCTTCATTGATATAAATTCTTCAATTATATCATCTGTTGCGCCCGAAGTTATTAATGGCCTTTTATCGTAGTTTGCAGCCATCTTTAGCATCTTTAGACAATCTTTTTTTGGCAACGAAGAAAATATACACCGATAAGCCTCTTCTTTCATTTCTTCAATCGACTTTACGCATCGATCTAAATATTGCTTACTTGGATAACTTCTTCCTACAAGCTGTTCACGGTGCGTAAGTTCGTGATCAATAATTCCTATATCTTGATATGGCGCATCAAAATTACACCCAAAAACCATTTCATCATTACGATAGTTGTAAGCGCCAACAGTATAAGAAAGATTAGCCTCTGCAATTTCTTGACTACTCATTTTATTGTAATCATAAAGCTTTATTGCGTTGATGGTTTTCAATAAAAAACCCACCCTTTTTTCGTTGCCCTCTTCAACAAAGGCACGCAAACTTTTTCGAAAATTTTCTTTAACCGCATCTTGATTTCTACGCCCCTTATAGCTATCAGAATATACAACCTCGATTCTTTCTTTTGCCTCATCAAAAATTTGATCAAATGATTTTTCTGGCGCCGCGGCTGGCTGCACAAGATCATCTTCAAAATCATCTTCAAAATCACTCCTTGCACCAACAACCTTTGATGCAGTAGCCCTGCTTTCAACAACAGCTTTCTTTTCAACGACCTTCTTTTTATCGCCCCCCTTTGACATCGCTTGCTCTACAAAATTTTGGGCTTTACGAATAAGAGGCTCGTCTGCCTTAGGAATTTCTGCCGCTCTTGCCATAATTTCAGCCCTTTCTCGAGGGCCAATATCTTTTGAAATACTTACCTCGATTGTTTGCAAGAATTTTTTATCGGCCTTAGGCTTTTGGCCATCACGAAGCCCCTTGTCTTTTTCTTGCAAGTCGCTGCCCGCATTATCAGAAAGATGTTTTGCAAAATCTGCAACACCAACAGCGCTATTCATCAGAATTAAAGCCAAGACTAGTTGAGTTTGCCATGTATTTTTAAAGCCATGAAATTCTAAATCTCCGGTATATTTTTTGATTTTGGCGTCGCGAAGAAATTTGTATTCTTGTGCAGATTTTAGCTGCCGATCATTCTGCGCATGAGGCAATTCTACTCGCTTGTTTTGCCTTAGAGCATGAATACCGCGCGTTGAATCAACTCCCCTTCCAGAATCACCACCCTTACTCATAAATATATCTATTATAAATTATAAAAACCGCAAAAACTCATGAATTACATCCTCATAAAGCTTGCGCTTAAAAGATACAATATGGCTAACTATTTCTTCGCGCGAAACCCACTTCCACTCAGAAAATTCGGGGTCTTCGGTGTTAATGTTAACCGCAGAATCATCACCAGTAAACTCTAGCAAATACCAGCGCTGCTTTTGCCCCAAATATTTGCCGCCCCAAAATTTTTTCTGCAATTTATAAGGCAAGTTGTAATAATAATATCCGAGGCTTTTACTAACTATTTGCACCTGATTTGCACTAATTCCGGTTTCTTCTTTTAACTCGCGCAGCATTGCGTCATCTTCGTTTTCGTTAACGTCGATTCCGCCTTGTGGCATTTGCCAAGCATCAGAATTATTATCGATTCTTTTGCCAACAAAAATTTTTTTCTGCGCATTAAGAATTAAAATTCCAACGCCGCTGCGATAGAGATAGTCTGGCTTGGCGCTGTTTTGATCACTTGCTTGCATTTTTTAATTTTGACTGTCTTAAATATTAATTTAGAATCTAACTCGTAATCTATCTAATTCAAGATGCCAAACTAAACACAGCAACCAATAATGAAATATATTTCAACTCGCCAAAACGCCGCCGAACTCTCTTTTAAAGAGGTTGTATTACAAGGATTAGCAAGCGATGGCGGCCTCTATGTGCCCGAATTTTTACCATCTTTTAGCACCAAAGATTTACAACATTTGCGCCACTTATCTTACGAAGAATTATTTTTTGAAGTTACCAAACATTTTATCGGCAACGAAATCGATGCCAAAACTTATCACGAAATTATCAAAAAATCTTACAAAAATTTTTCGCATACAGCCATTGCGACCATTAAACAGCTATCTGGCAACGAATTTTTACTAGAACTTTTTCACGGACCAACCCTTGCTTTCAAAGATTTTGCTTTGCAATTTTTAGGAAATCTACTCGATTATTTTTTGCAAAAAAGCGGTGAAAAAATCGTGATTATTGGCGCCACTTCTGGCGATACAGGATCGGCGGCAATTGCGGGATGCATGCATTCTAAAAATGCACAAATTTTTATTTTACACCCCCACCAAAAAGTTTCAGAAGTGCAAAGAAGGCAGATGACAAGCGTGCTTGCGCCTAATGTTTTTAACATTGCCATTAAAGGAAATTTTGACGATTGCCAAGCGATGGTTAAAAAAATGTTCGGCGAACAAGATTTTCTTGGCAAGCGCCAAATGGTTGCTGTAAATTCTATCAACTTTGCCCGCATCATGGCGCAAATTGTTTATTATTTTTATGCGGCTTTAAGGCTTGGCGCATCTGATTCTAACCAAGTTTCGTTTATTGTGCCCACAGGAAATTTTGGCGATATTTATGCCGGATTTTTAGCAAAAAGAATGGGGCTACCCATCAAGCGCCTAGTGATCGCAACCAATGCTAACGATATTTTGGCGCGCTTTATTAATAGCAATAATTATAGCAAAAACGAGATGATCGAAACCATCTCTCCTAGCATGAATATTCAGGTTTCAAGCAATTTTGAGCGACTGCTTTTTGATATTCACAAAGAATTTAGGGCCGAAAAAAAACTGGCAAAATTAATGCAAAATTTTGAACAAACCGGTTCGTTAAAAGTTGAAGAAGAAGTGCTAGAAAAAATTAAAAAAACCTTCGCAGCCTACACAATTAGCGATGCAGAAACTAAAAACACAATTCTTCAAACTTATCACGATACCTCTGAAACCGTTGATCCCCATAGCGCGATAGCAATTGCAGCTGGCAAAAAATTTATGCAAAGCAATTTGTATGAAGGAGAATTTGTTGTTAATCTTGCAACGGCGCATCCGGCAAAATTTTCTGATGCAATTATAGAAGCGGGCGCTTCAGCACCTTGCTTGCCAGAGTTTTTAAAAGATTTGCTTTCGCGCGAAGAGCGTTACGAAATTTTGGATAATGATTTGGGCTTAGTTAAAGAGTTTATCGCGCAAAAGCTTTAAACAAGCCACGACAAAAGAAATCGACACCTTAAAGACAACTAAACTATAAATTATAAAATGTCTCCAACACTAGGCTTCACGGCATTATTACTTATAATTTTCTTAAGCCTGTTTTTACCAATCTTTAACTTTTTTACAAAAAAAACCTCCGCTCAAAAATCGGATGAAATTTTGCGCACAATTAAAGAATCTGGCGAAATCTCGCTGGCAATAATCGCTATGATTTTTGTTTTATCGCTTACTGCACAAATATGTCTAATCTACTCCTACATAACTTCCGACTATTCGGTTCTTAATGTTTACCAAAACTCTCACCATCTAAAACCACTAATTTTTAAAATCGCAGGATCGTGGGGAAACCACGAGGGCTCAATGCTGCTGCTGCTTAGCGTGCTTTCTGGCTATAGTTTAGCTTTTGCTATAATCGACAAAAGCGAATATAAAACAATCGCACTATCGTCACAAAGCCTTATAATATGCGGCTTTGCAAGCTTTACTGCCTTTACCTCTAATCCATTTACCAGGCTATTTCCTGCGCCGCTTGAGGGGTTAAGCCTTAATCCGCTGCTACAAGATATTGGGTTGGCGCTGCATCCTCCTATGCTTTATATGGGATATATTGGCTTTTCTATGGCTTTCTCGCTGGTTATAGCTGGCTTGTTGCGCGAAAAAATTACACCGCAATTGGCGCAAATTATACAATTTTGGCTGTTTTTATCCTGGGGATTTTTAACTTTAGGAATCGGTCTTGGGTCTTGGTGGGCTTATCGCGAGCTTGGTTGGGGCGGCTATTGGTTTTGGGATCCGGTAGAAAATGTTTCGCTAATGCCATGGCTTGCCGGCACTGCGCTAATTCATGCGACCAAGCTACTTAAAAGCCAAAATATCTGTCGAATTTGGGTAACTCTTTTAGCAATTACCAATTTTATTTTGTGCCTTATCGGAATTTTTCTTACTCGCTCGGGCCTATTAACCTCGGTTCATTCTTTTGCAGTTGATGCCAAGCGCGGATTTTTTATTATCTTGCTAATCACAATAATTGGCGGAATCGCAATGTTAATTTTTGCCCTTAAAGCTAACAAAATAAAGCCTTTGCAACAAAATTCTCTTCCTAAAAACCACCAAAACAACAATCATTCTATTAAATTTCTCTCTAAAACCGGCATGATTTTTACCAATAATTACCTGCTGATAATCGCTCTTTTTACCACTTTACTTGGCACTTTATACCCCATTTTTTCTCAAAATATCTTCAACCAATCAATTGCAATTGGAGCAAAATACTACAATCAAATTTTCACAATTTTGCTGTTGCCGTTCCTATTTTTTTTAATCACCTCATATCTCACTCACTATAAAAACGAAATAACAAAAATAAAAATCTGCAATTGGCGCAATTCGTTGATTTTACTAACCTCATTAAGCTTAACATTTTTAGCTCATACGCAAACCAAAAGTGCTAATTTTGTCGAAATTTTCTTATTATTTTTAGCCATAAATGCCGCCTTTCTAGCTTCTTTTTCTTACAAGAGCGTTTCTAACATTGCCCATCTTGGCTTTACTTTGCTCGTAATCGGGATTATCCTTTCTTCACTTGGTTCAGTCAAAGAGGTAAATATTAAACAAGGTGAAGTAATAAACGTTTCAGATAATTCAAATTATCAAATTCGTTTTGATCGTATCGACTACAAAGCGGGACAGAATTTTTTGGCGCGCGAAGGAATTTTCACAATTCTTAAAAACGGCCATGAGTTAAATCGTATCAAGCCACAGTTACGTTATTATCCTGTATCCGACCAAACCACCAACGAAGCAGCGATCCGGCATGGATTTTTTGGCGATCTTTATCTTGCTATCGGCAATAAAGACGAAAATAATTTCTACGCCCTAAGAATTTACTACAAACCCTTTATTTACCTGATTTGGCTGGGATGTTTAATAATGTCAGTTGCGGCAATGTTAAAAATTGCGCAGTTTTTTATTGGTAAAAAAAATGAAGCTTTGTCATAAATTTCTTGCTACAATTCCACTGCTTTTTCTTCTTGCGCAAAATGCAAATTCTAACGGAAGCGCAACTAACGATAGTTGGCCAGGAGAAAATCTCGCCACTTTTCGCAACTTAAAAGTTGCCTCTAGCAAAAAATATATGGTTGCCACTGCCGACGAACTTGCCAGCAAAGCTGGTCAGGCGATGATCGAGCAAGGCGGCAGCGCTGTTGACGCGGCAATAGCGGCGCAGCTAGTGCTTAACGTGGTCGAACCTCATTCTTCAGGAATTGGTGGCGGCGGATTTTTGCTTTATTATAACGCCAAAACCACCCAAACAACTTATTTTAATGGCCGCGAAACCGCGCCAGCTGGCTCTTATTCTACAATGTTTCTCGACAAAGCAACCGGCAAAGCCCGCGAATTTAACGATGTAGTGCGCGGCGGCCTTTCTGTAGGCACTCCGGGATTATTAAAAATGTTTAAAGAGGCTCACGATAAATATGGTAAATTGCCTTGGGCAACTTTATTCGAGCCAGCAATAGAAGCTGCGCGCAAAGGATTTATTGTTAACGAAAGAATGCAAATACTTTCAAAACAAATTTCTTACTTAAAAGATTTTGACGAAGCGGCCGAAATTTATCTTAATAAAGATAAAAAACCGCGCCTTGCAGGAGAGTTAATTGCCAATCCAAAAATGGCTGCAACCCTAGAAACACTTGCCCAAGAAGGCATAGATCCATTTTATAAAGGACAAATCGCAAAAGACATTGTAGCGGCAGTTCGAAACTCTAAAATTAACCCCGGCACACTTTCTTTAAACGATCTTAAAAATTATCAGGTAAAAACTGGCGATTTAATTTGTGGCACTTACCGCGTAAAATATAAAGTTTGCTCGATGCCTTTGCCAAGTTCTGGCGGAATTACCTTGCTGCAAATTTTAGGCATCCTCGAAAATTTTGATTTACAAAATTTAAACCCCAATTCAAAAGAAGCGATTCACTTAATTGCCGAAGCTTCGCGCCTTGCCTACGCTGATCGCAACGAATATATTGCCGATATCGATAACGTGCCGGTAGCGCAAATGCTCGATAAACTTTATTTAAGGCAGCGCAGTAAATTAATTCGCACTACCCGCGCAATTGCAAAAATTACACCAGGCAAATTTGCAAATTCTGCCGCTTTCGCCAATAAATTAGCCAAGGTGAAAGCCGTTGAGCCGCCTTCAACCACGCATATTTCTATTATTGATGAAGATGGAAATGCTGTTTCGCTAACTACCTCAATTGAATATTTTTTTGGCTCGGCTTTATCGGTTGATGGCTTTATGTTAAATAATCAACTTACAGATTTTGCACTAACCCCTTTTGCCAATGGAAAATACGTAGCTAACCGCTTGCGTGCAGGCAAACAGCCGCGCAGTTCACTTACTCCAACTTTAGTTTTTGATCAAAATGATAAGTTATTAATGGTTGTAGGCTCGCCAGGCGGCCCAAGAATTACGCAATTTACACTGAAGGCAATCTTGAATCACCTCGATTGGAAAATGGATATTCAAGAAGCGATTTCTGCTCCAAATTTTGTGGCGTTAAATGGTGCGATTGAACTTGAAGAAAAAACTGCAGTAGCAAAGCTAAAACCGCAACTCGAAGAAATGGGCCACAAAGTGCGCGTTATCGATATTGTAAGTGGAATTCATGCAATTACGGTTGAGCCTAATCGCGAGTTGAAAGGTGGCGCAGATCCACGCAGAAATGGTGTTGCGATTGGAAAGTAATTACTTAGAGCAAATTTGATCCGGCGCGCAACAAGCAAAACTTATTGCCGCGATCGCGATAACAAACTTCGCCCTTTTGAATAAAGCCCACTTTACTCAACAATTTTAAACAAGCTGAATTTTCTTTATTTACACGTGCTGCCAAAGTTTGATCAGGAAATTTCTCGAAGAAAAACTTAAGAAAAGCTTCAGAAAATTCGTAACCATAGCCAAGGCCACCCTGCTTTGAATCTACCATGATCAAGAACTCAATTTTATCTGCTAAAGCGAGCGAGCCATCGCTTAAAAACTCTTGATTTTGCACCCCGCCAAAGCCGATAAATTTTTTAGTTTCTTTGCAAAAAATTAGATAGGCACCGATATTATTATTGTCTTTATAGCACTGCATTACCAATTCTATATCCTTCATAACATCAACTCCCTCTAAGAATTGACCACTTTCTTTTTGATTATAAAGATCGATAACAAATTGTTGATTTGCCGCAGTTAAAAATTGCGCTTCGAGGCGCTTGGTGGTGAAAGCTATATTTGATGCTGTAGAATATTTTGGCATAGAATATTTATTAGACGCAGCTACTTTACGCTGCCTCGCTGAATCTTTTTTATATGTTGCGCTTGATCTTTAAAGGCTATAGAGATCAATAAACACGCTTCTTAGGAGGAAAAGCCTGTACATCGTTACTCATGGGCTTTAACACCACTTCGCGATAATCGATTTTTGTTTCGCCCAAACTATTGCACCAAATAACCGTATGCTTCATCCAGTTATCGTCATCGCGGTCTTTGTAATCGTCGCGAGCATGGGCACCACGACTTTCTTTGCGATTTAACGCCGCTTTTATTGTTACTAAAGCTTGCACGCGTAGGTTGTCTAGCTCTAGGCTCTCAACTAAATCGCTATTCCATATTAAGCCGCGATCAGTAACGTGTAAATCTGCGAAGCTCTTGAAAATTTCTAGCATTGCATCGCAACCCTTTTGCAAAATTTCTTCGGTACGAAAAACCGCAGCGTGATTTTGCATACATTTTTGCATTTCTGCACGAATTTTTGCTGACGGAGATTTGCCATTAGCATTGCGAATGCGATCGAAGCGGGCGATAGATTCGGCGCCAGCATTGTCTGCAAGTTCGGCCTGATGAGCGTTTGGCTTGATTAATTCTGCAGCACGAATAGCAGCAGCGCGACCAAACACCACAAGATCAAGCAGCGAATTTGAGCCTAAGCGATTAGCGCCATGAACCGACACACAAGCTGCCTCGCCAATAGCCATAAGGCCCGGCACTATTTCTGTTTTACCGTTTTTTACAGTTAATACTTCGCCTTTTACGTTAGTTGGAATGCCACCCATATTATAGTGAACCGTTGGCAATACTGGGATTGGCTCTTTAGTGACATCTACGCCAGCAAAAATTTTTGCGGTTTCAGAAATGCCTGGCAGGCGTTCATGAAGAATTTTTGGATCGAGGTGATTTAAGTGTAAATAAATGTGATCTTTGTTAGGGCCAACGCCGCGCCCGGCCAAGATTTCCATAGTCATCGAACGCGAAACTACATCTCGGCTGGCAAGGTCTTTAGCGCTTGGGGCATAACGCTCCATGAAGCGCTCGCCTTCAGAATTAACAAGATATCCGCCCTCGCCGCGCGCGCCCTCGGTAATTAAACAACCCGCACCATAAACGCCAGTGGGATGAAATTGCACAAATTCCATATCTTGCAAAGGAAGGTCTGCGCGCAACACCATGGCGTTGCCATCGCCCGTGCAAGTATGGGCCGAAGTTGCAGAAAAATAAGCGCGACCATAGCCGCCAGTAGCCAGCACTACAATTTGCGCCTTAAAGCGGTGCATGGTTCCATCAAGCAGATTAAGTGCCATAATGCCACGACAGACGCCGTTTTCCATGATTAAATCGAGCGCAAAATATTCGATAAAAAATTGCGCGTCATGCTTAAGAGACTGCTGATAAAGCGTGTGCAAAATTGCATGACCGGTGCGATCGGCTGCGGCACAGGTGCGCTGTGCAGGCCCGCCCTCGCCGTATTCTTTGGTCATTCCACCAAATGGGCGTTGGTAAATTTTGCCTTCTTTGGTGCGCGAAAATGGCACACCATAATGCTCTAACTCGATAATTGCGTCTGGTGCTTCGCGACACATATATTCTATGGCGTCTTGATCGCCCAGCCAATCAGAACCTTTTACGGTGTCAAACATGTGCCAGCGCCAGTCATCTTCGCCCATATTGCCAAGTGCAGCAGAAATGCCTCCTTGTGCGGCAACAGTGTGCGAGCGGGTTGGAAACACCTTTGAAACGCAGGCGGTAGATAATCCTTTTTGCGCCATACCAAAAGTTGCACGCAATCCTGCGCCGCCGGCGCCTACAACCACAACATCGAATTCGTGGTCAACAATGTTATAACTTCCGATTTTTTTTTCTGACATTATATAGTAATTTTAAAACTTGAAAAGCATGCCAACATTAAATGAAGCAATATTAACATCAAAAGATTTGGTATCATCGAACACAGCAAAACCGTAATTTGTTCTATAGTCAACAGAGTCATATGCAAATTTAAGAGCGCTGTGTTTGCTAATATAATATAATGCCCCAATAGAGAAGATACTTGCGCTGCTATGATCTTTTTGGCTCACAACATTTGTATTTTCCGCGTTATACCAAGTAATTTCAGAAGCAGCGGTTCCAAATCCAAGCCTTGTATAAAGAGCAAATTTTGGTGTAAATTTATAACCAAGATTTAACGCCAAACCATAAACATATTTGATTTTAAGTTTGTCTTTATCGCTTAAAGCTGGGTTATTTTGATTTTTAAAATCAGTAATGGTTTGGCTATAGTTGTTAAAAAATATTTCTGGTCCAATAAAAAATCTTCCAAAATTACCTCTGTAGCCAAGATCGGCGCCAAAACCAATGTTGCCTTTTGAAACGGTGTCTTTTTCAAGAACTACGGTTTCTGATTTGCTCTTTATATTTTTAACTTCGATGTCTGAAGCAATTAACGATGGTGCAAAATATATATCTCCGGCAAAAGATTTATTGGCAAAAAATATAGATAAACAGATTACAGCAATATTAAGTTTTTTCATTTTTAATATTTTTTTTTAATAAGTAAGAGTTAATAATTATCCAATAAGGTGCAACCTAACAATAGCAAGAATCGCCGCAATTGCAGTAGTAATTGATAAAAAGTGAATCGCCACAATTGCAAAGCGACGAATAATTTTTTTAGCAATATAATCTTCAAGAATCACCTGCATTCCTAAGCTGCCGTGATAAAGAGCTGTAGAAACAAGCAAAACGCCCATCACCGCATTAAAAGGATAAGCAAAAAATACCGCCATATTTGCTTCTGGATCTTGAATAATTTTAACAAAAGAAACCGCCAGCCAAATCATTAAAGGCAAAAGTGCCACAGCCGAAACTCTTTGCATTAACCAGTGATGCGCGCCCGTATTGGTTGCCGGGGCAATTTTAATTTTTCGAATCATAAGTTACATAAATTTAAAATAAGCAGCAAAGCCAAGGGTAAGACCAGTTATAATAACCGCCATTAAAATAACTAAAAAGCCGTTGAAGCGCGCTGTTTTAAGCTCGTAGCCCTTGCCAATATCCCAAAATAAATGACGAACCCCGTTGCACAAATGATAATAAAGCGAAAAAACTATCGCAATTATTGCTGCATAACAAACATATTCAAATGTTTGCATCCACGGGCAATCGCAGTGCTCTTGCGAAGCGTTGCCTACGTTGACTTGATAGGTAAATAAAACTACATACCATGAAATTGCAATAATTGAAAAATACAACAAAACTCCGGTTAAACGATGAAAAATCGAAGTTAAGGAAGAGATGTTCCAGGCATAGATTTGTAGGTGCGGAGACGTAGGTCGCGGATCTTTTTTATAAGCCATTTTGATAATTTTAAAAAATCAGAATCTAATTTAATCACTACAAAATAAGAACAATCTAAATTCTTTACAATGAATTTTTGATTTTTGCTTGAGTAAGCAAATTTGTAGTGATATTATCCTTGTAAATTTACAATACCAAAAGTGATAACTACCCAAAATTAATGAAAAAAGCTTTTATTACCGGAATCACCGGCCAGGATGGATCATATCTAACAGAATTTCTTCTCGCTAAAGGCTACGAGGTGCACGGCATAATTCGCCGCTCTAGCAGCTTTAATACTGGACGCATCGATCATCTTTACAACGATCCTCAAGTTTCTGGCAAAAAATTATTTCTGCATTATGGCGATTTAGCCGACGCCTCTTGCATTTCGCGCTTGCTAGAAAAAATCACTCCCGATGAAGTTTATAATTTGGCCGCACAAAGCCACGTAAAAGTAAGTTTTGAAATCCCCGAATACACTACCGATATTGACGCCACAGGCACTACGCGCATTTTAGATGCCATTAAAGATACGCGAATTAAAACCAAGTTTTATCAGGCTTCGTCAAGCGAAATGTTTGGTAAGGTGCAAGAAATTCCGCAGCGCGAGTCTACGCCCTTCTATCCCCGCAGCCCTTATGCTTGCGCTAAACTTTATTCGCACTGGCTTACTGTTAACTATCGCGAAAGCTATGGCCTATTTGCTTGCAGCGGCATTTTGTTTAATCACGAATCTCCGCGTCGTGGCGAAACTTTTGTTACCCGCAAAATTACTCGCGGGCTTGCCGATATTATGGCTGGCAAGGCGCAAAAACTTTATTTGGGCAACCTCGATGCCAAGCGCGATTGGGGTTTTGCCGGAGATTACGTTGAGGCAATGTGGCTAATGCTGCAGCAACAAGAAGCCGATGATTACATTGTTGCCACCGGAGAAACCTATTCTGTTAAAGAATTTCTCGACGAATCTTTTGGCTATGCCGGCTTAGATTGGAAAAAATACGTCGAAATTTCTGAAAAATATTTCCGCCCCGCCGAAGTTGATTTATTAATTGGAGATTCTTCTAAAGCCAGACAAAAACTAGGCTGGAAGCCAAAAGTAAGCTTTAAAGAATTAGTAAAAATGATGGTTGATGCCGATTTAAAAATGCACAATATCGTTCTTTAAAGTTTACCTAAATACCATCTCTAAAGCAGGGACAAGCTGCCTGATTATTTATAAACAACCTAGGGAGTTAAAATTAACCCCGATTACCAAAAACTAATAGTTAACTGCTTTCAAAAAACCATGTTACAATTCTTTAAAAACAACACCTCTTCTCAAAGTAAGGATGGCGCGCCAACCATTGATAATTCTAATGCCTTAGGCTCTTTTATAAAAGAGCCTCTTGACGCCGCGCCGCAAGAACAAAGCCGCCTCGAAATCAGAATTATCCAAACTACCGATCAATTTCAAGAGATTGAAATAATTTGCGGCAAAAAAAAGAAGCGCCTTAAAATAACTAAATTTTTGCCAAATTATCTCACCAACGATTACCTTTATCACCCAATGGCAAAAGACGTTGGAGCCACTCATTTAAAGTCTTTAAAGCAAGAAAGCGCTACGCTTCTTTTAAAAGAAAAGCTGCTAAATGTTTTGGCAAAAATTAATTTGCTGCACCAAGATAGCCAAAATAGATCAACCTTATCGATTCATCAAAATGGCCGAATATCTGCCGCAGAAATTAATTTTCAAAGAATCTGGGATGGCCCACAAAGAATGGAAATTGACAAAAAATTCTTAGAGCTTTCAGTGCAGCAAAAGCAAGAAATGTTCGACAAAGAATCTGCCCGAAGATCGCCCTATCTTTCTACGCCAGAAAAGGCGATTTTAGTTGCAGCAATAAATCACTTTCGTCCCATTGATAACAAGGTTGAGCGCAATATAGTTTCTCGTAGTTTTGGCGAGATTTCTGATCAGACCACATTCAAAGAATTTGTCAAAGAAGTAGTCGGTTTAATTGCAGACAAAGAAAAATTAATTCAGAACTTTTTTGTTAATAAAGCGCCAAATTCTTCTCCCGATAAACACTCTAATTTAATTAAGCAGGTGACAGAAATTTTTTCTGAACGAGACGAGAGTAAGCGCAAACATAAAATTCGTGCTTTAAAAAAATTTGTCGACCAGCAATCGGCTAGCGTTATGTCGAAATAAAATGCAGCATAAAATAATTTTTGGCCTTGGCTCTAATCTTGGAGATCGCGAAAATAATATTGCGATGGCCGTTGATTCTCTTGCTTCGCAGCTCTCTTTGGCCAATCTAAAAAAATCAAAAATTCTTGTAAATAAAGCCCTGCTAAAACCAGATGCACCCAAAGAATGGGACCTCGATTTTTTTAATATTGCGGTTAGCGCCGATATTGATTTACAACAATTTTCGCCCGAAAAAATTCTTGAAATTACACAAAAAATTGAAAAGCAAATTGGCCGCAAAAGAAATGAATACAAGGTTTTGTGGGCCCCGCGTGAAATTGATATTGATATTTTAGCAATTGATAATTTGGTAATAGATCTTGGTAAAAAACTGCGCATCCCACACCACGCGCTGCTTGAGCGCGACTTCTTCTTGCAAACTATTGCTGAAATTGAAAATGAATGGCTAACAAAATTTATAGAATCTCGAAATAAAACTCTTTCTTAATAACTTCTATTTTGTTTTTCTTGGATCGAGATAAAGCAAAATTGGCGCAGAGATATAAATTGAAGAATATGTTCCTACGATAATGCCAAAAAACGCCGCCTGACTAAAGCTTTTTAAAACCTCGCCACCAAATAATACTAAAGCTAATAACGATAACAATGTAGCGCCAGAGGTGAGCAAAGTTCTGCTTAAAGTAGAATTTACGCTAGAGTTGATTAAGTCGGCCAAATTCATCTTTTTATATTTGCGCAGATTTTCACGAATACGATCATAGATAACTACCGAATCATTGATAGAATAGCCAATAACCGTAAGAATCGCCGCAATTGAAGTGAGATTGAATTCTAGACCAGTTGCCGCATAAAAACCAAGGGTAAGAACCGCATCATGCACGAGGGCAAAAATACCGCCAAGGCCAAATTGCCAATCGAAGCGCACCCAAATATAAATCATGATGAAAATAAACGACATCAGCAGCGCCATAAAACCTTTGCCTATAAGCTCTGATCCTACTTGCGGGCCAACGTAATCAATTTTGCGGTATTCTATGTTGGCAAAATTTTGATTGAGAATTTCTTGTATTTTTTTGACTTCTTCTGATTGCGTGGTAGCTGCATCAACTGGCTTAGCAACTCTGATGAGAAAATCTTTTTCACCAATATTTTGAATTTGCACATCTTTGATTTTTGCGTTGAGCACCGCGCGCATTTGCTCGGTTTCAACTTTATCGACCCGCAATTCCATTAAAATTCCACCAGAAAAATCGATGCCAAAATTTAAGCCTTTGACAAAAATTAATGCCAAGCAACCCACGATGCACACAACCGACGCGATCAACGCCAGTTTGTGCACCTTCATGAAATCGACCTTGGCACTAGCAAGAAATGAGCGGAGAATTTTCATGAAAAATTATTTCGCAGAAATTTTACGAATTTGTGCCGACAAGCGAGAAAGCTTACGTGCCGCAGTGTTTAACTTAATAACGCGCTTAGTAACGCCACGCATAATTTCTGATTCAAGTGGTTTGAAGGCTTCAAGAGCCTTTTTTTGATCTCCAGCTTTAATTGCATCGGCAACTTTTTTTACGAAGGTTCTGATGCGGTTTCTTCTAGAATTGTTAACTAGTTTCTTTGCTGCGCTGCCACGAAGAGCTTTTTGCGCTGATTTTGTATTAGCCATTTTTTAAAGTTTTGTAATTATTAAGAACGTGTTGAAGGTGCGATTCTAAAGCATAAAATTGATTTATCAAGCACAAATGACATGTCATTTTGAGTGCTGCTTATTAACAAAGGGCGCTCCGGCTATTTTAACACCTACATCGGTTCTAGGCTTTTTTATTACGCTATCCTCTTCGCTGCCTACAAGCTGCCTTGATACCCTTAACTCTTTTTGCCTTAACTCAATTGACATCAGACATTTTGCCAAAGCCTCACGACGCCTCGCATAAATTTCAGCATCACGAATCGGACTTTCTTCTGGCTCAGCGGCATCTAGACTAGATTGCTTTCTTTCGGTTCTTGAAAAAGCACGAGTAGCATAATTTTTAACAATACCAAGCAAATTTTGATTGCGAATATGTAGAACACTTTCTTGCAGCGCCGCGATAGATTCATCAATAAAATCATTCTTAAAAGATTTATATAATCTGCGCTCTGCGCCGCCAATATCGCTAGCCTTAAAACTTGGAAAGCCTTGTGTCTCAAAGTCTGGAGTCCATTTAAAATCATCTTTGCATTCGGGGCGCATTCTTCTGGCCAAAGATCGCATCGCTATAAAAGTTGATTTAGTAAAACAATTGCTACGACTTTGAATAACGGTTGGAATATGTTTTTCGATAACGCGCAAATCGCCAGAAGCATCGCATGCAACAAATGGCTTCAGAGTTTCGCTAATTTTTTCTAAGCTGTATGTTTCTTTTTCTAACCCCGATTTTATGATTAATTCAAGCTTTTTAAGAGTTTTTATCTTGCTGCTGTATATTGCAAAAGTTGTTTCGCCAAAAGAATATCGATCTTCATTCATTCCAAAAATACCCTGCCAGGCATCGCAATAAGATATTTTTTGAGGAGCGTCGCTTTGGTCGCAATCAACAATAAAAAAAGCAACATGGTCTGCGTGCGGGGCCCTTAATACACTAAATGTTTGGTCACCAAATTTATATGGTAAAAAAACATTTTTATCATCAAAAGCTACATTCATTAATAATTGGGCAGCGCTTTTTAGATGCTTGTAATCAAGATTTTTTAACGTTCTCGATTCAAGAATTCTTTGCGTTATAAATGCCTGATTTGCAAATTGCTTATCTGCGCTCGGCTCGTTATAAATATGAGATAAGACGTTACAATTTACAATCACGCCTCTAAGAGCTTGCAACTCTTCTTTGTTATGCACCAGGCAAGATAAAAAATTATCGCACCCATGTAAAACCGCAATTTCTACCGCTGAACTATCAAAATTTTCTGGCCTAAATATTCTTTGCTGATCTTCTTCGCTCAGGGCTTCAAGCACTATAATTGCAACATCTTCCACCGACTTAACAAGAAGAATTTCTAACAAGCTAAATTGATCGTTATATTGCTCGAATGGATTGATGCCTAGAGACTCATTTAAATAAGATGCTTCTATTAAAATTCTGATCTTTTTAGATAAAATAGGAGATCCATCTTCAATTGCCAAATCAATCGCTAGTTTTAGAGGAGAATATTCTCTGTCTGCAAACCGCATAGATTCTCTGCTGCCTTCAATAATATATTGACTAAATTCTCTTAGGCTAAATGAATCATTTGCGATAGCTTCGAAAATATTTTGCGGAATCATTTGTTTAATGATATTATTTTGGGGCTCGGTCTTGGCTGCTAGAAGCAAGAGCTTTTGCGCCATCTGACTCCATGGTTTTTTTTGGCCTTTCTAGCTGTTCTTTTCTTGCCGCAATTGATGGCATACAATCTTCTAAAATCTCGCGACGTCTGCCGTAAATTTCAGCTAGCTCTTTATGCGAGCCATATCCTTCTGTCTCGGCTTCACTTCTTAAACCTTCTTGTTTTTTTATGGTTTTTAACAGGGCTTTATCAAGTTGCCTTTTAACGATAATAAGAGAGCACATATTCGGAATATTTTTAATATTGCGATGCAAAAACACAATAGCCTCGTCAATCAAATCATTTTTTAATTCTTTGTATAATTCACGTCCTTTACCACCTAAATTGCTGGCGTTAAAATCTGGAAATCCATCTTTTTCAAGTTCTGGAGTCCATTGCAAATCATCATCAAGAGTATGGTCCATCCTTCTAGCGAGGGCTCTCATTAATATAAAAGTTGATTTCGAGAAGCAATTTAAACGGCTTTGGGTTTTAGTTGGAATATGTTTTTCTGTTATAATTGGATCGCCACGATCGTCGCATTGGGCAATTGGCCGCAATGCTTTTTTGGCTTCTTTTTGGTTTGGATACGGCTTATCTACAAACCATTCTTTTATAATAGCTGCTACTTGCTCTGCGGTTTGCACCTTACTGCTGTCTATTACAAAAGTTGTTTCGCCAAAAGAATATTTGTCTTGGTTAACTCCAAATATTCCCCTCCAGGCGTCGCAATATGATATTTTTTTAGGAACTTTATTTTGATCGCAATCAATGATGAAGAATGCTTCGTGATCCGAGCTATCGGGTAAAATTATGGCAAATGCCGCACTGCCAAAAAAATAATATTGCAACGGAGCATTAAGATCAAAAGAATAGCTTGAGCTCAAGGCACTCGCGGCATCTTTAAAATGCCGATAATGCGGTTTTTGCAAAGCCTCTGAAGCCAGAAGGTGTGAGAGCAAAACTTCGGTATTTCCCATCTCGCTACCGCCCTCAAAACTTCCATACATTAAAGATAATGCGTTACAAACTTTAATTGCCTGCTTAAATAGATTCAAACTAGCTTGATCACGAATCATGCAGAATAAAAACTCGTCCATGTCATTCATCGCCGCATTTTCTACCGCAGAGACATTGTACGATGCTCCCGGGGCAAAAACTCTTTTTTTATCTTCTTCGCTTAATGCACTAAAAATTGCAGCCGCTGCTTTGTCTTCACGACAAACAATCGAAGCCTCTATAAGATTCAGATCTTCATCATAAAATTCAAAGGGATCAATGTTTAGAGATTTGTCAATGTAAGAGCGCTCTACCAACATTTTTATTTTGCAAAACAAGACTTCAGAAGCCTTGGCATCTTTTGTAAAGCAAAAACTTACCGCAAAGTTTAATGGAGAAATTTCTGACTCAATCCAATATTTTAAATCTAGGTATCTATTAAATTCTTCTGCACTAATTGAATCATCTTCAATAGCTTTGAAAATATTTATTGGCATGATTATTTAATATTTTTTAAACCGCTCATATAACTAACTAAAACCTCTGGCACGTTAACCGAACCATCTTCATTTTGATAATTTTCAAGAATTGCAACAATGGTGCGACCCACTGCCAAAGCCGATCCGTTAAGCGTGTGCACAAAATAATTCTTGCCGTCTTTTTTATATTTTGTGTTGGTGCGGCGCGCCTGAAAATCGCCGCAATTAGAGCAACTAGAAATTTCGCGATATTTATTTTGCGCTGGCAACCATACTTCTAAATCGTAAGTTTTTTGTGCGCCAAAGCCCATGTCGCCAGTGCAAAGCAACAATTTGCGAAATGGCAATTGCAGGCGCTTTAAAATTTCGCAAGCAAGGTTGGTCATTCTTTCATGTTCGGCCGCAGAGCTTTCGGCTGTAGTGATAGAAACCAACTCCACCTTTTTAAATTGATGCTGACGAATCATGCCGCGAGTATCTTTTCCGGCAGAGCCCGCCTCGCGGCGAAAGCATGGTGTATAAGCGGTGAAGCGCAATGGTAATTCGCTTTCTGCTAAAGTTTTTTTCGCTACAAAATTAACCAAAGAAACTTCAGCCGTAGGAATCAACCAATAACCATCGGTAGTAACAAAAGCCTCTTCGCTAAATTTTGGCAATTGGCCCGAACCGTACATCGCTTCACTTTTCACGATATTTGGCGGAGAAATTTCGGCATAACCATTTTCAACAGCAACATCAAGCATAAAGTTTGAAAGAGCGCGCTCAAGCCTTGCCAAGCCATTGCTTAAAGTAGAAAATCGCGCACCCGAAATAAGCGAAGATTGCTCAAAATCAAGCATTTGAAGCTTTTCGCCAATTTCAACATGATCTTTTGGCGCAAAAGAAAATTGGCGCGGCGCACCAAATTTTTCAACTTCGATATTATGCTCTTCATCTGCGCCAACCGGCACTTCGGCAGCAGGAACATTTGGCAATTGCATTAAAATTTCGTGCAGTTTTTCATCTTGAGTAAAATCGCTTTCTAGCGCAGATAATTCGGCGTTAATTTTGCTAGCCTCAATCATTAGAGACTCTAAATGATTTCTATTGGCCTCTGATGTTTTATTTTCGGGCGATTTTGCCACATTAGCACCAGAGTCTTTTTTCTGACCAACTTCATTTTGTTCAAGCCTTTCTAGGGCTCCGTCTTTAGAAGATTGTTCAAGCCTTTTTGATGTCGCAATTTCTTTGGCAAAATTATTTCGCTTCGCCTGCAATTCTTGAATTAAAAACGTTTTTTTGCGCTTTTCTTCATCAATTTTAAGAATATCTTCTGCCTTGATTTTTAAGCTTCTGTGGCTCATCGCCAAATCGAATTTTTCGGGATTTTCGCGAATCCATTTGATATCTAGCATTTTAGAAATTTTGAATTAAAAATTTATGAGGCTATTGCAAGTAATTAATTAGCGCTTTTTTAATAAAAATCTGAATATAATTGAGTATCTTCTTTTTTTAAAGATTCAGATTGTTAATTTGCAATATCTTCGATACATCTTAACCCTGCAAATTTAAAATTTAAAGTTCTTAAAAAATGACGGATGCTATTTTATTGTCGCAAAAATTAATACAAATTCCGTCTTACTCTGGCAATAGCCCCGAGGTTATTAGCTTTCTTAAAAACTATCTCGAAAAATTAAATTTTACCTGCGATATTTTAGAATATGAAGGCAGCGGATCTTACAAAGTCAATAATTTGCATGCCGTTTATAATCCAAAAAATAGCAAGAAAATTTTATATTTTGCCGGCCACACAGATGTGGTTTCGGCTGGCGATTTAAAAGCCTGGACGCACAATCCTTTTGAGGCAAAAATTGTTGATGACAAATTATTTGGCCGCGGCGCCGCCGACATGAAATGCGCAATCGCCTGTTTTTTAGCAGCTACAAAACAATTCATTGCCAACCCTAGCGCAGAGCCGCCTCATCAAAATTTTGGCATCGGATTTCTTATCACCAACGACGAAGAAAATGATTCAATCAACGGCACCGCAAAAGTTTTGCAATGGATGAAAGAGCACGACAAGCCAATCAGCGCCTGCATTGTGGGCGAACCAACCAACCCCAATAAACTTGGCGAAATGCTAAAAATTGGACGTCGCGGCAGTATCGGCTTCACCCTAAAAATTATTGGCAAGCAGGGGCACGTGGCCTATCCCGAGAACGCCATCAACCCAATTACCACTTTGGTAAGTATTTTAAAAATACTTAAAGAACATAAATTTGATGACGGCAATGAATTTTTTAGCCCCACCAACCTAGAAATCACCAGCATCAACAGCGATAATTTTGGCGGCAACGTTATCCCGCAACAAGCGCAGGCTGCCTTTAATATTCGCTTTAACTCACTTCACGATTCAAAATCTATTATCGATCTTATCGAATATGTCTGCAAAAAAAGTGTTGGGCTTGGCGCGCAATACGAGTTAACGCATCGTACCAGCGGCGAATCTTTTTTAAGCAAAGCTGGAAATTTTGCTAAAATTACGCAAAATGCGGTGGAGAAAATTTGCGGCACAAAACCAGTTTTAAGCACAACTGGCGGCACTTCTGACGCGCGCTTCATTAAAGATTATTGCGACGAAATTGTTGAATGCGGGCTCATCAATAAAACAGCGCATCAAATTGATGAATTTGCTTATTTAGAAGAAATCACTAAATTGCAACAAATCTATTTCGAAATTCTGTGCAATTATGCAAATATTTAGCAACTCATGAAAATATTCAGCAATATTATCGAGTATTTGCGACAAAAAATCGCCAGCAAAATCACTGAAATCGACAAAAAAAAGATGGACAACTTTCCAAAAGCCAGAGAACGCCTGCTTAATTTAATGATAAAGAAAAAAATGATCACCGAACAAAAAATAAAATCACACGGCATTCTCATAACTTTTTTTGGCTGCGGCAAGCTGCGCCATGGGCCCGGAACACTTGCCAGCTTCGCAACTGTTTTGATGTGGTTTGGCTTTAGCGCCCTATTTCATAAATTTGATTTTATCACCTCAACCTACGAAATGCTGTTTTGGCTTACAATTTCAGTGTTTCTATTTATTTATGGCGTGGTTTTTATTCCACTATACGAAAAGCAATTAAACAGTCATGATCACCCTTCAATCGTAATCGATGAAGTAGTGGGACAATTAGTGGCGCTATGCCTTACCTACCCTTTGGTAAAAAAATATTATTTCGATAATACATTATTTTTGAATCAACTAATAATGCTTGGACACATTATGCTATCTTTCATTTTTTTCAGATTTTTAGATATTTCTAAACCTCTTTTTATTGGCTGGATTGATCGCAATGTCAAAAATTCTTTCGGCGTAATGTTTGACGATCTTGTCTGCGGACTAATCACCGCCGCTGTAAATGTAGCAATTTTTACAGTTTACAACAATACCGTGATGGGGCTTCATGCTTTAGTTTAGGCCTTATTGACATTGTTAAAATAGACGATATTTTATTGATTCAAATAAATGAAATTTTAAATTTAATGGAACAATTTCTTACTCAATTTCTTGAAATCTTTTTTATTATTTTGCCAATCTTGGGCAAAATTTTATTGGTGACCTTGCCATTAGTTGGCGCCGTTGCCTATCTAACGCTAATGGAGCGCAAAGTTATTGGCGCTATGCAATTGCGTCGCGGCCCTAATGTGGTGGGGCCTTTTGGCTTGCTACAACCTTTAGCTGACGGCCTCAAGCTAATGTTAAAAGAAGTTATTATTCCTCAAAATGCTAATAAAGCTTTGTTTTTATTGGCACCAATTATCACTTTTACCATTGCTCTTATTGGTTGGGCGGTTATTCCTTTTAGCGAATCTTTTGTAATTGCAGATATTAACGTTGGCGTTACTTACCTGCTTGCAGCCTCGTCTCTTGGGGTTTATGGCATTATTATTGCCGGCTGGGCCAGTAACTCAAAATACGCCTTTCTTGGCGCTATTCGCTCTTCGGCACAAATGATTTCTTACGAGGTTTCTATTGGCCTCATCATCGTTACTGTAGTATTATGCGCCGGCTCGCTAAACTTAACCGAAATCGTTTTAGCGCAAAAAAATCACTGGTATGTTTTGCCTTTATTTCCAATGTTCGTTGTATTTTTTGTTTCAGCTTTAGCCGAAACAAACCGCTTACCATTCGATCTTCCCGAAGCAGAATCAGAGCTAGTTGCCGGCTATAACGTTGAATATAGCTCAATGCCATTTTCACTGTTTTTTTTAGGCGAATATGCCAACATGATTCTTATTTCGTCTTTTGCTTCTATATTATTTTTAGGCGGCTGGCTTGCTCCTTGCGACAATGCTTTTTGCAACGCTATTCCTGGCTTGGTGTGGCTTATGCTCAAAATTTTCATCCTACTTTTTGCTTTTATTTGGGTACGCGCCACTTTACCACGTTACCGCTACGATCAACTAATGCGCCTAGGCTGGAAAGTTTTTCTTCCACTATCACTCGTTTGGGTTGTAGGCACGGCGGCTTTCATAATTTATGTTTAAAGAATAAAATTCATGCGATTATTTCGTTCTATTTATCAATTTTTGCTTAAAGAAATTGTCATTGGCCACGCACTAACTTTGCGCTATTTTTTTAAGAAAAAAGTTACCATAAATTACCCTTACGAAAAAGGCCCTCTAAGCCCGCGCTTTAGAGGAGAACACGCTCTTCGCCGCTATCCAAATGGCGAAGAACGCTGCATTGCCTGCAAATTATGCGAAGCAATCTGCCCGGCACAAGCAATTACAATTGAAGCCGAAGAGCGCGCCGACGGCTCTCGCCGCACCACTAAATACGATATCGACATGATCAAATGCATCTATTGCGGATTATGCCAAGAAGCCTGCCCAGTTGACGCCATCGTCGAAGGCCCAAATTTCGAATATTCTACCGAAACGCGCGAAGAACTTTATTACAACAAAGAAAAGCTTTTAGCCAACGGCGAACGCTTTGAATACGCGCTGCGCAAAAATATTGAGTCAGACATAAATTATAGATAATATGGCATTTACAACAATTTTATTTTACCTTTTTTCATTTGTACTTATCTCATCAGCCCTTGTGGTTGTAAGCACGCGCAACATGGTGCATTCGGTAATGTTTTTAATTTTGGCATTTTTTAACGCCGCCGCACTTTTTGTTTTACTTGGCGCCGAATTTATCGCAATGCTGCTAATCGTTGTTTATGTAGGCGCCATTGCAGTTTTATTTTTGTTTGTGGTAATGATGCTAAATGTTGATAAAAGCGAATTAAAAACAAAAATTAGCCTGCATACGCCACTACTTTTATGCATCGCCATTGTATTTTTTCTTGAAATTTTCTTGGTAACTAAAATTTCTTCTGCCGGAAATTATCAAACAGCTACGCTATTCCCTACTCCTGCCGATGTTCACAACGTTAATGCTTTGGGCAATATTTTATACACCAAATATTTTTTACCTTTTCAATTGGCGGGTGGCGTGCTTTTTGTAGCCATGATTGGCGCTATTCTACTCACTTTGCGCGAAAGAAATCGCTTCATCAAAAAACAAAAAATCAGCGATCAAGTATTTCGCACGCAAGCCAATTCGCTTGAAATTGTCAAAGTTAAAACAGGAGAAGGTATCGAATTATGAACACAGAACTAACTATAAATCACTTTACAACACTTGCGCTTTTGCTTTTTGTTATTGGCTTGAGCGGCATTTTTATCAACCGCAAAAACATCATTTCACTCTTAATGTCTATTGAGTTGATGCTGCTTTCGGTAAATATAAATTTTGTCGCCTTCTCGTCATTTTTACAAGATCTTAACGGGCAAGTTTTTGCAATTTTTGTTCTTACTGTTGCTGGCGCCGAAGCTGCAATTGGCCTGGCTATTCTGGTAATTTATTTTCATAATCGCAAAAACATTGAGGTTAGTAGTATTTCTTCAATGAGGGGATAATTTTACTAATTAGCTAAAAATATTTGAGAGGTAGCCTAAATTCAATTTTAATGCAAAAATTCCAACTCTGCATCGCAGCTCTTTTCATTATTATTGCTCAATTTTTTATTTCTAATAATAGCCTCGCATCTTTTGGCTCTATAGACGAAAACGCCTGCCTTACCGAAAAACAAACCTCCGATTTAGTCTTAGAGGCCGTTAAAGAAAAAGATCATGATGCCATAAGATCACTTTCTAACTGCATCAAATATAATCATAAACTAATTTTTCAGGCCAGCCTGATCGACCCTTCGCAACTTGCCAATGCTGATGATATTTTTCGTAGTGACGAAAATTTTATCTATCGCTTAATCAAGGTAAATCCCGAAATTTTGCAATATGTTGCGCCCGAATTAAAGCAAGATCAGCATTTTATCGAAGAAGCTTCTTATTTAAGTCGCAGTGCCTTGCAATACGCAGATCCAAAGCTTCTTGATAGCAGGGCATTTATGGAAAAAATGGTAAGAATCGATTCAAAAAATTATATTTACGCTTCGAATCGCGTTAAAGAAATTCCTGAAATTGCCGCAATCGCTTTTGAAGATGACGGATTGCTATTAATGCACGCGCCGCCTTCCATTAAAAATAATCGTAAATTGGTAAAAATTGCCCTACAATCAAATGTTTCGGCGCTAGAATACGCCTCGGAAGATTTTAAAAAAGATGTGGAAATGCTTCTGCTAGTTGGGCCAAAGCCAGTTGCATTCAATGAAGATGCGGCGGCAAAATTTTTGCGCAAACATTACATAGACGAAGAAAAACATCGCAATATCGGCTTAATTTTAGATAAAAAAACAAAATTTTTTGCAAAACGTCGCCTTGTTAATCGCAGCTATATTACAAAGTGGCAGCGGCTTCGTGAGTTTAATGGCACCAACATCAGAGAAAATTTACACTTAATTACCGCAGAAAGTCGCAATAATCCTAGACGCTTTGCTGATGATCTAAAAAAATATCCCGGCCTGGTTGATAAAATCGAAAAGTTTTTTATGCGGCGCCATCTAGACCGCAACACAATCGACGATCTTTCGCTTACTTATTTATGGAAAATAAAAGATAAACCGCTAACTCTCGCCTTCAATTTATATCTCTTGCGCGATAGCAACGATTCTGAATTAGGGCCCGATTATGTAAGCGTTACATCACTTACTGCCATTGTAGAAAAAGTTGATAAAGAGTGGCGATTAACCGTTGTTGAGGTGGTTTTAGATAGCGAAATTAAAGCCGATGTAGCTTATGAAAACGGCAAGAAAGAGTACGTTTTGCAAGACCTATATGTGACCGATAAAAATGATAAAAATCCAAAATTATTGTTTCGTGTCGAGGATAGATTTACCGAATATTTTGAGATTTTTAGCGAGCAAAAGGGCGGAAAATATAAGATGGTTTATCGGTTTGATCCTTTGGCTGCAAGCAATTAACTGATCACTTTTTTGGCGATTTCATACCACGAATCTTGGGCATTTGTGCCAAATCCTCCTAGATATAACTCATCTTCGGCGCGCGTCATTGCTACGTAGAGAAGGCGATGATATTCTTCTTTTGATTCTTGAGTTTTTTTAGCTTTATAAGATTTTACTATGTCGCTTTCTTCGCTTTTGCGCGCGCACCAGATTGGAAGTTGGTGAGTTTGGCCATTGATTTCGCTATCAATCCAGAAAAAATTTTCTTTGGCAAATGGCATTTGATTAAAATTAAAACAGCAGTCTGGAATTATAACAATTGGGGCCTGAAGGCCTTTTGCAGAATGAATTGTGGTGATTGTAATTTTATTATTTTGCGCAGAATTAATAGAAATTTTTGGATTTAGTTTTTGAGAAAAATCTAGAAATTTTTGTAAATTTGGAGAATTGTTTTTGTAGAAATCAAAAAGCTGCGAAACAAATTGATCTAGAATTGGCGAGGCTTCAGAGCCAAATTCAACAATAAATTTTTGACGCAATTCGTGAGTTAGTAAAAACGAAAAAAACTCAAAACAATTTAATTCTCGCGATTTTGTAATTATTTCTTCTAGTTTGATAACAACCGCAGCACTAGATTTATCAAGCTTTAAGGCCTCAAACAAATTTATTTGGTTTTGATTTTTTATAATCGCAATTCTAAATAATTCATCTTCGTCAAAAGAAAAAAATGGCGATTTAAGCAATGCTGCTAAATTTAGATCATCTCTTGGCAAAAGCCCAAACCTAGCGGCCGCAAACAAATCTTGAATTATTAATTCGTCGGCAAAATTGGTTTTTTTTGTAGTATTGAACAAAATAGCGTTTTCTTGAAATTTTTTCTGCAAAATTTTATCAAAACCATTGGTGCGATTGCGCATTAATATCATAATATCGCCATAATTTAGCGGGCGATTTTTGCTTGTTAATATGCGCCCTTGCTCGATCCAGCTTTTAATTTTTAGCACTATATTTTCTGCCAAAAACTCTTTCTCGCAAAATTCTTCGTCTATTGAATTTTCAGAAATCTCTTTCCAGATAGCGGTTTTTTCACGCTCATCTTTTTGTTTTTCGATTTGCGGCCAAATTTCAACCCTGCCCTCGCCTTCACGAATTGCCTTATGCGCCTTATATTCAAGCTGCCCCAGATGATTTTGGTTTAAGAAAATTGCATCAACTATTTGCAAAATTTCTGGCAAAGAACGAAAAGAATTTAATAGATCAATTTTATGAAGCTTGAACGAACTGCCGCTTAATTTTTCTTGATAGTAAGCAAAAATATCACGGCTAATATTAGGCTCGGAACCTTGAAAGCTATAGATTGACTGCTTATCGTCGCCAATGATAAAAATTGTGCGGTTTTTAGTTTGCGCACTTTCTCCGGTAAAAAAATCTTCGGTCAGCGCTTTAATAATATTCCACTGACGATGATTAGTATCTTGCGATTCATCAATGAGAATATGATCAAAAAATCCATCCATACGAAACTTGATCCAATCAGAAGAATCGTGGTTGCGCAGCATTTTATCGGTTTTAATAATTAGATCATTATAATCTAAAAAAGAGCTCGCATCTTTTAATTGCTGATATTTCTCGAGAATACGGTCGATGAATTGAAGCAACAAAGACGTGCCTTGGCAAGTTTTATAAGAATTAATATGCTCGACAAAATCACTAATTAAATTTTGCTGCGCAGCAATAAAATCGGCATATTCGGCAGCAAATTCTTTGGTAAAAACTAATTTTCTAGGCTCGTCATCTTTGGTAAAAAATATTTCACGGTAAGGCAAAAAGTTTTGCAACGAAGTATTTTGTAAAAAGAACTTTAATTTATATGAAGCTTTTTGATCAGTCTTAGCCTTGCTTTTTTCTAAGCTTTGCGCTATTTGTAAAATTTTATCATGAGGGATCTTTTTAACAAATTTCTTAAAAATCTCTTCTTCACTTTCGCTAGCACTAATACCAAAAGTTTTAAATATTTCTGCAATAATATTTTCGATACCAAAAAGCTCGTTTTTTAAAAAAATCATCCGCTCTTTTTGTGCTAAAATTTTACCGACTAATTCGATAAAACTTTCTTCATTCATCTTGCTATTTATTTGCAGAATAATCTCGCGCAAAGCCTTGTTTTTCAAGCCCTCGCTGATCACTTCTTTTCTTGCCTTTTGAAGGAATAATTTTTCTAAATTATCATCCATCACTTCAAAATTAGGCTTCACGCCAATTTCGAAAGGGAAAATTTTTACCAAATTCTGACAAAATGAATGGATGGTTTGCACCTTAATTTGAGAGTCTGCATCGAGTATTTTAGCAAATAAAATTCGTGCTTTTTTTAACAAAGTTTTAGCAACAAAATTTCCTGTTAACTCATTTAAATTTTTTTGCAGCTTATCATCGCTTAAAATTACCAATTCAGCTAAGCGCGCGTTGATTCTTTGCTGCATTTCTGCCGCAGCTGTTTTGGTAAATGTAAGGCATAAAATTTTGTGCGGCTGTACATCGTCGAGCAAAAGTCGCAAAACCCTATCGGTTAGCACCTTGGTTTTTCCAGATCCTGCCGAAGCAAAAACCCAGGCCGAATTACGCGGATTTGAGGCGGTTTGCTGCAATTTCACTGTATCTGCAAGCTCTGCGACCATTTTTAACGACAAAAAAGTTGAATTTATACTCAAAGGTGTTATAAGGGAATGTTCTTTAGCACGAAATAGTGCTCGCGCAGCAAGTTAATAGCAAGCTGCATAATTATACTAGTTGGCCAATTACCTTTACACTAATAAAAGTAATTGTTTTTAGAGCCATCAAGAAATTCAAAACCATTTTCTAAATTTATGCAATTCGAAGTTACAAAACCAATTCTACTTAAGGCGCTTTCTAACGTAAACGGCGCGGTAGAGAAAAAAAACACCATTCCAGTTTTGCAAAACGTTAAAATTGAGGCGCAAAATGGCAAAGTAATACTTTCGGCTACAGATATGGATATTTTGGTAACCTCAAATTTTAACACCGAAATGCAAAGCAACGGCACCACAACTGTGCCGGCGCAAATGTTTTATGATATTATTCGCAAAATTCCCGATACTTCTAAAATTATAGTTGTGCAAGAAAATCCAAATATTTTGCAAATTCAATCAGGTAAATCAAAATATAATTTACCCTGCATTGACGCTACCGAATTCCCTTCTTTAGCTGAAGGAGAGCTTGGCGAAAAAGTGATGATCGATGCCGAAAAATTAGCAAAAATGATCGACAAAACACGCTTCGCAATTTCTAACGACGAAACTCGCTACTACTTAAATGGCCTTTTCTTGCAGGCAATTAAAGGAGAAACCGGCTATGAATTGCGCTCGGTTGCTACCGATGGCCACAGGCTTGCCGTTTCTCATCTTATTTCGCCAAACAATATGGCAGAATTTGGCGTGATTTTACCAAAAAAATCGGTAAACGAAATTCGCAGAATTATTGAGGGCGCCAAAGAAATTGCGGTTGAGGTATCTCGCGCTAAAATTAAAATTTCGGCCGATAGCACAACAATTATCTCGAAGCTGATTGACGGCGATTTTCCTGATTACACCAAGGTTTTGCCAAAAAATAATACACAAATTGCCACCATCAACAAAAAGGCTTTGTTTGATTGCGTTGATCGCGTTTCAACCGTGGCCTCTGATAAACATCGCTCGGTAAAAATGGTGGTAGAAACAAATAAAATTACACTGCAAATTAACGCTAACGATGGCAGCTTCGCTCATGAAGAGCTAGAAAGCTCTTATGATGGCGATAAAGTTGAAATTGGCTTTAATTCTCGCTATTTGCTCGACGTGATTGGGCAAATTGATAAGGATGAATTGATGATTAAATTTAAAGATGGCAATTCTCCGGCCTTGGTTGAAGCTAAAGATTTTAATGCAATGTTTGTAATTATGCCGGTTAGAATTTAGTTTTTAGATGCGTTGAGAATTCTATAAATTAAATGAAGAAATTCTAGTATATCAGGCAAAAAATGGAGCAATTGAGCTTAAAGGCAATGTTAAAACGCAAGCTATAAATCTAAGTTTAATTATCTTTGTTAACAGTGCCTAAACTCTCTTTGCAAAACACAAGAATAACGAAATTAATACTAGAAAACTTTCGCAATTTTTCTCATAAAAAAGTTGAATTTAATGACTCGGCTTTAGTTTTTCTTTGCGGCGAAAATGGCATGGGAAAAACTAATATTCTTGAGGCTATTACCCTGCTTGGACGCAACTCTCCTTTGCGTGGAAGTGATTTTGAAGAAATGATTTCTTCCGACTTTCAAAACGAAAAGCAGGCAGAAAAATTCTCTATTTATGCCGAAATTTCTGAACATGATTCTATCGAAAAAATTGGCATTTCTTTTGAAAAAATTCGTAAGAAAAAAAATCTACAAATTAATGGCGAAATTTTAACAAGCCGAAGTTTTGGCGATTTTAAACAAGATCTAATTAATTTTATTTGGCTTACCCCGCAACTAGAGCTATTGCTTATTTCTGGCAAAGGCGAGCGCCGCGATTATCTAGATAAAATTGTGACAGACATTGATTCTAAGCACTTAGAGCGCATTAACCTTTATCAAAAATCTTTAAAAGAAAGATTGTTGATTTTGCAAAAATATCGCACCCAAATACAGGGCAATAAATGGCTAGAAATTGTTGAAAATAAAATTGTCGAACTTGGGGTTTCTATAGCATTTGCAAGGCTTGACGCCATTGATTTTTTTAACAAGGCGATTAATTCTTTTGAATCGAAATTTCCTAAGGCGCGCTTAAAAATTATCGGCGATATCGAGCAAATTGCCTACGAAAAAAGCGCTTTGCAAATTGAAGAATTTTATTTAGAAAAATTGCAACAAAATCGCCTTAGTGATTTAGAAAATTTTAAAACAAATTTTGGCGTGCATCGCTCTGATTTTTCGGCAATTTTTTTGGATAAAAATGCACCCTCTAGCAATTCTTCTACTGGCGAGCAAAAATCGATTATGATTGGCATTACACTGGCTAGGGCCAAGATCTCGGCTTCTTATAAAAACCAGCCCACTATCTTAATTTTTGACGAAATTATGTCGCATTTAGATGAGAAGAAAAAAACCGATTTACTGATTGAAATTGCGCAATCTAATTTGCAGTGTTTTTTTAGCGCCACTACAAAAAACTTATTGCCTCAAAATTTATTACAAAAAGATTTATTGCAAATTATTGAGCTATAAATTTAGAGCATCTTAAGCCCCCTAGAAAATAAATACATCGCGGCATTTTCGATCTACACAAAATCTCTATCAGCATTATTTTCGATTACATCTGCAAAATAAAGAGGGCGATTTTTTGATTCAATATGAATTCTGCCAACATATTCTCCGATGATTCCTAAAATTATAAATTGCAGGCTAAACAAAAACACAATCAAGCAAACTATACTGGCGTAACCAGTGCTTGGATGCTGTAGGGCGTAGTGCTCGTAGATTGTCCAAATACCAAAAGAAAGTGCACCAATTGCACAAATCATGCTAAAATAAATCGATATTCGCAGCGGCTTGATAGAAAATTGCAAAATTGAATCGAGTGCAAGTTGCAAAGATTTTCGCAAATTATAATGGCTTTTGCCGGCAAATCTTTTGGGAGCATAAAATTCTATCTCTGCAACATTAAATAAACCTAGCCATTTTAACATGCCGCGAAACATTCTGCGGCCCTCTCTCATGTTCTTTAGGGTTGCGATATATTTTTCTCCTACTAATCGAAAATCTGGAGCGCCTTCGGTAATTTTTACGTCCGAAACCAAATTTAATATTCTATAAAAAGATTTGGTAATGATAGTGCGAAACAAGCTTTTATCTTCGTTGCGAATTAGCTTTGTGAGCACTAAATCGTAGCCATCTAGCCACTTTTCGATCATTTGCAAAATTAACTTTGGTGGGTGTTGCAAATCGGCATCCATAAAAATTACTGCCTTACCACGAGAGTGGTCTAGGCCTGCTGTCATGGCTATTTCGTGCCCAAAATTTCTAGCAAAATTTACCACCCGCACTTTTTGATCAGACTTTACCAAATATTGCAAAATTGCCAAACTATCATCTTTGCTGCCATCGTTAACAAAAATAATTTCGTGATCAACTTTATGGCATTGTGATAGCACTTGCTTGAGCTGACGATATAACTCTGGCAAGCTTTCTTCCTCGTTATAAACAGATACAACAATGCTAACTAATTTTTTCTTACTCATGTTGAAGTTAAAGACTTAAATTATGAAGCGTAAATAATTGTGATAATTTGTACCTTATATTAAAGCTTGTGGCCGTAGCGTTTCAACCTTTTTATGCTTGCCTGTTTATTTTCTCAAATCTTCTTCTGGTGCTATTATTTTATAGTCGCCAATTTGGGCTATAAAAGCGCTATTTGCAGAGCTTTGTTTTGCCAATTGCCACAGCTTTTCATCATTAAAAATATATAGCGCATTTTTATCAAAAATGCCGGAAGAAATTTCTGCAACATGTTGATTATTTGCTGCTTCTTGCGCAGATTTATTGTAGCGAGAAACGTGCCCACTATTAATTTTAAGATGATTGGTGGCAGCAAAATAGGCAATCGGCTCGTATTTTTGTGGATCGTTACTTACTGGAATAAATATTATTTTCTGATATTTATTTTTTGCGATTTCCCAAAAATTTGACTGAGGTAAAGTGAAGAAATTTTCATTTTTATAAACCGATTTCATCTCGGCTTTCGCTTGTTTTAAGCCATTTGACATGTCCCAAAATTGTAAAATAAAAAATAGCGTTAGCGCTAGATTGGCCTTATCTTTAAATAGCTTAATTATTGCATAAATTGCGCCGATTATTATTAAATAATACACCACCCAAAACATTCTTCCTGAAGAGCGAATTATTCCTAATAAAGCATGTGCCGAATCGGATATTTTAAACTCGATAAGCAACGTAGAGCCAATAGATATGCGGTTTGATAGCGCTATCAAAGTTAGCAATATTGCAATAAAAATTAACGGCAAAAATCTTTTTTCACGCAGTTTATTATTAAAAAACACCAGATTTTTTCGATAAAATAATTCTACTATAAATATTGTTGCTATCATTAAAATTATGCCCAAGCCAAGAAAGGCAAAGCCTTCATATTCAAAATTTCCTTGCAATTGATTGGGGATAATTTTTGACCATAGCGCATCAGAATCGATTATTGACAATAAATTCATTTTTGTTTCACCAAATAGAGGTGATGAAGCATTTTGCACGCCAACCACAAAATATCCATATTGCCACATTGCCAGCAAAATAAAAATTATAGCAATAAATATGCGCTCGGCCGCTTGATTTATATTGGCAAAAACGGCCTTAGAAAAAAGTTTTGTTGAATCTAAATTTGGTCTTAAAAAAATTGCTCGCTGCATTACATCTGCCAGATATACCAAAAATATCATGAAAAAAATGTAGAAATGAACACCGACCGCCACTAGCAGGAGAAGGATCCACCGCGTTTGCAAAAAATCTTTACTAAAATATAAAATTAGCGCTGCAAGAATTAAAAAATGTCCGCCCAAACTAAAATGATGGCAGTAAAAAATACGAAATATTAAAATTGGCGAGAGGATAAAAAATAAAGATCCGATAAATTGCGTTGCAAAATTTGGGGTTATTTTTTTAAGCAAGATCATTGCAAATATTGCCTGCAACACCAAACATGATAAAATCCACAGACCGAAATATTGAAAATTTTGCGGCAAAAATTTGGCAAAAATTTTAAACAAAATTGCCAACAGCGGAATTGAATCGGTATAAACAATGCTGCTTGTTATTTCGTAGCCAAAATCGGGATTAAATCCGATAATATTTTGCCAGAAATCGCTATTTTTAAAAAATAACCAACCAAGAAAAAACTGCGATGGGTCTAGTGAATTAAGCCATTGGTAATAATTAACATTAAGAATTTTTCCGCCAGTTAAATAAAAAAATAAAGCCAGCGCCACTAAAATTGACGGCAAAAATTCTAAGGCATTATTAATTTTTTTTGTCATGGCCTTTAAACGAAAAATGTATGTGCACAAAATATACAATCACCACCAAAAGCATTGCACAAATAAACTGCGCGGCAAATATATTAATGTGCATTTTATCCCTAAAAACATAGAGCAGAAGCATGTTGAGCGCAAGATGCCACAGATAAACAAAATTTACTTTTAAATATTCGTGCCAGAAATTTCTGCGTGAACGAAAAACAAAAAATCGTAAATTGATAAAAGAGTTAAAAACTGAAATAAAATAAACCGCCACCAAAACTACTAAATAGTGAACCGAAGGGCCAAAAAGCGATTGAAATAAGCAAAAAAGAGAATAGGCAAAAACCGTATTAAACCCGCCAACCAAAAGGTAGCGCAGCTTGCGATCAAACGAAAACCAAAAAGCCAGTATTTTATTGGTTAACGATTTCATATAATTTTAGATTTCGATTGTAATGCACGCAGGACAATGATCTGAAGCCTTTTCTTGATCACGCACATTTTTATCTTCGATGGTTGCGGCACTAATTTTATCGGTGGCAAGTGGCGAAGTTAATAGATAATCGATGCGCATTCCCTTGTTATATTGCCAAGATCCTCCGCGATAATCCCACCAGGTAAATGCTTGATTTTGTTGGTTGCAAGCACGGTAAGAATCGGTTAACCCAACATTTAAAAGTGCACGAAATTTTTGTCTTTCTAGTGAATGAAAGCACACGGTTCCTTCGAGATTTTTTGGATCATAGACATCAATTTTTTCTGCAGCAACATTGTAATCGCCGCCAAAAATTGCAATTTCATCATAAGCCAGAACCTGCTGCAGATGGGCATTGAGGCGGTCGAAGAATTCTAGTTTATACAAAAACTTTTCACTGGTTTCTAGAGTTTGATGTGGCGCAATTTCTCCGCCACCATTTGGCACGTAGATTGAGGCGACGCGAATTGCCTGACCACCAGGCACTGATATAACAGCCTCGATGTATCGCGCCTGATCTTGCGCCTCTTCTTCAATAAAAAAATCATCACTTTTTGGCGCAGTTATTTTTTGTTTAAAATTATGCGAAACCTTGCTATTAGCGGTGTGAGGCAATGTTTTTATTACATCTTCGATTTTAAATTTAGAAAGAATTGCTACGCCATTATATGTTTTTTGCCCACAAATAGCGCTGTTATAGCCTTCATCAAAAAATGCTTCGCGAGGAAAATCTTTTTCTAGGCATTTAATTTCTTGCAACAAAACAATATCTGGTTGAGAAGATTTTAACCAGGCGAGAACGTTAGGCAGACGGGCTTTTACAGAATTTACATTGAAGCTAGCAATTTTTATTTTCAAATTACAAATCCTTCATAAAATGAAATCCGCGCACATAAAAACCTTCGCCAAAATAAAGCGAATGCGATTTTTTATTTTCGGCGTAAGAATCGAGTACAAATTTTTGACAATCTAGCTTGCGCGCAAGTTTTTCTAGGTGTCGCAAAATTATACGACCAACCCCTAGGCTGCGACTATTTTTATCAACCACAAAACTCGAAACCTGCAAATAGCGCCCGCAATAAAGCATGCGCAACACCCAATAGCCACTTACTCCAACTAATTTATCGTGATTAAAAGCGCCGATCATTTTAAAATTATTCATCGCTATCATTTCAGAAATATGGGCGCGATAAGTTTCGATATCCATCTTAGGATAAATTTGCGCAATCAGCTCAAACGCGCCAATCATGGCTTCTAGGCTATCGAGATTTTTTATAGTAACCGCTTTATTGGTGATCATCAATTATTGTAAATTTTGAAGTTGTTCAGGTAATTTATTCGCCCAATAAGTGCTGGTGCCAGCGCCAGAAACAAGCACGATGTCTCCTGGCTTGGCATTGGCTTTAATTAGGGCCGCAAGCTCGGTTTCGTTGTTTAGTTTTAGCACGTTTTTATGTCCGGCTTTTTTCATGCCTGCAATTAGGCTATCTTGCGTAATATCGGCAATTGGCTGTTGCCCGGCCGAATAAATATCGGCGACGATAGCAATATCTGCATCATTAGCACAATGACAAAATTCTTGGAATAAATCATGCACGCGCGTAAATTTATGCGGCTGCAAAACAAGAATCACTTGATGCTTTCCAACCAATTGGCGCGCGGCTTTAAGCGTGGTGCTAATTTCGGTTGGATGATGACCATAATCATCAATTATTGTTACACCATTAACTTCGCCGGTCTTGGTAAATCGGCGTTTTACGCCACTAAAACTTGCTAAAGCTTCGCGAATTTTATCGTCAGAAATTTTAAGGAAATCGGCAATCGCAATTGCCACTAAGGCATTGCTGGCATTGTGCAAGCCATAGGCCGACATATGCAAATCTTTAATTTCTCGGCCATCTTTTGCAAATTTTACATCAAAAGTGATTCCATTTACATCGGCGCGAATGTTTGAGGCCGTAAGATCTGCAGCTTTTTTAATTGAGTAGGTAACTAAATTTTTATGATTATTTTTTAGCTTATTGTAAAGTTTTTCTACTTCTAAATCATCGATGCAAAGAACGCACAAGCCCTCTTGCGAAATTTGCGCGATATATCTTTCGAAGTAAGATTTTTGCTTTTCAAAATTATTGCTATAATATTCTAGATGCTCTGGCTCTATGTTTGTAACCGCGCCAATAAAGGTTGGAAGCGTTACAAAGCTGCCGTCAGATTCATCACTTTCTGCCACTAGATATTTTCCGTTACCAATTTTTTGGTTACTTTTAAAATAATTTATAACGCCGCCATTGATGATTGTAGGATCCATGCCTGCGATTTCTAGCATTAAAGAAGTTATCGCTGTAGTGCTGGTTTTGCCGTGGGTTCCGGCGATTGTAATGCCAACATGTTCGCTCATCACCATAGCAAGCAGTTGGGCTCTGGTGATAATTGGAATATTTTTTTCTTTCGCCGCAAGAATTTCGGGGTTGGTTGGCTTAATGATTGAAGTTTCGACAATTAACTTGATATCGTCAGTGATATTTTGCGCATCATGGCCAACAACGTAGTTAATGCCGCGGTCGCGCAAAGTTTGCGTTAAATAATTTTCACTTAAATCAGAACCCTGCACCGCAATGCCAATTTTATTTAAAATTAAGGCTAAGGCACTCATGCCAATGCCTCCTAGGCCAATAAAATGAACCTTTCCAGTGATTTTTTCTTTTAAATTTTTGCAATTCATTTGCGTTAATGTATTTTAGTTAAGTGCGCGCAACGTTAATTTTATAAGCTGCATCGATTGCAAAATTATTTTTAAGCGAGAGTTTTTATGCGTTACTCAACGATTACAAAATATTTCAAAACCTAAGGGGCGCAACGCTAAGGCAAAAACTATTTTTGTAAATAATTTTTAACAAAAAAAATGAACAAAGCAAAAATTGATGCGATTTTTTCGATCTGGCAGCAGGCGAATCCGCACCCTAAAACAGAATTGGTTTATAGCAATGATTATACTCTTTTGGTGGCGGTGGTATTATCGGCGCAAAGCACTGATATTGGCGTTAATAAGGCTACAAAAGCCCTGTTTGCAATTGCTGATACGCCACAAAAAATGCTAAAAATTGGCGAAGAAAAACTCAAGAAATATATCAACACAATTGGCCTTTACAACGGCAAGGCGCGCAACATTATTGCGCTATCAAAAATTTTGGTAGAGAAGTTTGAGGGCAAAATTCCGCAAGATTTAGAATTGCTGCAAACACTTCCTGGCGTAGGCCGCAAAACGGCTAATGTGGTGATGAATTGCGCTTTTGGCAAAGCAACTATTGCGGTTGATACGCATGTTTTTCGCGTGGCAAATAGAATTGGGCTGGCTAATGAACTCAATGTTTTAAAAACAGAAATTGCGCTGATGAAAAATATACCCAAAAAATGGCAGCAACATGCGCATCATTGGATGATTTTGCATGGGCGCTATACTTGCGTGGCGCGCAAGCCAAAATGCTTAGAGTGCAGCGTGAGTGAGTTTTGCCAGCTTAATAATGCCAAGCTTGGGCCCAAGGTAATGAAATAGGCACTACCTTGATGGTGGTCGAGATGGTGGCGGCGAAGATGCTGGCAAAAACGTTGGCTGCATCGCCGCCTGCATCGCGTGGAATTGAGCAGGGGTCTGGGGCGTTGGCGATCCGCCAGGACTGCCGCCACCTACAATAGAAACATATCTGCCGCTTGCCCCACCATAGCCAGCAACTGGTGCCACTGGCGCTGGTGCCGCATAAGCCGCAGAGGCTGGCGCCGCAAAAAATTTATTGCAATTAGCAACAAAATCGCTGAGGAGACTTTCTAAAGGATTTCCGCTATTAATAGAATGGATTTTCCACGCTCTATTAATTGGGTTTACTAATTGCTCACCGTAAAATTTTACTGAAGGTGGTGCATGATCAGATTTTTCATGCTTAATAACTGGACCTGTAGTTGATCGATTATTTTCCAAGGTAATTGTTACCTGAGAGCCGAGATGGGTGGTTATAAAATAAAAGACCTCTGCCCCCGCTTTAGTTGTGCTTTTTGATAATTGGTATTGATCTTTACCTACCAAAATAGACAAAGCTTGCCCAGTAGAGCCCAATGGAATTGGTTGTCCAATGCTATCAATTAACCTAAATAAACTTCCTGTCAACTCAGTATTTAAATCGCGAGACGCAGCTGCCCTTGGTATAGCAGGAAGTCTACGAGGCGCTGGCGCTGATGCTGGTGGTGGCGCTGATGCTGGCGCAACAGCCACCGCAGCACTTGCAGGAGAAGCAAAACCTCGAGCCGCCCCACTTCCACTAAAACCCGTCGCTATTGATGGCAAAGCGCCAGAACTAGGCACAGCAGTAGGCGGACTTATCGGAGACGGCGGCGTTGCAGCACCAGGAAATCTAGTAGGCCTAACAGCTGCCGGTCTTGCAGCACTTAGTAGACGAGGCGACTGATGCTGAGCTGGCTGCGGCGGATAAGCCGAAGACGCCGCTGACGCAACAGGAATAGAAACAGCGCCCGACCTTGTCGCAGGAGCTGCCGTGTGCAAACCCACAGCAAGAGATCCTCGAGTGGGAGCGGGAGCCATAACCGCTGCCATTGTAGGACCAGAGGCAAGAGGCGCCGATGGCGTTGCAGAGTTAGAAGGATGCGGCTGAACTGGGATCATTTGACCAAAAGTGATCACAGGTGCTGCCGGCGCTGCTTGACTAATAATCTTTAACTCCGGTTTACTTCTTTGATAAAATTGAAAGTTTAAAACAAGATCGTTTGCGAATCGATTAACGTCTTGGTTAGGCGCATTTAGTCTTTTACCACCAAGCTCTCCAATACCATAATATTTTTGATTACCAGCGCGATCTGCAAATTTAAATATTGGCGTCGCTTGTGGATCGTCGGTTTTGATAGTCATCGAACCAGTTATAATGCCATTTTGGTTTTTAAATATGACCTCCAAAATATTGTCACGCCGAGAGAACTCCAATGGAACATGGCCCTTACAAGTGACAACGCTACCTTGCGACGTATTCTCGATAATATAATTATCTCTAACAAACCCCCTTAAATCTCTTCCTACGTTACCAAAAAGCTCTATATTTTGTTTGCGCCAACCAGCATAGTCATGCTGAGGGTTATAATTAATATCCTTAAATGTATCCCGAAGTTCTTGTGCAAAACGTATAACCTCTGGCGAAGAGTCATCACCTACAGAGTATGGTTTTAATCCCTCTGGAAGTTGCTGGCCTCTTGCAAAATATACTCCTTTTACAAATGAGATCGCTGGCATAATTTTTGGATCGTCACTAACCGTTATCCGTTTTTTGTCAGGCAATTCTATGCACGTGTTACCATTTTTATCTCGCCATAATTTTAGATGAATTCCGGCGCGAGATAAACTTACGCCCGCAATATCAACTATAGCAGGATAATCTTTAGTATGTTCGCACGAAAAATATTGAAGAAAAATATTTATTTCACGATGCAATGCAGCCAAATGATCAACTCCTCCTGTGGCTGCGCCAGATGTTGCCGCACGTCTTCTTGCTGCGGGCGCAGAAGCTGCTGGTGGACGTGGCGCATAAGCAGGCCCAGCCATGGCCGCAGGATAAGGCGCGGCAGCGGCCATGGCGCCAGACCTTGGTGCAGAAGGACCACCAGCATAATAAGTGGGAGCCGCGTAAGCAGCCTGGCTATGAATCCCTTTAGCGCAATCAACTGAAATCTCCTTACTTGCACAATTAATAACTCCCGCACCCTCTTCTAGCACAAACCCTCTATAGCTTCCAACACTTACGACTCCGTCACTATAAAGAGAATCATATGTTTTTTGCCTTCCGTTTCTAGCGTCTCGAGTGATATGCTTACCATAATCAAAACCGTTTGGCACAACTGCAACAGCATCAAAAGTTGTAGCAAGCCCGTCGCTGTAGGCACCAATTTCATCATGACAAATATTCATGTCTCCGACTATGCATGTCATTAGGGTCGCAGAACATATCCTAGCAAAATCTGCTCTGGTAAGTGCGGGGTCTCTGTTGTATTCTATGTGAGAGTTTCCAATTAACAGATTTTCTCCACTTGCATGCTCGGTAAAGCTGGCAACCATAACTGTATTCTTGCCGCTGACTCCAGGTATTTCAGCATCATATCCTTTGCACACAAACTTGCGCCCATTGTATATAGTTAAAACCGGCTTCAAATTATTTGCTTTCTGAGGGGCAACCACACCATACCCATAAGTTTGTAATGCACCTAAAAATGCCATATCTTTAATGAATCCATTTTCATCAATTAACCCTATCGCCTCTTGTAAATTTATAAAATCAAGCTGACCATTGATGGCGGCATTAAGAATAAAAGCCTTTTGTTGATCTAGCCTATGAGTATAATTATAACCATTTTCAGTGTAGTTAAATGGATTGTTAGAGAATCCACCATTCTGGCTAGAATCAGTACATATGCCCATAATATTCCAAGTCATGATATTCAAACTCTTACCATTTCCAAAACGAGGCGTATAAACCATCGGGATATGATCTGACAAGGGAATTCCTTCAGGCATATACGACTGCGGCAAATGTGAATGCGCTACGATCAGGTTACCCGCAGCATCTTTATTAAGCGGTCTTCGTGTATAAAATGGCCTTAGAGTCTGAGGCTTTGGCTTTGACATGTTATGTACATTTATTTAAATAATACTCAGTTAACTAACTTAATATAATAATTATTGCAACTATTTCTAAACCGCAGATATTCTACTACCTCCCCCGCCCCTGCTAGAAAAATTTGGCCTAGCAACCGCAGTCGCCGGAGTTAATCTTGCTTCGCCCTCCACCTCCTCATCCCTTGCCTCTTCGCCATCGGCGCCAGCATCGTAATATGGCGGCGGAAGGTCGTCATCTTCAGCTGCTGCTGCGCCCGCTGCGCGATCTACCACAAACTCATCATATAGCGGAAGACATTGGTAACGCGGTAACGCCTCAAAACCAGACAAAGCCCTGGTTACAATTTCTGCCCTCTCGCGATTTAAAGCAATCGACTTATCAGCCGCTAACTCTGCACAAAACTCGGTTAAAACATTAAACTCTTCTGAAGCAGAAAAAGAACCGTACAACACTCCAGATTTGCCAGCGGTAACAAAATAATCTCTTCCAGCATTAGTGATAACATCGGCGGTGTATAAAAAATCACTTCTACTAAATCTTTTTTCACTTTGCAACATATCACAAAGCTCTAATCTTGCCCAATGACAACGCGCAGCACTCGCCTGTCGCAACTCAATAATTTCTTTTACATCGCGCCTTTTAGTACCCTCTGGCTTAGGCCTTCCTACTAAAACCTCTACAAAGCATTGTACATTTTTGGGATGGCATCCGTTAATAACCGCGCCTTCTGCATCAATAACAGATTCTATAATCTCAAAATTATTTGACATGTTACCTTCTTGAAAGCTGGTTCTAAAATTATAATTAACAGCTCCAATAAATAATCGAGAATAGTTTGTTAGAACAGCAACAACTCTAATTCTTGGCGAAGCAAATTCACTTCCATCTTCATTAACAACTTTATCAAATCTTAACCGAAATGACGGGGCGGCCTCTTCGTCGTCAATCATTCTTACCCTTAGAGGAATCTCATGCGAACCCTCATCTATCGCTTGCCAATCAATAACTTGATCTAAGCAAGAAAATAGAGGAAACCTTCGTTGCTCATGAATTGTAAGCACTTCAATTGGGGCCAATGAAGCATATTTAAACCTTGAAACCGCAGCGCGCCTAAATAGTCTAGACATTCTTGATTTATGATTAGTTATTCATTATTTTATGTGCCTCAAATAACCTATCTAACTTAATAAATTTTTATCACAATCAAAATTTTTTAAAAAAACAAATTATTGCGATTTTAATACAAGCGCTATTGAAACCAGCATCATCGATACCTAAATTAAGTTCATAAAACATCGCTAATAAAGATGTATCGCACCGTTAGCTAATTAATATCAATAAAATTCAACGCAACCATGACCTCGAAACAACAATTTAATTTTGACGTAGAAGTAGGCAAAGTATTAAACCTAATGATCAACTCGCTCTACGCCAACAAAGACGTAGCGCTGCGCGAACTAATTTCTAATGCTGCCGATGCCTGCGATAAACTGCGCTATTTAGGCGCGCAAAATCATAATTTATTGCAAGATGGCGAAGAGTTAAAAATTTCTATTACCACCAACAAAGCCATGCGCCTGTTGATTATTCAAGATAATGGCATCGGCATGAATCGCGAAGAGCTCATTCAAAATCTTGGCACTATTGCGCGCTCTGGCACCGAAAATTTTGTTAAATCTTTAACGGGCGATAAAGCGAAAGACCTACAGCTGATTGGCCAATTTGGTGTTGGTTTTTATTCGAGCTTCATGATCGCTGATAAAGTGCAGGTGCTTTCACGCAAGTTTGACGACGAAAAAACTTATGAATGGGAATCGGACGGAAGCAGCAATTTCGCCATTGCACAAGCCGATGAAAACCTGCCCCGCGGCACTAAAATTATCTTACATTTAAAAGAAGAAGCCACCGATTTTCTAGATCGCTTTCATATTAAACATGTGGTACAAACTTACTCTGACCACATCAATCTTAAAATCGAATTCACCCCCGAAAATCTTGAAGCCGGCGCCAAAATCGAAACTCTAAATTCTGCTGCAGCATTGTGGACTTTGCCAAAAGAAAGCATCACAGCCGAGCAATATCAAGCCTTCTTCAAGCATGTATCGCACTTGCCGGGCGATCCTTTTATGACAATTCACAACAAAGTTGAGGGGTTGGTTACTTACACAAATTTGCTCTTCGTGCCTTCAACCAAGCCGTTCGATCTCTTTCATCCAGATCGCAAGCCATCAATAAAACTTTATGTAAAAAAAGTTTTTATCAGCGAAGACCTAGATTTAGTACCGGCCTGGATGCGCTTCTTGCGCGGCCTGATAGACTCTGACGACCTGCCGCTTAATATTAGCCGCGAAACTTTGCAGCATAATATTGTGCTCGAAAAAATTAAAAAATCTGTGGTTAACAAAGTGCTCGCAGAGCTTAAAAAGAAAGCCTTAGATAGCGAAGAAGAATATCAAAAATTTTGGTATAATTTTGGCGCAGTTTTAAAAGAGGGGCTTTGTGAATCTGGCGAATTTCGTGAGAAAATTTTAGAAATTTCACGCTTTTACTCGTCTAAATCTCCCGATAAATTAATCTCGCTAACCGATTATTTAAGCCGCGCCAAAGCCGGACAAGAAAAAATTTTCTACCTCACCGGAGAATCAATAGAAAAAATAAAATCAAGCCCGCAACTAGAAATTTTCTTACAGAAAGATGTTGAGGTTTTATTTCTTACTGACGCGGTTGATGATTTTTGGATGACAGTGTCTATGCCTTACAAAGACAAAGAGTTTCAATCTATTACGCGCTCTGATATCGAGCTCGAAAAAATTGATCAGGCTCCACAAGAAAACAAAGAAAATAGCGAAGAACCAGCTAAAATCAAAGATGTAACGACCTCTGCTTTCGAAAATCTGATCAACTTCATGAAAGAAATTCTTGGCGATAAAGTAAAAGATGTTCGCATTTCTAAAAAACTTACCGATAGCCCGGTGTGCCTGGCCGTAGATTCAATGGCAATGGATATTCGCATGGAGCGCTATCTGCTTGAACAAAAACAAATTCTTGCTGCATCAGCTAAAATTTTAGAAATAAATCCAAGTAACCGAATTGTTAAAAACTTAAATGAGAAAATTGTCAGCGATTCTGGTCGCGAAGATTCTAGGGAAGCGGTTCAAACCCTGTTTGATCTAGCCTGCATTATTGAAGATGAGCCAATTGCAAATACGAAAGATTTTTCTCGTCGCGTAGAAAAATTAATGCATTAGGGTTTGTGGCGTTGCAGCTAGGGTGCTCGGCGTAAGCCATACAATCTTACAGCAAATAATGAGCAAACTGCATCAACCAATATTCTTCTGGCCCCAAAGGCGCAATAGCAAAAAACTCTCGCGGCCTCATCTGCGCCGAAGGCTTAATTGCCGCAGCACTTTGCGGCTTTACCAAAAATTTAAGCGATAGTTTTTTGCCGCGTTTTTTCTTATCAACAAACCGACTTGCCACATTTTCCAGCATTTCTTCAATCATGCCATTATTACAACCCAAGCGTCGCGACATAGACATAGCAACACTAAACGCCTCATGATTCACTATTTTTCGCCTCTGATCTAAACCAATATTATGCGAAAAAATCTCATGCAAGAATTGCTTCATTTTCTCAATTTTTTTCTCGTTAGTAAACCATCTATCATCGTAATATGAAAGCAGCACCGAGCTATAATCTACGCCCCTCTTCTCTACTCCATGAGCACTAAGAATTTTATTTTTTATATCATGTAAGTTTTTTTCAAAAACAATTTCAAACAGATTATTTTCGCGCAAATATCTAATTAACAGCATAAAAGCCGATTTATTATTTAGCTGATATGCCGCTAAAATTACATCAGCCAAATCACTATTTTCAACAAAAAAACTAGGGAAATTTTCGCTGTTTAAAACATATTTTATCAGGCGCAAAGAATTGTTAGATTTATGCTGCAATAATTTCTTAAAAATATCATAATCATCATGACTTAAAACAAGTGGAAATCCGCGTAAAATGGCCTTTATCAGCGGATCGTAATAGTGATCATTATCCTTAATTAATCCACTTAATTCATCGTGCAAATAATGCAGAATTTTTGTTTTTGCGCGATCATGCGACTCTGATAAATTAGTGGTCTGAAAAAGATTACGCAAAATCTCTAAAATATGATGATTATTGATTTTATCATCATGCAAAATTTCATATTTTATCAATTGAAAATCACCATGATTTAATTCAAAAACCTGTGGCGATTGCTCGTGCTCGATAATCGAAAAAATCGCAAATAACTTAGGAAATTTCACCATGTAATTGCGGTTTCTGATAATGGCGCGCAGCTCTTCTACCATAGCAGTGATATCTTTGCCGATAACACGCCAAAACTTTTGCCCTAAGTGATTAATTCTTTTTATAAAAATTCTCATTGATTATTTTTTTCATCTTTTGCTAATTCTAACAGGTCGTCAATCCTTATTAGATCTGCCTTTATGGCTTCTTGGTTTTTTTGTTCAGCAAATTTTTCTTTTGCTAATTTTGCATATTTTTTTGTTTTTTCTTTGTCGCCGGTAAGAAAATAATATTCTCCCCAAGCAAGTGCAGATCTGGCCTCATCGCCATTTTTGTGATAGGCACTAGCAAATTCACGATATAAAAAAGGATTGTCGTCTTCAAAAACTTGCGCCTCTTTTAATCTTTTTAGAGCCAGATTTATCAGCGCATAATCATTGGTTGACAAAGTTAAAATTGCAAGAGCAAAAGAAATTTTTATCGAGGCCCCATCACGCGGCTCTAGCAAGTTTATCGCTTTGCTGTAAGCAAGAATTGCCTCACTGATATTTCCTGATTCAAATAAAATCTGCGCTTTTAATTCATATAAAAATCCATCCTCGTTATTTTTTGCAATCACTTCGTCTAGCAATTTCAAGGCGCGACGCGTTTCTCCTTTGCGATGCAGCGCAATTGCACGAACATATTTCGCTATATCGTCATTTTGATTATGATATTTTTTAAGCAAATATTCTGGATTATCAATAAAGCCCTCAAGCTTTGCCAGCACAGTGTTCATCTTGGGCTGTAATTTTTTATTCCACTTGGCATCCGAAAAATTTAAATCAATAAAATTGCTTTTTAGATAAGCGATTCTTTTTTTACTAACCGGGTGAGTAAGCGCATATTCATCAATTTTTCCCTGATAACCAATCATCTCGTGATCAAAAAATTCTAGCAGTTCAACCAAGCCACTGGCTGGATAATGCAACTTGCCCAAATAGCGCGCCGCATGGCGATCTGCCGCCTCTTCTTGGCCGCGCGTATATTTTAAAAACATTCTTTCTGCCGCCTGCGAACCCCCAAGAAGTATGGCCTGCCCCGCATCTGGCGCACCAGAAATTAACGCGCCAATTCCAAGCAAATAACTTAACAACATCGAATTACTGGCATCTTTCATCTCTTCTGAAGAGCGCGCAATATGGCCCGCGGCAATGTGACCAGTTTCGTGAGCAATTACGCCAATTAAGGCATCAGGCGTTTTATATTTGCGCAATAAACCAGTATTAATAAAAACATTTTGCCCACCACTTACAAAGGCGTTGATCTCGCTATCATTCACAATAAAAATACGAATATTTTTTGCCTCAAGACCAGCGGCAGCAAAAATTGGATCAGCAATTTCGTGCAAGAATTTTTCTGTTTCAGCATCGCGAATCAACGAGGTATTGGCTTGCGCACAGGTAGCAAAAAACAGAGACGTAATCAGGAAAATAAAAAACGTGGATTTTCCAAAACCCTGTGTCATGAAAGATATTCAGATTTTTGATGCAAAAACTAGCGCCTCGCAACCTCATAGTAAAACTAACTTTTTTTCTAGTAGTTTTTTTGACGCGGCAAAATTAAAATAATGCGACAACCTATAAATATTCGAAAATGCTTTATAATATCCACGATACTAATTTTTCTAAAATCTTCAAACAACTGGTTTTCTGGCTTAGTTTAGGCGCTATGATTGCACTGTTCGTGTTTTTATTAAAGAACGAAATTAAGCTGCCGCAACGCCAAATTACACTAGAAATTGATTTGAAGAATAAGGTCAATGTTTGCTTGCCTGATGATCCAAAAGATTTAAAGCAAAAAAAATTATATGAATTCTAGCGAGGCAGCAACAAATGGCTGCGACTCTATTACCAACTTTCTTGAAAAGCTTAGGGCAGAAGAGGGGTTAGCGCAAAATACTATTTCTTCTTATCGCCGCGATTTAGAATTATTCAACAAATTTTTAAAGAGCAACAACCCTACAACCGCAAACGCTAATCAACTAAAATCTTATCTACATTTCCTTCATAAAAAAGATTTAAAATCGTCATCAATTGCACGAAAAATTTCTTGCTTAAAAAATTTCTATAAATTTTTAACCGATGAGAAGCTAATAGAATCAAACCCTGCCAGCAATTTAGAATCGCCAAAAAAAGATTTTATTTTACCAAAAGCTTTAAGCGAAGAAGAAATGTTCAAGCTGCTCGATTGCGCCAATAAAGATGATTCAGAATTAGGAATTCGTCTCGCTTGCATGCTAGAAGTGCTTTACGCGGCAGGTTTGCGAGTTACAGAATTGGTTTCGCTGCCAATTAGTGCAATTCAAAAAGATGTCGTTGGGTTAAAAAATTATTTAATCGTAAAAGGAAAAGGCAGCAAAGAGAGGATTGCGCCGCTTAATAAATCGGCCCTCGCAATTTTGCTGCGCTATTTAGATTTACGCCAAAATATGGGTTACGAAAAATCTCCATGGTTGTTTTTTGGTGGAAAAAATGGCGAAGGAAAACACCTTACCCGTCAAGGCTTTCACCTCTTGCTCAAACAACTTGCGCTAAAAGCAGAAATCGATCCCAACCGCGTCCACCCTCATGTCATACGCCATTCATTCGCTTCGCACCTACTTAATCACGGTGTTGATTTGCGTATTTTGCAAGAACTTCTCGGCCACTGCGATATTTCTACTACACAAATTTATACTCATATTTTAGACTCGAAATTAAAAGAATTGGTGTTCAGGCATCATCCCTTAAGCAAAGAAAAATAATTTATGCCAATAGAAAATTCAACGCCAGACACAAATAAAAAAGGCGCCGAACAAGAAATGCAAAAAGTTGTGATCGCGCTGCAAAGAATACAAAAAGAGCTACAAAAAGAAGATAAAAGCCCAGAAGAGCAAGAAAAACTAGCGAAAGAAGCCGCAGAGTTAAGCGACAAAATGGCCAAGCTAGAAGAAAAAATCGAAAAAATTGAGAAAGAGCTAAAGGTTTTAACAGATCCAAATAGCGAAGATTTTAAAAGCGGCAAGAATGACGAAAAAATTCAACAAGCGCAAAAAAATATCGATGATTTATCGCAAGATAAAATGAGGGCGTTTTTTCAAAAATTAGATGGCGAAGGAAGATTTCACCAAGAAGACAACACCCTTACTATCTATTGCCACAACCAAGAACAATTCGATGAGGCATGTAAAGAAATTGCGCAAGACTACAAAAGGCGCAACATTGAATACGAAACAGAGCAAGCAGAAATTAATGAAAATGGCCAAACTTACCACGTAACTTCTTTCGTTACAAAAATAAGGGCCAGAGGCGATAAGAAAGATGCTAAACAAGAAGAAAAATCGCCACAAAATAGCGCTACTGCAGAAAATAAAGAAGGAGAAGAAAAGGATGATGCCGAAAAAATGCATCCTACTCAAAAACAAACCCAAGCAGGAAGGGTTGGCGAGGCTGAAGGAAAAATTAAAGATGAGCCAATAGCCGAAGAATCTAAGAAAGTAGCAAGCAGAGCAAAAGAAAATTTTGGGATAGAAAATGCAAAACCCGCAGCCAGCGCAGAGGAAGAGCCTCAAGCTAATGAGGGATTTTGGGCAAAATATGCAAAAACACCAGAAAACGAGCGCGAGACAAAGTCGGCAGCGCCTCCGCACGGATTACATCCTGCGCATCTACGAGGCAAAAATTAAAGCGTATCGCCGCACCCATTGCAACAAAGCCGCTCAAGCACCAACTCTATCCTAAATCTCGTCACCAAAAACGCGCTGATAAAACTCGCGCAATACTGGCTTTTCTTCATCAATCACCTTATTAAAAAAACTAAGCACAAAAGCTTTTTTTACCACACCAAAAATCTCGATATTTCGACCCCAAGAAATTAACGTGCGCAGCGAAATTAAGTTAGAAATATCGCCATTTTTAAAAGACTCACGAGTTAAATTAGCCAAGCGCACCATGGCTTGCGCCGTATTTTGATGCAACTTCGAATTAAGAAATGCCAACTTTTTTAACAAAATTTCTACTTCGTGTTTTTCATCTAAATAATTAAGCGCGGCAACGATATTCCAGCGATCCATCTGCGCCTGATTAATTAAATTTGTGCCGTGATAAATACCCAAATCATCTCCTGCTCCCAAAGTATTAGATGTTGCAAACAGCCTAAAATGCTGGCTTGGCGTGATAATTTCGTTTTCTTCAAGTAGGGCGAATTTTCCTTCTTCTTCAAGCAAACGTTGAATTACAAAAGAAACATCGGTGCGAATTGCGTCATATTCATCAAAGACCAGAGCCATGTTGTTTCTAAGCGCGAATGGGATAATTCCCTCTTTAAATTCTGTCACTTGTTTGCCATTTTTTAGCGTGATGATGTCTTTTCCCACTAAATCTAGGCGCGTAATTTGCGAATCAAAATTAACTCGCAAGCATGGCCAATTAAGGCGCGCCGCCACTTGCTCGATATGTGTAGATTTGCCAGTACCGTGCATTCCCTGAATTAACACGCGCTGGTTAAAAGCAAAGCCCGCAAGGATCGCCAGCGTAGTTCCTTCATCAAAAACATAATTTGAATCTAGTTGCGGCACATAAGCATTAGGCGCCGCAAAGCCTTTTACTTCAAAGTCGCAGGCGAATCCGAAAGTTTTTTTACAATCAATTTTTATCATAGAAAATAAATTTTAGAGCAAGATTAACGCATAAAATTGCCGCGCAATATTTTAATCCAAAGTTTTAACAAAATTTAAAATTTTACCAATCGAAGATTCGTGCCCACCATTGCTGGTTTCAACCTTAAAATCAGCCAAAGCATAAATGGGATAGCGCTTAGCGGCAAGTTCTTCTAGCACTTCGCGCCTATTCTTATTATTAAGCAATGGCCGATTTGTTTTGCCACTCAAACGGTGCAAAACCACGTCTAGCGGCGCTTCTAGCCAAATTGTAATTGCTTTCTCACGCAAAATTTTGCGCACCTCTTCATTGATAAACGCCCCTCCCCCTAGAGACAGAACAACATTTTCTTCACGCGCCACAATTTCGTGAATAACGCTTTTTTCAACTTCACGAAAATATTTTTCGCCTTTTGTTGCAAAAATTTCGGTAATAGATTTTTTTTCGCGATCTTCAATTTCAAGATCAGAATCAACAAAATAATAACCCATTTTTTCTGCCAATTTATGACCCAAAGTTGTTTTGCCAACACCCATCAGGCCAATAATCGCAACGATTTTCTTGGTTTGCAAAGATTTAGTCATCAAATGCTTTTAAAAAATTTCTTGAAAAAATACTTAAGGGTGATTATATTGCTTAAGTTTTCTAGGTGATTTTTCACTTTAAATTAATTCAAGGAGATTGCAATGTCAGACTTCATTCGCTCAAACAGATCTGTTGGCTCGTCTTTTGCCTCAGCCGCTGCAGGTGTTTCTTACGATGCTGGCCTTCGCGCTTACATGGTAAAAGTTTACAACTTTATGGCCATTGCCCTTGGTATCTCTGGTGCTGTAGCATTTTTAGTTGCAAGCTCTCCAGCTTTAATGGCTGCAATTTTTGGCACGCCACTCGCTTGGGTTGCAATGCTTGCCCCACTTGGTTTTGTGATGTTTTTTGGCTATAAATTAAATTCAATTTCTGGCGAACAAGCTAAAGCCTACTTATGGATTTACGCCGCCTTAATGGGCCTTTCGCTTTCAACTATTTTTATTGCCTATACTAGCTCTAGCATTGCTCGCGTGTTCTTTATCAGCGCTGCAACCTTCGGCTCGATGAGTCTTTATGGTTACACCACTAAAAAAGATCTTACCGGCATGGGCTCTTTCTTGTTCATGGGCTTAATTGGCCTTATCGTAGCATCTTTAGTTAACTTGTTTTTGAAGAGTTCTGCACTAGAATTTGCATTATCTGCAATTGGTGTCTTGATTTTTATAGGCCTTACCGCTTATGATACTCAAAAGATTAAACAATCTTACTTCCGTTCTGCTGATAGCGAGATGACTTCAAAGCTTGCGGTAATGGGCGCGCTCAATCTTTACATGGATTTCATCAACTTGTTTATCATGATGTTGAGATTTTTTGGTGATCGCAAATAGTTTTAAATCTTTAGAGCTTTTAAAACTCGTCACAGGTTTTTAATGTTGACGAGTTTTTTATTCCTTTATTCCTTGGTAGCTCAGTGGTAGAGCAAGTGACTGTTAATCACTTGGTCGGGGGTTCGAATCCCTCCCAAGGAGCCACATCAAACTTTTCAAGTTTCTAACTTTCTCCATTTTAGGTTTTTGACACCCCTTGGAACCAGTGTTTTTAACGCTTCTCAAAATTACCTACCACTTGTTTCGGAGATTTTAGCCAAATGGGTAGTTGGTTAAATTTGATGCTCACAAACTTTAAAATAAAAATTTTCTTAGCCTTTTTATAAAAAAATATCTCACAAAGCGTTGATTTTACTGCTT
>Ga0209550_10000096_pt1 | contig 66986 bp, 52 predicted proteins | sample LauGreSuBDMM15SN_2_FD_187567 | JGI IMG/M metagenome (GOLD analysis project Ga0209550, IMG submission 187567) | Freshwater lake microbial communities from Lake Michigan, USA - Su13.BD.MM15.SN (SPAdes) (version 5) | ecosystem: Environmental > Aquatic > Freshwater > Lake | place: Lake Michigan... | reverse complement strand
GTTGAAGTGATATCACTTAGTGAAATAAATACTGCTTATGAAAGGATGTTAAACAATGATGTGAAATATAGGTTTGTGATTGATTTGAACCGTTAATAAGCTTCTGGCAGCTGGCTTCTGGCATTTTTAATTTATGCTAGAGGCTAGAAGCCAGATGCCAGAAGCTAAATTGTTGCAATCACTTTCAATTCAATAGCTATTGGAGTTGGCAAGCAGTTTATTTCTAGTGTAGTTCTGCAAGGAGGATCAATTGCAAAGTACTCTGCCCAAAGTTTATTGTAAATAGGGAAATCGTCTTTCATATTGGTTAAAAAAACAGTAACATCCACGATGTTTTCCCATTTGCTGCCAGAATCTTCCAAAATGTTTTTGATATTGTTAAAAACAGACCTTACTTGCTTTTCCATATCATAGCTAATGATATTTCTGTTTTCATCTAACTCTACACCAGGTATTATTTTAGTTCCTTTTTCACGCGGACCCACACCAGATAAAAACAACAAATTGCCTACTCTTTTGGCATGCGGATAATGGCCAACAGGCTCTGGTGCTTTAGATGATTCGAATGATTGATTAATTTGATTCATAAGTTCTATTAAATAATCTGTATTGAAATATTTTCTTCAAAGGTTTCAAAATTAAGGTAAAAATACCAGGTTTTATCCCAACTATTTTCCATGCTTTACGGTCTTCAATGTTAGCTTTGATCCTATTCGACAAATTTCTATTACTGGCACCTCCTACACGCATTCTAACCATATATTTTTGAATATAAACAATGCTTATTCGATGCTTTAAAATAAATCGAAGCATTAATTCATAATCGGCAGCAAATTTTAAGTTCGTGTTAAATGCCCCAAATTTTCGGTACACCTCTTTCTTCACATAAAAAGTGGGATGTGGAGGCATCCATCCATTAAAAAACTTCTCAGGGCTATAGGCTCCAGCATTCCAAACCCTGACCACCTCGCTTCTTTGGTGATGATTGATATAATGTAAATCTCCATAAATGGCATCGCATTGATTTTCATTAAAAGCTTTTACAATGTTTTCAATTACTTGGCTATTCTCAAAGAAATCATCTGAATTTAATAACCCAATAATATCACCTGTGGCCCTCGCAATTCCTTTATTTAGGGCATCGTACATACCTCCATCTTTTTCCGAAATAAATACAGCAATTCTATTCAAATACGATTGAATAATCTCTACCGAACCATCCTTAGATTCGCCATCAATAATAATGTATTCAATATTACTATATGTTTGGTTCAATACAGACTCAATAGCATCCTTAATGTATTTTCTATTATTTAACAACACGGTGATAATAGTAACTTTTGGCTGTTCATTATTTAACTTACCAAAAATGGATTTTGGATGAACCAAAGATTCATAGGCATCCATTACCGATGCAACCATTTTTTCTGGAGTAAATAGAGATTGGTAACGCAACAAGGCTCCCTCCGAAAGTTTGTTATATAGAACTTGATCCGAATCTATTTTAAGGATGGCCTCTGCCAATTTAGTGGCATTGCAAATTGGAACATTTAACCCGGAAACATTGTGTTCATTTACCCATGAAACGCCAGAATTTGGTATTTCTGTGGCAACAACAGGCTTTGCAAAAGACATTGCTTCAATTTGAGAAACACCAAATGCCTCAGATGCGTGTGTTGAAGGAAAACAAAAAATTCGACATACTTTAAAATAGGCTGCTAAATCTTCATGACTAATTTTACCAACCAACAAAACTTTTTGTTGTAAGCCTTTGGCAACAATTTCATTTTCCAACTTTACTTCCAAAGGCCCTTGTCCACCAATCAAAACAATATATTTATCAGGTAACAATGCTGCAGCTTCAATAAGAAATTCGAACCCTTTGTAGTATACCAATCTACCTAAAGCAAACAAAATAGTTTTTCCTTCAAACTGCTTTTTTAGTGAAATTTCCTTTTCATCACAAGCTGCTATATTAATTGTTGAACCTAAAGGAATAGCAATTGTTTTATATAAAAAATTTTTGAGCTGTTTAGATTCTGCAATGTATTTGGGACTAGTACCTATTACGAGGGAGGCTCTTCTTAATAATGTATTTTGCAATGGCAAGTAAAACTTCAACAAGAAGGATTGTTTAATGATATCACTGTGCCAATGCACCACAATTTTGGCTTTAGGCTGAACCAAAAAAATAGCAAAGGCTGTTAATGGATCAGGAAAATGCACATGAATGACATCATAATTGTCTTTGACTTTATTGAGTAAACCAATTAATGCCGGGGCAATTGAGGTAGAAAAAACCTTTGCTAAATTAGCGGCTCGCCATACAGTATAACCTTTTTCAAAAGTTTCTTCTGTAGATGAATTGATAGTATTTGCGACCAAAACATCACATTTAACACCATGCGCATTTACTCCTTCTGTTATTTCAAAAGTTACAGATTCTATTCCACCCCAATAAGGTGGATAAAACTTTGAAAGTTGAAGTATTTTATAGTTGGGTGAATTCATTAAAAATTATATCAACTTGTAATTATTTTGGAAAATAACTCAATATGTTTATTGGCCGTATTTTCCCAAGAGAATTTTGACAAATGATCAGAATAATCTACTCTGGATCCTTCAGGAAAATTTGCCAATAATAATTCCATTTTTTCGACAATATCACCATTAACAGTTGGATCAAACAGAATTGCTTTTGGAGAAACAACTTCAGGAATGGATGCCCTGTTTGAAGCCAAAATTGGTAAGTTAAACTTCATGGCCTCTAATAGTGGCAAACCAAAACCTTCATATAAAGAAGGAAAGACAAACCCTCTGGCATTAAAATAATAATTGCGCAATACATTTTCATTAACCTCCCCAGTAAAGAAAACCCTATTGCCTAATTTTGCAATTAACTCATTTAATTCAATTCCATAACCAGTTTTAAAACCATCTTGCTTTCCAACAATAACAAATTTTAATTCCGGCAAATTGATTTGACTAAATGCCTCAAGTGCCTGTTTTAAATTTTTATGAGGCTTAACATTACCAACAGCTAAAAGGTAATTACTTAATGAAATATCATGAGGTGAAAACTTATTGAAATCTGGAGATACCGACAGAGGAAAGGCAAAAACTTTATCTTTTGCCTTCGGGAAAAACTTAACTATTTCAGATTTAGAAAACTGGGAAACTGTAACAATGGCATTAGATTTTCTAATACAAGCTCCTACCATTTTTTTTGCTAGGAAATATTTCGTCCAACCAAATTGATTGGGGTTAACAATGTGGTTTATATCATGGATTGTGGTGACTAACCTACTAGCTCTGCTTTTTAACAATGGGGCATTCCAATTGGGGGCCCAAAAAATATCGCATTTGGGAATTAACTGAGATAATTCTATTTGTTCCTTTATTCCAAGAATAGGTGAAACCATAGGTATAATTTCACCATTATTAAGATAAGAAAATTCGTTTAAATTATCATAACCAAGAAAAGTAATATCAAATTTTTGGCTGTCTATTATAAACGGTAAAATATTTTGCAAATAGGTACCTATACCAGACATGCTGATCATTCTTAAGTCGATAACAAGTTTGGGCTTACTAATCATTTACAAAAAAAAAGTTTATCAAGGTAGATTTATAAGGATGAAAAACAAACGAATTTGGTCCACCATAAACTACTTTATAAATAGAATAAAAGCAATATAAAACAATCAGTAAAGTAATTACATTTTTTTCTTTTCTAGTTTTACCCAATGAAACAAAAAATGGCAAGATAATGGCATCCAAGGCCTTAAAATAGGTTGAGGAGCGTATGGCAAATTCTGCTATGCTGCTAAAAACCAAATACAAAACCAATCCAAAATAATACAATTTTACTAATTTATCGTAACCTTTAAAGACAATCCTACCAGGTGCGACAAAAAGCAACATTAATATAAAGGTTAATAAGCGAAGTAAAAAGGAAATATTAATTCCTAAATTTTGCCCAAACTCATCAGAATAGATATAAAAAGTAATTTTTGCCTGAATTTGAAAAAAGGGCACATAATTTAATAAGGCAAACATGGCTTGTTTTATATCAATAAAAATAAAAGCCATCAGAGGAATAAGGCTTAACAACATCACTTTGGGAGTTAACCTATTGGATCGAGCCAAAAAATAAGCCGGCACCAAAACAATGATTGAAGCATGAATTAGAAAGCCACAAAGTACTTTTATGAAGTATGATTTCGATTTACCCTCCATTAAATCCTGAAATGCAAATAATGCAATGGCAATGGCAATTCCATGACGTATTTGCCCAAATTCGTTGATAATAAATCCAATAGAATAGTAGCTTAATAAAGCTAAAAATAGGTATTGACTATTTTGCCTAAAGTATTCCATTTTAAATGAAACACAAAAAAGTGCAACCATAAAAAGAAAGGCGTTCAAGCTAAATCCTAAAGTCCTAAAAGCTTCAACAATAAAAGCAAATCCAATCTCAACAGCTTTAGAAGCGTAATTTTGAAGATTTATTCCTTTATAAAGAAATTCGTACTGAATAAAATCGTAGCCATTACCATCTCTTGTACCAGCAAAAATTACCAATAATAAACCAGTAAAAACATACAATAGGTGGTAGGCATTTTTTGATTTGCCAATTTGGTTAATTTCCAAAAAGGCAATAATAGTTATCCAAATAAAAAATAGCGCGTATATCATGGTGACTTAAATATACTTTGCCATTTTGCCACTATATGATCCAAATCAAATCTGTCCAAATCCAATTTTGCTGCCGCAGAATAAGATGTTCTAATCTCTGGATTTTCAATTAAAAATATTACTGCTTCGGCAAAAAGCTGAACATTTTCAGGCTCAACTAAAATGCCATCTATTTCATGGTTTACTATATCGCGGGGCCCAGTTTCACAATCAAAACTTACAATAGGTAAACCAAAAGCTTTGGCTTCTATTAATACCAATGGCAAGCCTTCAAACCTGGAGGATAGGGCAAATATTGAGGCATTTTCATAAAACTTATTTACAAGTAATGTTGGTTCAAACAGTTTTACACTATGAGATAACTGTAGCTTTTCAATATCAAAAAGTAGGGCCTCCTTATTATCTCCATCACCTACAATATGTAGGTGCCAATCTGGATGTTTGGTTAAAACAATTTTCCAAGATTGCAATAATAAATCAAATCCTTTTTGATGAGTAATTCTTCCAATAGATAAAACAACTTTAGCAGCCAAATTAGGCTTAGCCGTGACAGTTAAGGTAAGAGGATTAGGAATTGCTACTGCATTTTTTGCTCCATAAAACTGGGTAAAATTATCTCTATCTGAAGCTGTTAAAGCAACAACTGTATTGGCAAATTTTGAAGCAAGCCATCTAGCCAATCTAGGTGTAAATACATTCCAATTCATCCTAGTATTAAAATGCTCCCATGAAATCAAATTAACACTTAATATGGCCTTCATTGGAACTGAAACTAAACTTAAGGCTGTGCAAACATCAATAATCTGATCTGGATTAAATGCTTGCACCTCTTTTTTATATTTAATGAGTGTTTTTATATAAGCTGAATAAATATTCACATCGCCATCAAACAAGGCCTTAACAGAAATATCAGGATGTAAGGTGTAAAATGATTTATTACCACCCATCCAAGTAAGCATTTGAACCTCATTACCCATTTCGGCCAGTTTATTTGCTAAAAAAACAGCAACCCTTTCCGAACCTCCTTTATTGGCAATTCTATTGATGAAAAATAATATTCTCATTTTTTCTGAGCCAAAAATTCAATATTGGTTGATAGTAAACTAAAGGGAGTAAATTTTACTAAAGCAAGATCGATTTTCTCTGCAATATTATTTGCGATAAAATTGAATTTATTCTTAGGCAAAATTGTTCTTTCCCATAAATCCAAAATCTCAAAATTAGACTTATTTAAATGCGATTTTATTGACTTTCTATTATATAATCTATCGTGATAATTATCTCCCAAGAGACGAGCAAAAAAATGCACATATCCAAGTTTCCTTGGCAAATGAAAACAAAATAATAATCCTCCAGATTTTAAAATTCTATTGATTTCCTTTAATGATTCGAGGTCGTTTGGCACATGCTCCAAAACACCGTAACTAACAACAACATCAAACGATTCATCTTCGAAAGGCAAAATCCAATCATGTTTAAGTGGAACTACTTTTATGTTTAGTTTGTCAATAATTGGATGTTCTTGTCCAAAAGTACTATCCTGCCTTACATCTTCAATATCGCAACTTACAACCTCTTTAAAACCAAAATTCTTCAATAAATAAGAAACATGACCCTTTCCTGTTCCCCAATCTAAAACCTTAATACCACTACTGTTTTTATTTAATACTTCCTCTGATGCAAGTGTGACATAGTCTGTAAGGTATTGGTATATATTTGCTATTGGTGGATTTGCCAAAAAAGCGTGGCTATTAAACCCTTCAATCAGCGCATTTAATTTTTGGTCTGAACCAAACCATTTATGGAAACTCGTATTTCTTAGTTTACTTAACTTCATAATAATACTTTTCAACTGAATTAGCAGTAACTAAGGCAATAAACAGTAGAAAGTCAAATATAATATTAATGGGAATTTTTTGCAAACTTGAAACACCCAAAGTGTGATTTGTCAAATAAAGTTAGATAAATGGCAACCTAACTTTTTGCATGCTATTTATATATTTTGAATATATATTTCTATTATGGTCGGAATTTACCTTTTCCATTTGATTATTTATTTTGTTTAAAGGAACATACTCAAAACCCATTTCAAGATAATCTCCAATATTTGGATCTATAACAATGGGTACCATGCCATATGCTAGGTATTCTCCCAATTTTGTGGGATTAGAAACCCTATTAACAACATCAGGATTTCGGAGAACAAATCCATAATTTGACAAGAAATAGTATTCCTTTAATTGATTTGGAGATACAGATTTAACTATAATTTTATTTGTATCTATTTGTGCTTCCTTCATCCAATTTAAAACAACAATAGGTTGACCAGTTAAAATCAAAAAGCGGTAATTAGGATTAGTTAAATCTTTGATTGTTTTTAATACTAATGGAACGTTTTGCCAATCTTGAACGCCACCTGAATAAATAAACCAAACATCGTTTTCTGTCCAATTCAATTCCTCCTTTACTTTCTTTAAAATAGCGGGATCAATTTCTGAATCATAACTAGTGAAAATACCCAAAACAAAGTCCATTGAATTGGCTGCACGCCTATTTAATGGGTATTTCAATAAAAAATGTTTACTCATTGCAAAAGTTACATGAATAAAATACTGACAACGGATAAAGGCAGCTTTTTCAATCCAATTATAAAAAATGGTATACCAACTGCTTTTTTGATAACTTAACTCTTCTGGAATTGCCCCATGCAAATCAATGGCGACTTCCTTTTTCTTTAGAAATAAATTTAAAAAAAGAAGGACTTTCACATAATTATACAGTGCTTGCACATAAATTTTATTTGATTGCTTTAGGATTTTATAAATATCCAAAAAATTCAAAAAAAAATTATAATGATAAATGGTTAATTGAGGGTTAATACAATTTGGTTTTCCATTATTTTTCCTAGCCCTAAAAAAACTAATATCTAAATAATTCCTATCCAAGTGAGCAAATTTATCATCTATCTCCTTAATTCTAATCATCATCCCATCTCGGGTGTTTTCTTCATTTGGGTATTCAGCAATAAAAGTTAGCATCAATTCTATTTAAATTGTTCAACAATTAATCTTGCTGAGTCTCCTTTTCCATAAGGGTTTTCAGCTGAGGTCATCGACTCATAATACAGCTGATCCTTTAAAAGTCTATTTGATTCATCAATGATAGCTTGTTTGTTTGTTCCAACTAATTTCACTAAACCTGCCGAAAGAGCTTCTGGCCTTTCTGTGGTTTCACGCATAACTAAAACTGGCTTATGCAAGCTTGGAGCCTCTTCTTGAATTCCTCCACTGTCTGTAATAATAATATATGATTGATTCATTAGCCACACAAAAGCAGGGTAAGCAAGTGGTTCAATCAAATAAATATTATTTTGTTTACCAAGAATGTCATGCACTGGCTTAAGCACATTAGGATTTAAATGAACTGGGTAAACAATTATAATTTCTGGATTTGAAATTGCAAGTGACAAAAGCGCTTCACAAATTTCAACAAATCCATCACCAAAATTTTCTCGTCTATGTCCAGTAACTAAAATCGTTTTTTTACTGAAATCGATAATTTTCTTTAGGTTTAGAATCTCCTGATCTTCAAAATTCTGTAGCTTATCTATGGCCATCATCAAGGCATCTATTACCGTATTTCCAGTTATAAAAATTTGGGTCGAACCAATTCCTTCTTTCAATAAATTCGATTGTGCAGTAGCTGTAGGAGCAAAATGAAACTCAGCAATACGACTTGTTAGTTGACGGTTTACTTCCTCTGGGAAAGGGGCCAATTTATTATAAGTGCGTAATCCAGCCTCCACATGAGCAACCTTAATTCCTAAGTAAAAAGCGGCTAATGAAGCTGCAAAAGAGGTGGTGGTATCGCCGTGAACCAAAACAAAATCGGGCTCAAAATCCTCATAAACTTCCTTCATACCAACAATAACATCGGCAGTTAGAACATGAAGATTTTGACCAGGCTTCATTAAATCCAAATCGTAATGTGGGTTCAACCCGAAAAAAGAAAGCACCTGATCCAACATTTCTCTATGCTGCGCGGTAACGCAAAGGCGGGTTTCAAACAATTCTGGAAACAGAAGAAATTGATTAAAAACAGGTGCCATTTTTATGGCTTCTGGTCGGGTTCCAAAAACAAGCAGTATTTTCTTTTTCAAATGATCACCGGTAAAGAATAGCCACAATTATACAAATTTTAGCCCAAACACAGAAGAAAACCCCAATTAACTATAATGTGATATCAACTCTCAATCCATCCTTTTTAATTATCCTAGCTGGATTTCCTACTACTACGCAATTTGAAGGGACGTCTTTAACAACTACACAATTTGCACCAATCACAGAGTGATCTCCAATTTTGATACCACCAATTACCTTTGCACCTGCATAAATATGCACAAAATTGCCAATTGTAGGACAATCTGTTTTATTAGAATAGCCAATTGTTACCTGTTGGTTGATCCAACAATTTTGGCCAATTGAGGCCGCACTAATAATAGTTGCAAATCCATGTTGAATGAATAATCCCCCTTTTATATCTTGGGTAGTAATAAAGAGGGTATTCATTTTAGGGCAAATAAAATTTAATATAAAACCAATTAGGCCTATTCTAGCATAAAAAACATTTCTAAACTCAGGGTAATTTGCCAAGAGTAATAAAAATGCGTAATAATCGCTATTTCCAAATCCAATTGCCTTTTTCCAAGCCCAAACATCTTGTTTAATCAAGGTTCTATTTGGATGAAAAATTAGCACAATTAAATGAGGCCAAATTCGAATTAAATTAATAAATAACTTTACTTTTTTAATCATGCTAAATTGAAAAACTAGCCTTTATTGCCTATAAAAAATATTTGGTCTCCTTTATCCCAAGCAATTGGAATTTTCTTTATTTCATAAGTCCATTCAAACTTTGGAAAGGATAACTTTAAATGATCCAACATATCTAAATCAATGGTGCGCTCGTGTTCAGTTTCGTTCGACTTATTGTTTGCAGAAATTCTACTCCCATTTGAAAGATACTCCTTAAATGGGGCTTGTATTACAACATATTTGTTGCTTGCTCCAATTAATTCTGATAAAAAACCATCAAGTTGCTCGTCAGTAATATGCTCGATTACATTCGAGGAATAAACCAACTCGAAGGTTTTTTTCTCTGTTAATTTATAACCTTTTGCCAGATTAGAATAAGTGATAATTGCCTTTTTCATGGCAATAGAAGAAAAGTCGTAAAAAAACAATTCTGCTTTGGGAAACGTCATATTTAAAACTGGCATAGAATCGGCTAATCCACACCCAAAATCCAATACAGATTTTGGTTTAATTGTTTGAGCTATGTTTGTTAATGCAAATCCAGAGGCAAAAAGTACACTTTGAGTCCTTCCATTTTGAATCTCCCAATTGGAAGAAAAACGATGATCCCAATATTTCTTTGAATTAATACCTGAAATAAACCCTACCCCTTTAACAAGTATCCTTTTTAACTTTCTATTTACCTTATGAATCATTTTCAAATTAAGTGTTTTTTCGAAAGAAATAGAAGGTGTAAATTAGCACTGAAAACAAATGTATTGAATATGAAAATAAATAGGAGTATGCAAAACCAATTAATCCATAAACTGGAACATAGTAAACAATGCCTGCAACGTATGATAATGCCCAAATAACATTTAAAATTGTCCCCCACCACATAGAGGCAACGCTTAGGATAACTACTCCTATTATATTTAAAATTACGCTCAAGAAAAAACTAATGCTAAATATCCTTAAAATATCAGAATACGCTACATAATTTGGGGAATAAAACAATAAAATCTGTTTAGCAAAAATAAAAATAATGATAAAAATTACACCTGAACTTGCTATAGTTTTAAATGCGAGACTTTTAAAATACTGTGCAAATTCTTTTCGACCAGTTTTAAATGTTTTGCTGAGAATAGGTATTGCCATTGAATTAAATATAGTTGGCAAGAAAGCCATTATAACCTGCATTTGAAGTGCTATATTGATAAAACCTAAGTCGCTAAAACCAAAAACCAATGCTACCTGGTGGTTAGCATACCACAAACTAACTGGCACCGCAACGCTTGCCAAAATAATTGGCAATACAAATTTCAAAAACAAACTTTGGTCGCCATTCATCTTTTGAGAGAATCGAGCAAAGCTATCTTTTAAAGCACCCAGGCTAAATTGAATTTCATCATTTAAAAGTAACCACAATTGCACCAACGAATAAGCTATGTATACAATTACTACTCCTTGCAATCCATAAAATTTTGCTGCTGGAATTAATAAAAACAACTGTAACAATGACGACGAAAATATTGCAATACTTAGTTTAATATAATTTTGTTTTGCATAATGATACCCAATAATAAAATTACCAAGAAGTGTAAATAAAATATACAACACCCCTAAAAATAATTCAACTTTTATATAAGCAAATTCTGGGAACCACAAATTTCCAAAAGCAAAAAACAAAACTGATGATGCCACTACAAATAAAATTAACCTCATTGATTTTACTAATAGCTCATCAAATGTTGCAGTTTCAATTTTCTCGTCTTTATTAGAAAGATACCTAGAAACGACATTCGAAATTCCAGAAGAAAAAATGGCTATTATAGTTGATAAGGTATTTAATATAAAAGCAAATTTCCCATACACTTCCTCTCCTCCAAATCGGATTAAAACAAAGGGCATTAAAAATCCAATTATCCTAGACATAGCATTGGCTATAGATAAATACAGGGTAGCTTTTACCTGCTCCCTTCCAAGGAAAAATTGAATGAATATAAGAAGGTATTTTTTCAATTTAAAGTTAATAACACCTCAATAAAGCAACTTATTTTCAAATTATTCGGGGACTACGATATGCTCAAAACCCTTAACAACAAAACAAATAAATCCTATTATTCCAAACAAGACAGCAACCCCAATTGCTGTAAACAGTTTCGACATCTTTTCTTTCTCCAATGGCAATGTTGGTTCGTCTATAACTTGAAAAGCTGGAGTTTGGTTCTCCAAGGCAAACCTTGCAATTTCTTGGTTCTTTAAAACTTCAGCATACATCAATCCCAACATCTCCACATCACGCCTAGTACGCTCCAATTCTAACCTGCCTTGCATACGAACCATCCCCAAATTGCGGTCGTAATAACTTGCGCCATACACTTCCTTTTCTTGCAATAACTCTTGAATTGAATCGGCTCTCTGCTTAATTAATTGATAGTTTTTCAATTGTTTCTGAACAGATTTTTGGGTGTAAAAATCACTCAAATTTCTATACAAAATCTCAACAAACTCCTTGGAAAATTCTTCGTTTTTGGAATTAAAATTGATAGATAATATTCCTGCATTTTGTGCCACAATACCCGACTTCTTTTTGGCATCAACCCAATACATTCCCCCTTTTGTAATTTTTAAAATAATTTTATCTAAAACCTTGTTCTCAGCATAACTTAATTGGTCCAGTTTATCATGAGAAAAAACAGTAAAATCTTTTAACGCTGTGTCTGATGAAAATCCTGCTAGCATTTTATTGCTTACTATAAAATGATTCGCAAGCAAATCACTTTGGCCATAGAGAACCGATTTATGTAAAAGAGTATTGCCAATAATCTTCCTCGATTGAGAAATAAACTGTAATTTATCTTCATTCACATTACCTCCTCCTCCCATGCCTGTAAGTCCTGATAAACCTGCTAATGAAGCTAAATTTATACTGGCACCTCCTTCATTTTCAGTTAGGATAAAACTTAAACTTGCCTTATAATTTGGCTTTGATATATACGCAATTAAAAATCCTAATACCCCACCAATGAAGCCAATTAACATCAATTGCTTCCATTTCTGGATGGCTAACTTCCAAATTGCTTTTAAATAAAAGCCAATTACCGCAAAACTTATATACTGATTATTACCCATTCTTATGGCTTTTATTTAAGTAAAGAATAAGATAATAATAACAAGCTTGTTAAACTGGTAATAACAGTGACATATTCAATAGTTGACATTTGCCTCTTGATTTCCTTTTGTGGAATGACTATTTCACAACCTTGCTTAATTTTAGGATACGACCTAATACCCAGAAAAGACTTAGTTGCATCGGCTGTTCCATTTGCATAAACAACATAAGAACGCCTCTTTAAAGCTCTAGAATTAAATCCGCCAGCTTGATTTACATATTTTTTGAAACTCTGCCCTTTTTTATAGTTTAGCCTCACAGGATAAAGTACCTCTCCAGATACCAAAATAGTTTGTTTTTGGTTAGGAATTACCAAGACATCACCATCTCTCATAAAAATATTTTGTTTTGATTCAGGTTTCTTTAAAATCTTTGTTAAATCAATTCCAACAATATCATAATTTAATTCCTCTTCTTCTTTTTCTAAATCCTTAGAATTAGTGCTATCTTTACTTTGCCTTTTTAATGCTCTGAGTTTATTACTATTTATTACATCATAACTTGCATTTTTTGTTTTTTGACGCATTAAAATTGCACCATCAGAAAACCCATTAACCGTTAAACCACCTGCTCTGGATAGAATTTCTGTAATGTGTTCATCATTTTTTCCAATAGCATAAACACCCGGATAAAGAACTTCGCCTTCAATTTTAACCAATTTCTGAGCAGCAAAACCAACTTCTCTAAATACAGTAATTACATCAAATGGTTCTAATAAAAACTTAGATTCGGGGTTATCCTTTAGGTCTTTTTCTACATTAAATTGCTTAATAATGGCAATTTCACTTCCAATAGCCATTTTATCAATATCAAACTTTCTTCTGGCAACCTCAATCCTCTTAATAGAGGCTGTTTCCCTAAAACCACCCGCCACAATAATTAAATCCTCAATGCGCATATTATCTGCATAATTAAATACACCTGGATTAATTACCTCTCCATTAATACTCACCTGAAAACCTTCTTTTAATTCTTGTTTAGAAGCAATCTGAACCAAGTCTTCACGCTTTAAAACAATATCGCCATTTCCCTTTAAAACCTCTGCTACATTAAATGAAAGCAACTCCAAACTATTATCTTCCTTTAATCTATAAATAATTGCCCTAGAAGTAAAAGCATCTTCTTTTAAGCCATTTGCCTTAGCTATTAATTTTGAAACAGTTAATCCATCTTCAATGGCATAATCGCCTGGCCTAAATACCGACCCCTTTATTTGCACCCTATTTTCAAATCTATCAAGGATACTATCCACCACAAACACATCGCCATTTTTAGGATTAAAAACACCAAACAGAGAATTTGGAATATCTGCCACACTCTTCTGACTTACAGTATTTCTATTTACTTTTATGAGTTCCTGATATGCCTTACCCTTAAAACCTCCTGAAGTTGCAATTAAATCCTTTAAAGTTTCATTTGATTTAACTTCAAAGAATCCTTGGTGTTTAACCTCTCCCTTCAATTGAACCCTATTTTCATAGGCAAAAACCTTAATTACATCTTGATCTTGCAACCTAATATTATCTTTGATAACACCCGTTTTCAAGAAATCATACACATCCAATTTTGCTAAAACCTTGTTGTTTCTGATAACTGTAATATTTCTAAAAGAACCATTTTCATTAGGACCACCAGCTGCATACAAGGCATTAAAAACAGTTGCCAATGAAGGTAAAGTGTATGATCCAGGCTTTGTTACTTCACCAACCAAAATTACTTTGATACTCCTAATATTACCTAAGGCTATACTTACCTTGGTTTGACCCGAACTGATGCCTTCATAATAAGCCGATAGGTTGCTTTTTATCCTGGAACTTGCCTGTTCTATGCTTAAGCCTCCAACCTGAATCATCCCAACATTTGGAAGCCTAATTTTGCCGTCTGGAGAAACCTTTACTGCAAAATTCTCCTCCGAAAAACCATATAAATCTATCAATAACTCATCACCCGAACCCAATTGATAATTTTGGGGTGTAGGCATTTTTAAATTAGGTTCAAACGTTAAGTCTTTGTTGGAAAATAATTCCATACCAAAAACCCTATTTTCTGGCGACTCATATTTTTCTCTACCCCCCCCTTTTGTTGAAACATCGTTTAATCCTGACTCTCTTGCAGCATCCGATGAATTATCTTGCTTTTGCTCAGATAACCCAAATCCAACATTTGTAAGTCTACGTTTAATCTTTAGCCATTCTTTTTCCGACATCCCCTTCTTTTTTGCCTCGGCTTCCAAATCATTCATTCCAACACCACTTTGCCTTAATTTTTCAGAAAACTTAACAATTTGATCCTCAGATAAATTATCAACTTTTATTGTAGACAAGTCGCTTAGTGTTATTACTTGTTGTGCCTCTGAATTTGAAACCACTAAAAGTAAAAAAATCAGCGTAATAAAAAACCTCACCAAGAAAGACACCTTCTTCCCTTTTAAAATCATAGTAGATAACATTGCTTTGTCACGCAAATTAGCCATTTCAGTCAATTTTTCCGCATAAAATTAGCTTTCATACAACTTTTCTGCATTTTTAAAGCACTTCCCTTATATTCGTACCGCTAAAAAAATAAGGCTCGGTTTGAACCAAAACCAAGTTTTTCAACTAAAATAATGATCAAAAAAGCTGGTTTTACTATACTATTTTCTATTTTGTGTATCCTAACTTTTGCGCAAACTGGCGAAATTAGAGGCTTTGTGTACGACAAAGAAACGGGCGAACCCATCATCTTTAACAATGTTATTATCAAGGAATTGATGCTAGGTAAAACCACCGATGCCAATGGCTTTTATACCATTTCAAAAGTCAAGCCGGGAGCTTACACCCTATTGTGCTTCAGCCTAGGTTATGATACCAGTTTTGCCAAAATTTCTGTTGGTGAAGGCAGAATCGTTACACAAAACCTATACCTAAAACCAAAAAAGTTTGAACTCAATACCGTTGAAATTAAAGCTGATAAACAAAAGGTTAAAGAAAATGTAACCATTTCAACCAATACCATCACCCAAAAAGAACTCAAACAATTGCCAACTTTTGGCGGTGAGCCGGATTTGGTTCAATACTTACAGGTACTTCCAGGTGTAAACTTTAGTGGCGACCAAGGTGGTCAACTTTATATCAGAGGAGGGCCTCCAGTAATGAATAAAGTAATGCTAGATGGCATGATTATTTACAACCCTTTCCACAGCATTGGACTTTTTTCTGTTTTTGATGCCGATATTATTCGCAGTGCAGATGTGAGTTCGGGCGGATTCAATGCGCAATATGGCGGAAGAATTAGTGGGGTTATTGATGTAAACACCAGAGAAGGCGACAAAAAAAGATTCTCAGGAAAAGTGGCTGCAAACCCCATGACAGCTAAAATTTTATTGGAAGGCCCTTTAAGGAAATTTACTGAAGATGAAGGAAGTTCATCCTATGTGCTTTCCTATAAAACCTCCTACATGGATAAAACCTCAAGGTATTTTTATACTTATGCCGACCCAGTAAATGGTCTGCCCTATTCATTCAATGATTTTTATGGTAAAATATCTAATATATCTGGAAATGGAAGTAGGTTAAATGTTTTTGGCTTTCATTTCGATGATAAAGTAGATTACCCAAGTAATAAATACAATTGGAAATCGAATGGTGCTGGCGGAAATTTATTAATCATACCTGATGGTTCAAACACCTTAATAGGATTGAACATGGGCTATTCAAATTACAAAACCAATCAAATTAGTTCCGATAACTTGCCTAGAGAGAGTAGTATCAATAGCTTCAATGCTGCTATAAATTTTACCAATTTTATCGGGAAAGACGATGTTAAATATGGCTTCGAAGCAATAGGATTTTCAACCAACTTTAATTATGTGAATGGGGTTGGCAGAAAATTATCTCAAAGCGATTATTCATCAGAGATTCACGGTTTTTTAAAATATAGAAAAGTTTATAAACGTTTTGTGATTGAGCCTGGGATTAGGGCTATTTATTACTCTTCTTTAACCGAAGGTAGTTTTGAGCCTAGGTTAGGCGCCAAATACAATGTTACAAGTAATGTAAGGTTAAAACTTGCCGCAGGAACTTATTCCCAAAATTTAATGGCGGCAGTGAGCGATCAAGATGTGGTAAATTTATTCTATGGGTTTCTATCTAGTCCAAACAAGGTAAACAGCGATATTCGCAGGCAAAAAGCGCAACACCTCATAGTAGGACTTGAGGTAGATTTGGGTCGCGATATTGAATTAAACTTTGAAGGCTTCATCAAAAACTTTAGTCAAATTACCAATATAAACAGAGATAAAGTTTACGATGATGATGCCCAACATTTGAATATACCATATTATTTAAAAGGAGATGTTATCAAAGAAACAGGCAAAGCTTACGGAGCTGATGCCAGGCTAAAATACGAACATAAAAACATGTATGTTTGGGCAGTATACTCTTTAACATTTGTAACTCGCAATGATGGCAGAAGAGATTATACCCCACATTTCGACAGAAGGCATAATATCAATTTGGTTTTCACTTACACATTTGGTGATTTAAAAAGTTGGAGCTTTAATTCAAGGTGGAATTTTGGATCAGGATTTCCTTTTAGCCAAACGCAAGGTTTCTATGAAAATCTTAATTTTAATGGAGGTGTAGGCTCAAACACTCAAAATCAAAATGGACAATTAGGGATATACTATACTGATATAAATACTGGCAGACTTCCTTATTTCCATAGGTTAGATGCTTCTATTTCAAAGAAATTTTACATCAAAAAACACCAAACAATGAGCGTTATTTTTTCTGCAACCAATGTATACAACAGAGACAATATCTTCTTGTTTGATCGTTTAAATTATACCAGAATAAACCAGTTGCCAATCATGCCTACCCTTGGTTTTAATTACACTTTCTAATGCGTTTTTGGTTCAAACCGAATTAAGAATTTCTTTTAATCATTGCCCATTTTAATTTGCCATTTTGGTATAAACCATAGTATACCCATAAACTAACGGTTGTTCCTATAATTGAACCAACGGTAATGTCTATTACAAAATGTTGGAGCAAATATACTCTGGTAAATGCAACAAAAAAGGCAAGAAACAAAAATACCAGCTTTGTAATGTTTTGCTCAACATATAAAGACAATACACAAAAGAAGGCAAAGGCAGAAGTGGTATGACCCGACGGAAAACTGTTTGCTAAATTTCTCTCAGCATTTTCTGGAAGGTAATAGCCCTGTAAATTTAAGTTATTGATGTGCCACAAAGGCCTGTGATAACCTACGAAAATAGAATGCTTTAAACCTTGGGTAATTCCAGAACTAATTAAGTAAGCTAACAGCATGGCAACGGCAAGCTCTGGCTTAAAATAATATACTATGAAGCATATCAAAACAATTAGGGTGCCATCTCCCAGAAGTGTGCCAAACAAGCACAATTGATCTAGCCAAGGTTGGTGCCATGAATTGACTATTTGCGATAATTCCAATTGAGTATATATTCCCTGAAAAACAAGTAGCATAATGACTTGAATTAACTGCCCTACTGGGAATAAAAATGAATTTACTTTCACGTTCAAAAATAAAAAAAAAATGCAAACCTTTATTGTGGTTTGCATTTTTTAGTTTAACTAATTGCATTTATAAAATTTCAATTTGGGCTGATCCGAAGTTCTATCTGGAGTATCTTTTCGTTTAACCGTACATTCAATATTTGTTGGTACAAAATTGGCACCAAATCCAAAGAATTCTTTAGGAATAAAAGACAAGAAAAACTTATTGGTTAAATTATCTTTTTCCATTTCTAATTTAGGGTTGGTTCCAACCAAAAAGAAAGGAGACGGTTGGTAAACTACTTCAGAACCTGTCACAGTATCTAAACCAGTACACTTAATCCACAAATAGGCATCGCCAGCAGCCAAGTTTTTCATAGCAACATTTGTATCAACAGCGTTGTCGTAATTAATAGTAACAATTTCTTGAGGTAAAATGGTTGCTGGCACTTGGTAAATATATCCTCTTGTTAATTTAGGTGGGGTAATTGAAATTTTTAAATCTTCTGTTTTTAAATCTGGATCACCGTATCCACCGCCATCTTTAGGCTTTACCAAAAAGGAAATTCCTTTGCTATACACATCAGAAGCCGTTACTTCATAAAACTCGGTGGGAGTCATTTCAAAATACCAAACTTTAGGCCCTTTGTCGGAATCCTTGGTCATTTTTAAAGCCTCATTTGAATTTTTCCATGCTTTATCGCCTGTTCCATTTTCTTTGCCACTGCCTGCAGGCATTTCCTTAGGACTCCAAGTCCAAATATAAAAAGGACCAGGCAAATCTTTACAAGAGGTATTTGTTGTTTTGTCCAAGTCAACATAAATCCTAACCGGTTGCGTAACATCTGGTGTTTCTGGCAAAACCCACGCAGCCTGACCAAAAGTAATTGTACTAATGAGGCTTAATACCAAGCTATATATAATATTTTTCATACTGCTTATTTTCTTTTAAATTCTAATACATAACTCATTAGCAAATTGTCTTTAGCTTTACAATTTAATATAACTTCTTTAGACAAACGAAGGTTATCTTGAGGGCGAATTGGCCCATTTAATTTCAAGGTAAACGCATCTGCACCATCAGGCATAAAGGTAATCTTAGCAGGTAAGGCAGGGTTATCAAAACGCCATTTGCCTGAAGGTCCACCGAAGAAATTAAATTTTAAACCAACGGTATCTACACTATAAGTAGAGTCGCTAAAACTAATATTGGGCAATTTACCAGAACCAGCCAAAAAGCTATAAATATTTGCAGATTCCTTCGTTAAAGATAACTCATCTACTTGAGTTGCCTTTAACAAATCCCAATCAGCCATTATGCCTTCCACCTTACTTGCAGGCGCACCTATTTCTTTTAATTCTTTTTTACAAGCTGCCAAACCCAATGTGGTAGCAACTAATAGTATAATATATTTTTTCATAATCATTATTCGCAGCCTCCTTCAGTATTAAAAATAAACAAATCTGTATTTTCGCTCACTGGAAATTGCAAAGCTAAGCCTGCACAATTCCATTTTGAACCTCTAATTAAAACTGTTCCTGTTCCATTTGGATCATCCTTAACCCCTATTCTTTTTAAATCTTGAACCCTATTTCCTTCACAAGGAAATTCTAAGCGGCTTTGCTTTCTAGCCATAAAAACAAGGTCAGTGGCAGAAGTATTAGTAGGTAGATTTTTTATGTTTGAACCATAAGCTCTTTCCAAAACATCATTCACATCATCAATTCCTGTTACTAGGTCGCTATTCAAAATTCCTAAAGCCTCAGCCCTCATTAACTTTAATTGTGTTAGGTAACTAATTGGATTACTAAAAAAATCTGCATTAAACTTGGTTATACCATAGGTTTCACTGGCATCACCCGGATTAAAAATAACGTAGTATTTTGACCTTTTATCCGAAGTATCTGAAACACCTTCAGTATATAAGGATTTAGACAACCTGATAGGTGATGGATTAGAAGGATTAACAATCCTATAATTATTGATATAGGTTGCTGCTCTATTGTCACCAACTCCAGTTGAAACAAAACTAAATATGTTTTCTGATGACGTTAAGGCATTTGAAAACCTATTTAAGGTAGTATCCATGGTATAATTAGGAATTAACTCATTGCAAATGGTTTTAACTTTTTCGTAATCATTCATTTGAAAATATACTTTGGCTAAAAGTGCTTTTCCTGCGTCTTTAGTAGCATAATTATTATTAGTAGTTTCCATTTTGTCTATGGCTTCTGTTAAATCACCAATAATAAAAGAATAAACTTCACCAACAGTTGCACGAGCTTTAGGGCTGGTAGATACCTTATCTCTGATTACAATACCTAGGTGCGAATTATCTGCTTTAAATCCATATGGTTGCGCCCACAAACGAACGATTTCAAAATGAATCATGGCTCTTAAAAACTTTACCTCTCCGGTTACCCTTTTCTTAAACTCTGGATTCACTTCAATGGTACCATCTTCTAGTTTCAATAGAATAAAATTCAAACGAAAAACCACATTATACAAATCTCCATATAAACCACTTACATCGGAGTTAAAGAAATTGGTTGTTCTAAACCAAACAGAAGTTGTAAAACCACTCTGCGGTTTCTCTAAGTTATCTCCCAATAACTCATTAAAAAACTGTGTACGACCATTAAAATGGTTTGCAGATGCGTCATAACAAGAGTTTAATATTTTGGCTAAATCCTCCTGACTTTTTACCGCTTCCGATTCTAATTGGCTGTCTTCTGGCTTTATTTCAAGCCACTTCCTGCAAGAAACCATTGATAGTAAAACAACACCTATTATTAATATTTTTTTCATATTCTGTTTCTTTTTTTGATTAAAATTCAACACTAACCTGAACACTAAAGCTTTTTTCTTGAGGTGGTATTAAATAGGAAATGTTTTGGGATCCTAGGTTTCTAGAACTATTTAAATTGCCAGCACCTGAACCTTCAGAGTCTCTGCCAATTTCCGGATCTAATCCATCAAAATTAGTTAAGGTAAATAAATTTGTAGCAATAGCTGAAATACGCATGCTCGAAATTTTCATTTTCTTGCAACGAGCCGAAGCCATATTGTAGCCAATAGTTAAATTTCTTAAACGCGCATAGCTTCCATCTTTTAACCATAAAGTGGTATTACTCCATTCATCTGGTAAGTCATAAGTTCTAAAATCCCTTGTTAAACGCGGATATTTAGCAATATCGCCTGGTTTTTGCCAACGATCATAAACACGTTCATCCATATTCCAGTCTGTAATAAGTGTTGATTGGCGCTTTTGCGAAGATTCATAAATGTTTGAACCCAAACTGAAAATAACCAAAACACTCATATCCCACTGCTTGTACCTGAAAGTATTAGTCATACCACCAATTGCATCTGGGATGATTTTACCAACTGCCGTTCTGTTTTTATTATCGTAATCAAATGTTTGGTTGCCGTTGATATCCAAATATACTGGCTTTCCAGTTGCAGGATCTACATGCGACCAACGAATTAAATAATTGGTACCAACAGGTTGTCCTACTACAACCCTTGTATCATTTGTGCCACCACTAACAGCATCCTCAGAATAAACACCAATACTGGTAATTTCATTGAAATTTCTTGCAACGTTAAAATTAGTACTCCATTGGAAATTTTTAGTAATAATATTTTTTGATTTAAAACTAAATTCAATTCCTTGGTTCAAAATACCACCAACATTATCCCAATATTGACTAAAACCAATTGACTGAGGTATAGTTAAAAACATCAATACATCAGAGGTGACTTTTCTGTAAACATCTACTTCAACTGTTAACCTATCCTTGAAGAAACCAGCTTCAATTGCTGCATCATAATTGTTGGTAGTTTCCCATCTCACATTTCTATTTTCTAATTTTAGAGGAAATAAAGTTCCCTGTCCGTTGTAGGTCACATTGTTTGAACTACCAGAATAAGTTGCATACCTGGCATCATCTGGAATATTGGCATTACCTGTTTTACCCCAACCAGCTCTTAGTTTAAGGAAACTAAAAACCTTGTTTCCTTTCATAAAATTTTCTTCAGATAAAATCCAACTTGCAGACAATGAAGGAAAACTAGCCCAACGGTAGTTTGAACCAAACCTCGATGATGCATCTGTTCTAAAAACGCCTTGTACAAAATATTTTTGCTTGTAGTTGTAATTTGCCCTAGCAAAATAACTTAAAAAACCCCAGTTTACACCTGGTTGAGATAAAAATCTGGCTTCTAAATAGTCTTGATAATTATCTTTAAATAAGCCCCCAACGTTGGTAGAGTCGGCGCTTCTTTTGATTGTATTTGCTCTTTGGTATTCATTTCCAACCAAAACCTGAATACTGTGTTTTTCATTGATTGTTTTTAGATAAGAGGCTGTAATAAAATAATTAAAATTTTTCACAAACGACATTCCCCTTGAGGCATCGCCTTTATTTGCATTACCTGTAATCTCAGATGAACGCCACTGGTCGTCTTTTTGATCCATGTAATCATAACTAGTTTGACCTTGAATAACAACGTCCTTGATTGGCGTTAGCGTTAGGTTCAAACCGTTTAAAGCTCTTAATTCTGTGGTTTGCCAAAGCATATTTTCCATCATTCTTGTAGGGTTATTACCACTTCTAAACCAGGTTCCATCGGCATTTTTCACCGGGTAAATTGGCAAGGCCGTGCTCATTGCTGCTCCTAACCCGCCAGACCATGCGGCATTTACTCTATTATTTGTACCTCTGCTGATGGAGCTATTGATGCCAATTTTTAACCATTGGGTGGCGTTATAATCTAAGTTAATCCTTCCTGCAGTTCTAATGTATGAGTTACCTACCAAATAGGAACCGTTGTAATCATGAGAAAAATTAAGATAAGTATTTACTTTTTCTCCTCCTTTAGTGGCAGAAAAATTAAAACCATATTTGCTTCCTGTTTGAATGGTTTCATCAACCCAATTGGTATTATTGGCTAGAGCTTGCTCTCTTGTTAAACCTCCTGGTAAAGGCGCTGCACCAGCAAACCCATCATTTTCCCAAGCCTCTTGGTTTAATTGCATCCACTCTTGGTTGTTCAACATTTTTGGTCGAGCGGTAGGCAATGAAACTCCAGCTTTCATTTGTGCGCCTAATTTCCATCCTTTACCTTTACCACGTTTAGTGGTTATAATAATTACCCCATTTGCACCTCTTGATCCATAGATTGCATTTGCTGCGGCATCTTTCAAAACCTCCACGCTTTCAATGTCATCTGGATTAATAGTGGCTAAAGGATTGTTATTCATACCTCCGTTGTTTCCATTGATAAAATAATCTTGAGTAATTGGTATTCCATCCACAACATACAATGGATCTCCACCAGCACTAATAGAAGATATTCCTCTTATACGCACAATGGAAGCTGAACCAGCTAAACCACTACCAACTGTAATTTGAACTCCCGGTGCCTTTCCCTGCAGGGCAGCCTCAAAACTTGGCACTGGTAAATCATTTAATTCTTTACCTCCAATTTTTGAAATGGCTCCTGTAACTTCCCTTTTTCTTTGCACACCATATCCAACCACCACTAATTCATCCATTTGCTTGCGGTCTTCTTTCATAATAACAGTAATAGTTACATCAGATTCTCCTAAAGTTACCTCTTTAAAAGTGGTGGCTAAGCCCACAGAAGATATCTTGAGTTTATAATTGTCCTTCCTGAGCTTCTTCACCTCAAAAAAACCCAAAACATCAGTTACTGCGCCATATGAAGAACCTTCAACCTGAACAGTAGCGCCAATAACGGCATCTCCCCCAGCATCCTTAACTGTACCCTTGATATTTTGAGCACTTGCAGCGGTGGAAATAATTAATAATAAAAAAATGCTTAGTAATCGTATATTCATGCTGCCAAAATAACATTAATATGAAATAAAAAAAATGAAGTGGGAATTATTATTTAATCATTACTAAAATATTGTCTTTAAATTAACATAAAGTGAAATTTTACACAAAATTTTGATATAAGTAAAGAAACTTTTATATTAAAATATTATAAATTGCGCTATCAATTACTTTTTATAACATGAAAAAATTATTACTAATGACAGCAGCACTGGTAGCGACTTCCGGTGTATTTGCAAAGAAAGTTAAGTTTATAGTCGATATGACAGGCAGAACAGTTAGCCCAAATGGGGTTTCTGTTGCTGGTAATTTCCAAAACTGGACTCCCGCAAATAGCCCATTAACAAAAGAAGGAGCAACCATGTTGTATTCTACTGTTGTAGACATCAATGCTAGACAGGTTATTGAATTCAAATTCATCAACGACAACAATTGGGGTCCAGGTGAAGAACAAGTGCCAACAATTTCTAAGAAAGAAAGTGTTGCAAATGGAGGTGCTAATGGTAATCGTTGGGCTTACATTGATTCATTGAAAAATGACACTACTATTATTTCATTTGCTTTTAGTGGATCTGCTCCAAGGGGCAAAACAGCTATTAGATTTGCTGTTGACATGCAAAAAGTAACCGCAGTGAGCGCAAATGGCGTTTATGTAGCAGGTAACTTCCAAGGCAAATACAACAATGCTTCTGGCGATTGGAAACCAAACGAATCAAGAATGATCAATTTATTCAACAACAACAAAGTGTATGAATTTATTGCAATTGTTGATACTACTGATGGTGTTGAATGGAAATACATCAACGACAATAACTGGGGTTCTGGTGAAGAATCAATCCCTACAGCATGTCAAAAAGGTGGAGGAAACTCTAACCGTTTCTACCAAGCAACTTCTGCTTCAGTAGCATTTGCTAAAATATGCTTTAGTATGTGTGTTGCTTGCCCTTCAGCTCCAATCCCTACTTACGATCTAACTTTCCAAGTAGACATGAGTTCATCAGATTGTAATGGTGGATTTGATAGCGTTACCGTTGCTGGTGCTGGTGCAAAATTAACTGGCTTTGGTGTTGGTATTAGAATGGCTCAAGTTGGTGCTACAGGAGTTTATCGTGTAACAGTTATGGGCTTGGATTCTGGCGAAGCTAAATTTAAATTCCGTGCTCATAAAAATGGTAATACCAATTGGGAAGGTGGATCAGACAGAATTTTAAATTTAACTAAAAATGATACAGTTGCCTTGACTTGTCTTGGTTCAAGAGTTGTTGGTCCTTGCGCTAGCAAGCCTGCAAACTCATCTATCACTTTTTATGTTGATATGATTGCTGAAACTCCTGCTCCTAAAATTTATATCATGGGAACTTTTGCAGTTCCAAACTGGCAAGCCGGCGCTAGAGAGCTAACTGCTGTTAGCGGCGTACCAGGATTATACATGGTTAAAATTGACTCAATTTGCCCAGGTACTTTTAACTATAAGTTCACAAATGGTGATGCTACTAACAAAGACAATGAAGAGCAATTTGGCGATTCAACTCAACGCAGTTGTGTTGAATCAAATGGTATTGGTGGTTGGAACCGTGTTTTCACAAGAGCAGTTGCAACTCCAATAAGCATCAATTACAAATTCAATACTTGTACTATTGGTAGAGCTCCAGTTGGTATCAACGAAAATATCTTAAGCGCAAACCTCAAGTTATATCCTAACCCTACTAGCACTTATACCGTTATTGAATTTAACGATAATTCAGCTAACCACAATGTTCAATTATTAGATTTAGCTGGACGTGTTGTAAGAACTTACGATAACCATAAATACAATACATTAAGAGTAGACAAGGATGAATTAACCCCTGGTATCTATTTCTTAAATGTTAGCAATGATAAAAACCAAACTGGTTCTATCAAGTTATTGGTTAACTAATTATAAATGCAATTACAAAAAAGCCCTCCCGCAACGGAGGGCTTTTTTTTTACCTATTTTTATCTGTTTGCCACAAGTAATTGTACTTGATATTATATTCTATTATATTTCACCATTAAAATTGAACCCAAAATGAAAAAACTTATTTACCTTTTTTGCGCACTGCTTATCATCGGATTTAAAGCCTATTCGCAAACCCACTCCCTTGGCTCACCTGGCGGAAAAGTAAAACTAACATTTACCTTAATTAATGGACAGCCTGGCTATTCATTAACCTATAAAGGCAAGCTAGTTATAGAAGAATCATCTTTAGGTTTTAAGATAAAAGATATGCCAGATTTTGGCTCAGGCTATTCAATTGTTACAGTTGAAAACTCCGCATTTAATGAACCTTGGCAACCAGTTTGGGGTGAAACAAAAAACATAGAAAATAAATACAACCAATTGCTTGTTACGTTAAAGGATAACGCTACTAAGCCTCATTTATTGAAAATTGTCTTCAAAATTTATGAAGATGGTTTAGGGTTTAGATATGAATTTCCTGAACAAGAAAATTTACAGCATTTTATTATTGAGGAGGAATTAAGTTCTTTCAATTTAAATGGTGACCATAAAATATTTTGGATGCCGGGTGATTTTGACACCAATGAATACAATTACTATACCTCAAAAATTTCAGAGATTGAAAAAATGGCCAAAAAGAGAGATGGTGCAATTTTTACCGCCACTCCTATTCAAGGTGCCTTTGTTCAAACGCCCTTAATGGCAAAATCTGCAGATGGCATATACATGAGTATTCATGAGGCAGCACTGATTAATTATCCTTGTATGGATCTTAAATTTGATGTGGGTACTTTTAATGCAACAACCACGCTGGCTCCAGATGCCGTTGGCAACAAAGCCTATATGAGAGCACCTACCCAAACACCTTGGCGCACTATTGTAATAAGTGATGATGCCAGAGAAATTATTGCCTCTAAAATGATCTTAAACCTAAATGAACCTTCTAAAATTAAAGACCCATCTTATATTAAACCAATGAAGTATGTTGGTATTTGGCTCGAAATGCATTTAGGTTTATCTACTTGGGATTATGCCGGACAACAATCGGCCTCAGATGCTGGTAGCGACGGCAAAATGGCCAAGAAAACCAAACATGGTGCAACCAATGAAAACACAAAAAAATACATTGATTTTGCTGCAAGCAACGGCTTTGGCGGTGTTTTAGTAGAAGGCTGGAATACAGGTTGGGAAGATTGGTTTGGAAAATGGAAAGAAGATGTATTTGATTTTGTTACCCCTTACCCAGATTTTGATGTTAAAGGTTTGAACCAATACGCAAGAAGCAAAGGTGTAGGTATTATTACACACCACGAAACAAGCGGAAGTGCTACAAATTACGAGCGCTGGATGGATACAGCCTATCGTCAAATGAATGCCTATGGTAGCAATGCCCTTAAATCTGGCTATGTAGGTAAAATTATTCCAAGAGGAGAATACCATGATGGGCAATGGATGGTTAACCACTATAACCGAGCCATTTCAAAAGCTGCAAATTACAATATCATGGTGGTTGCACATGAACCTGTTCGTCCTACTGGCTTGCACAGAACTTACCCTAATTTTATGGCAGCAGAAGCCGCTCGCGGACAAGAATTTAATTTTTGGAGCGAAGGAAATCCTCCCGAACATGAAACCATCTTGCCATTTACGCGCTTAATGGGCGGACCAATAGATTATACACCTGGTATTTTTAAAATTAAAAAAAGCTATTATGTTCCTGGTGCAAAAGAACAAGTTCATACTACTTTAACAAAGCAGCTAGCACTTTATGTTACGCTTTATAGTCCTGTTCAAATGGCTACAGATTTACCCGAAAACTATTTGGCCAAACCAGATGCATTTCAGTTTATAAAAGATGTTGCTGTTGATTGGGATGATACCAAAGTACTTTTGGCTGAACCTGGCGACTACCTTGCCATTGCAAGAAAAGCAAAGGGTACGAACAATTGGTTTATTGGTGGTATTACCGATCAAGATGCTAGAGTAATGGTTGTAGATTTTAGCTTCCTTGAAAAAGGTAAAAAATACGAAATCAACGTATACAAAGATGCGCCAACCGCCAGTTGGGACGAAAATCCGGAGGCTTATGTTATTGAAAAATTAACTGTAACCTACAAAACAAAATTGAAAATCAATGTTGCCAAAGGTGGCGGATTTGCAATCAGTGCATTTCCTAAAAAATAACTTAAAACAAACAATTAGAGAGGGCAATTTGTAAAACATTTTGCCCTCTTTTTTTGATAATTATCCAATAGAATGATAAAAATATATGGCATCAAAAATTGCAATACCATGCAAAAAGCCTTTAATTGGCTAAATGAGAACAATATTGCCTATGAATTTCATGATTACAAAAAATTAGGAATAGATGCAAAAACCATCAAAACTTGGTTAAAAACGTACGGTATAGATTTGCTCATTAATATAAATGGAACAACCTATAAAAAACTAAGTGATTCTGAAAAATTAGCGAGTTTGCATAATGATTCTGGCACCTTGTTGATGCAACAATATACCTCGATGATAAAAAGACCCATTACAGAAGGTGATGGGCTACTACTACTTGGATTTAACGATGTAGAATGGGAAGCAAAACTGCTTAATAGTCCAAAAAACGCACCAAAAGACTAAAAATAGTGTCTAATCATTCACCCATTAACCATTACAAAAGTGGCAAATGGGGATAATTCCCGAAGCATTGACTATGCCTTTACAACTAGATTCGTTTGCAGTTGTAACCCGTTCATGCGAAATCTACAAATAAATAAAAATAACCTCCTTAGGGATAAGGAATGGTCTCAAAATCTATTGTGGATTTTGGGCAGGCTTTTGGTAGTTATCCTTTTTTTAATTTTATGCAATCATCGCCTAAAAGCCCAACAAACATTTAACTATACCGATGAAATAAGGTATTACAACAGAGGCCTTGAACTTTTTGATAAAGAGAAATTTGCTGCCGCTCAAAAGCATTTTGATTGGTATGCAAAATTAACACAGCAACCCCTCAACCAAATTAACGCACAGTATTATTCAGCAGTTTGTGCAATGGAATTGTTTAATCCAGATGCAGAGTCATTGTTGAACCAAATAATCAATAAATATCCGGACAATACACGCGCTAAATTAGCCATGTTTCAATTGGGTAAATTACATTATAGAAATAAAAACAATAAACAGGCAGTTGCAAAATTGGATTTGGTTCAAACCGAATATTTAACAGGACCAGAATTAAAAGAATTTCATTTTATTTATGGTTATTCCTTGTTTAAATTAGAGAGGTTTGAGGACGCCAAAAATGCCTTTAAGCCTATCAAAGATGAGAAAAGTAAATACTATGATCCCGCAAATTATTATTACGGCTATGTATGTTATAAATCTGGGGCCTACGACGAAGCCTTAGAGCATTTTGCTAGAATAAAATACCACAAAACTTTTGGCCCTTTAGCCAGTGTCTATATCGCACAAATTTATTTTGTACGCAAGCAATATAAAGAGGTAATAAGTTTTAGCGACACCATTACCAACCAAGAGGTGGCCAATGATGTTGCAGGTATGGTTGGTCAATCGCATTATCAATTAAAAGAATATACCGCTGCAATTCCTCATCTCGAAAAATTCATGAGCGCCGCTCCAATAGTTCCTAGCGAAAACGACTATTACATGTTGGGATATTGCTATGCAAAAAATAACCAAGATGAAAAGGCAATCAGCCAATTTTTAAAAGTTACCAATAAATCAGATACCATTAGCCCTTATGTGCAATTTGGTTTGGCAAATTCTTACCTCAAACTCAACAACAAAACTGCAGCTAGGGCGGCCTTTGAAAATTGCTACGTATACGATACAAGCGGCGTACTCGCAGAATCTGCATTGTTTTTTTCTGCAAAGGTTTCAGACGATTTAAACCTACAAGGATTTGCCATGACGAGGTATGTAAAACTATTGGAATACTATCCTGAAAGCGAATACACAGAGGAAGCCAGAGGTAATTTAGGTAACTTGTTGCTGAATGCAAAAAACTACAAAGAATCTATTAAAATTCTTGAGGGAATTAAAAAACCAAGCAAGCAAGATTTAATCAATTTGCAAAGAGTAACCTATTATAGAGCAGAAGAATTATACCTGAATAACAACTATAAGGAAGCGCATGACTACTTTTTAAAATCATCAGAAGAGAACCATGACAATAAAATAAAAGGCCTTTCCCATTTTTGGTTGGCTGAATTAGATTACAAAGACCAACAAAATAAATTGGCTTTAGAAAATTTACATAAATTCCAAAGTAATGCCGCCGTTAAGGAAACAAGATTTTACAATCAGTCTTTTTACAACGAAGGCTATATTCATTTAAGAATGGAACAATATGGAAAGGCTGTTGAGGCATTTTCAACATACTTAAATGCAGAAAAAACACCTTCCAATCCTGAAGTTTATACTGATGCTGTTTTGAGAACTGCAGATTGTTATTTTGCAGACAAAAACTACAATAAAGCAATTGAATACTATACCATTTTGGGTCAGAAAGAACTCAACGGTGCTGATTATGGCTTATACCAAAAAGCAATGATACTTGGGGTTTTAGGCAGAAATGAAGAGAAGATTACGGCCTTAAAAACATTGGAAAAAAGCTACCCTAAATCCCCTTACATAGATGATGCCGTTTTTGAATTAGCTGATATTTATTTAAAATCCGAGAACTATGAAATGGCCATTACCTCATTTCAATCTCTTATTGCCAATTACCCAAGGTCAATTTATTTGAGAAAATCTATTTTAAACAAATCATTGGCATTATTTAATATAAAGCGTGATGATGAGGCATTAGAAGAAATAAAAACATTGATAACCAATTATCCAAATAGTGAAGAGGCAAGGGAAGCCCTGCCAATGGTTCAAAACATTTTTGTAAACCAAGGTAAAGGTGAAGAATACCTTAACTTTATTAGGGTATTACCCAATGTAATTGTTTCGGCCTCTACCCAAGATTCATTGAGTTATGAATCTGCTTTCAACTTGTATCAAAAAGAAAATTACGAAAAATCTAGCAAAGGCTTTGGTTCATATATTAGCCGTTTCCCTGGTGGTTATTTTATATTAAAAGCCAATTATTACAAAGCAGAAAGCGACTATAAACAAAAAAAATATGATGAGGCTTTAGTGTGCTATGAATATGTGGCCAATTCTTTAAGAAGTGAATACTCGGAAAGGTGCACAAGGCAGAGCGCAGTGTTGTTGAATATGCGAAAAAATTATGATAAGGCCTTTGAATATTTTGCCGCATTAGAGCGCATTGCCAGTAATAGGGATAACCTACAAGTAGCACTGCTAGGGCAAATGAGAACTTGTGCCTATCAAAATAAAATTGACTCGGCAGCTATGGTTTCGCAACGCTATCTCTATTCAGGAATTTCTCAAAAAGATGGAATCATTGAAGCGCAAACCTATTTAGGTAGATATTACCTAAAGAATAATAAGCTTGATTCGGCTCAAAGTGCCTTCAATGCTGTGCTCAAAGAAACTAAAAACATTTATGGGGCAGAGGCAAAATATAACATTGCCTTAATCCAATTTAGCAAGAAAGATTACAAACAATCTCAAAAAACAATTTTTGAGTTGAATGATAAATTTAGTGCTTTCGATGCCTGGGTAGCGAAGGGATTTGTATTGCTTGCCGATACCTATATCAAACAAAATGATTACTTTCAAGCTAAGGCCACCTTACAAAGTTTAATTGATAATTACGATGGACTAGAAATTATTTCGCAATGCAAAACCAGGTTGTCAGAAATTGAAGAATTAGAGAAAAAGCAGAACGCTGAATCTCAAAAGCAAATTGAATTTAGGATCAAACAAAATGATAACAAATAACCATGCAATCAGTTAAAAATTATATTTTTTTATTATTAGGTATCCTGCTTATGGCAATGCCAAATGCATGGGCTCAAAGAAATGACAGCCTAATCAAAGACAATCAAATTGAAGTGATAAAGAACTTTAAACCTGTATTATCCGAAGCCATAAAAATACCCGTTAACCCAAATCCTGAAAAACCAGAATATGTTAAACCACTTTTTAGCTACTCGCTGCCCAACGCACAATATCATGTTCAACCTACCATTTATACCATTAAACCCTTGAGCTTAGGCACAATGTTGCTCCCAAAATTGAGAGGTAATTATATAAAAATTGGTTATGGTAATTTTAATATGCCACTTTTTGAAGGCTACCTTAATACTACAAGAAACAAAAATTATCAGGCCGGCTTGTTTGTTAAACACCTTTCTGGTAATGGCGATGAGAATTACAACAACTTTTCAAACAATACTGCCTATGGATATGTCAAAAAATTTACGGCAAAAGGTGTATTAGGCGCAGATGCTTATTACCACAGAAATAGGGTGAACCTATATGGTGCGCCTAATGATGCATTAACATTGAGCAAAGACCCAAAGTTTATTTATCAATTGGTTGACATTAAAACCAATTATCAAAATTACTCTAAAGACAGTGCAGGCTTATTGTATAAGGTGGATTTAAATTATTACAATTTCAATAATTTGGAAGGATTTAAGGAAAATGACTTTGCTTTAAAAGGCAGAATTTCTAAACAAAACACAGACATTCCTTTTGAGTTGGTAACTGGACTTAGGTTCAACAATAATATGATTAAAAATACTGTTGGAGACTATTACAATTACCAAAGGATTTATTTTGATTTAAACCCTCAGTTGTTCATGAATTCAGAAAATTTCTATCTCAAAGCAGGGTTTAATTCAACCATCAATAGCGATTCAACTAATTCAACATTTCATTTCTATCCAAAGGCCGAAGGGGCTTACCATATCATTAAAAACAAATTCACCGTTTATGGTGGTTTAACTGGTTGGCTTGATCCTATTACCTACAGAAGTGTTTGGACTGAGAACCCATTTGTAAATCAAATCACACTCAGAAATACCAGCCATAACCTTGAAGCTTATTTTGGCTTTAAAGGCGAGTTAGGCCAACAAACAAGTTTCCTCATTTCTTTCAATGCGGCCAAAATTGAAAACCTAACTTTCTACAGCACAGATTCGGCATCGGCAGAACAAATCCTGGTTTATGACACGGGGAAATCTAGGCTATCAACCATTTCTATTGGTCTACAACATCAATGGAATGAAAAGTTTAGAATGGGGATTATTGCAAATATTTTAAACTACAAACTTACAAATGTGGCACAACCTTATACCCGACCACAATTTGAAACTAAATTGAATAGTACCTATAATATCTCTGATAAATTTCTACTTAAATTTGATATCATATATTGGGGATTGCGATATGGTAGATTAGATGCAAAAAGAACAGATGGCTCTTTAGTTAGTACTGACTTTAAAATGAACCCATTTGTTGACCTTAACTTTGGAATTGATTATCGTTATAACAAAAAACTGTCTGCTTTTATTCAATTCAATAATATTGCAAACAACCGCTACCAAAGATTTTATAACTACCCAGTATATGGCATTAACATCATGGGCGGATTAACTTTTACATTCTAGAAAAAAATTTATAAATATGGGATCATTTAAAGTAATTGGTGGCAAACAATTAAAAGGAGAAATTACGCCTCAAGGGGCTAAAAATGAAGCATTACAAATTCTATCAGCAGTATTACTTACTGCCGAAGAAGTTGAAATCTCAAACATTCCTGTAATTAGGGATGTAATGAAATTAATTGAGTTATTGGAAGCTATGGGTGTTGAGGTAAAAAAAATAAATGAAACCACCTATATATTTAAAGCAAAGAATGTAAATCTCGATTATTTATTAAGCGATGATTTTAAAACAAAAGGTGCCAGCCTGCGTGGTTCAATTATGATTATTGGTCCGCTGTTGGCCCGCTTTGGCTTGGCCTATATTCCAGAACCTGGTGGCGATAAAATTGGTAGAAGACCCGTTGATACTCATTTGAGAGGATTCGAAAATTTAGGAGCAACCTTTGAACACATGCACCATGAACGCTTTTACAAAATCAATGGCAAAGAGTTGAAAGGTGCCAATATGTTGTTAGATGAAGCGTCTGTTACAGGCACTGCAAATATTTTAATGGCAGCATGTTTGGCCAAAGGTAAAACCAGTATTTACAATGCTGCAAGCGAACCTTACATACAACAACTTTGCAAAATGCTCAATAGCATGGGTGCAAAAATAACAGGTGTTGGTTCAAACCTATTAAATATTGAAGGGGTACAATCTCTTGGTGGATGTAAACATACCATGTTACCAGACATGATTGAAATTGGTAGTTTCATAGGTTTGGCCGCCGCCACTAACTCTGATATTACCATAAAAAACTGTGCAATACCAAGTCTCGGTTTGATCCCAAAAGTTTTTCAACGTATGGGAATTCAGCTAGAATTTAATGGCGATGATATCAGAGTTCCCCAACAAGATTCATATAAAATTGAAACCCTCATAGATGGGTCAATACTCACAATTAAAGATGGTATTTGGCCTGCGTTCACTCCAGATTTAATCTCAGTAGCACTCGTTACTGCAACCCAAGCCAAAGGCAGTGTTTTAATTCATCAATGGATGTTCGAAAGCAGGTTATTCTTTGTAGATAACCTCATCGATATGGGGGCAAAAATTATCTTGTGCGACCCTCACAGAGCAGTTGTTATTGGATCAAACCGTGAAACAAAACTAAGAGGAATTAGTATGTCTTCACCAGATATTAGAGCAGGTGTTTCAATGCTAATTGCCGCAATGGCTGCTCAAGGTACAAGTACCATCAATAACATTGAACAAATAGACAGAGGCTATCAAAATATTGATGAAAGACTGAGGGCTATTGGCGCAGATATAACAAGGATTTCGTGAAAAAATACTTGCTAATTTATTGTTTTCTTTTTATAACATGCCTTGCTATTGGGCAAAATCGTGAGATAAATATTGGTGACACTTTGCCCAACTTTTCTTACCAAGGGCAATTTTCAAAACCATACAATTTAAAGGACCTAAAAGGTTCTTATGTGCTTGTTAATTTTTGGGCTTCTTGGAATATGGAAAGTAGAGGAATGCAATTAGATTTTATAGATATTTATGCCAAATACAAGGATAGAAAATTTAAGAAAGGCCGTAAATTTTATATATTAAGTGTAAGCTTGGATGAAGCTTATGAAGTATATAACAGTGCAATTAAAAAAGATAATTTGCCTTGGAAAAGTCACCTATGCGACTTCAAAGGCTGGAGTTCTCCAATAATTCAGCAGTGTGGTATTCAAAGTATTCCTTTCAATTACCTGCTTGATCCAAATGGAATTGTTATTGGTAAAAATATCAAAAAAGAAGAGCTTGAAGACATACTGAGGGCGCAATAATGCCACATTGTCACCAAAATATTGGTGGCAAAAAATTTGAGTGTTAGTTTGAGAAAGGTATTCACATGCAAAAAGAACAAGAAAATTCGAACGAAGAAATAGAGTTTAAAACAGACAACACCCACATTGATGAGGAGTTGCAGGAAATTGCCAACGAATTAAGTAATAACGAACCTACTGCCAAAGTAGAAGATAATGTCAGTGAAGAGGCAAAAATAAAGGCCGAATTGGCATCGGTTCAGGATAAATATTTGAGACTTTATTCTGAATTTGAAAACTACAAAAGAAGAACTACGAAAGAACGCGCCGATTTATTTAAAAGTGCCAACCAAGAGGTTTTATTGGCCATGCTGCCTGTAATGGACGATTTTGAGCGCGCCTTGGAAGCAATGCCTTCTACAGATGAAAATCAAAAGATTAAAGAAGGTATTGATTTGATTTATAGCAAATTTAAAAATACCCTCGCCGCAAAGGGAGTAAAAGAAATGGAAGCGCAAGGATTGGCGTTTGACCCAGATTTTCATGAAGCAATTACAAAAATACCTGCTCCATCAGAAGAATTAAAAGATAAAATTGTTGCCATTTTAGAAAAAGGATATTTCCTTCATGATAAGGTAATCAGATTTGCTAAAGTTGTAATAGGGGAATAAAAAATGGCTAAAAGAGATTACTATGAAATTTTAGGTGTTGGCAAAAATGCCGCTGCCGATGAAATAAAAAAAGCTTACCGCCAAATGGCTATCAAATATCATCCTGACAAAAATCAAGGAGATAAGGCGGCAGAAGAAAAATTTAAGGAAGCTGCCGAGGCATATGAAGTGCTGAGCAATGCGGATAAGAAAGCCAAATACGATAGGTTTGGTCACCAAGCTATGGGAGCTGGCGGTGGACAGCAAGGTGGCATGAACATGGATGACATTTTTAGTCAATTTGGAGATGTTTTTGGAGAAGGCCACCCATTTGAATCTTTTTTTGGTGGTGGTGGCCAAAGACCTGGCGGCGGTGGACAACGTAGGCAAAAAGTAGGAAGTAACCTCCGTGTTAAGGTGAAACTTACCATACAAGAAATTGCAGCGGGAGTAGAAAAAAAATTAAAAGTAAATAAGCAGATTGCGTGCATTACCTGTAATGGAAATGGCGCTAAAGATAAATCTTCTTTTAAAACGTGTGGAACATGCGCTGGGTCTGGACAAGTAAGAAAAGTTACCCAAACATTTTTAGGCCAAATGGCTACCACGGCTTCCTGCCCAACATGTAATGGCGAAGGAAGTATAGTTACTTCAAATTGTAATTCGTGCAGAGGAACTGGCAGAATGGAAGGCGAAGAAATAATAACTGTGAATATTCCTGCAGGTGTTGCTGATGGCATGCAACTATCAATGAGTGGTAAAGGAAATGCGCCAGAAAGAGGCGGAATACCTGGCGACTTAATTATTTTGATTGAGGAGATTGAGGATCCATTATTGAAAAGAGATGGCAATAATATTATCTTCGATTTATACCTAAATTTTGCCGATGCTGCTCTTGGAACCCAAGTAGAAATTCCAACGGTTAGTGGAAAGGTAAAATTAAAAATTGATGCTGGAACCCAAGCTGGAAAAATACTGAGATTAAGAGGCAAAGGCTTACCAGAATTAAACTCTGGCTACCATGGCGATCAATTGGTTCAAGTAAATGTATGGACACCCAAGAAATTTAGCCCTGAAGAAAAAGCAATCCTAGAAAAATTAAAAGATTCAGAAAATTTTAACCCTAAACCCGATAAAAATGATTCAGGTTTCTTTGACAGGATGAAAGAATTTTTTAATTAAAACTTAGGGCAACCAAGTTTACCCTTTTGTGGGCTGATTTTAAAAAAGATACCTATGCCGCTAAAAATATAACCATCAGGTGGAATCCATGACCTCTTGTAAAGGTTGCCCGACATTTTATTTGAGGTGCTGATATTAACTGAATTTTCCCAATAAACACTTACTCTTTCAGATAGGCGATAGCCTAAGACCAATCCAAAATTGCCTATAATTGCAATCTGCTTATTTGCTTGGTCATTTGATGAAACTAAAGTGCCTTCATATCCAACAGTAGAAAAAACTTGATCAATGTTTTCTTCGGCAGTATTTACTGTAAAGTATTTTGACCTAAATTGTGTGGCACCAATTCCTATTTGTGCGTTAACTGTATGCCTATCTCTTGTTAAACCTACATTGTGGTTAAAACTATAATTTACATTAAATTGAACTTCATTAAAATCACAAGTAGAACCTTGAGTATTTTCAGATTTTAAAGTGAGTAAATGGCCAGTTTTAAATTGAAACCCTACCTCAAAATCATCATTGAGAACTTTATAAACACCTCCAAAATAAGCGGGTATTATTTCCCTAAAGTCACCATAGTTCATGGTTAAACTGTAATCCATCTGATTGGTTAGATACAAACAAGTACCTATTCCACCTCCAAAACGAAAATCTTCTAGAGACCCTTTCTTGAAAGAAGGATATTTTACCGCAAACGTATTTTTCAAATCAATAGAAAAAACTGATAAAGTCTTCAATAGGATTATAGTGACTATTAATAATTTACGATTCATCATATTTATTTAAAATTTGATTTTACTGAAAAATTAATGGATTTTTAAAAGGTCAATCCTAAACGATATTGAAGATTAGCGTATACAGTATTTCCATTCAAAGCAACTTTATTTAATTGTATTGATTTCACTTCTGTAGCATTTGCAATATTAATTACCACAAACAATAACACAAAAACACCAGGCAATTTTGTTAAAATAGGCATATTAGTTTTTGTGTATGATTAAAACACAATCAAAAATAATATATCCAACTATAATTTCAACATAAATCTTCACTTTAATAATAATATAACTTACCACTCAAAAAAATTATGTACCATCAAACAATATTTAGCCTTTTACCAATATAAATTTGATTTAATTGCAACCATGATTATTGAAATAGAAAACTTAAACAAGCGATATCAAAATCATATTGCATTAAAAGGAATCAGCCTATCTATTAAAAAAGGATCCATTTTTGGCCTACTTGGGCCAAATGGCGCAGGTAAAACAAGCCTGATTAGAATTTTAACCCACATTACCGAAGCAGATTCAGGCAAAATTTTATTTAAGGGTGAACCACTCAACGAAAAGCACATATACAAAATGGGTTATTTGCCTGAGGAACGAGGATTGTATAAAAAAATGACAGTTAAAGACCAGTTATTGTATTTTGCTGAAATCAAAGGCCTTTCAAACAAAGAGGCAAAGGAAAAACTAAAGTATTGGGTTGATAAATTTGAGATAAAAGAGTGGCTTGGTAAAAAAGTAGAAGAATTATCGAAAGGAATGCAACAAAAAGTTCAATTCATTGCAACCGTGCTTCATGAACCAGAACTCATCATTTTAGATGAACCATTTTCTGGCTTCGATCCAATTAATGCACAAATATTGGTGGATGAAATTCTTTCCTTAAAAGAAAAAGGCTCAACCATCATCTTCTCTACCCACCGTATGGATTCTGTAGAATTACTTTGCGATCACATTGCCCTTATCAATAAATCAGAAAAAGTGCTAGATGGCGAAGTACATGCCATTCAGGAGCAATATAAGAAAAATCAATTTGAGGTAAAATATCAAGGTAATCCTTTAATTTCTGATGATTTCTTATTGGTCTCTAAATCTACCTCGAAAGATTTGACTCATACTTGTATCATTGAATTAAAACAAGCAATGACCAACAATAACCTCATTGAACATTTGATATCAAAACAAATTTCATTGATTTCATTTACAGAAAACCTTCCTAGCATGGAAGAAATATTCATCATGGCAGTTCAACAAAAACATCAAATCAATTAATCATGCATAAAATCTGGCTAATTTGTAAAAGAGAATACCTATCAAGAGTTAAGAAAAAATCATTCTTAATCATGACGCTCCTTTCCCCTTTATTGATAGTCATTTTTTATGGGGTTATTTTTTATTTTTCGGTTAACCGTGATTTAGCAGAAGAAAGCAAAATTGTCCTTGTAAATGATCAATCAAGCGTTTTTGAGAATAAATTGGAAGACACAAAAACCATTAGTTTTCAATATAAAAAGCTCACTGATTCCGAACCAAAATTATTGCTAGAAAGCAGTGGGGCTTATGGTGTTTTAACTATTACAAATAAAGGAAACAACTATACCTACGATTTATTAGCCAATGAACAGCCGGGCCTAAATACACTTTCTAGCATAGAATCGAAATTAGAAAATGTATTGAAAAATAAAGAACTCAACGCCAATGGCATTGACCAAAAAATTGTAAATGACATCAATGCTATTTCAGTAAAATTATTAACTAGGAAAAATACGGATGATGGAATTGAGAAAGGAAACTCAGGTACCACAACCATCATAGGGTTTTTAGGTGCATTCCTAATTTACTTTTTCATATTTCTTTACGGTGTTCAGGTAATGAAAGGGGTAATTGAAGAAAAAACAAACAGGATTGTTGAGGTTATCATCTCGTCTGTTAAACCCTTTCAATTAATGATGGGTAAAATTATTGGCATTGCCATGGTTGGTATCACACAATTTGTAATCTGGGTGGTTTTGATAACCGCATTAAGCGCCCCAGTTTCTGCCTTAGTGATGGAAATGATGCATGTTGATCCTAGCACTTTAGTGGAAGGCAAACAAGTAGCAGGTGTGTCGCAAGAAGCTGGTATTTCAGAAATATTCTCCTCCTTAAGTGGCTTAAATATTCCACTGCTGTTGGGATTATTTGTGTTTTATTTTATAGGTGGTTATTTTTTTTATGGTGCATTATTCGCTGCAGTTGGCTCAGCAGTTGATAACGAAACAGACACGCAACAATTTATGATGCCAATAACCCTGCCGCTGATTTTTTCTATTGCCATTGCACAATCGGTTATAAATTCTCCTAATAGCTCATTATCTGTTTGGCTCTCCATGATTCCTTTTAGCTCACCGGTAATAATGATGGTTCGACTACCTTTTGGCATTCCTACTTCACAAATAATTGCCTCTATGGCTTGTATGATTCTTGGATTTATTGCCACAGTATGGTTCGCTGGAAGAATTTATAGAATTGGCATCTTAACTTATGGAAAAAAACCAACCTATAAAGAATTATTCAAATGGCTATTTCGTAAGAATTAATGAGTAGAAAAACCTCTTTTCAAGTATTAAGTATTCCCTCTTATAGGTTCTTTCTTGCTACCAGGTTGTTTTTAACCTTGGCACTACAAATGCAAGCAGTAATTATTGGATGGCAAATTTATGAGTTAACCAATGATCCGTTTTCTTTGGGTTTGGTTGGGCTAGCCGAAGCAATACCAGCCATTTCAATTGCACTTTATGCAGGCCACGTTGCAGATATTCATAATAGAAAAACCATTCTACTTATTAGTTTAGCTGTAATATTGTTTAGTAGCATTGGCTTATTTTATGGCTTTGCTGGACATTTTAATGGAAAGTTACAACTCATTTTAATCTACGGGTTTATTGGTTTAAATGGATTGGCTAGAGGCTTTTATTCACCTGCTTCCTTTGCAACCATATCATTGTTGGTTCCCAAACAATTGTTATCCTACGCGAGTACATTAAACAGTACTATCTGGCAATTTGCATCAGTTATTGGGCCTGCTTTAGGTGGTTTTTGTTTTGCCTATTTTGGTTTAAACATAAGTTTTGCCCTAATAATTATTTTGATCATCATTGCCTTCTCAACTCTCTTTCAAATAAAAATTGATTTCATAAAAATGCCAGATACGGGTGAAAAAATTCTACATCGTTTGAAAGAAGGCGTCTCATTTGTTTACGAAAATAAAATCATATTATCAGCGCTTTCTCTTGATTTATTTTCTGTATTGTTTGGTGGAGCTACTGCCCTATTACCAATATTTGCTGATGAAATTTTACATACTGGTCCAGAGGGATTGGGATTGCTAAGAGCTGCACCTTCTTTTGGAGCAGTATTGATGATGACCTACTTATCTATGCGTAAAAATTTGGTTCAGCCCGGAAAAACTTTATTACAAGCTGTAGGAGCGTTTGGAATTTGTATGTTATTATTTGGCATTTCAGAAAGTTTTTATCTTTCTCTGATCCTATTATTTTTAAGCGGTGCATTTGATAGTATTAGCGTGGTAATCAGATCCAATATTTTACAACTCAATACACCTGATCACATGAGAGGAAGAGTATCTGCTGTGAATACTATTTTTATAGGCTCTTCCAATGAAATAGGCGCGTTTGAAAGTGGCTTAGCTGCCAAAATTTTGGGTGCCGCAAATGCTGTTATTTTTGGCGGAGTAATGACTTTAGGGATTGTAGGTTTTACCCAATGGAAAGCGGTTGCTCTCAAAAAATTAACATTCGAAAAAGACTAATTAATAGCCAATATACCTTCTGGTAAATTAACTTGAATAAGCTTCTTTTGGTCATCTATTTCAACAATAATGGCATCTACCAGCGGTATTAACACATCTGTTCCTTGGAAATTAATTTTCGCCAAACTTTGGTATGGGTATTCTATTATTTCAATTACGTCTCCTAAAACACCATATTTTTTATCTACCATGGAATAACCATCAATATTCCAATCATCATCCAAATCCTCTTTCATTACCTGCTTTTTAGGCAATAATAAAACCTTACCCGTAAGCTGAGAAGCCTGTTCAATGGTGTCTATACCTTGAAGATTTAAGATAATTTCGTTCTCTAAATCTGCCTTGGTAGCCTGTATATAAAAAGGAACGGGCTTTCCCCGAAATTCGAGAAAAGCCCATTCTTTTATTTTTATTGACCGAGTTAAAGTAAACTTTAATTCGCCTTTTGTTCCATGAACCTTCACCGCAGAACCAACTTCAACGAAGTCTAGCCTTTGGATAGTTTTCAAGGTATAACTCAATTATTCAGCTGGAGTTTCAGTGGCAGCTTCTTCCGAAGGTGCAACAGCTTCTGCAGGTGTAGGAGTTTCTTCTATTGGTGCAGCAACTTCTTCAATTGGTACAGCAACTTCTTCAACAGGTGCAGCAACATCCTCAACAGGTGCAGCAACATCTTCTACTGTCGCTACAAAATCTTCAGCAGGAATTCCTTCTGTGGGTACTTCTTCTTCAATTACTGGATTGGCAGCAGCTTCTGCAGCGGCAACTTTTGCAGCAATTTTACTTAAACGAGCAGCATTCACTTTTGCTTCTTCAGCTAATCTTGCAGCTACCTTTTCAGATACTGTAGATTTAACTCTTTCAACATGTGATTGTACTTTGCTTTCTTTTTCGCTGATCCAATTGGCAAATTTCTCATCTGCCTGTTCTTGGGTCATTGCACCTTTTTTAACACCAACTGCCAAATGGCTTTTCATCAATGCACCTTTGTATGAAAGGATTGCACGACAAGTGTCGGTAGGTTGAGCACCGTTTTCTAACCAGTAGGTTGCGCGGTCTACATCCAACTCAATGGTTGCAGGCTGTGTCTGAGGAAGGTATGAACCAATTTTCTCGATAAACTTACCATCTCTCGGAGCACGCGAATCCGCCACCACTACGTGGTAAAAAGGTGATTTAGAACGTCCATGACGTTGTAATCTGATTTTTACTGACATATCTAATTTTTGTTTTAATCCCGGGGTCTCCTTTTCCGGGGTGGCAAATATCTGCTATTTTTTTGAAAAACAAAAGCTTTAAGGCTAATTATTCACATTTTATAGCAAGCCAAACTGGGTAAAATGATGTGTAAAGTGCTTCCGATGAAACAAATACCACTCTTCCTTATTCAAATTTCCGAAAATTGGATGCGTAAAACTAGCCTCATTTTCCTGTTCCCAAAAATTTATATACAACTCAATTTCAGCCATTAGGGCAAGTTTTGCCTCCTCAAAGTTTGCATGTTTCAATGCTTGCAAACCATCTCCTAAAAAAGGTGCAGCAAAATCTCGCTTTAAGGGCGCATCACTTAATAACATGATGCGCTTTACCTTCTCCACCTTTTCAATTGGCGTAACCAATGGTACTTTAAACTCCCCTCTAGAAAATGCCAATGGTAACATCAAATGTTCTAACATGTGTTGAGCTGTCATGATGCCCCATTGGGCAGGCGTTTCTGATTGTAACTTTGACAATAATTCTACTACAGTCGGACCAGGAAATTGAATAAAATTTGCCATTGTTATGGATTTATTTTTACAATTCTATATCGCCCCTTTATTAGTCTAAACCAAACCTGTCCGTCTTCACCTGCCATGGCTCCATATTTATTGCGGTAAATTTCCTCAGGTTTTTGTTGCACTATCGCCTCCACAAAATCAGGTGAAAAAATAGAATCAAAATTTCTCAAAAAAGCTTTGTTGTCCTTGTAACCTGGCAATGGATATAAGATAAGTGCCGAAATTTTCTCTTTATTTCTATCCATTACATCCCATTGAAAAGTTTGATAAAATGCCTGAAAATCCTTTGCATTTGGAAACCCAGCATCATCCCAACTTGACGAGAGCGTGCTATCTAAAAACAACTGCGGTACATGCTGATACGGATCTGGCGTGGTATAATCAATTACTAGCTCATCAACAACTGGTGTTTTTCCATCATAATTATCCCCAGTAATTGTATCTACTAGTGGAATAGAATCTATTGTATTAAATACAATATGGGGTATTGGTTCATCGCATGCAACTACTGTTAAACTAAAAACTAACAACAGAAAGAAAGTTTGCTTCATATTCCGGTATAATTGTGAGGTGTAATATTATTTAACTCAGCTTTAACCTCCTCAGATACTTGCAAGGTAATAATAAATTCTTGAATTGATTGCTGTGTGATAGCTTCATTGGTTCTTGTGAGTGCTTTTAGCGCCTCGTATGGCTTATCAAATCCTTCCCTTCTCAAAATTGTTTGAATAGCCTCTGCCACAACTGCCCAATTATTTTCTAAATCATTGTGTAATTTTTGCTCGTTCAACAACAACTTTCCTAAACCCTTTTCTAGTGATTTTAAAGCTATGGTAGTATGTGCAAATGGCATCCCAATATTCCTTAAAACTGTGCTATCAGTTAAATCTCTTTGCAACCTAGAGATGGGTAATTTTTCAGAAAAATGGGCAAAAAAAACGTTCGCAATTCCAAGATTTCCCTCTGCATTTTCAAAATCTATTGGATTTACTTTATGGGGCATGGCGCTTGATCCAACCTCCCCTTCTTTCAATCTTTGTTTAAAATACTCCATGGCCACATATTGCCAAACGTCTTTTGCAAAATCAAGCAGAATGGTGTTGATTCTTTTAAAACCATCAAACAAAGCTGCTAAGTTATCATAATGCTCTATTTGTGTGGTAGGATGTGATCGGTTCAAACCCAAATTGCTACAAAATTTATCGCCAAATTCTAGCCAATTTATTTCAGGGTAGGCCACGGCATGTGCATTGTAGTTCCCCGTTGCACCACCAAATTTTGCTGGATAGCTAAGCTGATTTATCTGATTCAATTGAACATTGATTCTTGATATAAATACTTCCCATTCTTTTCCCAATCTAGTTGGTGAGGCAGGCTGTCCGTGAGTTCTTGCAAGCATGGGAATATTTGCCCAATCTGTGGCTTGCTGCTTCATAATTGCCAAAACATTTTGCAAAAGTGGTAAAACCTCCAACTCAATGGCATGTTTTAAACTCATGGGAATAGCCGTATTATTAATATCTTGAGAGGTTAAACCAAAGTGCACAAACTCTGATGCCTCTTTTAAACCAATTTCTGCGAATTCATCCTTAATAAAGTATTCTACCGCCTTTACATCATGGTTGGTGGTTTTTTCAATGTCCTTTATTTTCTTGGCTTGAACCAAACTTAAGTTCTGGTATATGCCTCTGATGGCTGCCTTTTGCTCACTACTAACCCTATCTTTTAATTGAGGTAATGGCATTTCAGCCAAGGCAATAAAATACTCAATTTCAACCCAAACCCTGTATTTTATTAAAGCAAACTCGCTAAAATAACCACCCAACTTTTCAGTTTGTTTTCTGTATCGCCCATCTATTGGGGAAATTGCTGTTAATGCCTCTAATTCCATGCTTGCAAATTTCAACAAAAATAATTCGGTTCGAACCTAATTAAAAACTATTTCTCCACTTGTGTATCTGAATAGAATGAAATAATTTGCTTTTATGAATTTAATACGATGTAATTGGACCCAAAACGACGCTTTGATGAATGAATATCACGACCAAGATTGGGGAATACCAGTACACAACGACCAAAAGTTGTTTGAATATATACTTCTAGACTCTTTTCAAGCCGGACTCAGTTGGAAGACAATTTTATACAAAAGAAAGAACTTTGAATTAGCTTTTGCTGGGTTCGACCCAAATAAAATTGTTAAATTCAACGAAAAAAAGTTGGAATCATTGATGTTAGATGCTGGAATAATTAGAAATAGACTTAAAATTTGGGGTGCTGTAAAAAATGCAAAGGCCTTTATTTTGGTTCAAAAAGAATTTGGTAGCTTTGATGCCTACATTTGGCAATTTGTGAACCACAAACCTATCATTAACCATTGGAAAAAAATTCAAGAACTTCCTTCTAAAACAAAAGAAAGTGACGCCATGAGCAAAGATTTAAAAAAACGAGGCTTCACATTTGTTGGATCAACCATTTGCTATGCCTTTATGCAAGCCGCAGGCCTAGTTAACGACCATTTAACAACCTGCTATAAACACAAAAAAAGTTAAAGCTAAAAGCCAAAGACTAAAGACTTTTTCTACTTAAATAGCCCCCAGATATCGTTACCAAAAATAAGCACCATTAAGGTAAGTAAAATAATCATGCCAGCGTATTGAGCACCTTCCAAAAACTTCTCACTCAATGGACGGCCAATCATCATTTCTATTAATAAAAATACAACATGACCGCCGTCTAATGCAGGAATTGGCAAAATATTCATAAAGGCCAACCCCAATGAAATAAGGGCAGTAAACATCCAAAACCTACTCCAAATCCATTCGCCACCATAAAACTTGGCAATGCCAATAGGACCTTGAACTGCTTTATTTACGGCAATATCACCATTAAATATTTTTCCCCAGCCCTTAATTTGGGCATCAATAGTTTCAACTGCCCTGTTGAGGCCAGCAGGAAATGACCCTAAAAATGAATAGGAAACAACCTCGTATTCGAAATCTTTTGAATCTGGTTTGAACCCAACTCTTCCATTTTCATCAACAATAACTTTTATTGTTACAGGCTTATTGTTTCTGGTAATCCCTAATTCAACCTCTTTTCCAGCGTTCTCTTTTAACAACGATTGAAACTCATCAAAGAATTCGAAACTCGTGCTGTTTATTTTGGTAATCACATCATTAACTTGCAAGCCTGCTTTTTCTGCTGGATATCCGGGTGTTAGCTCTGCTACAAAAAAATGCATCCTTGGCACAAAAAAATCAGCCTTTGCATCACTAAATTTTTTCGCAAAATCTGGAGGTAATGTTACCTCAAATATTTGCCCATTCCTCTCTACTTCATACTTAACTTCTGTACCTAAAATATGTTTTATTTTGAGCGCTTCTTCAAATCTTACAATAGATGTACCGTTAACAGATATCAATTTATCTCCCAACATAAAGCCACAATCTTTTGCAATTTGAGAAGGCACTATTCCCCTCTGAACAGATGAATTTTGAATGTATTTTTCACCATAAGAATAACTCATCATGGCAAAAATCACAATGCCTGTGATAATATTCACTACTACACCACCAACCATAACAATAAGGCGCTGCCAAGCCGGCTTGCTTCTAAATTCCCAAGGTTGTGCAGGCAATTTCATGGCTTCTTTATCCATGCTTTCATCTATCATTCCTGCAATTTTCACATAGCCGCCTAAAGGCAACCAACCAATGCCCCATTCGGTATCCCCAATTTTCATTGAAAATAATTTCACTCCCCAAGCATCAAAAAACAAATAGAATTTCTCCACTTTAATTCCAAAAGCTCTTGCAGCCAGATAATGTCCAAATTCGTGTAAAATAACCAATATAGAAATGCCCAAGATAAGCTGGGCCGCCATTATTAATGCTTGCATGTGTATTTTTTTCTTCTGTAATAAGTGGCAATAATAAACATTTTATGCCAATAAATCTCTTGCAATTCTTCTTGTCTCCGTATCTGTTTCCACATAATCGTTGAGGTTAGGTTTCATAATAAATCCAACTTGGCTCATACATTTTTCATTTAGCTCAGCAATTTGTAGAAATTTAATTTTGTCCTGCAAAAAAGCCTCTACCGCAATTTCATTGGCAGCGTTGAGAATGCAGGCCATATTTCCCCCTTTGTCCATGGCCTCATAAGCCAGTCCCAAATTTCTGAAGGTAATAGCATCTGGCTCCTCAAATGTAAGAGTCTTCATTTCTTTGAAGCTTAATCGCCTAAAATCAGTTTTAACCCTTTGTGGAAAAAAGAAAGCATAGTGAATGGGTAATTTCATATCAGGCAAGCCCATTTGGGCCTTGATACTGCCATCGTTAAACTCTACCATACTATGAATGATTGATTGTGGGTGAACCACTACATCAATTTGCTCCTTTCTTAATCCAAATAACCATTTTGCCTCAATTACTTCCAATCCCTTATTCATCATTGTGGCTGAATCAATAGTAATTTTTGCACCCATGCTCCAATTAGGATGTTTTAGCGCTTGGGCTTTCGTAACTTCTAATAATTCCTCTCTGCGCTTACCTCTAAACGGGCCGCCAGATGCTGTTAAAATAATGCGCTCTATTGGGTTCAAACCTTCACCAACTAAACATTGAAATATGGCAGAATGTTCCGAATCTACCGGTATCATTTCCACTTTATGCTCCGCACACAAACGAGTTACCAATTCGCCAGCAACCACAAGGGTTTCTTTATTAGCAAGTGCTATTTTCTTTTTATTTTCAATGGCACTAATGGTTGGCTTTAAGCCACTGTAACCTACCATAGCCGTTAAAACTAAATCGGCCTCGGTAATGCCCATTAATTCCTCGATGGCTTTATTGCCTGCAAATACCTTTATATCCAATGGATCAAGAGCATCCTTTACTTGCAAGTATTTACTTTCATCGGCAATTACAACATGGTTGGGCTTATGTTGAATGGCTTGAGTAATCAATAAATCTGCATTGCTATTGGCTGTTAATACCTCTACTTCCAAAAAATCACTTTGCTCGCTTACCACTTCCAAAGCTTGGGTACCAATGCTTCCTGTACTGCCTAAAATGGCTATTTTTTTCTTTTGATGTTCCATGTATACTTTCGCAAAATGTGATATTATTTTAAACAAAACAATGTAAATATTTGCTACCAACTTAAACCAAATTCAATTAAAATTCCAAAGAAGTAAATGAAGCAAGTCTTTGTATCAAAAAAACTTATACGCAGCCATTTAACCAAATAATGTTTTTTAACCTTATTTATCTAAAACAATTACACCAACCTGTCTACTATTTTCCTGTCATTACTTAATCTTGGCACTTTATTTTGTCCGCCTAACTTACCTTCTAATTTCATGAAATTGATGAAGGCATCTGGAGGCAAAACCCTTATTTTCAAACATTGCAAAATGTTACCTACAATTAAATCTTTGTAATAAATGTTTTTTTGCTGCATGGCTTCATCTACCTCTTTTGCAAATTGGTTCAAATCAACGGGTAATCTTTCAAATGAAACAAACCATTCATGGTAAGGTAACCCTCCTTCTGGCGGATTTACTTGAGGGGCTACCGTAAATTCAATGATAGAAACGCCTTGATTATTGGCAACACTTAATAAAGCAGCTTCCACTTCCTCCCCAATTACATGCTCTCCGAAAGCAGATATATAATGCTTGATACGACCGGTTACTTTAATCCTATGAGGACTAAGCGAAACAAACTTTACGGTGTCTCCTATATTGTAACCAAATAATCCTGCATTGGTGTTTAGAATTAAAACATAGTTTACATTTAATTCCACTTCTGCCAATGAAATACGAGTGGGTGTTTCATGGTAAAATTCATGAACAGGAATAAACTCATAAAAAATACCATTGTTTGCCAATAATAACAAACCATCTGCATGCTGCGAATCCTGGTAAGCAATAAATCCTTCCGATGCAGGGTAGGTTTCTATGGTATCAATTTTCTTTCCAATGCTCTCTTCTATTTTTGCTCTATAAGGTTCAAAATTAACACCCCCATATACAAACAAATTAAAGTTTGGAAACACATCTTTGATTGCCTTTCCCGTTCTCGATTTTATTAAATCAAAATACATTTGTACCCAAGGTGGAATGCCACTAATAAGTGTCATATCTTCTGCCAAAGTTTCATCTGTAATTTTTGAAACTTTATCTTCCCAATCTTCAATACAATTGGTAGCATAACTAGGCATTTGATTTTTGCGCAAATAAGCAGGAACGTGGTGGTTTACTATTCCGCTTAAACGACCCACAAAAACACCATACTTTTTCTCCATGATTGGGCTACCAGATAAAAAGATTAATTTACCATCTACAAAATTTACTTTACCCGTTTCTGCTATATATAGTAATAAAGCATTGCGGGCAGAGTTGATATGAAAACCTATAGATTCTTTTGAAATTGGTATATATTTAACCCCACTTGTTGTTCCAGATGTTTTGGCAAAATACAAAGGCCTGCCCGGCCATAAAATATCATAGTCGCCTGCAACCATTTTGTCAACGTATGGTTTTAAACCTTCGTAATCTCTTATTGGTACATTCTTTTTAAAAGCCTCATAGGTATCAATCTCAGAAAAATGATGGTCTTTACCAAAACTAGTATTTTGGGCTGAACTTATAATTTGATTGAACCAATTTTGCTGCAACAACAATGCATCCCTGCTTTCTTTTTCAACCTTTCGCTTGATATAGCTTGCAAATGGTTTAGCTAATAGTGCTTTGATACCCATACCTCAAAAATGCATAAAAAAAGCGGGTTAAAAAACCCGCTCCTTTGATAATACTATTTAATATTAAAACTATAGCGTTTTCTTGACCGTAGAAAGCACATCATTAACATTCATTGATTTAAACATTTCCAAAATCACATTTTTTATTCCTAAACTTTTTAGGTTCAAACCGCTTCGCGATAAAATACCCAAAGCAGAACCTAAAATGTCATTTCCTTGCTTGGTTTTTGAAGCTGCAGATAATTTTGTAAAATCACTATCGGCAACCTTAATTTTTAAGGCATCGCCCAATACTTGCGATTTAACACCATCCAATTTAAACTGGTCTTTGAGTTGTTTATCTAATTCACTTAAACCACTTGCTGTAGTTGATTTTTGGGCATCGGCAACTACCTTTGATCCTTGCTTGCTCAATTTATCCATTGCACCACCTAATTGAGCAAAGGCATTGGTTAATCCAAATGCTGCGAATAAGGCAATTATTATAATAATACGTTTCATGTTTTATTGTTGGTTTTTAGTTGTTCAAATTAAAAAAAAATCTGTTGAATTACAAATACTACGCCACATTAATAACCTGTAATTACCTTTCCTGACGGATAACTTATTTCAAAAGCAAATCTGAGCTTCTTACTTTGCTTCGCAGGAATTGAAACTGACCAGTTCAACATTCCAGATTCAGCAGTATAAACGGCGCCCCCTGCATCCACCAATTTAACTAAAATTTCTTGGTTACTTGAAAGTGGGATTTGGTCTTTCACATTTAATTCTAATGCTTCAGAGCTAGTATTTGTAAGTGTAATTTCTATGGTACTTGCGTCCTTTTTATTTGAACCAAATAATGATTTACTGCACATTTCTTTCACCTTCTCTCGCTTTACTAATACTCTGTTGTCTTTGCCCAATGTAACCAATAATGAGTCGCTGGCCTGCTGAGACAAATATGTTTTTCCTGTAAAAGTACCGTTGAGGTAAATATTTGCTTCGCCATTCAATTGACTAATTAATTCATTGGATTGAACATTTGCAGTAACAAAAACCTCCGTATTTAATTTTGGCACACAAGCCAAACCATAAAACGCTTCCAACGTAAATCTGTTTAATTCTACGAAATGACTTTTATTGTCGGAAGGAATAGAGTTTGTTCCTAAAACATCAAACTCTAGGTTCAAAAAGTTTTGTTGCGCAATTGCATTATTTTTAAAGGAGCTGCCATCCTCCTCAGCCATTGCTGCGGGGGCAGCATAATTCTCAAGTTTCCTTTGGTTCGATTTAAAGGTTTCGGCTTGAACAAAATACAACATGGATGGAATCAATACGGGTGTGGTTCCTCCTGCTAGAGGATCAATCGTAGCAAGTTTTAATTTAATATTGTTCCAGTTCTCGCCAGTTTGTTGTTGGATACTGGCCTTTAATAAAAACTGAACAGGCGATTTTGTATCTACAACCCTAATATCATAAAATGGTTGCCAACTTACACCTCCTACCAAATACCTTATTTCAAACTGTGCTTCAGGATTTGCACTATTTACTTTAACTTGAACAATTACTTGATTACTCAAGGCTAAAGTACCTTCATGGTATTCTTTTAACTGTTGCTCAATTTTTGATTTTTCTTCAATTAACTTTCTTTCTTGTCTATTTAATTGCGTATTAGCCAACTTAAAATCGTGCAGTTTCTTTTGGTAAATATCCAAAATATCTTCCAACTCTTCAGCCTTTACACCCAGATTAGCTCCGCCAATACTTTTGTTTGCAATCAATAATTCCTTTTGCCAAGCCAATGCATCTTTATCCGATTTTATTTCTAATAATAATTCATTTACCACCAATAATGAATCTTCCAATACTTTAATCAATGTAGGTTTTTCGTTATTAGCCAAGAAATCATTTTGGGTGCTTACCGCTAATATTTCTATTCCAGCTGGGGCTTTAACTTCTATAGAGCCTTGAACCAATAAAGGAGAAATTTTCTCAAATACCAATTGATGTATGCCAGCATCCAAAACAATTTTGCCATTTCTGGTTACTTGTGCCTGGTTTAAAAACACATTCACAGCGGTTATTTTGGTGGCACAAACCAAGTTACTTTGAGCAAATCCTTTGAATGAACTCAACAAAAGCAACACCAAAATACCAAAAAAAACAATTGAAGCCTTATTCATATTAAAATTAATTTTACCAACTGTAGCAACGAAAAAAAATAAAAAACATTATAATGGAATATTACCATGTTTCTTCTTAGGCAACACTGCCACCTTGTTTTCCAACATAGCAAATGCTTTTATTAATTTCATCCTAGTTTCTTCTGGTAAAATTACATCATCTATAAAACCTCTTTCTGCTGCCCTATATGGATTGGCAAATAAATCAGCATATTCTTGTTCTTTAGCCTTCAATGCCACATCCTTATTTTCTGAAGCATCAATTTGTCTTTTAAAAATAATTTCAGCAGCGCCCTTTGCCCCCATAACTGCAATTTCAGCGGTAGGCCAAGCAAAATTCATGTCAGCTCCAATGTGTTTACTATTCATTACATCATAAGCTCCACCGTATGCTTTCCTGGTAATAACAGTAATTCTGGGTACTGTGGCCTCACAAAATGCATATAGCAATTTTGCCCCATTGGTAATAATGGCATTCCATTCCTGGTCTGTTCCTGGCAAAAAGCCTGGCACATCTTCAAACACCAACAATGGTATATTAAAACAATCACAAAAACGCACAAACCTTGCGGCCTTTTGTGAGGAATGTATGTCTAAAACGCCAGCTAAAAATGCCGGCTGATTAGCTACAATTCCAATACTTTTTCCTGCTAACCTGGCAAAGCCTACAACTATGTTTTCTGCATAATTTTTATGAACCTCAAAAAAAGTATTTTCGTCTGCCACCTCATCAATAACTTCCCTGATATCATAGGGCTGATTTGCACTCTCGGGAATAATATCAATTAATTTCGGTCGCATTTCATCTCCAACCTCAAATGGAATCATTGGAACCTTTTCCTCGCAATTTTGAGGCACATAACCCAACATTTTTTTGAGCTGCTGTATGGTTTCAATTTCATTTGCACCTGTAAAATGAGCCACTCCACTTTTGGTGGAATGAACAGATGCGCCACCCAAATCTTCACTACTTACTTCCTCATGTGTAACAGTCTTCACAACATTTGGACCGGTAACAAACATGTAGCTGGAGTTTTCAACCATAAAGATATAATCTGTTATGGCCGGACTGTATACAGCACCGCCAGCGCAAGGACCCATAATTGCTGAGAGCTGAGGTATTACGCCTGATGCCAATGTATTGCGATAAAAAATATCTGCATAACCGCCCAAACTTACAACTCCTTCTTGAATGCGAGCGCCACCACTGTCGTTTAAGCCAATTATTGGTGCTCCATTCTTCATGGCTAAATCCATTAACTTACAAATTTTTTCGGCATGGGTTTCAGATAAAGAGCCTCCAAAAATTGTAAAATCTTGAGAGAAAACATATGTTAGCCGTCCATTAATGGTTCCGTAACCAGTAACTACACCATCACCCAAAAACTTTTGGTTTTCCATACCAAAGTCGGAGCTACGGTGTTGAACAAAGGCACCTATTTCTTCAAAGCTGCCTTCATCCATTAAAAAATGAATTCTCTCCCGAGCAGTTAATTTACCTTTCTTGTGTTGTGAGGCTATTCTTTCTATTCCTCCGCCCAATTGAGCTTGGTCTCTGAGCTTTAATAAATTTTCTCTTTTGTTCATTTCTTTTACACTTAATTTAACAAATCCATAATTTCTTCAACATCAATATGCTTCAAAATAGATTCATCCGTTTCTATAATATTATCTGCAAGTAATTTCTTTTTTTCCTGAAGTGCTAATATCTTTTCTTCTACACTGTCTCTGGTGATGAATTTATAGATAAAAACATTCTGCGTTTGGCCTATCCTATGAGCCCTATCTATTGCCTGACGCTCAACTGCAGGATTCCACCATGGATCGAGTAAAAATACATAATCTGCAGTGGTTAGGTTCAAACCGAACCCACCTGCTTTCAGTGAAATAAGAAAAAATGGCGTTTTACCCTCCTGAAATTTATTAACCATCTGTTGCCTGGCATCATTGGTCATTGATCCATCTAAATAACAATAAGGTATTTGTTGCGATTCGAACCACTTCCGATAAATAGTTAATTGACTAACAAACTGCGAAAACATGAGTACCTTATGTCCTTCTGCCATTGCCGTTTGTGCCATATAAGTAACCTCTTTAAACTTGCCGCTTTCACCTTCATATTCGGGGTTTACGAGCAATGGATGATTTGCTATTTGTCTCAATTTAGTTAAACCTTGCAATAAGGTAAATTGCGACCTATTCACCCCCATATCACGAATTACTTTAATGATTTCATTGCGGTAATACGACTTTACTTTTTCGTAAGCTTCACTTTGCGCTTCACTCATTTCACAATAAACCACCTGCTCCATTTTAGCAGGCAAATCTGTGGCCACTTGATCCTTGGTTCTTCTTAAAATAAATGGGCTAATAATGGCTTTAAGTTGCCTAACTTTCATTAAATCCTTTTGCCTTTCAATTGGCTGTACAAAGCGTTCTGTAAAAGTTTGTAAACTTCCTAACAATCCGGGATTTACAAAAGAAAGTTGACTCCAAAGCTCTTGCACACTATTCTCAATTGGGGTTCCAGTTAGCACCAATTTCCTACTCGAATATAATAATTTAACCGCTTTTGAAACTTGAGATTGGGCATTTTTTATGGCCTGACTTTCATCTAAAATTACATAGTTAAATTTAAACTCCTTAAAAATATCAATATCAACCCTAACCGTTCCATAGGTAGTTACCACCAAATCATATTTTACGAAATACTTGGCATTTTTGATCCTATTAATACCAGTATATACTAACACCCTTAGTCCTGGCGTGAATTTTCGGGCTTCATTTACCCAATTGTAAACCAATGAATTTGGAACAATGATGAGTGATGTTTTAATGAATGTTTCGTTGCTAGCAGCAGAAGTTGCCGACTTGCTAAAGCTATGGTGAGCAATTCCGCCAGTTTGCATATACAATAACTTATTCTGCTGCGGATTGGCCAAAGTTTGTGGGTCAAAAATACTCAATTGCACTCCTGGTTGCTCAGTGAAAACAGCAGACTCAACTATTTGAGGTGCACTTATTTCAGGAGTCTTTAGTTCTGCAACATGCGCTAAATAAAGCTCCTTTTCCTTTTGAATCAATGCCAATGTTTGAATGGTTTTACCCAAACCCATATCATCTGCTAAACAGCCTCCAAATTGGTTATCTTTTAAAAAGTAAAACCAATCAAATCCAGCTTTTTGATAAGGCCTCAAAGTGCCTTTAAATTCTTTAGGCATTTCCATTTCTCTGAGCGCCCCATACGACATCATTTTCTGTAGCTTTTCATTGATCCTAAGATATCGGCCTGCTCCTTGAGATAATTCTTCCAATAATCCTATATGATGCTTTTCAATTTTAATGTCGTCATCGCTGGTACTAAATTCAAGCACACCACTCAAATTTCCAAACCACTCTTCTGGTATAATTGCAATTAAACCATTGGGTAAAATAAATTCTCGTTTTCCTTTTAATATATACTCTCGCAAAGTGATGAAAGGAAAAGAGTAATCGCCAAACTTTACTACAGCCTGCACATCAAACCAATCTCTTTGTTCCTTTACCTCTATTTTTAACTCTCGTTGGCCAATGTAAAATCTCGCATGGGATTGATCTTGTTCCACATCAATTTCTTGTGATTTTAAATCTTCAAAATTTGTGTTCAACCAATCTAAAAACACATATTTATCAGATGAACCAATTCCTAAAAAATCATCTTGCTTTTTCTTAATAATTGTTGATGGTAAAACAAAATAACAACTATGAGAATGTATTAAACCCAAGGATGCGAGAGCTCGCATCCGGCCATCTTCCCATTTCCTATTACGGGCAACTTTATTAAAAGCATATTCCTCTCCCACTTTTAATAGTTGAGCATGAACCTCTTGCTCAGAATTATAGTCAAACAAAATGCCCGAATAATTGAACTGTAACCTTAAAGCAACCTCATCCTCAAATAAATTTTGCATATTTAATACCGCCTTGCCAAATGATGGCTGCGTATGTATGCGAAAACAATCTGAACGAACATCGTATTTTTCTACTAACTGTAACACAAATTTGCTTAAATAAGTTTCCTCAGATTTTTTAGGTATTTGAATGTAACGCTTGCTGATAAATGGCAATAATTTTTTACCATCTACATTCTTTTCAAAATCATAAAGCATGTTTTCAACAAGCAACCAAGCAGGAGTTTTTGAAACAATTTGAGCACCTTTATATATAAATTCTACTTTTTGATTCTGGTAACGCAAGGTTGGGTAATACCTAATTCCTTCAGGACTATTTTTAAAATGAAACCAAATATTTGCTTGAACCTCCCCAATGGTAATTTTAACTGAGGTTGGATTGTTGTCATTTCCATTTTTATAAATAGTTCGTCCTCTCAAGATTTGAAATACTTGATTCATCCGCTCGTCAATAAACGGACGAATTTGATCTTCCATCATTTCTTTACTACAGTATTTTGAGAAAAACTCAGCCGTTCTTATTTTACGCTTTACCTCTTTATTGTATCGTTTAAAAATAAAATCATCATCCACCTCATCCAAAATCTTAATCAATTTGAGGTCTTCAGGATGGATGTTCTTCGAAAAATAATCAGCCGTTTTAGAAAAAATCCGCTGGTGTGTGAGTGTAAATGCCCCTTTGCCATTCATCTGAACCACATGCGGCTCTAGTATCAACCCCAAAAATGGGTGCTGAAACAAAGAATAAATTAAAGCGAACGGCTGGGTATTTACAACTATCAATTACACTACACATTAAGTTAGGCAAGATAGGTGAAAAGCAAAATAGAAGTCAAGTAAAAAGGAAGTTTTTTATTACCTAAATTTCCCCAATAAAAACCATTTTGGCTGAACCAATCAACCAAATATCCTCAAAACGCTTTTCATTTGGGTAAAAAGTAAATTTCACATTTAATTGACCTCCCATTACTTGAAGGTGAACTTGGTGACTGCCGGCTGGTAGTTGGTTAAATAAAGCCGTAGAAAGGGCCGCGGCAGTAGCTCCAGTGCCACACGACAAAGTTTCATCCTCCACACCGCGTTCATACGTTCTCAATTTAACCTCTTTTAAACCTAATAGGTTCAAATAATTAATATTGATACCCTTTTCTTTGTAAATAGCATTATACCTTATTTTTGTAGCCTCCTCAACCAAAGCCATCTCAGCTATTGGCTCATCCATAAATTTTACATAATGTGGCGACCCCGTATTTAACTCATAAGTACCCATTCCTAGTTCTTTTATGGTATCCACAGAAATCATTTGTAAGGCAATAACCGCTTCCTCATGCAACAAAATATCTTTTTTTGCTATGTGTTTTCCATCTACAGCATAAAATACTACTTCATCAATTGCTAATCCTATATCAAAAATAAACTGAGCAAAACACCTGCCTCCATTGCCACACATGCTACTCTCCTTGCCATCACTGTTAAAATACTGCATATAAAACTGCTTGGCAGATGTATATTGAAGCAGTATTAATCCATCTGCACCTATGCCAAATCTTCTGTTGCATAGTTGTGCAATCAACTCAATATCATTAGAAGGAAAAACTCGTTCCCTATCATCTATTATCAAAAAATCATTGCCTGTTCCTTGGTATTTTTTAAAGTGCATTATTCAAAAACTAATTTATGAAATTGACTGTCGGGAAACAAATGAAACTCCTTATATCCGATATAAATATGGTAGGTATTGTTTTCGCTCATGTAACTTAAGTATATAGGAGAATTTGGGTCAAACCCATAAATCACCAATTTCTTTCCATTAAATAAATACCCTCTAAAGTGGATGGGTGAGCCCCAAAATTCTACCAATAATTGCCTGGAAATTAAAGAAGCATTCTTAAAAAATCCTTTCATCACTAAAACATTAATGGTGCTGTCGTCTAACAAACTATCTGTTTTAATTCTCATGGCATTTCTGCTTTCTATTATTTGGGAACCTTCCAAAACTTTGAACAAAGAATCAGTTACAAAATAATCTCCTTGTATGTTAGAACTATTACTCCTTAAATATTGATTAAACTGAGAATCAATAGCCACAATTTGCAAAGAACTGTCTTCCCTATATTCTTCTTTTAGAGCCAAAGCAGTAGTTTTTTTTATCACATCCTTGATGGTATCAATTGATATTTTAATATTTTCTTTTGACTTAAATATGTTTATCGTTTCAATAAAAGGCTTACGCGCTTTATTTTCTGACAAACTTTCAGAGTAATTAGCCGACAAAAAATAATCAACAATCAACACCAGACAAAGCAATGAAATGGCTGTAAAAACCCAGCCGCCTTTTTGTGGCTTAGGTTTTAAAATTTCATCCGCGTCATATTCTGCCAATTCTTCAGCAACAATTTTCTGACGATTGGCTTTATAATACTCAAAATTATTTTTTAAAGTTTCATTATCAACCAATTTCGCCTCAAAAGATGCTAACTCCTCTCCTTCCATCTCATTTCTAAGATATTTTTCGAAATAATATTGGTGTTTGTCGTGTGAAAATTGCATTTTTACTGAACTTACAGCAACGGCAAATTTGGTCATTTTATTGGTAAAATTTGTCGTAACCCGTTTCGTTTAACAAATATATTTTAAAAAATCTGTCATTTTGAACTTGGAATGATTTTTGAAAATAAAATTAAAATAATTAAATATCAATGAAAAAGTACTTAGTAATGATTGCAATAGCAACCCTTGGAGGGCTTATTGCTATTGGTTTAAACAAATTAATCAGTAACAAAGAAGAAGTAAACTTCACCAGTAATTATTTGGCAAAATATGCCAGTATTCAAGATGTTTCCCACCCAGATTTTGTGGCCGTGGCCGAATTGGTTACCCCAACAGTTGTGCATATTATAACTACTGTTGGTCCAAATCAAAACCAAGGTAGTTCTGAAAATGACCCATTTGGAGGCTTCTTTCGGGGTTTTGAAGGTCCGCAAATGGAAAGACAAGGTTCTGGCTCAGGTGTAATTATTTCAAGCGACGGGTACATAGTAACCAATAACCATGTGATAGATGGTGCTAACAAAATTAAAGTTATTTTAAACGATAAGAGAGAATACGATGCAGAATTACTGGGCAGAGATAGAAATACAGATTTAGCCCTTCTACGCATTGAAGAAAAAAATCTGCCTTTCGCCGTGGTTGGTAACTCCGATGAGGTAAAAATTGGCCAATGGGTGTTAGCGGTTGGCAATCCATTTAACTTAACATCAACCGTAACAGCAGGTATTGTTAGTGCCAAAGGGCGCGGTTTGAACCTAATTCGCGACCCAAGAAACCCAGAAACCCAGTATGCTATTGAGGCATTTATTCAAACAGATGCTGCCGTTAATCCAGGAAATAGCGGAGGTGCGTTGGTTTCAACTGAAGGCAAATTAATTGGCATCAATACTGCCATTGCCAGCCAAACTGGTCAGTACGCAGGATATGCATTTGCCATTCCTTCTAACCTCATGAAAAAAGTGATTGATGATTTAATGAAATATGGTGAAGTTCAAAGAGGATTATTAGGCGTTCAAATTCAAGATGTAAACAATGAATTGGCAGAAAAAGAAGGATTAAAAGATGTGAAAGGAATTTTTGTAGCTAAAGTAAATGAAAATTCTGCTGCCGCTGCTGCTGGTATTAAAGACGGAGATGTAATTATTTCCATTGATGGAGCCAGCGTAAATACCAGCAATGAACTGCAAGAAAAAGTGGGCAAGAAAAGTCCCGGCGATAAAGTGCTGGTAGGCATTTTGCGCAAAGGAAATAAATTAGAATTTACCGCAACGCTAAAAAATAAAGATGGCAAAGCCAATGTTGCCATGATAGAAAAAACAGAAAGTAACAAAATTTTAGATTGTGAATTTGAAAGTATACCTAGAGAAGAAAGACTAAAATTGAAAATTCCAAATGGCGTGCGCATTAAATCCGTGGGAGAGAAAAGTCCACTCAAAAAAGCGGGAATCCCAAATGGATTTGTGCTTACAAGTATTGATAAAAAACCTATTGGCACAATAACCGATGTTAAACTAAACCTAGAAGACCATAAAGGTGGTGTGCTAGTTGAAGGTATTAATCCCAACGGCAGCAAAGGCTATTATGCTTTTGGATTGTAAATAAAATACTTCTGGCTTATGGCTTCTGGCCTCTGGCTTCTCAAGATGTAAAAATATTTACATCTTGGGAAGATAGAATAATCATTTCTTATATTTCGAATTTAAAAGCTAGCGGCCAGAAGCTAATTGCTAATACCTGCATTTTTGCCTATTTTCGCGGGATATGCAAATAGTGAATGAACAGTATACCGTTTCAGGTATCAATTTATCAGAAATAGCTAATGAATATGGTGCACCGGTTTATGTGTACGATGGAAACAAAATTATTGAACAATACAATCGATTAATCAATGCGTTTAAACCACTTAACATCAAGGTTAAATATGCTTGTAAAGCATTAAATAATTCATCTATCCTTAAATTATTGAAACAACATGGTAGCGGCTTAGATACCGTATCCATTAATGAAGTCCTATTAGGTTTGCGAGCTGGCTTTGATCCTAAGGATATAATTTTTACACCAAATTGCGTGAGTATTGAGGAAATTCAAGAAGCCGTTAAATTAGGCGTTCACATCAATATTGATAATATTTCCATCCTAGAGCAATTTGGCCATTTATATGGCAATACCGTTCCTTGTTGTATACGCATCAATCCGCATATTCTAGCTGGCGGAAATACCAAAATTTCAACAGGGCACATCGATTCAAAATTTGGCATTTCAGTATACCAATTAAGACATGTTGCCCGCGTTGTTAAATCAAGCAATATTAGGGTAAATGGTTTGCACATGCATACTGGCTCCGATATATTAGATGCTGGCGTATTTCTACAAGGCGCCGAAATATTATTCGATGCCGCCAGAGATTTCCTCGAACTCGAATTCTTAGACTTTGGTTCAGGATTTAAAGTTGGATACAAAGAAGATGATATAACAACTGATATCGAAGAACTGGCTGGAGCTCTTTCTCAACGCTTTCAAGAATTCTGCAAAGAGTATGGCAAAGATTTAGAATTATGGTTTGAACCAGGTAAATTTCTTGTGAGTGAAGCTGGCTACTTTTTGGTAAAGGTAAACGTACTAAAACAAACAACAGCAACGGTATTTGTGGGGGTGGATAGCGGCATGAATCACCTAATTAGACCAATGCTCTATGATTCTTACCATTCAATTATCAACCTAAGCAACCCAGAAGGAAAGCAAAGAATTTATACTGTTGTTGGCTACATCTGCGAAACAGATACTTTTGGTTGGGACAGAAAATTAAGCGAAGTGCACGAAGGAGACATGCTTTGTTTTAAAAATGCTGGAGCTTATGGATTTACTATGAGCAGTAACTATAACGCTAGGTTCAAACCGGCAGAAGTGCTTATTTGGAATAACCAAGCGCATCTCATTAGAAAAAGAGAAACATTTGAGGACCTTTTGCAAAACGAAATTGATATTGCTTTATAATTAGTTAATTACCCTCCAAGAATTTTTAGGTAACGCTCCAAAGCAACCAATTCATAATTGGCAACCAATATCATAAAGGCCTCTTTGTTACCCGTAACTTGGGCTTCTTCAAGAGCATTATAATAGGCCATCCTGCTTTTATCATCACCTTTAATATTGGCAATTACTAAACCACTTTGCAATAAAATTAAATTCATAATTAACCTTGATGTACGACCATTACCATCTATGAATGGATGAATTGTAACCAAACGTTCATGCATTTCTGCGGCCAATACAACCGGGTGTAGTTGCTTGCGATTAGATTGATACCATAAAAAATAATCTTCCATTTGCTTTGCAACCAAATAAGGCGGAGGTGGCGTATGCCGGCTACCTTTAATCAAAACTTGAACCCCTCTATATTTACCAGCATTAGCCTCATCTATACCTCTAAGCACCAATTGATGAATACCCAAAACATCATTTGAAAGAATTAAGGCATTTTTTTCGGCCAATTGTTTCATATAAACAATTGCATCTTTGTGATTAATTGCCTCCAAATGCTCCCTCATTGACTTTCCGCTAATGGTTAACCCCTCATTGATAACCAAATCGGTTTCTTTTAAAGTTAAGGTATTGCCTTCTATTCTGTTACTTTCAAAGGTATATTCTAACTCTAATGCTTGAGCGATTCGATAACTATCAAATTGACGCAAATTGTTGAGCTCTTTTTGTAATTTATCAATGGAGTGTATGATGGGTTTAATTGATTTAGGAATTTTAATTGGAGCCAATGATTTAGCTCTTGTTTTAAGTTCTTGCTCCGCAATCATAAGTGCTTCAATGGCAAATTCTTCATCTTCCAATTGATATAAAATCTTCTCTTTTAACCACTGTACCTTCAGTTCTTTGAGATCTATATCTAAAATTTGCCCAATTTTAACCAGTTGGTCTTCTGTTGGCTTTCTTGTGCCACTTTCAAATTTGCTAACCAATGCTTGATCAATACCCAAAGATTGAGCAAGCTCCCTAAGCATTAAACCCTTTTTTTGACGAGCATTTTTAATAAGTGTTTTCATAGATGACTAATTTATTCTTGACAAAATTAGTCATTTATTGTGGTTTTTCAATATTTATAAATTTTTAACAATCTTCTTCACCAAAATACCTCTGTTGGTTCTTATTTTCACCAAATAAAAAGCCGGTGGTAAATTAGAAATATCAACTTCCAAACTATTTTTCGAGCTCAACTGTTGCTTTCCTTGCAAATCATAAACACCTATTTCCATAATATCCCGCGCTAACAAACCATTAATCTCAAAACTTGTTTGTGCTGGATTGGGATAAATACTAACTTTTACATCCTCTATTGGTTCAGACAGAAAATTGCTACCATTACAAATTACTTTGTTTAAATACAACCAAATTTCATTATTAAAAGAAATAGGTACTTCACCATTGTCTCCTGGAGCATCGCCAATTCTTAGCATCACCAAATTCATGGATGGAACCACATTGATCAATTGCCCATTTTTCCCCATTGCCGCATACATATCTGCAGGTGCATTGGGAGACAACATTCCTGGAAATACAATTTGTGAACCTGGCGCCATAAATTTTTCAGTGCCATTTAACCATGTTAGATAGCCATATCCAGGATTAATGCTTTGCGAACTATTAGTCATCTTTCTAAAATAGCTCGTATCTGCTAATATATCGGTTTGATCCCATTTGCCTTTATTCAATAACAACAACCCAAACCTAGCCATGCTGCGCGCATTGCTGTAAAGCACATTGTTAAATTCCGCTTTTACCCAAAGACCATTTATGGCTGTTTTATTACGAATCTCAGCATTAAAAAATTGCTGCCAAGTTTGTCCACTTGCGGTTTCAACAACCTTATCCAGTAATGTATAAGGAGCGTTGTGATAAGCCCAACGAGCACCTGCATCGGCCTTGTAAACCAAGCAAGAATCAAAAGTGCAATCTTTATTGATGCCATTGTCGTCCAAACCAGTTGTCATGCTTAACTGATTGAGCACCTTAATCTGATCTTCTTTTATTGCAGGCTCGTTGGTCCAACCTTTGCCCAAGTACTTTGAGCTAGTATCTTCAATAGACAATAATTTCTTTTGTTGTGCAACGCCAACCATAACCGCACTCATGGTTTTACCTGCCGATGCCCAATACCAAAAACTGTCTTGCGTAAAACTTCCAAAATACTTTTCCAAAACAATTTTTCCGTCTTTTAATACGATAAATCCTTTGGTATTTTTTGATCCTAAATAATTATACAAACTATCGGTTTTTGAAACACACCAACCCAAACCTACAGGCGATAGGGTATCCCAAGTTTTTCCTACTAGGGGTGGAAAATACAATGATTGGGCCGAGCTACTCAATCCAATTAAAATTAAAGTGTATAAAAGTGCTTTTTTCATATACTTGCAAAATAACAATTGTTTGATAGAAAATAATGAAAATGGTTTAATTACCAGTATAATAAAAACCTTAAAACCTTGTTGGTTCAAACAGAAATTTAAAAAACCTATTCACCTAAACTTTTTTATCTCAATTGATCTTTCGTTGAAAACTTTTTATTACCCACTATTTATCCGCATGATGGCTTATAATTTTCAACACTTCCTCACATAAATTAATACTTCACTTACATTCGCTTTCAGATATAAAAATGAAGTTCTCTCACCTACACGTACACACACAGTTTTCGCTACTTGATGGCGCAGCAGATATTGGCAAACTATACAAAAAAGCCATGAACGATGGCATGCCTGCCTTAGCCATTACAGATCATGGTAATATGTTTGGTGCTTTTGAATTTGTTGCCGAAGCCTATAAACACAAAAATGAAGATGGTTCGCTAAAAGTAAAACCTATTGTTGGTTGCGAATTCTATGTAGTTAATGATAGAACCCGCCAAAGTTTTACCAAAGACGACAAGGACATTAGGTATCACCAACTCATGCTAGCAAAAAATGAAGAGGGCTACAAAAACCTCATCAAACTTTGTTCTCTTGGCTACATGGAGGGTATGTATGGCAAATACCCAAGGATAGACAAACAATTAATTGAAAAATACCACAAGGGTTTAATTGCTACAACTTGCTGCCTTGGCGCATCGGTGCCAAAGGCCATCTTAAAAAAAGGCGAAGAAGCTGGTGAGGCCGAATTTAAATGGTGGCACAATTTGTTTGGAGAAGATTATTACATTGAATTACAACGTCATGATATCCCCGACCAAAATAAAGTAAATGAGGTTTTATTGCGTTTTGCCCAAAAATACAATGTACCCATTATTGCCTCAAACGACTCACATTACGTAGATCAAAAAGATTCCAATGCACATGATATTCTTTTGTGCATCAATACAGGCGAAAAACAAAGTACCCCTACCGTAAAGGAAATAGATGATGAGGTTAGCATTAAAGGCAAACGTTTTGCATTTTATAACGACCAATTCTACTTCAAAACTACTGAGGAAATGTCTTCGCTTTTTAGCGATATCCCTCAGGCAATAGACAATACCAATAGCATCATCGACAAAATTGAAACCCTCGATTTAAAACGAGATATCTTATTGCCTAATTATGAAATTCCACCTGGATTTTTAACACAAGATGATTACCTCCATCACCTTACTTATACTGGTGCTAAAACTCGTTACAAAGACATAACTCCAGAGGTAGAAGAACGCCTCAACTTTGAGTTACATACCATCCGCACCATGGGGTTTGCTGGTTACTTCTTAATTGTGGCAGATTTCATCAAAGCGGGTAGAGAACTTGGCGTTTTTGTTGGCCCTGGACGTGGTTCGGCAGCTGGCTCTGCTGTAGCCTATTGCATTGGTATAACAAATATTGATCCCATAAAATATGATTTACTTTTCGAACGTTTCCTTAATCCCGATCGTAAGTCAATGCCCGATATTGATACCGATTTTGATGATGCCGGTAGGCAAAAAGTAATTGATTATGTAGTACAAAAATATGGTCGCAACCAAGTAGCACAAATTGTTACTTATGGCACAATGGCTGCCAAAATGAGTATCAAAGATGTATCTAGGGTGCTTGATCTTCCTTTAGCCGATGCCAATGCTTTAGCCAAATTGGTTCCAGAAAGACCTGGAATAGAATTAGGAAGGCTGCTCAATGCGCCTCTTGATGGCGCCAAAAGTTTGAAGGAAAAAGAAGGTCTTCAATCTGAGGAAATAGACAATGTTAAGAAACTTCGCGAACTCTATAATGGCAATGATATTCAATCTAGGGTATTAAAAGAAGCTGAAATATTAGAAGGTTCGGTGCGTGGAACTGGTGTTCATGCTGCAGGTATTATTATTGCACCCTGCGACCTTACCGACCTTATTCCTGTTGCAGTTGCAAAAGATTCGGATCTTTTGGTAACGCAGTTTCAAGGTAAGGTAATTGAAGATGCCGGTGTTATTAAAATGGACTTCTTAGGATTAAAAAACTTAACCATTTTAAAAGATGCATTGGTCCTCATCAAAGAAAATCATGGCATAGATATTATTCTTGAAGACATCCCTTTAGATGATGCTAAAACTTATGAGCTTTATCAAAGAGGTGAAACAAATGGCACTTTCCAATTTGAGAGTGCGGGCATGCAAAAACACCTCAAAGACCTGAAGCCAGATAAGTTCGACGACTTAATTGCCATGAACGCTTTATACCGTCCGGGCCCAATTCAATATATTCCAAATTTCATCGCTCGTAAACATGGCAGAGAGGCCATAAGTTACGATTTAGAAGAAATGAAAGAGTACCTTGAACCTACCTATGGTATTACTGTTTACCAAGAACAGGTAATGCTACTTTCACAAAAAATTGCTGATTTTACCAAAGGTGATGCCGACACCCTGCGAAAGGCAATGGGTAAAAAAGATAAATATACCCTCGATAAAATGAAGGGTAAATTTATGGCAGGTGCAAGTGCAAAAGGATTTAAGGCAGAA
>Ga0209550_10000093_pt1 | contig 67737 bp, 85 predicted proteins | sample LauGreSuBDMM15SN_2_FD_187567 | JGI IMG/M metagenome (GOLD analysis project Ga0209550, IMG submission 187567) | Freshwater lake microbial communities from Lake Michigan, USA - Su13.BD.MM15.SN (SPAdes) (version 5) | ecosystem: Environmental > Aquatic > Freshwater > Lake | place: Lake Michigan... | reverse complement strand
TCCAGCTAATTTATCTGCCGACTTGCTATAATAAAATAAGGCATCCATCTTTACTAGGGGGAGTGAATGTGCTTGGGGTGGGACGGGACATGGATTTTTAAATGGTCCTCCTACTCGAGATAGGTTTTTTTATACTAGGTGTATTTTTACTAGGGAGACGGAGACCGGGTGGTGATTTATTGTTTGGACTTTTATAGTTTGGTAAATTATTCTTTGGACTCCGGCGTGTAGTTGGAAGTTTATATGTTATAGGTTTTAGGATACGGGTTGCAGGTTTTTTTACGGGTTTATTAAAAGACTTTGTTTTGTATATTATGCTCGGATGAAGTGTAGTATCTATATCAATCCCTGATGGTGAATATGGTTTTAATTCCATGCTAAAAATAGGAATATTAGTATTAGGTGTTCTTACGCCTTCTAACAATTCTTTATACTTATTTATTACAATAGTACTTTTACTTGGAGAACTTGTATATTGTTCACGTTGTAAATTATTCAACCACTTCATAAACTCCTCCAATTGAGGAGGGCTAAACAGGGCTTGATTAATAACTCTTTGTTTTTCCACGTGTTTTATAAACTGACTTTTTAAACGTATAACATACACACCTTCTACCGCAAATATCAAATTTACACCGGTTTTTTCAGTACCGTTTAAATAGGATTGTAAGAAATAAATTATATCTTTACCAGATGGCAACCCTGCACATGTTTTTCCTAGAACATAACATATTTGTGGGTGAGTATGCCATGTAATCAAATATTTATTATCTATATCCTGTGGTATAGCATTGGTGCCAAAATTAGACGTTTTTTCACCTCCGTAACCTGCCTTGGTTTTAGACATTTCAGTTTCACTTGTAAAAGTGAAAAGTCCATTTTTAAAACCTTTGTATGTAAATCGTATAACACCCGAGTGTTCTTTTGTTCTATTGTTAAAAACTAAACTTGCAGCTTTTCGTAAATATTCATGTGTAATATGAAACTTAGCTTTATAAAGAACGTGTTTTCCACCATTCAGTTTTGAATATGAATAAAGAAAAGCTCGCACTTTATTCAACGTTTTTTGTGTCACATTTTCACTTGTTTGTAATTTTCCGTGTTTGTATTTCATTTCAATAAATTCAAAAGGATGCTTTTTACCAGACGGTGTTACATTTGTTACTTTAACTTCGGAAGTAAAACCAAGTTTTGCATACATTTCTATTTTAGCCGTAACTCCTTGATCATCTTTTATACCGAGCCATAAATCTTTTGTCGGGTGTAACGTTTTTATCAATTGTAAAAGTTTTGACGCGTAACTTTTTCTTCTATACTCGGGATGTGTATACACATTGTATATCTCGATATAAGATGGCTTTACGTACAACTCGGCGAATGATACCAGTAAATCACGACCGTTCGCTGAAGTGATGTATATACCCACGAAATTGTAGGTGAGATTGTACTGTTTGATTTCGTCCAGAGTGTACATACTGTACTTGTCGGGTTTTATATAGTAGTTCGTACCTGAACCAGTTTCTGGCATAGAGAACCGGTGCACTGGATAATTCGAACTTATTGTATTTACATATTTTAGATCGGTTGACAGTATACTTCCGTTTGTTGATAAGTAATTCCGTCTTAATTTCAAAAATTGTTTTGTAGACATTATATTATTATATAATATTATAAATGAAAATCAGTAATGTTCAATTGGCAATGATAGCCCTTATTGTTTTCTTGCTATCGTACGATCTAATCCTTCAGTTAACCACACAGTTCACTGAAACTATAACGATCCAGGACAAGTATATAGTTCCTGGATACAAAAACAAAACTAGGTACACCATTGTCGATAAAGATTTCAATGTGTACACGATTGATAACGCGGTAACACGAGGACAATTTGATAAAGCGAGTGATTATTCGCGAGTGCAAATTGGTCGAACGTACAAAGTTGAAGGGTACGGTGTAAATCTTCCTTCAGTTGGGGTTTTCAAACGCATTTACAAAATTAAAAATATGTGATAAGAGTATCAATGAAAATTGGTTATCGTTATTTAGTTTCGGTAAAAACTAATAACTCCGTTCCCCAATGTAAGTATCCGAGGGTTAAAATACAAAAAGGTATTCGATGTAACAAGTATTACTTTGAAGATAACCAATTCAAACAAATAACGTATCCACTCGAGTTACTTTTCACGTATGTAAACGAATATGATAAAATAGAGAATGATATAATCGATATTCAAAACGACTGGCCAGACTGGTACAATATCAAAGTTTACAAAATCTGAATTTCACGACCGGTGCATTCTTGCCAGTGAAGGATATTGAGGTGTACATCTAGATCGTACCAGTTATCAGCCTCGATAATCGTCGGCTTGCCCTGGAAATTCCCAGGACCGTACTTGCCCCAATGTATATCGATCGCACAGAATATACACGGTGGTGTATGCACTTCGCACATATCACACATGGACATTGGTTTTAGGTGCGGAAGGACCATCGTCTTGAAATGTTCGCGGTAGTACAAATTTTCAATGTACAATTGCAAGTCAAGAGGTAAATGTTTGTAAATCTCACTCATCTTTACCAAGTGTTCAAGATGTACTGGACCAATTTCAGTACATCTATTTTACTTTCCATCGTAGAAAAAATGGAGTTACCATCAACAAAATAAGTAAAACAACAAGATCGACTTTATTTATTAATGATTTCCATTTCGGATGCCAGTTTTTATAAACTTCAATTTGGTCTGAATGCAGCGGTTTAGCCCAGGCATAGAAGTTTGCTAAAAAAGTTGGACCGAATTTGTTTCGGGTACAATCAAAGTGGTGATCGTATATCGCCATTATGATGTAGGGAAGATACAGACACAGGGCTAGGACCCATTTATTTTTTTGTGGTGCGATCATCACCAACAGTGCAAAAACCGTACCGAAGAGTATATTTCTCGGTATACTTTTTTTACATTCGTAGTATTGATCGTACAGGTAACTCATTATAATACATACAGGTACTAATAGTTCTTTTCGATCAACAAACCAGTACAGTACACTTACAATAAATGTAAATACTATACATTTCGCGTTGACACTGGGCGGTGTTGCATCATATCCATCGACTATTGTCCCTTTCGGAGTTTTCCAATTCACTTCCGTCATTATTTATTATTAGTATTGGCGAAATTAATTTCGTCGCAGTACCCTTTCCACCCAATCTCAAAAATCCTCCGGATCGTCACCAGACTTTGGAGGACGGTGGATACGCCGGTGTGGTACTTTGACAGTTCAACCGGGACCGTCATATCAAAATAGTTGCAGTTGAGGATCCAGTCCTTGACCGGCTCACCGCCTTGCTTGATGGACCAATAATCAAACTCGACAACTTTTTTCATATGATCGTTCAGGAGAGGGTTCGTCATAAACATGCCTTCAGGTGGGTAGTACATTCTTCTTTACAAGTACTATAAAAAATCATAAGATTTATACGGACACGATTTTTTATAAATATTTGAGATAATCGTAATCAGTATGATAAATTATTTTATGATGATCTCTATTTTCTAGAGCAATAAAAGGATACTTTTTAGGAATACCATATTTACCTTTACGTACCCAATTAGCTATGATAACTGATAAAATTGATTGATCCAGTGTTGAATAATGAAATTCCGGATGCATATCGCCATATGTTTCTCCATCTACCCACTCTCTATTTTCCATAGCTTCTTTCCATTCGGTAAGCAGTTGCATAGTAGCTGGACTTTTTTTCATTATAAACATGTACGCGTGCAACATTGGAAAGTTGTACGTGAAAGGATGATTTTCACCGAGTTCTCGTATTATATTAGTCTTGGTGAGAAAAGTCAAACGACGTGTTTGTTCATGCACGCCTTCACCTGTTAAATGATGATTGGGTATAAAGAAATCAAATTGACAAATATCGAGACATTTTTTAATGAATTCTTCGATACCGTCAAAATTTTCATACGGTGGATATTTTTTATAATCCATATCTCTATGAAACAATATATCTCCGTAATTCATTTTATGAAGTTCATGTAAAAACATAGCTGGTCTAAAAGATGATAGTCCTAATTTTAAAATTGACTTGTGTCTGATAATAGGTGTATCATTGTACTCTCCTAAATATTTACCGTACCCTAAATTTCTTAGAGTAGTCGGTGTATGTAATATGATTTTATTAAAATGTCCCTGAGCATTTTTTTTGATTAAAGGTACACGATCAGTATAGTCCTCACCTTCATCGTTTGGTGGTCCTTCTGTATAAAACGAAATAAAATTTATAACACTTATACATAGGTACCTGTATATCAATAGAAGTACTACTAATGCAAATATACCAATTACAAACTTCATTACTTACTACCAATAATATTATTTGAGGTGGTGATAATGATCTATTCCCCAATCGCACAGGTCGCATATAAGTTCACCATGTTCTCCCAAAAGTATAACTTCTCCACATCCTTGACACTGAAATCGGGCTATTCTGCATATTTTACCCGATATCGGAAAAGGCTGGTGGCTACCATCTTCCCATATGATGTCACCCGTGCCACCTAGTCGGTCGCGTATAAGTTTGTGTATCGTATTAATAACATCTTGTCGGGTTCCTATCCATTGGTATCCAGTAACACGCAAACACGACTCGATACCGTCCATGACATCGTGTGCCGTATCCTCACTCCATTTCTCTTTTCTGGACAGTTTCATGAGTGCTTTAGTAAGTGTCAAGCGTATATGCTTCGATTGTTTCATTGGAATAATATAGTTGTGTTTCATGCTTTCAAAGCTCCCCACTGACATGATCGCATCCTTGACACCCTCATGTATATCCGTGTATAGTACATCCAAGTGATTTTCCCAATCTTCGTAGTTTTCATAGTACAACACGGGATCACGTATATATTCAAGTTCTTTGTGTTTGTCGAGAATATCCTTGTCGTACAGTGCCTTCGAGCACAGTGCGAGACGTTCCATTGTATTTCAAAAGATTTATTACCTTATATATATGGATAAACTACTAAGTTCGGCTGTTCGGAGTGAAATGGTATACAGTGACCCAGTATACATCAAAGAAATATGGGACTATACACTACGTGAAATCACACCGGTACTTGATACAACTGAAAACAGGTATTACACCGAACTACTTGGTGTACAATCCGAACCAATGTTCATACAGAGCCCACCAGAAACACAGCAGGATGCTCAAGCGTACCTATGGGAAAAAGATACCACGATATACCTCACGTTCAGAGGTACATCGAGTAAAAAAGACGCTTTAGCTGATATGAATGTGATACCACATAAAATAAAAGATGATATATACGTACACAAGGGGTTCTATAACCAGTTCAAATCTATAGAACCGGTTATAACAGCCGAACTTCAATCTGAAAAGTACAAAGATCATATTACAACTATACACGTGAGTGGTCACTCACTTGCGGCAGCATTAAGTCAGATTGCCGCAGCCTATTATGGCGATATGTTTCCCGAACTCTCTATAATATGTCACTCGTTTGGATGTCCACGAGTAGGAAACAAAAAATTTATCGAATGGTTTGGTACACATGTAAAAGAACATATGCGTGTAGTCAATAGTCACGATCCGATAACGATGATACCTCAACGATCGTGTTGGTATCACACACCCATGTGTCTTACGTTTTACAGTGATACCAACTTTAAAATGAACGAAAAAGATAGTCGATGGTACATTGTGAGATTTGTATCGTCACTTTTTCGTATAAATTGTTTAGATCCGATTAAGGATCACACGTGTGAACTCTATATACAAAGGCTGGAAAATCAAAGTATCCCACGAATATCGTCGTCGATCATATGAACACCGAACTTTTCTCCATGTGTGAACAAACAAAAAGGACATTGTGCACCGACTTGCACGTGACAATTGATACATAGTTCACTTGTACATTTTTTGCACGTGACTCGATGAATATTACAAGGCTCCTTTTCGTGACAAATCGAACACTCGTCGAGTTTCATATCAGTATACTGTTTTATGTCTTCCAATGTTCGTATAGACACTTTGGAGTTTTTGTTGATGAAGTGTACTTCTAATCCTTGATCGTTTATTTTGAACTGGATAGGCTCATTGGGTATATATTCGCGTATTTTTTTCATCATTTTTACACGTTTGTAGAATTGTCGTGAGAATTTTTAATGCACTTTTGTTTTTTGAAAAAATGCCAAAGTCTCATTTTGAGAATATATATTTTATTGACGAGTAGCCCGTACATTTGAGAAAAGAACGAACCTTATCTATAATTGTATAGATTATTGCATCGTTCGTAGGCATGTTTATAGTCCATTCTTCTTCTGGGCGGCACAAGTAAACAGTCATATCAATAACTTGGTGCATTTACTATAAGTTTGTATACAACTTGATATTATTTTGTACATTGATTTTATAAAGTTTCGAAATAACGATCAATTATAATAAACGGACTTTTTTCTGAACTGTCTAATACATCCTTAAGATACACATGTATTTCATTGTATACATCGTTGTTTGTATATTCTCTACATGTATACATATCAAATGATATGTAATTTTTTTCTGGAAAAGTGTGAATTGTTATGTGCGACTCTGATAATAAAAATATAAGACTGTACCCTTCCGGTGAGAATATATGTTGAACAGTGTTTAGTATTGTAAAATTATATTTATTACAAATGTGGAGTAATACATTTTTAAGTTCTGCCGGATTATTTAATAAAGAAGTATTTTTGATATTTTGAATATCATATATTAAATGTTTTCCCGCTGTTAAAACTTCACTATACATTTTTATTAATACAGATTAAAAATACAATCAGACATAAAAGTATAATTTCAGGTAGAAAGTACTTACTGTACTCTTTCACCGCTCGAGAGTACCTCTCTACCGAGTATTGTCCAGGTGTCTGTACCACAAACGCATCGGAGTTTTTTATACATTCTCGATCGTTCATACAATTTTCGAAAATGATATTATCAGTGTCAATTTTTATGAAATCTACTTTACTACATATCATATTCAAGGCTCTCTGATCATCATCTTCACCCGACTGTAATGCTTCTTTCAGCATGTACTTTAGATATTTGGCGTACCCCATGTACAATCCCGAATTTACTATGCTATTTCGACACGATGTAAATATTTTACGTGTTATGTAACTGGTAACATCGTGTTGATCACGCGAAACTAAAACTCCACAGTTCATACTCTTGAATATTCTTTCGACATCGCCTAGATCTTTTTTGATTATACTGTCAAATCCGTCTACAAACATAACTATTTCATCGTCTGGTACACTTTCGAGGTACTCCAGGACCCCTCTGAACTTATCCATGAACCCTGTCCATTTGGTACCCCACCCCAGTACTATTATGTCCGGTACACTCTTTATCAAATCATTAAACGTACCAAAACGATGGGTAGCATACGTTATAATTTTCATATCTATATAATAGTATGGCACATATTATTATAAACCCTTTGATACATTATAGCATCATAAATCCAGCTGAAAAACAAGTTGTCCGAAATGTATCAGGTGATGCCATATGGGCGAAACGCCCTACTGGAGAACCTTATGGAATGCCGTCAGGTCACGCTGAAACCGCTGCGGTACTAGCTTACTTGCTCTATAAAAAAGGATTGATAAACGGGTGGGTATGTACCGCTATTATAACTCTCGTCGGGATACAAAGGATCCTGTACAATAGACACACACTTTTGCAAGTCTTAGTGGGCACCTGTCTCGGATTAATGTATGCATATATCTATTCAATATCGGAAAATCCAATTTTAAAATGTCTGTTAATTGCTATAGTATGGATAATATAATTTTGTACACGCACGTGTTATTATATATAGCAGCGATAGTTACTCCGTTTATAGCTCCTAAAGAAATTCTGGAAATGTATTCGCTTATAGTTCCTTTTTTGTTCCTTCACTGGTCCCTGAATGATGATACCTGCGCTTTGACGGTTATGGAGCAATATGTATCAGGTAATGAAAAGTACGAAACGTTCACCGGTAAACTTATGAAAGGTATATACACCATGCCCGATAATGATTATGGGAAAATGTCAAAAATGTTATTTTTTGCTCTTTGGATGATTACGCAGTATCGACTGGGCCATCTCGATTTCGTGTTTTCGGCTTTTTATCTTCTCCAAAAACGGTATCGATAAACTTTTCAATTTCAGCTTTTTCTTCGTGACGTTTCTTAAACGTTTCTTCGACTTTTTTCAGGGTTTTTTCCGAGTGACCGGACAAACGCAACTTTTCAATGTATACGTCCATAGGCGGCATCTTGTTCTTGGAATAGTACGTGTCATGCAAGAATTTCATATGTTCATCCATGACAGGTGGTTCTTTCTTGATATCTGGGCAGTAGACTGGTTCGCGGTACACGTTTTCCGGTCGGGCGTGAAGTTCGGTGATACGCTGGAGGTTCTGAGACGCTTTTTCCAGCAACTCGTACGTTTGCTCTGGTGGGTACTTCAAGTTCACAATTCGATTGTAATCGTACAACGACTTGCTGACCAAGTACGCTTGAGGATTATAGACCGGAACAAAATTTTCGGTTTCGCTGACAGGGGATGGTTTTTGGCGCATAGATAGCAAAATGTTTTCAACCCGAGACATTCTTTGTTTTTATTCTATTTTTATAAAATGTTTAAGTTTCAATCGGACATGCTTTTTTGTGTTTTTCGCAAAAAAGGCGGAGCCGTTCTTTGGCTCCGTTTTTGAGTGCTTGATAGGACCCCCATATTTCTATGACTTTGCGGTCCGTATCGTACCAAAGGTACTGCACTTTGAGTTTTTTAGTTAAATTGTAAAATTTGTAACCACCTTTACCTATAAGGTTCTCGAACACGTGATCATCATCTCCGAATTCAGAGACATTCAACTGGCTGTAATAGCATTGAGCATTGGGGGGATTGTAAGGTGCCATTGTACTTGAACTTACAAGGTTTCAACTTTTTAAGTCGTTCGTGTTTGGTGACGGTAAGGTACTTCCAGAACGTCGCCGCACAGTCCTCGTACCATTTATAGGTATGAAAGAAAACGATATCGTCATCGGTGACAATATCGACCAGATCATCGACATCAAGATCGAGCTGGTGACGTTTGATCGTCTCCAACCGTTTCTCGACCCAGATGAGATCTTCCATGGTGAAATCGTCGATAAGATCATCATCGACCACCATATTGAAGAGTTCAGTGTACGTATCCTGGTACTGTTTTTCGATACGTTCATCTTCCCACTCTTCGACTTTTTGGGCCATGCGCTTAAAGTACAGATCAGCGCGGCACATTGGGCAGGTTTGTGATCCCGTGGTGTACCATTTCTTCACGCATGAACCGCAGAAGGAATGACCGCAGACGAGATGACAGTTTGAGCAATTGGTATAGCACACTCCACACTCTTGATCCATCTTAACTGTTTTATATAATATTTTGATTGGTCTTGGGGTTTACTGAGACACGTCTTTTTTATTTCGTAGCACACGATGGACATCCTCCGGTGTACTTTTCTTTCTTTTTTCCTGGCATCATCCCTGTATCACTTAACAATTGAGTGAGTGGATTTTCATAAGACGATGTTCCACCCTGTGACAACATAAAAAGTACAAAGAGGACTGCAGCGATAATTAAAATTGTTTTAGTGTCGAATTCCATTTTATACTATACACCAACAAATTAATCTTCTTCCTCTTCTGAGTAATCTTCGGACTCCGGATCTTCACTGTCACTTGGTTCATAATCAGAGTCTTCATCTTCGGCTAGAACAAATCCTTCTGGGGTTTTGGTAAATCCTGCTTCTTCTTCGCGAACCGAGTCGTAGTACTTCTCAACACAGTCTTTGGAAATATCAAAATGGACATCTTCGTAGTTATACACGTCCGGTTTTTCGACTGAGTTGTTGAGGTATACGATTTTGAGTTTGGTTCTGGTCTGACTTATGATTTTAGCCGTCATGGTTTCGTCACCTTGTACACGAACTTGTATGAGAGTACCGTCCATTTTTTGATTTGTAAAAGTTTGAATTTTTTATGTATGTATAATTCAAATGTCCGTTAGTTCTATAATTATCGTATTTTTTATAATATACGGTTGTTCATTTTTTATAATAGTAAGTATCGGATCGTATTATTACTTGAAAAAAGATGAAATATATGTAAAAAATAAACTTAAAGAAGGCGAGTATGGTATTTCAAATAGACCTTATATAGATATGGAAAAATATAGAAAGTATAGACCTGATATGACCAGAGCTATAATAAAAGCAAAAGACAAAAATGTATTTGATGGATCTGATGACAGACTTTTAGCAGCGACTTTATCTCTTCTGAGCGAATTCGACATTAATGATAAATACAATAGTCTAGGTCTTCGCAGTGATGAAGAAAGAGTACCATCTAATATCCCTCATCCGTGGCAAAAAGATGTCGAGTTTGATGCTTGGCTTATACAAAAATAGTGTATTAACATTTCCACCGTTTCCCACAGTTGACACAAGTCACGAATGTGGTCATCGGTTCATCAGCGCTTCGGGTCTGGAGCTGGTAATAGGTCGTCTTCATTGACTTGCACTTGGAGCACTGGTACAGCCCAGTGTAGTCCTCATTGGCCAAAGCGTTCGCCTTGTCAATAAGCATCTGCTTCTCCTTGAGTTTCACCTCGGTATTAGCCCAGTGGCCAGTAGGCCAGAGTTCAATAGGGTTCATGTTCGCTATATCTTTCGACTTGATTTCACCGGAAGCAATGCGTTCAATAAGCTTGGATCCAGCTGATTTCAAGTTGAAAGATACACTTGACACTTTGTTGATGTACCGCTGTTTGAAAGTGTGATTTTCCCAACTGGGAGTATCACGGTACTTTTTGGATTGTTTGATCGTCCAATTGAAAATAGACTTTTCGATGTTTTGTATAAGTCCTTCAGGTACAGACGACCCAGCGATTTTTTGGAGGTTTTTGCACACTTTTGAGCGAATATCCATGGTGTTTATTATATATTTTAGAAAAACTAAAGTTTTATTGCGACACGTATTTTTTTATAAAAGGTACGGATGCTGCTTACGTTCAAGGGGTGTTCTCAAGTACTGGACAAAGAGGGCTATACCTATCACGATGAACATGGTCAGAATAGCATGTCGGGTAAATACGAAGACTGTCAGGTACAGCACGAAATACTTGAACAAAGGCGATTCAAATTTATTTTTCACGTGTTTTGGTAACTCTATGACATCGCCGCTTATGATAAGGTTATTGAAGGCGCTATAAAGAGCGTACATGAAAGGCAACATATGAAACATTTGGTGATCAAGTATGTGCAGGTACCCTAAATGATGAAAGAAGAAATGGGTAATACCGGTTAAAAACCCAATAAAAAGAGCAACAATAGACAATTGAGTCATACTATATATACTGTACTATTTTTTTTGTGGAGGTATCCAAGCCACTCCTTCGAATATGGCATCGGTGTACTTGGTCGAGAGTAAGAGATGTAGTTCAGCGGCATCAAGCGCTGATAACTGTGTTGCTTTCATTGGGATTTCCTTCAAGACACTCTCCAGATCCTTCATCGTTTTCGCCGACTGACTCATTTTTGCCAGCCACTGAACATGCACTTGATCCTTCGGATTGAATTGTTGTAGTATCGTCTTCATAGTACTCTACATAGTCGTTGATCATTTTAATATTGTTTATGACAAAATAGTCCATTGATGGAAAGAATATACTCATGAAGGAGGCGAGTGAGCATACACCGAGGGCAACAGCAACGGAAAATTTCGATCTCATTTTTTACTTACTTCTCGAGACTAAACTTTAATTAGGTAGCGCGCACTGGGCTCGGTCACGTTTGTCCATTTCGGTCTCCAGATCTCGGTGATGACCGTATCATGAGCGTTCCCAAAAAACTCCCAGAATATTTTTCGGTACAGTGCTTCTTCTTTGGTCATTGGAACATTGTGATTGTTGGCTCGGAGTTTGATATCCTCAAACTCTTCGTCGGACACCTGGGTTTCCGCGTACGCCTTGACCTCATCGATCCACGAGTATCCCACCGCATCACTGAACGCGTCTTTGGGTCGCCAGAGGATATTGTACGGCACTTTCCCTTGGAACTCCGACCGCAACACACATTTTTCAATCAGTTCACCGGTGGGTAGTTTGAGAGACTGGTCCATCGCCATCGCCGCCTTGACAAACTCCTTGTCGAGGAACGGTACGCGCAGTTCGAGGCCGTGGGCCGCTGTACACCGATCAGCCCGGAGAACATCAAACTGGTGCAGGAGCATCACGCGTCTCCTTATTTCCGAGAACATATCCTCGGTCGAAGGGGCGTTCTGGAAGTACTTGTAGCCCGCAAACAGTTCGTCACTGCCTTCACCGGACAGTATCACCTTGAACGGGGTGTTCTGTGAGATGTACCGTGACAACAGCCACATGGGTACACTGGCCCGAACCGTGGTCGTATCATACGACTCGATACTTTTGATGACGTCTCTCAGAACGCTTATACCCATTTGAGCGTCAAACGGGACATTGGTATGCTTGGCGCCGATATGTCGAGCCATGGTCGCCGCAGCTACCGCATCGGGACTACCGGGCATGCCAATTGAGAACGTATTGATGTTTTCACCTCCCAGAGCGGCTACTATACTGCTATCCACACCCCCCGAAAGTAAAAAGGCCACTTCGCGGTCGCTGTTATTCACGCGCAAATCAACACTCTCCTGCATGATCTGACCAAGGTTGACTTCGGCTGGTACCTTTGGAAAGTCCCAGTACAAAGGGGAGTAACAGGTCATTATATCCGTCTCTGAGTTGTACACGTGACCAGGGGGAAATATACCTATCGGTGTTTCAAGATGCAACAGTCCTTTCATCTCACTGGCAAAGGCTATACCACCCTCGTACAACGTATAGAATAAGGGTCGGACCCCGATATGATCACGCGATACTTTGACTGATTTACCGTCGGTGTACACAATCACGAAATCACCTCGGAGTTTCCTGGACGTTTCGAATATCCCTATGTCACTGATCATTTTAAGAAGAAACACACAATCGTTTTTGGAGACTGTATCAAACTCTCGAAAATTGTAGATCTCGCCGTTGCACATGAGGGCTTTTTCCCCGTCTACAAAAGGCTGGGATCCTTCCGATGACAAATCGTTGATAGCCAGTCTGGTAAACTCCATGTAGCAGTCGCCTGTTAGGTGTTGTCTCGACTCATCAGGTCCACGATGTTTCAGATCTCTGAGTCCAGACACTGGTATATTTTTTCCGAATATGCATAGGATACCACACATCTTTTTAGTGATATAAAAACAATTAGCTTTATATCGTTAGAAAGAAAGATGGCGTACAAGATACCTCTGACCAACAATCAATTCAAGTATATCAACAGTCTTACCAACCAACTCAAAGCAATCACGATCGGTGTGGGACCGGCCGGTACCGGTAAAACGATGTTTGCGTGCCAGACGGCCGCCAATGCCTTGTACGAAAAGAAATGCACCAGGATTGTTCTGACCCGACCGATCGTAGCCGTCGATGAAATGATGGGGTACCTTCCAGGTAATATCGACGATAAAATGAACCCTTGGACCCGTCCGATGTTCGACGTGTTTGAGACTTATTTTACCAGTACTCGCATGAAACAGTTACTTAATGACAAGACGATCGAGATTGCTCCACTGGGCTTCATGCGCGGACGCACGCTCTCCAATACGTTCATTATCGCGGACGAAATGCAAAACAGTACCACCAACCAGATGAAGATGTTGCTGACGCGTATTGGCGAAAACTCCAAAATGGCACTCACCGGTGATCTCGAACAGTGTGATTTACCACCAAGTACCATGAACGGTCTGGTTGACATCGTGACCCGTGTTCAGACGTGTCAGTACCCTTTGAAATACATCGATCTGGTGGTTATGGACGGAAACGATATACAGAGGCACCCTACGGTTTCGGAAGTCCTGGAGGTGTACGAAAAGAACACGTAGGTATTTTGCTGTTTGGATTATCATCTTCATTAAGAGAACCTAACTCTTCCCTGGCTTGGTCAAAGTACACGTTGTTAGGAACACATTTATAAGGTGTACTCATTAATAAATTATCGTAGTATGCTTTCATAGGATAAATCGTATCAAGTATCTTGGGTACTATACTTTTTTTATATACTATCGCATGAGTACAATCTATATGCGAAGTAACTTCGACCAGTTCATCTTTATATTTATCAGGGGACCATTCTGAACATACAAATGAACCATATCCCATATAAAACAAATTGTACTTTGACTGTTTAAATTGTTCTATACCTTTTTTTATAGTTTGGATATCTTTCTCGATGGTTATATCATCCTCGAAAATGATAATCGTATCATAATTGTTTTTTAGAGCATCTAACATACACACCGTAAACGAAACTTGTAACGGTAACTTTGTCATTTTATTGTACATGAGTTCGTTTTCGGGGTTCATAGTTTCACTCAATTGCTCATAATCAGTTTTTGTTAAATCATCGGGTGTAACTGCGTTGAGTAACGTGTAACTCGTACCCAAATCGTTCATTTTTTTCGTAATGTACTCTTTTCGCTGAGGCATCGAAATACAGTATACTTTGTCGACTACACCTTGCAAAGAGTTGCTACTAGTATCATGATGTTCGAATTTATGTTTAAAACGTTCATGTAGACTACTTACCACTGTTTCGTACTTTTCTGGTCTCAGGTATACCCGTAAGAGTACCAATAAAAAAAGAAAAGCGATAATTAGTAACGTGTACATCTACTATTATGTATTATTTTTTTCTGGTCGAACATTATAACAAATGAAGAGTACGATTATTACGGTAGTAGCTCTGATTGTTTTGGTACTTGTTTACCTAAAAGTACCGGCCACCTACGACGTAGCTCTGGTTATGTGGCAAACAAGAAAAAATAAACAAGAGTACGAACAAAATAAAAAGTACTGTGAAGAACGTGGTATAACATTGTACTATTCGGAAAACGTATGTGCTCCAGGGAGACACCCGTCTTGGCAGAAAATGTGTTGGCTCCGAAACTTGGTAAAGACCAAGCACCACACGCATTTCATAGTGACCGAGGGATTGTTACCGGTTGATACCGAAAAGAAAATCAAGTCCGGGTACGATCTCATGATGAGCAAAGACGAAACGGTTATCATTGTGAAAAACACTGACTACTCTAAAAAGTTTTTGCATGAGACCCTCGACGAAATTGAAAGTCGATGCTCCGACCCGCTTTTTTCCTACGAACAAAGTTGTATAAACGAGTATCGTCTCCATGATTTCATGAGTATTAATTCTCACCTGCTCATTTTTTCCTAAACCCTATAAAAATATCAGCGTATAATAAATGAAACTAGATGCAAATCAGGTAGAGTGTATGCATCACGTGATTTTTACATGTGTAGAAGGGTACAAAGTGGCGATGGCCTGTATGCTTGTCGTTTTTGTACCCCAATACAACGAAGGTACGTTTTTAGATATACTTTTACCCAAACTTTTCGTGAAAAAGATGGCTCTTGTAGTTAATCTTATGACCCTTATCATGTTTTGTTGTGTGTACATTATAGAAAGTATACGCCAAGTCTACTTTATCCAGCAGCTCGATGTCGATCATCATGTTCCTGACACACACATAAGGATCTCACTCCAGAGCAAACCGGAAATCATCGAGAAAATCAAAGCTCTGAACTTGTTGTACTATCGAATTATACTTGCTACGTTTCTGGTATACTTTGTCAATACCGTGTTTTCCTTTTCCGTCATTGTGTACTTCCATTACAATGGTATAACCACCTTGACCAACTTGGTGTCGAGCTTGTTACTGGTAAACGGTAAACTGTACTACAATTACAAAATTCTTCGAAAATGTATTGACCCCAGCAGCGAAGTCATTAGTTTATCAACCACGTTGAATGAACCTTTGGCGTATAATATTCTCGATCATCATTATATATGTTAGAAAAAGTATTTCTCTTTTTGATACTTTTGTGTATTGTATACTACGCGATACGATCAACGTCTCGGTACGAACATAAAAAGAAATGCACTTTACGCGAATGGCAAAAAATGAATAAAGATGTATCAAATTTAATCGTACAGGCATCAGTCGTTGACGGAAGCGACTCTGAGCAGTCGTTCCCTATTGGTATGGGTTACAAGTACAAAGGTCAGCAGATGAAAGGTCCTCATGATCAGATTGTCATGTGTGCTATAATGACAGTTACTGATCAACGTCGTAGACCACATGGAAAAAACCGAAATACCATCGTAAAAACACTGGAAAAAAACGGTATACAAAATACATACACTGACAAGTATTTCGATGATCTTCCCAAGTACAAGTTTGTTGTTTCACCGGAAGGGAATGGTATAGATTGTCACCGACACTACGAAGCTCTTATTGCCGGATGTATTCCAATCGTCGAACATAACGACCATATTGAAGAAAAGTACCAAGGGTGTCCTATTTTGTACACCAAAGATTATACGGAAATCACGGAAGCGTATCTATCAAAAAAATACGAAGAAATGATTGATACCGAGTATGATTTCAGTAGGCTCATGTTGGACTACTATGACGAAGAAACTAAAAAAGAAATTAAAAAGTGTGGGAATTTCTGGATGAAAACTCATAACGGTAAAGAATGGTACTAAGTGTACCACATATTCTGCTCTTTCATTCTTACCATTTTATCTTTACCCACCATCCAATTGAAATGGACCAAACAAGCCTCTTTCGGTAAAGTAGCCGGAGATCCGCTCTGGATACCCTCGTACGACCCGTTTAAAAAAATATTCTTGTCGATCGTGAGTGTCTTTATACCGTACTTGTTAAATTTACCCAGTAGAAAATCTTGATCACCGTTTTTCGAATTATTCACCTCATCTTCCGTGTACTCAAAACACTTGAGAATTTTTGGTGTGTACTTCAGAAGCATGACTCCATTACAAAAAGCAGGGCATTTCGTATGTTTTGTGCACTGTACACCGTTTTCATCGCATTGGGCAACAAGATCTATTTCGGGGTTATTTTTCATAGCGTTCAGTACGATGGGAGTAGGATCTTTTAACAGGACTATATCCGTATCGATGTGACCCACGTTACATTTATACTTTTGCATAAGGTCTCGTATAATATCAAGTCGCATAAAACATATTTTTTTGAACTCGGGGGTTTGCCATGTCACCAACTCTTTACTCGTTCCTTTATCGTATCGTATACATACACAGGTGTCAGAATATTCCTTGAGTGCTTGAACCGTTTCGTCGTCTAGACAATACACAAGTAGCTTGAATTTGATGTTATTACGTCGCATCGACTCCAAAAAGTTTTTAGTGAAATCGATGTATCCGTAGTTTATAAGAGTAAACCATATAAGCGGTTGATTATCAATAATAGTCTGTACCTGATCACTGTCATCATAATAACTTATCTGTTGGAGGTACCATATAAGTACAATTATAACAAGTACTATGACCAAAAGAACTTTTTGTTTCATCTTACTATTAAAGATAATATTATAAAATTAATTATATGGAAACACTTTTAACCTACGAGCCATTTGATACAAAAATACGTTTAGGAAACAAAAGAGACGGTGGATATGTCATTGTAAAAGAAGAAAATCCATCGTATGATTTGTTTTTATCATGCGGAATATCCGATGATGTATCATTCGAAGTTGATTTTTGTAAAGAGTTTCCTGATGTAAAAGGGTACGCTTTTGATGGAACAATTGAAGCACCACCGAGTGATTTACCTGTTCAGGTAGAGTTTGTAAAAAAGAATATAGGACTTGAAGAAAGTGATAGTGTCACAACCTTGAAAGAACTTATTCGGACCCATAAAAATATATTTTTGAAGATGGATATAGAAACCCACGAGTGGAACTGGTTTTTGTCTTTGACACCGGTCGAACTTTCGAATATTAAACAAATTGTGTGCGAGTTTCACGGTGTTTTTGATGGGTTCAATAATGAACACTGTCCTAGTCCAATTACAAGGGTTAAATCGTTACAGTTATTGTCATTTACTCATAATATCGTACACATGCACGAGAATAATTGCTCACCCTATGTGTTTACCTTTGATCACGGTCTTATTGAACCTCCTAAAGATACTCCTGTGCCTGGTATAATATCCCCGCACGCTTGTGAATTGACATTAGTTCGAAAAAGAGACTATCCTATAAAAGGTTTAAATACCAAGCCTTTTCCACACGAAGGTCTTGATTATCCAAACAATCCTGATAATTACGTGAGAATATATGATAAGTTTCCATTTTGTATCCTCTAACTCATCCATGACTTTTCTTCAGTTTCTCCTATTTTTATAATATTATTATGGGACTGGTGAAAGTATTCGATATTCTTGATAATTGAAAATTGATCAGGTGCGTACAAATTCAAGGCTGAACCAATAAGTACATGATCACCCCATCTATATTTCAGACACCCTTGAGATGTTTCAATTTTTTTTAGGAATTCTCTCACTTCGGGTTTGTCCCAAAAAGCGAGTTTGGTCATGTACAAGTTACTGCAAGGAGTGTTATTGTACATCGTATCAGTTCCAAAAACTGACACAAGAAAAGGTGGTAATGTTTCATTTGTTAATGGGTGTGTATCACGTTGTCCCTTGTGATAGCCAGGTGTTCGGAACACGTCTTTCGATTGGATAAATTCTTGTAATCGTTCTTTCCAATTTTCACTTATAAAAATACAATCTTCATCAATTCGAAAACCTACATCGTATCCTTTGAGATAGTCCCATACGAAACACGTGTTGAACTCGCACATGAGATGGTATCCCGGGTAACAACTCCCATCCGTGAACGTTTTGTATGTTTCATATGGTACTTCTATACTTTGGGGAAAATTGAAAGGTACTGTGACAAACTTGAGTGGTAAATCAGAATGTACCTGTATATATTTTTGATGTTCGAAAGGTATATTACCTTCATTGAAAAGTATCATATCGACATCCTCTGCACTAAAATGTTTGGCGATTTGTTTATTTCTTTCAAGCAATTTCGTGTAGTACTGAATATGGGGGTATCCACGAGTAAGACAGAAAATAGCTGTTTTCATTGGTAGTATATACATATATTCACTCATTTTTAATAAGGTAAAAAGGTTTACGACCGTAGCATGCTGCCGAGTACCCAAACGTTGAAAAATCCGTCATGTCATTATTACCACCTGTAATAATGAGAAATGGACACATAGACAACAAAAACCATTCGAGGTAACTTATACGCTTGTCACCTTTTGGTGCATCTTCATTGAATGTACAGTCGTAACTGAGTACAGGTTTAAGATATAATATGGAAACCTTGTCGCCAAACTCCTCTACCAGTTCTTTTTTGATACTCTGACTGTCACTCGCCACAAAGAATTTACCTGATTGGTTTCTGAGAATACTTTTAAACTCTTGGAGGGCTTTATCGTTCGCAAAATAAGCTGGTTTACCTACACCGTGGCACCCCATTTTGCTGGAGTCTTCCGAAAACGCCCCTCGGCGTATATGCATACCAGCGACCACTCCATCTACTAGGTACTTGTATGCATATATAAAGTCTTGTAGTTTCGGCGAAGGTTCGAATATATTCGACATTTTCGAATGAATTTGTTCTATAAAATAACTGTTTACAACTACTCGTGGCGTGTAAACCGGTTCTTGTATCGTATCAGTCCAGTTCATAGGGATCTTAAACTGGATCGCATCAGTAAAAGTTGGTTTGTACACGACGACATTCGAACTGTTCTGGTACACGTAATCAGTCAAGCACATGGCGACATTCCCCCATCCAGTATTTTCCGGTGTGACAAACATTATTATTCATATGGTACATCTATTCTTTTAAGGTACACCTCGGGGACAAGGGTACTGGATCACCCAACGTACCGTATCACGAATACCATCTTCCAACGAAGTGAACTTCCCGTCGTCCTCCAAACTCACTGCCGTCTTCTTGAACTGTCCATTCGGTTTGTGAGTCTCGTAGACGATACTGTCCGGATCAACCCCAAACTCCTTGGCAATCAGTTCGGCAACCTGTTTTATACTGACCTCTGAATTGGGTGGACACAGGACCAAAGGTGTATCCAGTTTCGTGTAATTGTCATAGGCTTCCATAATAAGCCGCGCAAGGTCATCACTGTAGATGAACTGTCGTAGAGGTTCACCGGTCCCCGCCACCTTGAAAGGTTCGTTGCCTCTGAACCAGCATTTGCGTATAAGAGCCGGAATGACATGAGCATCATGCAAATCAAAATTATCATGCGGACCATAGACATTGGTAGGTACGACGCAAAAGTACCTTCGACCGTATTGTCGCTGATACGCCCTAGTGAGTACTTCACCCATTCGTTTCGCGTGAGCGTACCCCTCGTTACTGGGGTGTGGTGGTCCATTATGCAAAGTTTTGGAAGTTATCGGGTACTCCTTGACCAGATCAGGAAATATACAAGTTGATAAACACATGATGACATTCTGTACATTATTCTCATGGGCCACTTTGAGGATATTGGTGTTCATAAGCAAATTGTCTTCAATCATCTCCACCGGCTTGTTCATGTTCTTGAAAAGGCCTCCGACGTTCGAGGCCAAGTGTATAACACCATGAAAAGGTCCACGTTTCTGAAAAAGGTCTCGGACCTGTGTAATGTCACGTAAATCCGCATCGCTTGATGTTACTCCGACCAGGTCACTTGAAAATTTCATAAGAGCTGTACCCACCAACCCAGAAGATCCAGTCACTAAAATTTTGCGGGTCATTATAATATATGTTACTCTATATAATTATAATTCTTTTAATTATTGTACTATTATTAGTTAACAAGTCTTCTTATTATAGTGAACGACCCCAGGTACTTGAGAATTTTTTGACACTTGAGGAAATAGAGCACGTCAAAAAAAGCTGTAATAATTTTGAAACGAGTGATACACTAGGTAAAAGAGACGGATACCGAAATAGTCAGACTTGTTGGTTACACAAGGGTAATGATACCGTAATCGATGCGATCATACAGAGAGGTGCGGATACAGCCCAGGTACCTTTTGCAAACTGTGAGGACCTTCAAGTGGTCAAGTACCAAAGTGGCGGGTTCTTCAAAGAACATAATGATAGTTGTTTTGATGACACCAACGATTGTAAAGAGTTTCGTAGTAGAGGAGGGCATCGGGTCGCGACTATTCTCATTTCATTATCAGACCAGAGTGATTATGAAGGAGGGGAAACTCGCTTTTCTATTTTGGACAAAAATTATAAACTCGATAAAGGAAACGCCGTGCTTTTTTATAATTTGGACGAACAAGGCAACGAACTCAAAAACTCAACTCATGGTGGTCTAGAAATTAGCAGCGGCGAAAAATGGATTGCGAATATATGGCTTAGAGAAAATAAATTTAGTTAGTACTAAGACATGTCAGTTCTTGTTATTGGTTCCAAAGGCTTTATAGGGAGTAATTTAGTAAAGGACTACTACACCGGATTAACACGAGAAGAGGTTGATTGTACTGATCAGAAACAAGTCGACGAGTACTTTCGTACACATGCCTATGACACGGTCATACACTGTGCGGTCGTAGGAGGAAGTCGATTACAACCCGATGGTCCGGAAGTATGTACCAAAAACATCCTTATGTTCGAGAATGTCGCACGACACCTTGGTACAGCGTTCTCCAAACTGATTTATTTTTCGAGTGGCGCGGCTCTACTTGGTAACCCCCCTACTGAACCATATGGACTTTCGAAGTGGATTATTGACAAACGGATTGAACATATGGATAACGCGTACTCTTTGCGTGTATGGGGATGCTACGGACCAGGTGAGCTTGAAACCAGGTTTAGTGCCGTATGTAAAAAAGATAAACATGTCACGATCGCAAAAGATAGGTACTTTGATTTCGTGTCGGTCGAAGAAATCAAAGAAGTTGTTCATAGATATATCACCGGTGAAAAGAATGAAAAGTTTCATAACTTTTCGTCACCAATTGCAAGAAAGTTGTCAGATTGGGCCGAGTTTTTTGGTGCGACGTGCACCGTAGAAGACACTTCAGAGTTAGGTGAGAGTTTTACAAGTTTTTCTAAATAGTTCGGATCAAAAAAACTGTGTTTTTCATTTTTGTAAATCGTCATAAGAATTTCATAACTTTTCTGAAACGTTTCGTTGTACTTTTCAATAAGTTCAATCGCGTAGTTAACGTGCATCGAGTACATACCGGTTATCAAGTACAACACGTGACTTTTTTTGTAAGGTACAATCCATTCATCAATATATTCTAGACATGGTAAAACGTCATATTTGGTCTGATTGCATAAAATAGTGTGTGATATAAGAAGTTCAGTCTTTGCATTGCCTGCTCCTCTTCCTATACCACCCATCGTCCCATCAACCAGTTCCACACCGTGATATGTACTATCCGTTGTTTTTACTGAAGCGTTTAACAGGTTGTCATGAGCATGGAACCCCAATTTACCACTGTAGACGTTTTTTATCGTATCCAAAATTTTATTCATTTTGACCAAACCGAGGTTTCCGTAGGTGTCGGCTACATACAAGTAGTCCGGTTTGGCATTATCCAAAACACGACAACACTGTTCAAGCTGGTCTTGTGAGAGTTTGTCTATCCGACCAACATTGACGGTCGTTTCGTACCCCAAAAATTTAAGTTCGATGACTGTTTCCACTGTTCGCCATAACAGGTCGGTATCAATAAGTTCATCGTTAAGGTCTTTGCAGTGATACGGTACCAGAACTCGTACCATGCTTATAAGTGATTGTGATCGCGGCAAAAAATCACTGAGTTTAAACGTACCCATCTGAGCCATGACCACTATTTTGGTCGTATCACTCACCACGTCACCGAGTGTTTCTTGTATGATATCTTCGGGTGTGTGGTACCACACGCCGAACTTCGGGTCAGGTTTAGATCTTCTGAAGCCTATTTCACAGTATTCAATTTTTGATTTTACACATGCTTCGTATGTTTTTTTAACTTGCTCCTTGGAGAAATTCCAATTGTTTATGTATCCACCATCTCGTATAGTACAATCGAGAATTTTCATTGATATACACTATATTATATTTTTATAATAATGAAAATTATATCTTTAGGTCACAGGTGTCACAGTGCATCTATAATAAAAAAAATGGGATTAAAAACCGAAAGTTATCCTTTCGACTGGTTAGTATCTAAACTTGATACAATTAAGCTGTGTATCAATGATAGTTTTATACAGTTTATGAAAAAAGGTAATTACGATACGAAAACAACTTCGAATGATATAGGTTTAAGTGAAACAGTATTCTACAATACAAGGTACGAAAAAAATCCGAACATTTTAAAAACATATGATTTTCAGTTGGCATGTAACCATTATAATTTGAATACCAATTATGATTATTATGAAAGATGTGTAGATAGGTTTGTAACATTATTAGAAAACAAATCTATTCCCAAACTGTTTTTGTATATACACCCTATACAAATCTATTTTCAACGTGAAATGTTAGATACATTTGAAGATTTTACACAATACATGTCGACGCGTACAAACCAATTTTTTATTGTATATTTTGTATTAGTACGTGAACCCGTTGTCCAAAATACATTCAAATATAAAAATCATGACGTTTACATAGTACAATGTAATCAATTTTTTTCGGATACAGGTTGTCCATTCGAGCTTGACAGCGAAAAAGAAACCGATGAAATTATATCGATTTTAAAAACGTACGATATATTTAATAAGTCTGTTTGTACACACTCTATTGACAACAGTGAAATACGTACTTAGTAACGAATGTAAACTTTCAAGTGTGAAAAAATTGACATGTTCATGCCAATGTTCTTTGTTATTGACTTGATCTGATAAAACTGTGTATTTTTGTACATGTTTCTCATGTGGTACTTCGATGTACCAGAACTCACTTGGTATACTTTTAAGTTTTAGAAGGAAATCGTGCAAATCGGGGACATGTTCAAGCACGTGTAGACACGTCACGAGGTTATACGTATTTGAACGAATAAATGTATCATCTTGACCTATATCAAACCCGTGAACTTCCGACTGGTTCATGAACGGACTATGTGACATGTCGCTGCACCCGTAGTCGAGACACTTGACTGGGGTTTTACCTATTGTTTCAACTATAAATTCTTCGGCTGATCTCGTGTCGTCGGGTCGACGAGGAGACAATTCAAAGTGAGGTTCATACAACCGGCGAGTAGTCAAATACTCATTTTGCATGTACCCACTGTACAGTTTACCCATTTCTTCGTCGTCAAACACGATATTCAGACCGAGGAACCCACATTCTTGGCATCCCATTGTTTTACAGGGGACATAATGAACACTGTTGTTTATAAAAGGTTCAACAAGTTTTGTTATTTTAACTGGTTCTATATCAAACATTCGATGTGACAAAAATGGAGCAAGGATACTGCCATGGGTCAATACGTTAGTGGAATTGCACGCACGACATGTTGATACGTACTTCATATGTACAGCTAAAACATATTACTTTTAAGTTCTTCATCGGTCAAAAACGGAGCCATTTGTTCCCAGCCCATATTGGTAAACGTCCCATCCTCTTTGATTTTATTTGAAATTTTAGGGAACCGTTCTTGGACCACACACTCGATTTCGACAATCAGAGGACCAGTGGTCTGGGTCTCTAAAAGATTATTCATCGTCGTGAATTTTAGGTAGGGTACGCCATATGCTTCAGCCACTTTTTGAGTATCGGGGCATTCGAGACCACTTTGGACCGTCGTGCCAAACTCTCTTTTGAATATATTGTTTTGGGTTATTTGGATAGCTCCGTACCCACCGTTATTGAAAACCATAACTGTAACCGGAGCTTGTAACGTCTTGAGGGTCTGTAGTTCCTGGATATTGAGCTGGAATGACCCGTCACCTACTAGACAGTACACCCGTTTACCATGAAGAGATGCTCCAATCGATACCGGTAGTTCGTACCCCATGTCACCGTGACCACTGGTAATGAACCGATCGCCTGGTTTGTACTTGTACATGTGCCAAGCTGCACAGTACAATGATCCGGACGATGCCACCACCACGCTGTTTTCTGGTTTGTTGGTGAAAAAATCATCAAGGGCTCTGTACGGGCATTTTTCCTGGAAAGGCGGGAGTTCGCGTGACCAATTCTGTTTCCATTTTTTGGTTCGTACAAGCCATTCTGGGTCGATGGTACTCAAGTAGTCATGGGGTTGGTACACAGCAAAGAACGATGTGAGGTCCATGTGAAGAGTCACATCGATTTTCTTGCGTTCGAGTGTACATTCCGTTTGATCGATATCAACGTATAAAATTTTAGCTTTTTGTGCAAAAAATACCCGGTTGTACCCCGTTATACTTTTACTTAATCGACATCCGACACACAATAGGACATCGCAATTCTGCAACGCAAAATTACCTGATCGGTTGCCTATAAGCCCCACTTTACCTATACAATCATCTGACAAGTCTGAACCAAAGAACGATACTACAAAAGGTACGATTTTGGTAAGTTCTAGAAACTGATCTTTGGTTTTGGACAGGTGTATACCGTTACCCGCCAGTACCAAAGGTCGTTTCGCGTTTCGCCATATATCGTAAAATTCGGCTGGTATTACAGTATCGTACCGCACTGGTTCAGGGATTGAGTATTCCGGTCCGCTATAGTTCAGTTCGATACTTTGAACATCGACGGGTACGGATAACCAAACCGGTCCCAATCTCCCGTTTGTCAAGTTCCAGTAACATTCTTCCAGTACGGTTCGAACCCGTGTCGTATCGGTGAGTTCAATCGCACACTTGGTGATGTTTTCGACTGCTGAAATAATATCACAGTCTGATCCGAAATACCCACGGACCGCATGGTTCAAAGAACGTACATTCTCATGTTGGTGTACTTGTCCACTTATGAAAAACACCGGAACACTGTCTTGGTAGGCTATGAGACACGGTGTTATCGCATTCGTAGCGCCACACCCGGATGTTACACAGCACACCGATGGTGTATGATGGTACGAAGACCATCCCAGTGCGGCGTACCCCGCCGGATTTTCGCCGTGAGTGTACACGACATTCGACAATTTTTCACCAAACTGGTCGTTCAGGTGCATAGCAAAACCACCAGTGACTGAGAAACATGTCGTAATTCCTTTTTCAACTAAAAACGTGGCAATATATTCGGCAATCTTCATTTCTTATTTGTTTAGTAATGTATAATGTTTTTATCTTTGTCAAATATGTACTCTAATCTATTTATGTTAATAACAACTCCATATTCAAGGTTAAATGCTTCTTCTATTTTTTGTTTTTTGAGAGTGTACTCTTCATACTTTTGCACAAGGTCACTATACGAAATTTTTGGAAGGTGTTTATAATTTTGTACAAACTGAGACCAATGTACGTTTTGCTGTCTCGTGTCATGATCGAGGCTCGTCTTTGCTTCCAGTATAGAAGTCTGTCGACAAATTGGTAAGTTTACAATAGGGTGACCTATAGCATCTAAATATCCATGAAATACTATATCACCAGCCTCTCCAAAATTTAAATTTTCAAGTAAACCTTTAGCAAATTCATTATCACACCATGTTAATTCGCACCCGCCCATATTACCCACTTGATTGAGTTTATCCGGCACAGTTTCTACAAAAAATGAAGTTCCTAGGTTTATAAAATGTACACCGGAAATTTCCAGCGCACTCTCAAACACTTCCAGCCAATTCTTATTGAAGAGTATATCATCATCGCCTAGAAAAGCACTTTCTATATTTTCATCAACCATTATTTTCATCATATGCAAAGATTTAATCATATTACTCGTCAGTTTACATCCGTACGGTAATTTTAGGAACTTATTCACAAATTCGACAAACGGGTGATCGTGATTGTAATCTTCTATCCATCTTACATCTTCAATATTAGGTGCGCGTTCTTTGAGATGTTTCGTCAAAAACTCTTTACGCTCCGGGTTCAGTTTCGGACAATGTTTCATCATAATTACTTTTGGCACTTTCATTGTTCTTTTTTTGTATATAGTTTGCAATCCTTAATCTGGTTGTAGCATCATCGACAATGTAAAAATTTTCGAGGTCACCCGAAGACCCATGGAAACATTTAGTTTGTCTTTTTGCAGAGTACTTATCGAGGTTCAGCATCGAACCAGCTTTTATGGATTTTTCTTTTGACGTTGAGAAGTGACAAAATCCAAATTGGTCCAGGTGTGTACCCATATTCCAACCTATAATATCTGTATCTATCACACCAACCCCCAAGTGTTTGAAAATTCGATTTATCAGTTCAAGTACGAGAAACATGGTTGGGTGATTATGAGTGAAGAAAAGTGGCACGTTTCGATTTTTTTCAATATAATCCGAAATTTTAATCGTACACGTTTCCTCTTTACGTTTCAAAATTTCAATACTTATTTGTCGTCGATTATCGAGATCGAAATCGATGGTACCTTCATCAAACATTTTCAAGACATCTTTACCTTCTTCCAGTAACTTGTCGATGATGGCAAATCCACCGGTACCATTATGAACAGAGAACGTCCCGTCGTCATACAAGTATGGAAAACTGACGATTGTACATTCGGGTTTCAGTTTCTTAACAATATCTACAGAAAACTTGCTGTGTTGGTACACAAACAATTCACACTCGTGCAGTTCTTCATCCGGTGGAATTTCATTCTCGGCATAGTTATGATAAAATTTCACATTTGGCCATATACTTCGGAAAAAAGGTAAAAGACCTATACCACCTTGACAATTTGCGTAAAGTATAACAGTCATTACTGGTTACCAAATACACTCTGGATAACTTTAATAGCTTGCTCTTCATCCACTTCCCACCACGTCCCGTAAAACACTTGATGTAAAAAAGGCGGGACTTCCGTAAGGTCAATAGGAACCTCTTTGGTCGGTAAAACGTGCCACGGGACTTTGACATAGTTTTTGACGTCCGTAAATACACCTTGATCGTGAGCGATAATAGGTTTACCAAAATAGTCCGCCTCGAGCATCGGTAAACCAACCCCTTCACCACGTGTGAACGAAATCATGTAATCACACAAGTTGTACAGTCGTATCAACTGATCAAACTCAATTTTTTCAGTAATAATCTTTACATTGTGACCACGGTGTATCTGATCAGATGTATTAGTTTTTACTATGAGGAGGTGCTGTGTACCGGCCGCAGCCTTGGCAAAGGTTCGCACCAGTGAAGTGACATTTTTGCGTATATCGTTCGTACCGACATACAGAAAGACCAGACGCTCCGGATCCCTTTTTTTAGGTACAACCATTGGTTTCTTGCGTATAATCTCCGACGTGTAAAAATTGGTCGGGTAAGCGTTGACACCACGCCGTGAAAGAATATTGGCCAGGTAGGTAAACGGTACGATCACCTTATCAAACTTTTTCATGCTTTCGATGATGTCCGGATGCACATCCGACGTTTCGAACATTGTGTACAGTTGAACCGTTTCCTTTTCTTTCTTGAAATGTTGTGCGATAGCCGGCCACATTCGGTACGTCTCGACCAACTCCGATACGGTCAGTGTACTTGGTGTATCATCGTTCTTGAGACCCAAGTGATCAGGTAAGAAAAAACGACCTATTATCTCTCCGTACATTTACTTCTTAAAGAGTTTAATCTTTATTTGCTTAAAACAAAATGCTTATTACCTATGCGATCATGGTATGCGACGAGTACCGTGAACTCAACACGTTGCTCAACTTTCTGCAAAAGACCGTCAAGAACGGCGAAGTGATTGTTTTGGTCGACAGCACCAAGACGTGCCCCGAGCGCGACCTGGTCCTCCAAAAGTTCAAGGAGTACACCGTGTACCACCGTGATTTCGATGGCGACTTTTCCGCTCATCGCAACTTTTTATGCGAAAAGGCTTCCGGTGAGTACATTTTCATGTTGGACGCGGACGAAGTACCGACTGAGACCCTAATGGATAAACTTGAAGAAATTACCAGACAAAATGCGGATATCGTCTATGTTCCACGTATTAATATATGTATCGGTCAAACGCGTGAATGGCTTCAGAAGTGTAATTTTACGACGAATGAAGTAGGTTGGATCAACTGGCCCGATTACCAGGGGAGACTTTTCAAAAGTCATATACGCTGGCAAGGCAAACTACACGAGAAACCGGAAGGGTCTGATAGACGGATACTTGTAAACGCCGAACCATGGCTAGCCCTCTGGCACATCAAAACTGTCGAAAAACAAGAAAAACAGGATGTCTTATATAAAGATCTCAGTAATTAGTAGTAATAAATAATGAATAAGTGTGGTATCATCACCGGAGCCACTGGTCAAGATGGATCGTACCTTACCGACCTTTTACTTGAAAAAGGGTACACCGTGTTCTGTATGGTAAGAAGAACAACGTACAAATTAGAAGACAGTAATCTCAAACATACCCTCGACAAGATCAAAGTGTTCGATGCCGACGTGCTTGATCAACCCAGCGTCCTTAACGTGTTCGTGCACGCCTCCAAGTTTGACGAAATTGAAGTGTATAACCTGGCCGCTCAGAGTGATGTGGGTGTATCATTCAAGTGTCCCTCGATGACCATCGAAACAAATTTCATAGGAACCCTCAACATCCTCGAAACCATCAAACAACTCAACTTGACCAAAAAATGTAAATTGTACCATGCATCCACCTCGGAAATGTTCGGTAAAGTGCAGACCGTTCCACAAACAGAAAAGACCCCTTTCTACCCTCGAAGTCCCTATGGCGTATCGAAGGTGGGTGCCCACTGGCTCGTCAAGAACTACCGCGAGTCGTACGACATATTCGCCTGTTGTGGTATCTTGTTCAATCACGAGTCGCCTCGACGAGGCGACAAGTTTGTGACCCAAAAAGTTGTCAAGGGTCTCCAGCGTGTTATGAACGGTCAAAATGACAAAATCACCATGGGTAATCTGGACTCGCTACGTGATTGGGGACACGCCAAGGATTACGTGCAAGGCATGTGGCTCATGCTCCAACAACCCGAACCGGACGATTATATCATAGCCACCGGGGAGCAACACTCAGTACGTGAGTTCATTGAAAGGGTCGCCCGAGAACACTCCAAGGAGATTGTATGGGAAGGTACGGGAGTCTCGGAAGTAGGTAAAATTGACGGGAAAGTCGTGGTGGACGTATCCGAAGAATTTTACCGACCGTGTGAGGTTGACAGTCTGGTAGGTGATCCCACTAAAATGAAAGGGATTGGGTGGCACCAAGAGCACAGTTTTGAGGATCTGGTCAAGGATATGGTCCGAGCTAGTAAATTACTTTAGGTGTACGCCCCGTCCGATCAATCCATTTATATATTTCGTTATACACGTACCCATCATAGTAAGTCGAGTCTTGCATGATCATGGTGGGCACACCGTCAACATTCCCAGGACCATACTTGCCCTCATAGTGCATATAGGCACACCACGTGCACGGTGGGGTATGTATCAAGCACTGTTTACACATTTCTCCCTTGGCACATTTAATTTCCGGAAGAACCTCTTTAGTGAAGGCTACCCGGTGTACATGTTCTTGCAAATCTAAAGGTAATTTTCTATATATATCCATTATATATGGTAGAAGAACTCTATATCCTTATCCTTATTATAAACGCGACGTTGCGACACTATATAAAGTACGGCAAATTCACCCAGGAAGAAAAGTTTCAGGTGTTTGAAGCAGTTAATACTTTAATTTTTGCCCGACGGTATGGAGGTTCCGAAACGTCCGGTAGACCGCTTGAAAGTAGGTCAAGTGTTGGTAATCTTTCGCGTGTTTCTGCAGTTCCTTTGCTACAATCGGCTGACGAAACTGGGGCATGGCCGGGAACAAGTGATGAACAACCTGACAGTTGAGGTATCCCATGAACCAAGTGACGAACCAGTTGTCGGTGGCTATATCCACCGTATGCTCAAACGCGTACTGACGCCATGATTTTTGTTCGGTTTTAGGTGTCACCGGCGTATGGGTATGACTAAGCGCAAAATGGAAGAACAGGATCATCCCCGCAATTGAAAGACTGGCGAAAGGGATCCTTAGAAGAAAGTGACCCATGATCATCCAGAACGCGTCTTCGTACTTGCGGTTTTTCAGGCAGTACATCGGGTGTAGCACCAGGACCCAGAACGCCATGACAAATACACCCGAGGTCAAGGGTACAAACGTCCAGGCTTGGTACTTGAGCCAGGTCTTGGAGTAGGGCCGAGGACGGTTCGAGTGCAAGGCTTCCTCGAAAAAGGCCACCAGAGGGGTCGTATCCAGATCGATATCGTGCCCGATTTTCTGCGGGGTCGCATGATGTTTGTTGTGCATCTGGTTCCATTTCGAGGCGGAGGTCACTAGTCCTAGACCCATCGAGGCTGATTGGAGACGTTTATCGAGCCATATATTACCCGTCATGGAGTTGTGTCCACACTCGTGCTGGAACCACCCGCACCGCACGCTGAACAGGGCTACGGTGAGCACGTGCCATATTCCGGTCAAGTACATCGCAATCACGAAAATACTGAAAAGTTCAAGGAGGCGGTACAATACATGAACATAGTCGGGTTTGAAGAACCCGCGTTGGTCCAAGTCTTGCCGTAGCTTGGCCAGTTCTTGGTCCGGTGAAATGGATGTTGGGATAGTAGAGACTAGAGGGAGCGCTTTAAGAACTTTATGGGCTTTTTTCGAACGGCGATGAAACTCTTTGAACGCCTCGGAGGCATCGGCACCTTGGGTGTAGTACCTGATCACACTGCCTCCGGGGTGCTTGAACGAGGTTATATCGTAGCAGGTGCCGTTAACGATAATCGTGTTCATACTTTTATTTTTTAGTATAGAGTACTATTTATTTAATGTTCAGTTTTTATAATCGTTATATTATATGAACAACAAGTATTTAAGATCGTTTGTAATAGGCAGTTCATTCCCTGTTTTCATACTCTATTTTATGGCAGTTCAAAGTATGACAACCCCCAAAAAATACACGTTTGAAACATATGCTATAATCGCGCCTTTATTTCTGGGACTATGCAATATGTTATCATTATTGTATAGTACAGATTTGAGACAACGATTGTTGGTTACGAGTATAGTGTTGCCTCTAGCAGTGTGTTTATTTGCGTATTTCACAAAGATATACAAGTTTACCGATTGGACAAACTATTTTATTATCACATTGATTATGTATATGTTCGTGTTCAATATTATTGTATATTATTTAGAGTTAAATGTATAATAATCTATTACTAAAATAATAATGAAAGACGATGTCTTCGACGATCTCCTGGCTTCTCTCAAGGTCCTGGCTATGATCAAAGAAGGCCAGAAAATGTCGTTGCGTAAAGGACAGTTGTCGCTCGAAAACGCCACCAACAATATTGTCATTTCGATCAAACGCTGGCTCAATAGCGATAATCGACATACGACCTTGACCTATATCCGCAACATCATCAATATATCCTTGAACGAACCCCCTTCCTTGGAACTCGACCAGGCTTTAGAAGGCGCTTTGACCGGTCTGAACGCACTTCTGGTGACCTATGCGGATGACGCACATACGGTGGCTATCATCCAAGTACTCGAGGACAAAATTAAAAATAGAAAGCCCTTTGTCACTACGAATGAGCACAGCCGAAGCGCTCCAAAAAGCGTGCCTAGATGACGCCTTCCCCAGTTTGGCCACCATGATGGATTTCGGTATGACCGGTCGTGATCCCGTCTCCGTGTTCGGGTGCTACCAGTTAGCCGTCAAGTACGATAAGGTTGATGCCCATATGCTCAATGTCGCCCTCAAGACCAGAACGATTAATGAGCTCCTAAAAAATTGCCCGACCGTCGTCAAAAGCGACTACTACAAGCGGATCGGTGGTTCGGTCCAAACAGTCTGGGACAAACTTGATACGGACATCGAGTGCCTGAAGTGCAATTACTATGGGGAGTGCACCGAAATCGGCAACTGTCCGAACTGCGAAAAAAATATTGACTGATATCAAAAATGAACAACAGCTGCCAGCAAACCATACCGGGATACAAGAATATGAAGAACCAATTTATGAAAATAAGGAATAACCCGAAATTATCAGTAATTTCCAAACTTCGACACATGGAAAAGTTGGCAAGTTCCGACCAGTACAAGAATTTCCGATCTGCATTCAAGACCAAATGCCCTGCTCAGTACAAAAAATCACAAATGATGTTGTCAAAGTTTATGACCACGATGAAAGTTTTAAAGAAACTCGAACTCGATCCCAAAAAAAAGGAAAAGTTTAACAAGGTGATAAAGGCGTTTAAGAAACTTAATAAATAAAAAAAATATTGACTGATATTAAAAAATGAACAACAGCTGCCAGAAAACCGTACCAGGATACAAGAATATAGTGAACAAATTTATGAAAATAAGGAATAACCCGAAATTATCAGGAATTTCCAAACTTCGCAAGATTGCAAATATAGCAACTTCCTATGAGTACAAGAAAGTCCAATCTGCATTCAAGACCAAATGCCCTGCTCAGTACAAAAAATCACAAATGATGTTGTCAAAGTTCAAGAAAGCTTTTAAAAAAAATGTCAAGTGATACTAAAATGAACAACAGCTGTATATCAAAATACAAGAATGTACAAGAGAAATTCATGAAATTACGAAATAACAAAACATTATCAGGAACTTCAAAAATCCGAGAGATGGAAAAGTTGGCAAATTCCGATCGGTACAAGAAATTCCGATCAAACCTCAAGACCAAATGCCCTGCTGCGTACAAAAAATCTCAACAAGTTTTCCTGGAACAAGCAAAGGGTCTCAAGAAAATGAAAATGTTGGTAAAAAATCCCAAACTCCAAGCATCGTTTTCTTATATGTTAAAGGTTATTAAAAAACTTAAAAAATAAATGTATAATATATAATGAAACCTGAAATAATTTTATTAATGGTGTTTGGTTTTTTAGTAGTTTTTGTAGGTGTACCAGTAGGTGGTTATTATTTGTATAAATATCTTACGAAGACTGATGAAGATACCGACGACGACGACACGTCTTCTAACGAAAAAAGTGATAACATAAAGCCACCAAGTGGTACCACCACGAAGCCACCAAGTGGTAGTTCATTAAAAACTTCAGATATTGTCAATTCACCAGAGTACCAGAGAGTACTTGATGCACGCGACGCGTACGTATATCAAACTTCATCAGGTTTTACCGACGCAGAGGAGCAGACTTTGTATACCGCATTATCAACTGCCGTCGATGATCTTATAAAAGTTCGAACCAGTGGACCGGAAAATGAAAGTGCAAGAAGTATATTATCTTCAACTGCTCAGAACCGGGATAAAGTTAAACAACTTAATCGTATTAACACAGTGTACGAAAATTATGTAAACCAATTTAATAGTCTTAAAAGTGAAACAAAACCCGAAAACGTACTTTTTAGATATAAAAATTTCGAAAACATTTCTGCCGAGGTGAAAACAACGGATGGTTATAAAACTAAAGCATATATAATGTCAGATGTCATTGGAAAAGATCAAGAAGCAAATCAAATATTTTTAAAAGCAAAAGCAGATCTTGGACGTACAAGTGCTAGCGAGACACCACCTGAGAACGCTACATATTGTAAAAAGTATATGACCGACACACCTTTGACCGTGGATTACACGGGGTGCAATACAGATAATAGATGTGTGATAGCCAAAAGTCCTTTCGGTGCGTACAAATGTCACGCGTACAATGACATTATGATAGGAATTGATTTTGGGTTAACTACAGATAAAGATTTGAGGAATACTACACCTGGTTTGTACCCACCGGTTAAAACGTAAAACCTGGTTTGGCTACCCTTTTTATTCCCAAAGAGTTCTCGAGTGTACTGGTCGCTTCCCTTTTCAGAGGTTTATTGCGTTTCAGTTTGAGCGTCTCATTCTTCCCACTGGATTTATGGATCTCATCCATCTTGCTGTCACCTACATTATCATTATAAGCATACATCTTCGTCTCGGGTTTCACAAAGTCTACGACCGACTGGATTTTGTGTGTCTCATCCGGCATCACCAAAATCTTGTTGTGATGCGTACTCCCCCGAAACTCCTCAATGGTCAACGTTCCACCAAACACTTTGAGTGCGTACCTATGCGGAGCCGACTTGATAAGTTCCGTTTTACCGGTCGCTAATTTATGCATCAAAGTTATGTACATCCCAATCTCGCCGTACTTGGCCATGGAGTTTTTATCGATATTGTAGCTTTTCATGCACCCCCATGAACAGAAATGTCCCATGGTCGTGAACCGCTTGGTTTTATCATCGTACTTGTAAGGCAAATGCAGATCGGGACCCTCGAATGGATGACAGCACCACCAGCACCACATTATTTAAAGAAAGACCGCTACAATCTTTAAATGAGAGTGTTGAGTATCGATGTAGGTATAAGGAACTTGGCCATGTGCCTGATCGATCTAGAAACCAAAGTGATCCATCAATGGGAAGTGGACGGCGTACCCCCCGAAAGCTCCGATGGTCTTTATGTTTCTTTGCGCAAGCACCTTGACGCAAGACCCTGGGTCCTGGAAGCCCAAACGGTCCTTATTGAAAAACAGCCCGACCGTAACCGCAAAATGCAATGTGTCGAGCACTTTCTTCAGGCCTACTTTGTCATTAAATGTCCCGCGGCTCAATGCATCATTTACCATGCCAAGCACAAGGTGCCCGACATAGCCGGACCGGGCAAGAAGCGGTACACCCAGCGCAAGAACACTTCGATTGAAAGGTGCCTCGAGTTCATAGAGGAAACCAATACGGCTTGGATACCCTTGTTCACCAAATCCAAGAAGAAGGACGATTTGGCCGATACGGTCATGCAAGCGCTCAGCTACTCCCCCGAACCAGTGATTGCACGGACCCCGAAAAAAATCGTGGCTCGTCAGCCCAACGAGAACCAGAAACGTACCAAGTATTCCAAGTCCAACCTCGTATGGCTCGCCAAAAACTCCAATGGTGCCGATCTTTCCAAGGACAAGCGGTTCATGAAAGACCTTTCACGGTACTACACGTCCCTCGACGATTTTTTAAAATCTGTACTTTAGTATAATACATATGGACTCCTCGGTGCTGATTATAATATTCATCGTATTGATACTTGTAATAGCAGGGGGTGGCTACTACTATACCAAAAACAAACAAAATTCTAGTTCAGTTGCCCCCGCTCCTGTATCTACCCCTACCCCATCAGGGTCACCAGTTGCTACTACTCCGGTCGTAGTATCATCTACATCATCGAGCCCACCTCCGCCTCCACCTCCGCCTCAAGCTCAAGATGGAGTTATAAGAGAGGCCAATTCAATTGTAGGATTAACTACATTTAATAGACAATATGACTCGAATGAGCCAATAGTCACATTTAGTCAAAGTGGTACTAGTTCTCAACAAAATATCAACACTCTGAAAACAAGAGGGTTCTTCCCGGTTAGAGCCTATATGGATGAATTCAAGGACAGTAATGCAAATAATTCAGTTGAGGCTTGTCAGAAAGCCTGTGACGATTTGGGATGTATAGGATGGGAATACGATCATAGCGACCAAAAATGTATGTACAATGATATAAACAAGCAACCGCTCGATCAGTTTAATTTTTATTGGTCGGGTATAAACATACTGCAAAGTAATGGCGAAACTATACCTTCCGCTATGATACAAGGTAACTTGGTAGATGAGATTGTAAACCCCAATTATTTTCCTGATTACGATAAAATTCAAACAACTAAAACGGACAATGAAGGAATATGTCAACAATCGTGCGCAGTCAATGATATATACTGTAACGTCTGGACGTACAGGAAAACGACTGATGGTAGTCCAGGAGACTGCACGTTTTATAAAAACAAGACAGCGTTAGAAAAAACGTACGGTATATCTCGAAAATGGACCAGTGATCCATTAAAGAAAATCACAAACAATTATCATATTACTGGTCTAGGCGGTGTATGTAAAGACATATACTCATGCTCTGATAATTTGACATGTAGGTCTACTACCGGTGGTATTAAATTCTGTTTACAAAATACCCGCAGTGTAAAAGAAAGTGGTATATGCGTTGATAGTTCGGAGTGTGTATCAGGTCTCGAGTGTAATTTCCCAACCGGAAAAACATCGGGTCCTAAAATTTGCAGTCTCGGTACCAAGATTGGTAAAGTAGAAGAAGGTTCCAAATGCTACACAAACCCTATAAATTGCGAGTACCCCAGTATTTTCACGTGCAGTGAGGAAACCGACTTGTGTACTCGTCAACCGTTCATTTTACCAAATGGGAAACACATGATACAAACCGAGTTTTTAGAATTTACCGGTAAACAGACCTCAGCTAAAGCCAAACTTGAACTAGGCGTTAACGGATCATTGATATACACGAGCGATACGAGCGGAATGTCGTTTACTAAAAAACCAGTAAATGTTATAAACAGTACGCAGTTTCCCCAGAGTTTTATGATAACTCCAATGGATAACGGAGATTTGGTGTTTTCTATATACAAGGCAAGTATAGATCCCACGACGAGTTGGGACTCATCTGATCAGAAAACCGAAGTTCGATTATGGGCACTGGGACCATCTTCACCTATTCAAGACAGTGATATTCCTATACGATACGAAATATCAGATGTTGGACTTTCATTGAAAAAAAGCACGGGTGTCGTAATATTCACGTACCCAACTGACACTACAAAGTATAAAATTGATGTATATTCAGAAGATGATATAACAGTGAACTACGATAAAAACCCAACTAATATACCTAGGACTATTAAATCAAAAGTGGTAACAAAAGTACTAGATGCCAACTCTTTAAGGGATCTCATGAACACTACAGGGGCCACCTGTGGCGTTTTAAACGGTGAGACTGGTACCTTGTATTTCAAAACTTCACCTGGTTTGACTTTTGAAAAGGTGGATAATACCATCACTATAGTCCGAAACCCTACAAAAGTTTCGAACATACCAAAGAACGGTGTTTGTATGACAAAAGACAACTGTTCAGACGGTCTAGACTGTCTCGTATCTAACGTCCAATTAAACGTACAAAGATGTTTGTCAAGAGCAGAGTGTGCTAAATTTGCCTTTGACACATCTAGTGATCCTGAGCCAGCTTGTCGTTTAGCTGATAAAGAACAGTGTATAAAAGGATACGATTGTACATCTGGAAAATGTTCGGCTAATTACGTATGTATACCTCAAAATACTGATTGTATAACAAATGACGATTGTACTGGCGAAAAAGGTGTATGCGACACCACAAAGGGTAAATGTGTAGGGCAACCATTGAATAACAGTTGTTCGGCCGGTGTTAATGATTGTTTCGAGGGGTTGACGTGTGCACCTAAAAGTGGAAAATGCATCAAAAGCGAACCAGATGCATGCTACAATAACGACGATTGTATCGATGACGCCAGTTACTGCAATCCGGGTTCGAAAAAGTGCGAGAAAATACCGGTTGGAAACGCAAGAAATTGCGTAACGTCTGCCAATTGTGATAATGGAACGTGTGCAGTATCTACCAAGACCTGTATCACACTAGGTACATGCAGTACATCCGAAGATTGTTCGGGGGCTACTAACTGGTGCGACTCGAGTGATAAAACGTGCAAGGCGCCTATGGACACGTTTGATTTTGAAAAGTATAAAGAAGGTCAGATGCATATGAATGGAACTAATGTGGTGTGCCTTATAAGCCAAAACGGAAAATGGGCACTCATGTTACGAACAAACACGGATTTGATCGTATACGCACGGGATCCCAGTACCGGGGCAATAGATGAAAATAATTACAAGTGGCATTCATGGACCTACAATACAGGCGTGCCCGCCAATATGGAGAAGGCTCGACTTCGGTTTGACAAAGATTTAGGTGGTCTTTACGTGGATTATTACAATACCGTCAGAAAAACATGGATCCAATTGTTCGAGCAAATCAACTCCGGATATCTTCATAATAACCTTGATGCGTATAAAACAGACGGTGATCCATATAATTTATTCCTTACAAACGACGGCGATCTCAATATAACTAAACGATCGAACGGGACAATCGTATGGAGTTCGACGGGTAACGCGTGGAACGGTAAAAGTTTCCATGCTTTGAGGCAGATGGGCTACGTACAAGGCGACTCGGTTTCTGGATGGATAGATTTCCCAAACACGAACGATTATGCAGCGTCTATACAACAACTTATGAACACTGCGAACGGTACTGCATCTTATGGAGGTTTCGTGGTGGATTACAGAGAAACGAGATGGAAATACAAAATTATCACCACCAGTGGGTCTATATACCCAAATACAACTGGACATACGTACCTCAAGAACCAAAAAGACAACTGGTCACGCGTGAATTATATTGAGTACGATACGGGTGTTTTTGATTTTACCAATGGTCGTAATTTACTCACCAACACTCTCGAGTATTCAGGCTTAACATCACCAGAAGAGTGTGCAAATAAATCAATAATCAATGGCGCATCGCGCGGGTTTATGCAAAATCCAACCAACGGCGATTGTTGGGTAGTAGGTGACACCGCTTATCCTCAATTCGCTGTAAATTATACGTACCCAATGCCAACAGGGAATGAGGCGGGGTACAATGCCGGTTGGAAAAAAACCCAAGGTCCTAAATCATCGGCCCAAACACCTGCCTGGATACAACAACTACAAAGTCCTGACGGTACTTTTTTAATGCAATGTGGTGAAGACGGTAATATAGTAATATCTAAGCCTAAAACCGTGGTATTCAACGGTAAAACTCTTAATCTTGGACGGACCATAACATACAGTACGAGAACGTGGGGTCACACGGGTTGTAAACTATATCTAGATAACAAGTCGTTAACGGTGCGGACAGGTACGGGCAGGATCGTGTGGAGATCAAGCTATACAGATTACGACGATACTACCAAGGTACTAATCCTTGACGATAACGGGTTATTGTCCTACAAAAATAAAGTAACAGGTGCAACGGTATGGAACCATAATATGGAAATTAACAGCGCCACCACAAACCCCGACTGGATCGAAATCACCAATTTACAAAACGGGGATGCGCGTCTCGTCATGCAAGGAGATGGAAATTTGGTAGTATACATGGGTAATGAGGGCGGTTCGGTATGGCAAACGTATACATATGGTCGCCCTAACGCCCGTGCGTATTTATTCAAAAGTGCACTGATAGTACGAGATGATGTTGGCTCTTATCCCGCCGTATGGGCTTCACGATATAGTGATGGTAATGGTAATGGTAATCCTTGGTACAACAATCCACCACCAGCAGCCTGTTTGCAGTTGAATAATAACGGAACTTTGGATATATTCCCGAACAATAAGGATGACCCAAATAAAATATGGTCGTCATGGAGCTGGGCCCCTCGAAATTATCATGTAGCTCGAGGTAAAGCTTCCGGATCTGCAATGTTTCGAATACGAGCTGTTTTTTTGAGCGGAACAACGACTGTGTCCCAAAACGACCAATGTTTGGGCGTGCCTGGTACGCCCGCAGATCATGCACCTGTGTATTTTTACAGTGATACTACACCGTTATCTAAACAAGCACAATGGAAATTATACCCGGTAACTAATGATGCAGGTACAGATGGCCGATATTATATAGTACTGGCAGCTAATACGGATCTTGTTCTACATAGATGGGGTAATAATGACAACGATATATGTCTTAGAATACTAAGTCAAGACAGGGGTAATAATAGTCAATGGTGGATATCTTGGGATACGGCTAATGAACAAACATGTCGTATAAGACCAATTGACAACGGTAATAAAGCATTGAATTGGACTAATAGCAATATAAATGGATCACGTGCATATTTGACATCTGCGACAACTAATACCGGTCCTATTCTTAACCTTAGTTGGTAACCACCAAATCAGCCGCGTACTTCTGTTGCGACACGGGGAACGGACTATTCGTATTGACTTTCTGGAAGTAGTACACTCGCAAAGTGAACGAATGATCCAGTAGATTGACCACATTGCCCTCGTCGTCATAGAACGTCACATCCAGCTTGCGGAGGTAGGCCAAAGGAGGATTGTACACTTGGGCCGCACTGAACATCGGCGCTAAGGGCATCTTCTTATTGTCCGTACTGGTCGGCTCGCCGTTCGTTGGGATCCGACAGAAAATCGGGGGTGCTTTCTTGGTCCCGGCGACCATATTGACCGTGGTCCCGTTCAAACTATCGATCGACATGAACAGTCCTTTCTGGCACGTGATCGTATCGGAGCATATCGTGCTTATATTGAGACCGGTCAAGGGCGTGGTCAATGGTACGTTCGTGCCGTTGACCGAACCGTATTCGCCCGCTGAAACTTGAACCGGGACGAGTTTCATGGACTTGTTATTCTCGCGTTTGAACACGATCGATTTAGCCTCTAAAATCTCATTCGAAGTATCGAGTTTTAACACAGAAGCCATACTGTTCTGAACCGTGTACTGGAACCGGTTCCCTCGTATGATCGAGCCGTTCTGGGGGTACATGCAGAACGATCCAGTTCCGGCATGAAGCGTATCCGCAAACACGATACGGTTATAGTCCATATTGTACTGGACTATAAGTGTATTAGGCTCAATGGATAGCGTGTTCAGTGTATTATTAATATGGTTCTGGAGCTCACAGCACAGGGTCATCGCACTGTAATACGTCCCGGCTCGGGCCTGTATATAGAACACGTTCGAATTGTAGTTCATATACAACCGGTTAGCCTCCGGGGTGATATTTATGTGCGGATCGGTGGCGGCTGGGATACTGACATCGATCAGCTCAGCCTTGTGGATATTGTACAGTGACATATCCAATTCAAACACGTACGAGGTTGGGTTCGGGTACTTTGTCGTATCTCGTCGGTCCGAGCACACGACCAGATCTTTGAAAAGCAGGTCGTACGTATCCTTCTTGGGTTTTTTCTTTTTTTCGGGGATGTTGACGATAATATCGGGGTTTTCTTGGATCACCACCGGTGGAGGAGCCTGTTTTTTTCGAAGAACCATCAGAAAAACGCCAACCAGAAAAACACCGATAATGTAAAAGTAGTACATGTTTACTACAGTAGTGTGGTAATTATTTTCGGGTGAATAACGTCATTAAAGTAGTTGACGAGGGTGGCTACTGGGTAAGGGTAACTGAAATCGGTCGGGGCTAAACCAGGTAAAGGACGAACCATCTGGTAGAAGGTACTGTCCGTTCCGGAAATCAACGGAAAACTCTCGAACCCGTCATCGTTCGTACTTACGGTATTATCCGTCAAGTACCCGGTGAACCGGTTTGTACTTTCTTTATTGTAAAAAAGACCGAGTAAAGCACTGCGATCAAATCCCAGTATATACGCGCTCAAGTCTGGCACGATCCGGCTTGTATTGTACACGACGTACTTGGTCATATCAGTGACATCGTAGGCGATGGTCGTGTTGGACATACTGTAGTACGGAGTGACTTGGTACAATCCCAAATCGGACAAAACGTCATTGGACAACCGCGAAAATGTGACCGTATCTTTTTTAGACTGGTAGTACGTCTGGTCCAAGGCTGATCGAGGTTCAAATGGTATATTGAGCAGGGCCGTACACGTGTCATGCTCGGGATCGAGGTACAATAATTGTCCACCGGACCCGTGCCATTCAAGGCGTTGCGCTTCGAATATATAATAGGGATTGCGATTGACATCGAAATCAGCTGAGGATGTCACGAGATAACTACTGGTATTATTGTTTGTAAACCCAGTACCGGTTTTCTGTACGACCCACATACCGTTTGACATGATGGGCATCGTGTTCGACACGGATGTAAAAGCCGGAGCTATAGCATCTTCGACCGTCGCGCTTAAAGGAGCTATATAGGTAGGTACACTGAACATCGGTTCACCGGGTATATCCGCATTGCACATCGTAATCACATTGTACAGGTGGTACCCATCCATGACCACCGTCGCATCGCAATTCCTGGTTGTCAGTGTTCCGATATTGTTTCCGGTCCACCCCATAAGGTGCAAATCTTTCAGGATCAGTGAACCTATCTTGGTCAAATCGGGCAAGGTGAACCGATTGTAGTCGTAGTAGATACACCCGGAAGGTCCCGCTTGGAGAATACAGTTTTGGTTGTTACGACCTACCCCGGCGGGTAAAAGTATATATCGTTGAAAGTATCCTCTCACATTGTCACGCAAGAGTTCAACTGTCGTCTGGTTCGAAGGAGATCCGTACAACTTATCGGTGCCATTCAGACGAACGTCACTATATACCGTATTAAGCGCAGTTGAAGATACTGGTTTGTAGTACCGCGTATCAGTAAATTCGGTGGCACCGGTCGAACCAGAGTCGCGAACGGCTTTGCAAAGGACTATTTGCACCAGCCAACCAAGTAAATGGTACGACTCAAAATCGTACTCGAACAAACGGTTCGTACCGGTACCTTGTTTAAGTCCGTCGTTGGCTACGACCCGTTGTTTACACCTCGAACTGAAAAACACTTCAATGGGGTTTTCAACAATTTCCGGTGTCACAAACCCCAAGAGGTTGAGGAGGTACCCTAAAGTGTAGGTTACTGGACTAGACCTCAGGTAATTCAACCAGGCTCGGATAGAAATATCAAACGGTACCGAAGTTGCGTTGTTTATAAGAAGGGCCTTGGCCGCGGTTATAGCGGCCGGACCGGCACTTAGTGTTATACCGTACGTGGTTTTATTTGGAAAACGTGCAGCGTCAGGGTGAGTTTCGTATATGCCAGCGAAATAGGCATAAACTGCTTCCGGGCCGTAACCGAGCGTCGCATTCGTCAAAATCGTATCGGCGTTACTTTTGCCTGCGTCATATAAGGCTTGATTACCAGGATCGGTAGAGTTCAAAGTAGCCTTATTGTTCATGATGTTCCATTGCAAGTAATCGTTTGTTATGAATGGAGGCGTACCCGTTTCATTGTTCATAAAGTACATAAGTCCCGATTGTTGATTGATACCCGTTTTGAACTGCAGAAAGTCGACGATACGTAAATTTGATATACCCGGAAGTAACCCACTTGATGCGATGTCCGTTCCGTCTATTATATCAGCAACGGTTGTAAGTAACGAGAACGTTTTAAGAGTTGAACTATTGTACCACGAAACGTCTTGTTTTATCATTGACGAGACAATCATCACCAATTGAATTTTTCCCATGGAAGCGCTTGGAAACAACGTGTCCTTGCCGGACGAATTGAAATACTTTTCAATCAAAATAGATTTACCGTTCAACTGTTTGTACTTGTTTTGGTTTACACATATACCACCCAACGTTTCGGTGAACAGTCGGGCGGTTCCATACGGCGGACCCAAGTTCGATACCGGACCTGGCATTCGAGTAGTTGTCAGGTACTTGACCAGTTCGAGTTGTTTGTTATTCGTAAAGAATTCCGATTCGGATATAGCCGTCACGGTATTAAGGTAGTCGACATTTGAACCGGTGTTTATATTGGAAACTTCGTCAACGAGTGTCAGAACATTGGATAATATATAACTGATGTTCGAATTCGGGTCACAACACCCTCCCCCGCCTCCACTGTTATTGTTGGTAAGTTGTACGGTGACATTCGTACATCCGCTATTACATCCGACTAACTTATATGATGTCATATTCTTTTACATAGAAATAAATAAAAGCCCTGGAACGGGGTCCAAGGTGAGATCTTTCTTGTTGAGTTGATACTCCTTGCGGTCTTTGCGGTTCCGATAATTGTTCATATCGGTAAAGTACTCTATAATTTCTTCTTTGGTTTTTGATCGAGGTAATCGAGGTACCTTTTGACCTTTTATAATTTTATCAACCGCTAAACGTTTAGCTTGGCGGCTGTTGTAGTAGCAGCACTCACACACTTTGGCCACTTTCGTTCCTATAAACTTGTAACTGAGATAATTAGAAGTAAGATCGAACGGTTTTATAGTAGCGTAATTCAAGAACGCTTTTATAAAATCTCGGTTGTACGTTTTCAATGAACAGTACACGTTCACTGGGTTGTAACATAATTGGCACGATGTTCCCCATGATATCGAGAACATTATTATGTACTAAAAGCCTCTACACTTTATTGAGTGCAAAAATACTACTTAATATTGGAGGTAAAAACTTTTTATTCTTTATCAATTCAAATGGGAAAATATGATCCATAACATTTTTATTATTCATATACATCCATAAACAGTACGCCCCGAATACTATACAGTAGTAAATAATATCTGTACTATGGACCTTGGTATTCTTTAGTAGTACCAAAGGAATGACTTTAACAAGAACAGTGACTAAACTGAATATGACAATAAATTTCAAAGTGTATTTATACTTTATAAACATGAGTATCGCGATAATATTTTGAACGAGCGCTGCTATTAATAACCATTTCGGGTTGGAATGGACTATCCCGTAGTAATAAAGCACGAACCAGGAAAAAATCCAATACGAAAAATGTAAAGTGAAATCTATCATACTAAGTACATTTATTTAAAATAATTTCGGTTACGAACTAGGCAACGACGCCTTTGTCCACTGGTATTTACTATCATTCTCTTTGCATTTCGTATCCATCTTCAACTCTTTATCATAATACAAACATCGTGTACCGTTCTTCAACATTTTTGTGGCTTCTTCGTATACAGCAGGTGTACCAAGTACATCCGTGCATTTTACAAGTTTAAAATCATTATCTTTGTCTTTTTTGATACATGTGTCATTTATTCGGAGTTTTCCGTCTATTACACCGACGGCGTCAACCGATTTTACGTTTTTATAATCTTTCATCGTGACTTTATCTTTTTTGTCGCTTAATCCCAGTGCTTTTTTCGTATCTGCTACCGACTTGAATATCTGATAATCTTCTGGTAGACTAGAAGAAGGCGCCGTTTCTGGGAACATTTCTTCGGCTGGGTTGCTCTTTTCCTTTTTAGCAGCCACTGGTGTATCTTTTTTGGGTTCAACAACAACAGCAGTAGCGGGTGGAGAACTTGATGTAGTAGTACCCTTTTTTCGGTACACGAAAAAATAGACCAGTACAGCAATCAGAATAAAAGCAACGGCTCCGATTGCGTAGTAGTACCATGTTGGGAATGTAGCCTTGGTATTCGCGTTCGTTTGATTGTTCGTGTTACTTTGTCTTGCTTGGTTTATTTGTCCCTCCAGATCTGATCTTTGTCCCTCCAGATCTAATATTCGTCGGCCTATGATTCCTAATTGTCCTTGTAGCCGTTCAACAGTTAAAGCTTTTCCTTTACTCATTAGAATAGATGCAGATTTTTATAGAAACGTTGTCTCCTGATACCAAATTACCCACTAAAAACAAAACTGGTTTTGACCTCTACGCGTTCGATGACGCTGTGATTTTACCGGGACACCGAGCAGTTGTGGGGACAGGTCTGAAGATAACCAGCTTGCCTTCTGGAACGTACTGTAAACTTTATTCGATTACTGGTATATCTATCAAACACGGTATAGAAGTTGGAGCTGGTATCATCGAACCAGGGTACAACGACGAGATCAAAGTCGTGCTTTACAATCACGATCCCAAAAAAGCGTTTGCGCTCAAACAGGGATACAAGATTGCTCATCTGGTCTTACATGAGTACCAGGACTGTCAACTTGACACAGTTATAGATTTAACTCTAAGTGATACTAAAAATGAGTAACAAAGTGGTCCACCTTATAAAGATCAGGGATGCCCATCAGTACATGATTGCCAAAACAGGTGACAGTAAGTCAAGGTTCCTCGCTTTCAAGGATTTCCCGACAGCTCTTACGTGCAAGAGTTACATGGTCAAGTACAAGATGAAGTATGGCAACTGGCCCGATTTCAACCTGACCCGAAAAACCGAAGAGTTTGTCAAGTACAACACCGAGTACAATCATATGAACCATATCGACATTGAACGATCAATCGAACTGTACACGGTGAAACATGAAGAGTCGGAAGCGATGATGCTTCTGTCGCTTATTGGGATGCTGTACTGCCTCAAGTTTGATGTTATCGAAGGTACCAATAGACATAATCTGGCCATATCAGCCGAAGAAGCCGATGCTACGATTGATCATGATGATATCATGCGCAACTTCAAAGCTTGTTTCAAATCACCTGAACTTTACGAGTGATGACTTTCACCAAACGTTTACGTAAATCCTCTTTGCACTTGTCTTCTAGACCGATACACTGGTGTCGTTCCAGTAGAATGCATTTGGTACAAAACTTACCGGTACAATGCTTACAGTACAGTTTCAGTAACCCCTTGCATTTACACTGATCACACATTGAATTTACCAAACAAACGGCATATTTTTTTAATAGTATACGGTATAAGAATGAAGGAGAAGCATCTCCTTTTTTTGATGACACTGGTTCTCTTGGTAGGTCTGTATATCAGCATGAAAAGAGGTGAACGGTACGAAGAAAAACCCAAGTACCTCTTGATAAAGGGATGGTGTGGGTTTGCGGATCGTTTACAGTGCTTGAGTGCAGCCCTCGTCTACGCCAAAAAACATAAACGAACTGTATGTATAGACTGGACCGACTCGATTTGGAAAGGTGATACACCCAATATGAATTTTGATACGTTTTTTGATTTGACCGTACCCATGATATCTCTGGCCGAACTCCTAGAAAAACAAAACGAACTCAGTATATACCCACCTCCATGGAAAGGTCAACTCGAAAAAAGACCTGATTTGTACATGTACGAAAAACCGTACCAGATCGATCTTGATACGGACCCTAAACACGATGAAGATATATTAGTGTACACGAGTACCGAGTTGCGTACCTACAACAAAGAAAATATATGCGAATGTGTACGCGTAAAAGAACCGTACCGTTCAACAATCATCGAAAAACTCAAACAGTACCAAGAGTACAAAACGGTTGTACACCTGCGAGGTTCTGATCGAGTAAAACCTGAACAGTACGAAGAGTACCTCAAAAACAACTTTGAACCTAAAATGAACGACAAAAAAAATGAAAAAGTACTTATTGTGAGTGACACGGAGTCTCTTTTCAAATATTTTCAGAAAAAGTACCCTAACTCGGTTGTGCGTACACCAAGTACGTCCTATACAACCTCGTCTAATCCTACTAAAACTCTTCACCAAGACGGATCAATTGACAAGTACGATTTCAATACCCAAACGCTGATCGATTTCTTCATCATCATGTACGCGAACGATTGCATTCATGATGAGAACAGTTTGTTCTCAAACGTTTCGAGGTTTATACGCTCAAGTGACGACAAGTACAAGCAGATACTTAATTACTGAACGCGAGACCAGATAGACCACTGTTAATTCGTAGAATGTTGAAATTGATGGCGTACAGGTTAAACGAAGAGGCTGTAGTAACTCCGGTGACGGTAGGAAGATCTAAAATCGCACTGTCTAAGCGACTGAAGTTGCATGAGCCGGTAGGTTGGTGCTTGCTTGGTTTCAGAGCGAACGAGTACATCTTGGCACAGAACCCGCTCGCATCACTGCCCTTTCCTTTCATAAGTTCCGATCCAAACTCCGAACCATAGTAACTCTGGACGTGACTAAAGTACCTATCAGGCATCCGTGTCTCAAACACTTCAGTCCCGTTGAGGTACAACTGGACGTTTTCAGTTTTAAGCGTATCTGAAGTGATATCGGTCCATATCAGACACTTGACCGGATGGTTCAATAGATGAAGTTCAAACTTGGCCACGGAAGTTGAACCGGTAAAAGGCAGTTTTTGAACCTGTTCGATGAGAATTTCCATAGGTTTGTCCACAATCATCTTACGTTCGGTCGTGTCGAGTAAAATATAATGAGCCCAGAACGTGATATCGGTCGGAGGAGCACTCGAAGAAGAAAAGGTCACTTTCACTTCGACTTCATGGTACTGCAGGGCCACGAGAGGTAAGTTGCAACTGCCGTTACAGAAAAAGAACTGGAGAGGGATAAACTGCGCCGATCCGAAATTGGTCTTGGCTCCTACTGAATAATCGGCATCACCACTCTGAAAAGCAAAAGGTTTGGCACTCGAGTCGGCCAGAAACTTGTGCCACAAGTGAATAACAAACGTAGCGTCTTGTCGATCGATCAGCTGACCACCAATGTAGAGTTCAAAAAAAGCCGGGTTGGACGTATCGGCTTCAATACCACTCGCATGAACAGTCCCACTGGCTCCGAGGTCGATCCACATATGACTGAGTAAATCACCTTTGCTTGGGATTTTGAGACTGATGGTCGAACCGGCTTGTAAAGCTCCGATAGGGTTGAGACGGACTGGTTTCGAGGCGAAATTGGTGTGACGTTTGTAAGACTGTCGAAAAAAAGAAACTTCAGGGTTTCCGGTGATGTAGGCATCCTGTACTCCGGTTGATACGAGTTCGATAAGTGCACCTGACATTTGTGTATTATTATTTAGTAATAAGATTATATTTAAAAATTTTAAACTCTTTTAGAGAAAGACAGATGGTCCAGTTCCAAGCCTTATCATGGGAGTCGCGAGACTCTGAAGATGAGACTGAGCACCTTATCAGTATTTTCGGAAGAACCGAACAAGGTGTATCAGTCTGTGTCACCTCGGCTTTCAAGCCTTACTTTTTCGTCAAGGTTCCTGAACGGGTCCAGGCAGGTAATATGTTCCAAGATATCAAAAAACTAGTGTTTGGTAACATCGAGAGTTATGAAGTCGTCCAGTCCAAGGACTTGTGGGGGTTCCAGAACAGCAAGAAGAGCCTCTTTGTGAAACTAACGTTCAAGACCCTGAAACACCTGCGGATGTGTGACAGTAAACTCAAGTACGCCGAAGAAAAGTACCGAGTGTACGAGTCCAGTATTGAGCCTATCCTGAGGTTCATGCACCGAACCGGTATTCAGTCCACTGGCTGGCTCGACACGGGTGAGAACTGTGTGCGTAGTCATCTGGCTAGAACGACACTCGACCTGTTCTGTAACGACTGGACCAAATTGAAATCGGTCCAAAAAGATGAGAACGCTCCGTTTGTAGTAGCCTCGTTCGATATCGAGTGTCACAGTTCTACTGGGAAGTTCCCCAGTGCGGATGTAGCGGCCGATGTATGCTTCCAAATCGCTTTTTCTTTGAAGAGACTTGGGTCCAGTGACATTTACGACAAAACGTGTTTGGTCTATAAAAACACAAACAAGGACTTGCCTGGTAATACCATTATCGAGTTTGACACCGAGCATGATTTACTGGTAGGGTTCCGAGATTACCTCATAGAGAAAGATGTCGATATATTGACCGGGTGGAACATCTGGGGGTTCGATTTAGAGTACATTTTCAAGAGGGCGGTGCATTGTGGCTGCCCTGAGGAATTTTATGATATGGGTAAACTGAAGGGGACTGATTGTAAAATAGTCTACAAGAAGTTATCATCGAGTGCCCTGGGCGACAACGAGCTCAAGATGCTGCCGATGAACGGCCGGTTCACGTTTGACCTGTTCCAGGAAGTGAAACGCGAACAGAAACTTGACTCGTACAGTCTCAATGCCGTATCCGAACATTTTCTGGGTGACCAGAAGATCGATATGCCGCCCAAAGAGATATTTGCGCGGTACCGCGAAGGCGATCCCGAGAAACTCAAGGAGGTGGCCGAGTACTGTATCAAGGATACCTTGTTACCACACGCGCTCATGGATCACCTGTGCACAATGATGAACCTCCTAGAAATGGCCAAAGCCACCTGGGTCCCTATCAATTACTTGTGTGAGCGAGGCCAACAGATCAAGGTCTACAGCCAAATGACCAGGAAAGCCCGGGAGCTTGGGTTCATGGTGCCTACGATACGGTACGGCGAGGTGCATTCCGAAGGGTACGAGGGAGCCACGGTCCTGGAAGCACATGTGGGAGCGTACTACACGCCCATCACCGCCCTCGATTTCGAAGGGCTGTACCCCTCGATCATGATGGCTCATAACTTGTGCTATTCCAGCCTGGTCCTTGATTACGCCTATGCCAATATCCCGGGGGTGGAGTATGAGACGTTCCGGATCGGCGATCAGACGTACAAGTTTGCTCAGAACGTTCCCAGTTTATTACCGGAAGTCCTAGCCGAGCTCAAAGCGTTCCGCAAAGCCGCCAAGAAGGATATGGCACAGGCCACCTCACCACTTATGAAACAGGTGTACAACGGCAAACAGTTGGCCTACAAGATATCCATGAACTCCGTGTACGGGTTCACCGGGGCAGCGAAGGGGATGTTGCCCTGTGTGGCCATAGCCGCCGCGGTGACCTCGGAAGGACGGCATATGATCGAACAGACCAGGGATCATGTCCATGCCAACTTCCCCGGATCGATTGTCCGGTACGGAGATACGGATTCAGTTATGGTCCAGTTCGATGTCGGGGATCGGACTGGTCAGGAAGCTATCAAGTATAGCTGGGAACTGGGCGAACAGGCGGCCCAGATGTGTAATGCCCTGTTCAAGAAACCCAAGAACCTCGAGCTGGAAAAAGTGTACTGCCCCTACTTTCTGTACTCGAAGAAACGGTACGCGGCCAAGTTATGGACCAAGAACAAGCAAGGCGAGATGCACATGGACTATATCGACGTCAAAGGTCTCCAGCTGGTCCGCCGGGATAATACGCCCTACGTCCGTGAAGTGTGCCGCGAGATCCTTGATGTGATACTGGAAAGCAAGAACCCCGAGGGGGCTCGGGAACTCGCTCGGACCCGAGCCGTCGAACTTATCAGTGGTCAAGTGCCTTTGGAAAAACTGATACTGTCACAGAAACTGGCTGATAGTTACAAGTCGGACAACTTGCCACATATTATGGTCCGTAACAAGAAACGCGAGCGCGAGCCTGGTTCGGAGCCCCAGTCGGGTGATCGTGTCCAGTTTGTTCTGGTCAAAAATGATAGCACCAAACAGTTCGAGAAGGCCGAGGACCCCTTGTGGGTCAAAACGCACAATATCCCTTTGGACTACATGTACTATTTTACGAACAAGTTCATGAACCCCGTGTGCGATCTGATGGAGCCACTGGTAGAAAAGGATACGATATTCACCGATTTGCTCACCCCTAAAAAGAAAAAGAAGGAAATCAAAATGAAATCGATCACTGAGCTATTTAAAAATTTCAAGGGCTAGACAAATAAATGGGTACGTTATCAGTTGCTCAGAAGATCGAGGCGCTTATCAACGACGAGGTGGCTCGTAAACTGGCCGGGTACTTGACACATATATCGCGAACGTACGATATATCTCTCAACGTGCTGGTACAAGACCTCGAACGGTCGACCGCCGAGGCATCGACGACCAACAAGTGTCTGGGTAAGACGGCCAAAGGTACACAGTGCACGAAACCTGGAAAGTACAATGGGTACTGCAAACTTCATCAGGTAACACCCACAGTTTCTAGACCGGTGATTTCCACGGTCGGGCACAATCATGGTATACCGCCATTGTACCGCGCCGATTGTCCAGCGTGCAATGCCAGTAATAAAGTCACTGAGAAATTACTTATAGATTTCTGAACATACACAAGTAATGCAAAAGTCCGAAACGTTACTCAGTTCCATTGAGAAATTCTATTCCGCCGATCCGAAAAACGCTCAAGTGCTCTTGGACATCTTGAACAAGAAGAAAGGTACCGTATCACTCCGGAACCTCGAATGGTTCATTACCAATTATGCCAAGAAGAACAATTTGCAGTACACGACCAAAGATGGCAAGTCGTTCGTCGTGCATTGCAGCTACAAGTCGACCTTGGACGGGTACAGCAAGAAACTGTTTGATCCGTTCTGTCGGTCAGATAAGTTCAATTATGATGTACCCGGTGGGACCTCCCCGGTCCAAACCACCGTCGCCCAACTCAATTTCATACGGTGGTGTATCAAGAACAATATTATTGATTATATCGAGACCAACAAGAATTCACTGTTCACGAATAAGAAGTCACCGTGACAAACCCATCCTCAAAATGAAGGTTCCTGATACCGGTGTTGTACACGTACAGAATGTACACGTTGTTTTTTATGACATCACTGTCAATCAAGTTGATATTCAACGTATGCTTGACACTTTTGTCCATGATTGTATAATTCTCAAACCCACTGGGTTCACTCGAAGTCCCATCTTTGTCAAAACAGTACCGGTATATGTTTGTCAAAGGAAAAGGTACCTCTTTACGAGCCGCTTGGAACCCTCGGAAGAACATGGCGCCGTACTGATCAGTATAGCTCGTACTCTTCGCAAACCCTCCTATATCAAGCTTAGAGGTCGAAATGTAACATTCGGAAATAAGAGGAGCATATATCTGATTTTGGATGTATGTATTCGAATTAAGACCAAGGTTCACCGTATTGTACCTGTTAAACCATCTATTTTCATGATTACTGAAATTACCTCGGTTCATAAACTTGGTCGTTTTAAATTGTTCAGGGCCATTACTTCCGGAGGCATTAAAATCAAGTTGGGTATAGGCTTTTTTTATAAGACTCCATGATACACTCTTGAGAGGCATCGTAGAACTCAAGTCTAGTTTTATACTGTTCGGTGAAGTTGTTTTACTTTTGGCTGGTACATTCATTTTCACATCCGAACTGTTATCAATTTCCATCGTAATTTGTTTTTCCGTGACGGTAATAGGCATATCAAAAGGAACTTTAGCTATATAATGTTTTTCTTCTGGGCTTAATATAATCTCTTCCGTAACCAAGGTTATTTTAGGAACGGTTATATCCCACGGTGAATTCGTAAACCACTCCTGTTTTTGAAACTTTATGTACAGGTACACTTCTTGATTATACACGGCACATAAAGGAAAATAGTTCACGGGTCGACCTTCCTTGTATTGATTGCAGAAATCAAACATAAGGTCGGTATAGTACGATAATCCTTCGTCGAAGGTATAAGGAGCAAGTTCATTTGAATCATCGAACCCGCTGAACCTTAAATTGGTGATATGTGCCATAAAATTATTTTCGTACAATTCAAAAGCTGTATGACATTCTCCATTTACAAGGGGTGCATAAGTAGCTAATCTGTTCAAGTGTAAGTTTGTCGTGTAAGATGAAAGACTGTACGTATCATGCTGCTGTATAAGTTGATCATTGACTTTGAATTCCATTGTATCTATCATATTTAAACCCAAGTAAGGGCATGTTGCATAGGTCATTGTATTACTGTATACACCGTTTGAAGATATACTGAATAACTGGTAAACGTTTGAAAATTCTACTTTAAGGTGTGCATTGACGAGTAGGTCACCCATCGTTTTCGGGTTCAATTTGAATACGACCGCGTCACCAAACGGCCAGCGTTTTGATTTATTCGTGAACAAATCGTAGTGTCTATGAACTTTGGTGAAATGTGAACATTGATCAAAATTAAAGTTACCGATTTTATGAGTACTTTTGGAATCAAAAAGTTCTTGGTCTTGTCTCCCAAACGCATGCAAGCCAATTTGTGACCCTTGCATTTACTTGAAGTACACAACTATTTTTTTAAGACAGTATAGGTTTTGGTCGAGGGTTGTTTTCAATAATAATATCGGGAGTATCTATATATTTTAGTACACTAGGATAAAGACCTATATCATATAAGACATATGTACTACCATTGTAAAACCATACTGGATTGTAGTTTATATCATACATATAAGGTGTATTCAATTGTTTAGGTAAACCGTTATAAAAAACAGCCGATGTATCATTTGGGTCATCTGGTCCAGTGAAGATAACGGCGTTATAGTACCACGATTTGGGTATATGTTCGTACGCTTCGTACTCTATAGGGCTAGTAAACATAAGTCCGGCCATACCATCTTTCACTTTAAGAATGTTGTTACTCTGGGCATAGATATGAAGGGTTCTATCGTACACGGAAGGCACCAAGTTGATATGGAGGTTTTTTTCTCTTATACGACTAAAATTTACTTGACCACCTGGATTTTCACTGGTGAAATTCTCGGTAAAGTTATGAAAGTAATAATAGGGTGAATAGTCAGGTACGACACCGAAAAAAGAATAGACCATTGGTGTGCTCGTAACACCTTTGTTCATCAGTTTATGGACTTGGTTCATCATTAGAAAATGTCCTGAATTATCAGGGTCGATAATAGTTTCGCCATTGAACTGAAGTTCGATATTTATCATATGATGTAACGACGAGTATTCAAAATTTAGGAAATAGAGATCGTACCCAAAAATCTGAGACTTCGTATCAGGTGGGACTTCCAAGCCTACGACGGTTTTGAAAAGTGCGTTACCGTACTTGTAAACGAGTGCTTTTATTTTAGTGTAATGTGTACTTGGTATAGTACTAGGGGATATATACCACCACCTAAAATCGTCCAATCTTGAACCGGATCCGCCATACAGTTTACGATCGATATCGTTCCTTGTTTTATAATAAAAAAGCAAATTATGAACAGGGTTTATAAATTTGAGAGACGTATCAAACGTATCGGCATACTTTGGTATAAGTTCATGTTGTAACTGAGTTTGGGTTATCGTATAGGTCATTGTACTGTTTTTTATACGTTCTCTGATTTCATCGGGTACTTTCAAGTATTCCACCAAGGTTGAAAATACTTTCATAGGTATGACACTATCCTGTTTATTATCTATGAAACGAGAAATCCAAGAAACATCAGGGTTTGAAAAATATGTCGTTTCTTTGAGCAGTGTCCATTCTTTTATTTTCACGTGAAATTCTACTTTGTGTTTGTACAGTGCACATATGGGTATACCCAGATGCAACTTGTTTAAAAAATAAAAAGGAATTTCAAAGAATAACTGTGTAAGACCGGCATCGGTTTTTAATGAAGCGTTTGTTATAGTCGTACCAAATATCGCTATAGCACTCTGTTGAGTGTACGATAGTTTTTTATCAAGCAGTAAACTCATGTATTCACCTGTAAGTCGATCGATAAGTTGTCCTCCTATGATAAGATCGCAGTACTCTATAAGAGCATACGAAGCATATATCGATACATAATCAGTCGGAATAATTACTTTTATGATGATACCTTTGATAATGTCGCCTTTTTCCGGTATGACCGTACGTAAAAGTGTTCCATATTTGACTTGGTCTAAAATATTTGTTTCGATTATGTACGATTCGTAATTCGGTAATTTTTTACTGTACCGTGTCAAAAAATAACTCGTTTTAGGGTCGCCGCATAAAACTATATCTTCGTACCCGGTGACAACTTTTGTGTACCGACCACTGGACATTATCCTTTAGTACTACTGACATTTTTAAGTATAAGACGGATTTTGAAATTTCAAAGTAGCATTTCCTTTGACCGGATCAAACGTAAGAATATTTATACTATAAGCGTACACGTACACTTGCCGAGGTTCTGATAATAGTAAATTGCTGTCAACTGTTTGTCGATCTGAAAACATGTTTATTGTCATGTAAGGATTACGAATAGTACTGAAATTCATGTACCCTGATGGATTTTCGGAAAATGGATCAAGGGCAAAACTGTAACTGTAGAACGGTCCTGATACCGATTTAGCGTACATGTTATATGGATTATTTACTAAAATCATTTTTTTAAATGTATAAAAAACGTTACCAGGACTGATAGTATTTATATAGGGAATATTCGTTTGCCACCTATCTGTACGCGTTACATTATAAAACCCTAAATTATGTTTATATTTTTGGACGCAGGTCAAAAACTGATAATTCGCTATTGAATTTGACAAGTATGTTTCACCATCAAAATCAAGCTGAATACTTTCAATATGGTGCATAGATGCTTTACCATTTTTCAAACGAGCATAATTAGCTTTCATATTGTACAAGTTTCGGAAATAATTTCTATTTTTGTTGGTGTATTTGACAAAAAAATCCATAGTTTTTACCGGATTTATGAAATCGATACGAGTTTCTATATTGAACACGTTAGACGCTACGTCTATCAATTGTCTTTGTGTTTGATTGATAATGTATGTACATGGTCGAGAACTAAAATATTTGTAGTCATCATCCGATATATAAGCAAACTCCACCGGAACTGAAAAATCGACGAGTTTGAGCGGACCGAAAATAGTACTAAAATTTACTTTATCGTAGTTTTGACTAACATAATCACCACTTGACGACTTACCCGCTCCGTACGTTTCTATATTATCAAAAGCTGTTTCACCATCGACGATGATAAGGTCTTGCCAATCTCGAAACTTGAACCGAAGTTTAACTTCTTGTTTGTGCAGCAAGCAAATAGGTATAGCCAAGGAAGGTTTGTTAAAAAAGTAGAAAGGTAATGGGTAAAATAGAGTACGGTTGCGATTATTAACATAATTCAAATTGAAACTTTCCGAACCACCAAATTTATCTGTATAATCAGAACGCGTCGCATGAAACTCGAGACCGTTCAAAGGACTGTACTCGAAATGCTGTTCGGGATTACCGCCAATTGTATTGTCGAGTATGTCATTGTAAAAAGGTCCGTACCGTTTCATAAAGTAAAGAGCCATCGAGTATCCATCAAGTCTCTCTATGACCTTATCACCTATGACAAGGTCGACGTACTCGAATATATGCAGACCAGGTGAACCGGTGTATATGTACATTTTATCACCGCTATTAGGTGCACCATAGGTAGGCGGTAATGTCAACTTGACAAATATCGTCTTGATGAAATCGCCGTACCGCGGGATTTCCATCTCGACCAACTGATTAAAATCAGCCGGAGTTTCGGGTCGACACGTGTGTGTTTGGGTGGTGTACTTGCTGTACCTCTTGTACATTGACAAAACTGGAGAAAGCTCCATTATTTATTTAGTTGTTGATGACATTTTTAATAGGTCACTCTTCCACATCTTCAAAGTTGTCGTACTCTGCACAGTTTCCAAAGTCTCTTGTGAGACCTTGACTTCACTGTTGAGTTTGTCGACGTGTTCGGACGTGTACTGGTACGTCTTGATATTGAACAGGTAATCGTACGAAGGTCCATCAAACTTGAAGCTTTTCAGATCGCGCTCGATATCACTCCTGGTCCGTTTGAATATCGTCAATGATCCATCAATGACCATCTGGATGAACCGCGCTTTGTTTTGCAGTACGGCAAGGTCTTCGGTCAGGGTTTTCACGAGGTACTCTTTGCGTTTCTTGTAGTACTCGATCCGGATCTCCAAGAAATCCACCAGGATTTCCTCGGCACTGGCGTACTTCCTGATACCCTTGATGGGATGAAACAGATGCATATTGGTCGTATGGAACACCTTTTCCATCTTGAAATCTTTGACCGGGGTGGTACCAGTGTACCCGTAGACCGAGAAACTGACCTGTTCAGTCGTACTGTTATTCTCATAATTCGTCACAACTTTCTTCTCGACTAAGGTGTCGAGGTACTCCTTGAAATCCTGGGTCCATCGACCTGGTGGGAGTTCCGTGATGCGGTACGTTGTCCCTTCACACGTGTATGTTCCACAAGCGGTCCAGGTTGTTTCGTCACTTTTGGTAACTGTACCTCGGAACCCTTTGAACCAGGGGTTCATTGGTTTCATCGGTTTGCCACTAAGTGCCAACTGGATGTTTTCGACGATATCACTAGGACTATAAGGCGGGATGTACGAGCTGAACCCGGTCCCGATCCCTTCTGATCCGTTCACCAGAACCATTGGCACCACCGGGACAAAGTAGTCCGGTTCGATGCTTTTCCCGTCGTCCATGAGATAACTGAGTACATTGTCATCATGTTTGTCAAATATTAACCGGGTCACTGGGCACAATTTGGTGTAAATGTACCTGGTCTGACTGCAATCTTTACCCCCCATTAACCGGGTCCCAAACTGACCACTGGGTTCCAACAAGTTCAAGTTATTGGACCCCACGAAATCATGGGCCAACTTCACAATCGTATCGGCCAACGAGGTCTCGCCATGGTGATAACTGGTTTTTTCCGAGACGTACGCGGCCAACTGGGCCACCTTCATATCCTCAGTCAAGTTCTTGGACAAGCAGGCGTACAGGACTTTGCGCTGCGAAGGTTTGAACCCGTCGACCATACTGGCAATCGATCGTCGCAAATCGGCCAGACTGAAATTGACCAGGTCGCGATGCACGAAATCACTGACACTGAGTGTTTTGACGGTACCGTACTCAATCTCACGCTGCCGAGGATCCTTCTCGGTATTTTCCAGTAGCCACGTCTTGCGCGCATCCGCCATCCCCTTGTCGAATGCCAACACGATCGACTCGGTCGTTTTCGTGTCGTCCGCAAACCCGACGGTCAAGTTCTGGATGTTCTTGAAGTACTCCCTTGCTTCCAGTGAAGTCGATGTCCCCAGACCCTTGTAGTACTTGATTTTCCAGTGAGAGGAGCCTTGTGCGACAGTCTCGAACCATCGCCGAAACGAGGTTTCGGTATAGAACGTTTTGGTCTCGGACCCTTTGACCGCCTTGACGATCGGGGTTACGAGACTGACTACGAAGTTGAGGGACAGTAAACTCGGCCAGAAGAAATGGATCATGTTCAGGATCAGTCCTTTGATATGACTACCATCGTTATCCGCATCGGTCATAATCATAAGCCGACCGTACCGCAACTCACCAAGTGAAGTGTAGACCTTGTCCTGTTTTAGCCCTAAAATCTTCTTGAGATCGGTGAACTCCTGGTTGGCAAGGAGCTGGGCGACCGAAGCGTCCCTCACGTTCTTGCACTTACCCCTCAAAGGGAACACGCCATAATAGTCCCTCCCGACCACCGACAGACCAGCTACCGCTAAAGTTTTGGCCGAGTCGCCCTCGGTCACGATCAATGTACACTTGCCTGATTTAGCTGTTCCGGCGTAATTGGCATCGTCAAGTTTAGGTATACCCGTAATCGTCGATCGTTTGGCTCCATCGGTCTGTTTGGTGAGTTCTTTCTGTTCTTTCAACTTGGAAAGAGCCAAAAGATCGTTCTGGATACCGGTTTTCGCTAAGATACTTTTGGCAAAGTTCTTGGGTGGTTCGAAGACACTGCCGAACTGTGATACTTTCAAAGTACATTCCGACTTGATCTGACTGCTGAACGATGGGTTGACCAGCGTACATCGCACAAACACAAACAGGTTGTTCTTAATTTGGGAATTACTCAGTTTGACTTTCTTGCCCAGCTCTTCTTGTACACTGCTCACAATCATGTTCACGACATGATCGACATGCGTTCCACCTTTCGTGGTACATATCCCATTCACAAAGGATACTTGGCGGTACTCCGAACTCGGGGCTACAATTACTGACCACCTTTCACCGCTTGTAAAACTAGCCAATGGAGTCCCTTGTTCGAGGTACATGGCCGCATACTCTTCGAATTTACGCAGACTTAGTTTGTTTCCATGAAGTTCCATTGCGCATTTGAGCGAGGTGCATACGGCCGCATCATGAACCCTCTTTTCAATCAGCTTTTCGAACCCTGTATTGTACCCACCCAGTTTGGTCCAGTCGGGTACGAACTCGATGGTCACACTTGACTGTTTGCCGCTGTACTTTTTCATGGTGGGTGGGTGACACGTGCGCATATTGTGCTCCCATACTTGCTCATAGTGCACCTTGTTCTCCGCATCGTCAATAATCACCTTGAACTCGGTCGAGTATATATTCGCCAACTTGGCGCCGTACCCGTTCCGACCACCCACTACTCTCTGTGCACTATCGTCATAGTTCGTACTGGTCAACAAGTGTCCAAACGTCAATTCAGGGTTCCAGATCCCCTCTGCACTCTTTTCGACCGATATACCCCCAAGCGGACCATTATTGGTCACCGTGATCCTCGATCCTTCTTTGGTGTCCACACTGATCTTCGTGACTTTGTCGGGGTACATGGAATTTCGATCAATTGCATTCACCAGCACTTCGTCAAAGATCTTGAGAAGGGCTGGTGAGTACCGTACCGTTTCGTTTTTGAACCTGTTCGTATCGAGAACCCAGCCCATTTCATCAATCTGATCCGTCGAGCCGACATACGAGTCGGGGCGTTTCAGGATGTGATCCAAGTGACTGAGTTTCTGTACCGTCTCTTTCATTTTGTTATTCAACGCTTTTTTTTTCTAAGTAATTGGTAATAGAATGGGACCTTTAGTAATTAATGTACTTTTAGCTATAGGCGCTATCCTTATAGCCGTGTTTTCATCTCTATACGACGATAAAAAGGACAAGAAAATGATTGCAGGAATAGTGATCGGTGTACTCATGTACGTAGCCGGTCTCGGTCTTGCCGCTCGAACTGATACTATATCAGCCGCGATGTTAGGTGTTGGTTCTCTTCTGGTAGCCGTATGTTCCTACTTTTACAACAAGGTTATACTCGATGAGAGTGCATCTAAAAGTCGTAAAGGAGGTCTTATAGCCGGTATTGTTATAGGTGTATTTTTTCTCAACATTGGTAGTTCGTTAATGAGTTCAGGTCAAGAAAATATATCAAAACTTAACGAGCTCATACCAAAAAAAAACGTGTAGGTACTATATATAACGAGATGCTTGAAACATCAATTGCACCTATGATCATTTCAATTATGCTAGCAGTAGCATCTCTCGTTGCTACACCTTCTACCCTTGTGTACTTACAAAAAAGAGACAACAAAGCAGCCAAATGGTCGGCTTTTGCCGGTATGCTTTTATTCTTGCTGACGATCGGTGCAACTATGATGAATAATGCCATAGCCGGGTGTATGTTGTTGGTAGGTACGATACTTATCACGGTATGTGGCTACTACTTCAACGAAGAAACCTGCAAGTCTTCAGGGGAAATTAATCAGAAGAAAGCTGGGCTTATATCCGGAATAGTTCTCGGTATAAGTTTTTTCTCAGTTGGCCTTACACTTATTCATACACACCCTTGATTAATTTTAGGAACTTATACTAGTACGCTGTTCATATTCCTTATAGCTCTTGTCAGTTTATCAGAATATATAGGCGACAGTAACTTCAAGTTGTACGCGCGTTCAGGACATCGGAAGCCTACGCCGTCATGATTTCGTTCCTTATCAAAGCCTTATCTCGCTCCAACCTCATATATGCCAATGGTATGTGGGACGGTGATCACCACGATCCTCGCTTTTTTGTTACTGGGTGAACATCTCACCAATATCCATCATGATCATAGGAGGAATATTCGCTTTACACACCGGTAAAATTCCCAAGTGATAGTAATGTACCAAATCATCATCGGAATTGCACTGTTAGTTCTGTTCTTCATGTGGAACGGACCCAAGAAACTCCCATTGGACAAACTCACCAAGAAAGCGGCCAAATGGGCCACCCGGGCCCAACAGGACGAATCGCCTTACATCGCCGTCATGCACGCCAATTATGCTGCGGGGTACCTCTGGGCCCTTCGGGATATGGCCTCACCCGAGCTCATCACCAAACAGACTGGCGTCGATTTTCATAAACTCGAGGAACATATTAACAACGTCCAGGATATGGTCACCAAGAAAACCATCAAGAAGTGCCCCGAGTTTGCCGGTGACGTCGACTTGTTCTTGTCCTCTATTGCCGACGGTGACGATGAGTAAAAATATGTGTCTTAAATTAACTTAAAACGTATCAAAATACAAAATAAAACAAATGAACTCTTTGCTTTTATTTTGCCAAGTGACCAACAATCTTCCGGAATTGGTTCAAGTTATGATTTGGGATATCGTGAACCAACCTCCACCACCTCCCAACAAAATGGATAATTACCCTCGCTTAAAAAACTATATAAAAAAATGGTCCGTTCGTAAACAGTTAACCTATTAGATAGAATGGCCCAATTGCACTATATCAAAGAAATTGGGCGGTTATGGACCCTTCATTTGATCCGAACCGAAGTTCCTATGACCAAACCAGGTTCTATCATTCACCTGTTGCACGGTCCTAAAGTCAGTGAGCAGTCCATTAATATAAAGTTCGGCAAGCTCGGTGAGACTTTAGCCAAGGAGATTATCAAGTGCAACTTGAACTTGGAACTGCTCAAGTGCGGAGTACAGGTGGTCAGCAGTTCAAAGTCCAAGGATATCGACTTGCAATGGGCCAATCATACGACCAAAACCATTTATATCAGGGAACTCAAAGGCAATATGCAACTCGATACCGAGAAGTTGCCAGCCACCTTTAAAAAGGTCACGGACGATCTCTTGCCTTACAACCAGGAAAAGTACCCGGACTATACCATCGATATCGGTATACTGAACTGGTCCGTGTACGATCGTCATGATCTTTGCAAGTACCTCCAAAGTCATATCGTAAAGTGTGAAGAAAACGGCGTCAAGGTTGATCACATGGGTGATTTTCTGAACCTCGTTGACTTCCCTTGGTCCAAGAACGATTTTCATGATTATTTCAGGGAACTAGGGCGTATAGTTCGCGATAACTAGATGATCAGTATTGATATCGTCACCGATCCGACCATCGTACAGTTTGAACCGGTACTTTTTCTTGTACGTCTCCTTAATGTACCCCTTGTACAGTTCCTCTATGAACGGCGTTCGGCCTATTATCATCAGGCACTTTATACTGGTACTCTTAAAACAGTTGGCGAGTTTTAGGTGCTCGTCCTTGCCAAACTGACAGTACCCGTAATCAGTAAACTCACTGTCGTACGGCGGATCAAGGAACATGAAATTGTTCGGGTCATTGTACTCTTTGAATATCGTCTCGAAACTCGTGTTTAGAATAGCAGTTCTTGACAGTAACTCGGTGTACCTCTCATCTTTGAGTTCTTCGTACTTGATTGATTTGTAGCGGCCAAATGGGATATTAAACTTGCCGGATTTGTTGTAGCGCAACATCCCTCGAAAACACGTTTTACGTTGGTAGTAAAACCTTTTGGCATTGTCCAGTGGACTGTCTATAGGCATATGATCACGGATCTGGTAATACGTCTCTTCATCGTTCGGGTGCTCTTCCATGAACTCATATATTTCACGAGCCTTGCCGTTCTTTATACTATTGTACAAATCAATAAGTTCGGTGTGCACATCGGCGATCACCGCTTTTGGTGGTTCCAGGTGGAAGTACACAGACCCACCGCCTACAAACGGTTCGAGGTACAGATTGTAATCTTTGGGAACGTACTTGATAAACTGTTTGATTTCGTCACTCTTACCACCGGACCATTTGATCAATGGTTTCATCTATCTACTAAAAGTTTACATTGTTTAATACAGGTAAAAAAATAAATGTGCGAGCACGTTTTGAGTACACTTGTAACATTTAATAAAAACAAATGGAAGCTCGATCTATTCAACGTGCTCTGGTGTGCTATCAAAAATGCCTCGCTGCCAAAAAGTCCAAAAGTATTCAAGTCATTAACTTTGTACCCGAACACACTGTTCAAGTATCCAAAGTCGATAACTGTGAAGCGACCACCATGACCGGAAAAAAGTGTATGTTCAAAGCCCTATGCGGTACCAAGTACTGCAAGCGTCACCAAATTATTTTGTAGATTACATAATAAATAATGTCCGAGTCCGAGTCTGGTTCACTTCGTCCAGTTATTATTGCCGTAGTTGTTTATAATGTTCTCGTATGGGCTCTCCCACAAGCGTTCAAGCAGCCCGTTGGTGTCAAGGCGTTCGATGATATGATGATGTTGGTCGTGTCACAAAAGGGTATGAGTGTTCCAGGATCATTATTCGTGGCCCTCATTTTTTTAGTGACTAATTATTTTGCCCAAGTTGCTGTTTGATGATTTCCGGATTTACCAGTCGACGTGTATGATCATGGTTCATCACCCGTAGTTTTTTGTTGTAACACTCTTGCATAAACTCCTTGAGCTGCTCATAATCAGGACAACCCCATTCCATGTGAGGCTCATACAGGAAATCAGTGAACCCGATTGGTTTTTTGGTGCAACGTATAGTGTACGGGGTACTCACGTACTCTTTCGCTCCGCCATACTCCGTGATAATCACCGGTTTATTGCGTAGAGCGGCTTCCACCGCTCCCATTCCGACCCCTTCCGAGCACGAGAAACTCACGTAGCAGTCGCATCCGTTATGAATATGCTCGATTTGATCATCATCGATGAGACCGTTAATGACGTGTACTCCTGGTATACTCAAATTCACCGGTTGTAAACAACTGGCTTTGAAAATAAGTGATGCACCGGGCAATTTCAATTCCGTGAAAGCCGTAATGATATGTTGACACTGTTTACGGGGGTCAGAGACGTTACCTATATGATAAAAGATATAGCTGCTTTTGGCCGTCCGGAACTTGATTTCTTTGGGTGGTTTCACGTGATGTCGCAGGACGTAAAATGAATGTTGGGGGAACTGTCGCTCGAACACCTTTTTACAAAACTCACTGGGGACGGCCACCGGTTGTTTGATAATGTTAAACAAGTCTCCATACAACCTGTGAACAGTTTCAGTCTCACAGACGGTCATATATACCACTTTGTGGGTGATGGTCTGCAACTGCTTGATTTTTTCCATATGATAATTTATTGGTAAACAGAACACAAATACCTCGCTATCTTTTGGTATTTTCACACCAAAATCGTCCGTGAAATCGACCAGGGTTCCCTTTACCAGTTCGCAGTACTGTTTGGTGACTTGACCAATCCCAGAAAGCAAAGGACCATGTACGAATATCATTTTGTTATAATAGGAACCACGCAAATCTTTATCATAAAAAAATAATTGTTATAATAAATGCAAAAAGAAGAACTCAAATCGGCCATCCTAGGTGATAAACATTTGTTCAATGAAAACCTTCGCAAGTACCTTGTTCGTATCATCGACTTGATAGAGGAACAAGTGCCTCCGCCTGTCCCCGAGCCAGTTGATCAACCCGTTCGTTCAGTGAGTTCCCAGCGTGTGCCTTTACCCAGTACCACTGAACCTGCACCTGTAGTGTCAGATGAAACAATCTAAGCCACAAGTCCTTGTTTTTAACATCAGTTCCATTGGACGTTTTCCAATCGTTCCTGAGCCATCCATGGATCCATTTTGTTATACCGTTTTTTACGTAGGCACTGTCAGTATGAACACTGGTGGTATGTTCACCTAGTTCTATGATTTTCTCCAAACCTTTTATAACTCCGGTGAGTTCCATACGATTATTGGTCGTATGAGGTTCATTACCACAAATTTCAAAAGGTGGATCTTCGGAAACTGCAGCCCATCCACCTGGACCAGGGTTACCTAAACAACTTCCGTCGGTATACATCTATCTATATAAACAAAAGGGTCTATTTGTTTATATACATATGATACGATACGTCATTTCCGCTGTACTGACCGAAGATGGTCCTTTGATCATTCAAACACATGATAATCATACAGATTTCCTGTACGCTTGTCCGAAAGGCAATTGGACAAGTTTACAGTTTGAAGCATGGGAAAAAGTCGATTATGCTGATTTTCTACTGACGATGGTTCATGTGAACCGTGAAGTCAAAAACAAATTGAAATTGTTACTTCTTACCTGAGGTTAATAATAACATGATAACAACGACTAAAGCGATGTACAATAAAAAATCGGGGTTGTTTGAAACTTTGGATAAAGGATTTTTCATGGAAGACGATGACCAAATCATACTCGAATGAGGTGGGTTGACGATATCACTGTCATACGACCTGATGGGTTCAAGTGGTCTGGACATGGGACAGTTGGGCTTTATAGCCATGACCGAGTCGATTGTTCGGTCGCCTGCAACAATCCCTTCTGAAGCGATGTACACTTTACTGTCGACGGTGTCGTCAATGTAAGGCTGAGGTTCGGACCACCCACCTGGTAAAGAAAAATCGGCCACGACAAAAGGGTTTATATCATTAATGGTATTTTCGTCATTTATCATATATTTACTCATTCTTGTATACCATTAGTTTACATATTTTCTGTAGTGGATCTTGTATTGATGTTTTGTCCACATATCATCGAGGTCGATATTGAGCATGGAAGCCAATTGAAAAAGGTAACTGAACACGTCACCCATCTCCATTTGAATATCATTACCCTGGTTCTTTTTGAGATCGGTTTTTCGGTAGAGTTTGCTGTGTTGGCGTATCGCCGAAGCGAGTTCGCCAATTTCTTCGGTGAGTAACAGCCATACAGTACTGACGGGAACTTTGTCCCAACCTTTGGCCTTGCACATATGGTGAGTGGCATACTTGAAATCGTTGAGTGAACACATTCTTGGTTTCATAACACGCGTACTTTTTAAGTTTCTCTTACCCACTTGTAATTTTTTATTGATGTACCCATTGTTAATTTACCATCGGCGTAATATAAATAATTATTTCCAAATTTCAATGTACCATCGGCGTCATTGAACGTAACCGCAGTTTGATCTGTACAAGCTCCGATTTTAGGATTTTGACCAGTACCGGATCCTGCACATAAGTTAGCCCCGTTTGTTTGAACTTGAGATTGAAATTTACCACCTATAATCGCAAATTTACTCGGTGTATCGTTTGTAGTAACTATACGGTCAGGGTTTGGAGTAGTATTAACATTTATATACAAAGTAGGATCAGCCACTGATTTGAATTTTACGTATTGACCAAGGGGGATAGGTGTTCCAGACCCTGTTCCCGTTCCAGTTCCAGAGGAAATGATGGTAGGAATCCATCTTGATTGATCGTTTGTAGTACAGGGTTTTATTCTAAGACCACTGCCGTCGTACATAATACACTTCGTCGTACCAATCTTTATATATGTAC
>Ga0209550_10000092_pt1 | contig 67776 bp, 66 predicted proteins | sample LauGreSuBDMM15SN_2_FD_187567 | JGI IMG/M metagenome (GOLD analysis project Ga0209550, IMG submission 187567) | Freshwater lake microbial communities from Lake Michigan, USA - Su13.BD.MM15.SN (SPAdes) (version 5) | ecosystem: Environmental > Aquatic > Freshwater > Lake | place: Lake Michigan... | reverse complement strand
CAATATCCGCCCCCTCAGGTGAAATCAGTCCATTCCCACGTCGAAAAACCGGCGTGGGCTAACCCTAGAGTCACAATGAGGGACACTATGAAAAAGATTCTTCTTGCTACCACCATCCTGGGCATGTCGGCAGGCTTCGCTGCCGCAGACGTCAAAGTGAGCGGTTCGGCCAAGGCTGGTATCGCCCGTGACGCCGACCTATCCGGCACTTTGGCCACCGATAGTGAGTTCCACGTTTACAACACAGTTACAGTCAAGTTCGGTGCAACCGTCGTCAGCGATGCTGGCGTAGAGTTTGGCATGTCCACCAGCATCTCTGGTGGCAACAGCTACAGCTTGGGCGACGATGGCTTTGCTGACGAAGGTGGCGACCTTGGCGCACCGAAATTGACAATCAGCGGTGCGTTCGGCAAGCTGACCTTCAAAGATGACGGCATCGACATGCTGTATGATGATGGCACTGCTGGCGACGTATCTTACGACTATTCGGCTGGCGATCTGTCGGTAAGCTTGGTTTCCGACGTTGACGGTATTGATGGCGTGGACGGCACAACTGCCAATGGTGTGGATTGGTCGGCAAGCCTTGGCTACACGGTTTCGGGCGTAGCTCTGTCGTTGGTTACTGACTCCACCGCTTCCTCCAGTGGCTCGGTCAGCTACACCGCCGGCGCCATCACTGGCACATTGGAGATGGATGCCCCAGCAGCGGCTACTACCGTTACCACTCTGACAATCGCTTATGCTGCAGATGGCATTAGCGCAGAAGTGTCGACGAGCTCAGACAGCACTTGGTCGGCTTCGGTCGGCTATGCGGCCAATTCGATGTCTGTTGACTACTCGACTGACGATGCAGCCGAATGGGAGGCAACTGCGTCCTACGATCTGGGCGGCGGCGCCAAAGTTGTTGGTGGTACGAACTACATTCAAGACGCCTACGCTGGCGTGGAACTGTCGTTCTAATCGACCCTACTATCCAAATGGAAAGGGCGGGCATTTGCCCGCCCTTTTCTTTTGCTGCACCAGCCTTGGCTTACATCGCGTCCAGCAATCCTTCACCGGCGGAAACCGAACAGGCGCCCGGATTATCCTCGACATTCAGCACCTTCACCACGCCGTCCACCGCCAGCAGCGCATAGCGCAGCGACCGGGGCGCGCCGCGCACAAAGCCAGCGGCAAAGTCTAGGCCCAGCGCTTGGGTGAACGACGCATCCGGATCAGACGCCATCACGATGCCCGCCGTATTGGCCCCCGTGGCATCGCCCCAGGCTTTCATCACAAAGGCGTCGTTGACCGACACGCAGATAATCTCTGCCACGCCCTTGGCCTTGAACTTATCCATCGTGCGGATGAACGAGGGCACATGGGCTGTGGAGCAGGTGCTGGTATAGGCCCCCGGCAAGCCAAAAATCACCACCGATTTGCCCGCCAAGCGTTCGGCCATGGAAATGTCGCTGATCCCGTCACCACCTGCCACCATCAGGACACCGGCCGGAACTTTATCGCCCACTGTTATCGTCATTCTTGAACCCTCGCGCGTTGCGTTTCGTTGAAAGCCAGATATAGGCTGGCCGTGGATATTCGACCAGTGGGGGAATGATGCAACAGGTGGTGATCGTAGGGGCCGGGCAAGCGGGGGCTGCGGCCGCGGCAAAGTTGCGGGCCTTGGGCTATGCGGGTTCCATCACCCTGATCGGGGCCGAAGTTGCACCGCCCTATCAACGCCCGCCGCTGTCGAAAGCCTATTTGCTGGGCGAGATGGAAGAGGCCCGCCTGTGGCTGCGCGCGCCAGAGTTTTGGGGCGAGGCGCAGATCACCTTGAAACTGGGCGTTGCGGTCAGTGCCATCGACACCGCAGCGCAGACGGTGCACGTGGGCGACGAGGTGCTGGGCTATGACGCGCTGATCTTGACCACTGGGTCCACCCCCCGCCGTTTGCCCGCCGATGTTGGCGGCGATTTGGCGGGCGTTTATGTCGTGCGCAGCTTGGCCGATGTGGATGCGATGCGGCCAGAGTTTGACGCAGGGCGGCGCTTGGTCATCATCGGGGGCGGATATATCGGGCTGGAAGCCGCCGCCGTAGGCCGCAAGCTGGGGCTAGAGGTGAGCGTGATCGAAATGGCCCCGCGTATCTTGCAGCGGGTGGCAGCGCCGGAAACATCCAGCTATTTCCGTAAGTTGCATGAGGATCACGGGGCTGTGATCATGGAATCGACCGGTTTGGACCGGTTGCTGGGCGAAGCCCATGTCACCGGCGTGCGCCTGAAAAATGGCCGCGAGTTGCCTGCGGATTTCGTGATTGCCGGCGTCGGCATCACCCCCAACACGGCAGAGGCCGCCGCCGCTGGCATAGCGCTTGATAACGGCATTCGCACCGACGCGCAGGGCCGCACCTCGGCCGCCAACGTCTGGGCCTCAGGCGATTGTGCCAGTTTTCCGCTCAATGGCGCGCAAGCGCGGTTGGAATCGGTGGGCCATGCGATCGACCACGCCGAACTGGTGGCGGAAAACATCATGGGCGCTGCGCGTGATTATGTGCCAGCCCCTTGGTTCTGGTCAGACCAATACGACACCAAGCTGCAAATTGCGGGGCTGAACACCGGCTATGACCAGATCGTCACGCGCGGGCCCGACGGCGATGCTGTTAGCTTTTGGTATCTGAAGGCGGGCGCTTTGATTGCCGTGGACGCGATGAACGACAGCCGCGCCTATATGGTGGGCAAGCGACTGATCGAATCTGGCCGCACGCCTGACATGGCCCGTGTTGCCGACCTCGCCACCGACCTGAAAGCCCTGCTGAAGGCATGAGGATCATCGGCGGCCAATGGCGTGGCTTGCATTTGGCCGAGGTGGGCGCGGGCGACCCCAAGGCGCATCTGCGCCCCACGTCAGACCGCGTGCGCGAGGCGATCTTTAACCTGCTGATCAATGGCCGCCACGGCGATTTGGTGACGGGGCGGGTGGTGCTTGACCTGTTTGCGGGAACGGGGGCGCTGGGGCTAGAGGCGGTATCGCGCGGCGCTATCTCGGCCACCTTGGTCGAAAATGGCCGCACAGCCCAAGGCCTGATTGGCCAGAACATTGCCAAGATGCGGGTCCAGGGCCAAGTCTCGCTTATGCCGCGAGATGCGACCAAATTGCCCCCCGCCCCCGCCCCGTTTAACTTGATCTTTCTGGACCCGCCCTATGGCAAGGCCTTGGGCGAAGTGGCCTTGCAAAGTGCTAAGGCACAAGGCTGGATCGCCCCCGATGCCATCATTGTTTGGGAAGAAGGCATCCCCCCCGCCCCGCCGCAAGGCTTTGCCCTGCTGGACCAAAGACGCTATGGCGACACATGGGTGACCCTGCTGGAACCGCAACCATGACGCCAAAGGCTGTGATTTTTGACTGTGACGGCGTGTTGGTGGATTCCGAAGGCATCGCCTTTGATCTGCTGACGGCCGACCTACACGCCCACGGCCTAACCATGCCACGCCCCGCGCTGGAACGCGCGCTGATCGGGCTGACGCTGGCCGGGGTTGCCGCCAAAGCCCGAAGTCTTGGCGCAGACCTGCCCGCAGCTTGGAACGATGACTTTTACGCCCGACTTTACGCGCGGCTGGAACAAGGCGCGCCCTTGGTAACGGGGGTTCTGACGGTTCTGGATGCGCTGGACGCAGCAGGCATTCCCTATGCCATCGGGTCCAACGGCAGCCCGCGAAAGATGCAGATCACCTTGGGCCAACACGCGGGGCTGATAGATCGCTTTGGCGGGCGGATTTTTTCGGGGCAAGACATGCCACGCCCCAAACCTTTTCCCGATGTGTTCCTGCACGCCGCGCAGTCGATGGCGGCTGATCCTGCCAGCTGTGTTGTGGTTGAAGACAGCCCAACGGGTGCGCGCGCGGCAAAAGCCGCCGGAATGCGCTGCATGGGGTATGCCCCGCATGGAAGTGCAGGGCTTGTGGCCGAAGGGGCGCAGCCCTTCGCCAGTATGTTCGATCTGCCCCGCCTTTTAGGCCTGAACTAACGCGCGTCTTCCAAGATCAGTTCGGCCCCGCGCCAGCCCATCATCATGGCCGGCGCATTGGTATTGCCCGCGATCAGGTTGGGGAAGGCCGAAGCGTCGCACACCCGCAACCCCTGCACTCCGCGCACCCGCAACCGCGCGTCCAGCACCGAGGTGGCCGGATCAGCCCCCATCCGGCAGGTGCAAGACGGGTGATAAACCGTGCCAGACCGGCTGCGGAAATCGGCGATCAGGTCGTCATCGCTGTGCACCTGCGGGCCGGGGCGCAACTCTTCTTCAATCCAGCGCGAGAAGCTGGGTTGGCTGGCAATCTTGCGCAGGAACTTCACCGCAAGCAGCATTTCATCGACATCGTGCTGGGTCGAAAAGGCATTGGCCACGATCGTGGGGTGCTGGAACGGATCTGGGCTTTGCACCCTGATATGCCCTCGGCTGGTGGGGCGGCAGTTTGACAGGCCAATCGACATGCCCTGAAACGGGTCGGGCGTTAGCAAAGGTCGCTCACCGGGTTTGGGCAGCAGGGTAGAAAAGGCCTGAAAATACAATTGCATATTCGGTCGTGTCAGATCTGGGCTGGTGCGGAAAAAACCGCCCGCATGGTTGATCGACTTGGCCAAGGGCCCGCCGCGCAACAGCGCATAGTGCAGCGCGACCCAAGCTTTGCCCCACCACGGCCGCAGAATGCCGTTATAGGTCGCAACCTTCATCCGCCATGTGTAGTTGATGCCCTGATGGTCGTTCAAATGATCGCCGACATTTGGGTTATCGACCACAACCGGCACGCCCATGTCCTGCAACAAGCCCGCAGGGCCAATGCCCGACAGTTGCAAAAGTTGGGGCGAGTTGATGGCCCCGCCTGCCAAGATCACTTCAGCGCCCCGCAGTTGCAGAGTTTCGCCGCCGCGTTGGTATTCCACGCCCACGGCCTTGGTGCCTTCGAACAACACGCGCGTCACCATGGCCTTGGTGATCACTTGCAGGTTCTTGCGCTTCATCGCAGGACGCAGAAAAGCGCGTGCCGCCGAATTGCGCCGCCCGCCTTTGATCGTCATCTGGTAGTTACCAGCGCCTTCTTGGGTTTTCCCGTTGAAATCGGGGGTATAGGGCAAACCCGCTTCGCCCGCCGCCGCGATGTAATCTTCCACCAGCCAGTGCAAACCACGGCGGTTTTCAGAAATGAACAAAGGCCCCCCCGCGCCGCGATAAGCGTCGGAGCCGGCCTCGTTATCCTCCATCGCGCGAAAGGCGGGCAGAACTTGGTCCCAGCCCCAACCGGGGGCCGCTTGCCCCCATTCGTCATAATCGGCACGGTTGCCGCGAATATAGACCATCGCGTTGATGGATGACGACCCACCCAAAATCTTGCCGCGCGGCCAGTGATCGGCTGATCCGGCAAGGCCAGGATCCGGCTGGGTGCTATACATCCAGTTGACCTTGGGGTCGTAGAACAGCTTGCCGTAGCCCAAGGGCAGATGCACATAAAACCGGCGGTCCGTGCCGCCCGCTTCCAGCACCACAACCCGATGTTTGCCCGATTGTGAAAGCCTGTTGGCCAGAACAGATCCGGCAGAGCCAGAGCCTACGATGATATAATCTGCGTCCATAGCGGCCTCATTGAATTGCCGCCACGCTAGCTTAGGCTTTCGCGCCAAGATGTCAGGTTCGCGACATATCGTGTCGCAGCCCGTCTCTGGACATCGCGTCTGCGCCTCGTTAGCGGTATCGCAGCGTCGCTGGAGCAGCCCATGACCCCTTTTCGCCTTGTTCTGCGCCACCCCACGCTGCGGTTGATCGCCACAGCACTTTTGGTGCTTGGGGGGCTTAATGCTTCGGTCTATCCCTACCAATCGCTGATCGCGATTGAGCGGTTCGGGATGAGCAAACCCGCCTTCTCGCTGATGCTGGCCTTGGCTTCCGTGATCGCTGTCGTCTCTTCGGTGGTTCTGGGAATTTTGGGCGACCAGTTCGGCCACAGACGCGTGATTGCCATTGGCACAACGCTGTGCAGCACGATTGGCATAGGTTTGATATTGGCCTTTCCAGGCATCTGGGCGCTGGTGCTTTGCTTGGGCGTTTTGCTGCCCATGGCCTCAAGCATGTATGGCCAGTTGTTCGCCCTAGCCCGCTTGGCCAGCCCGGATGAGGGGGCCAACCGCGATGGCATTCTGGGGGTGATCCGCGCGGCCCTGTCGTTCAGCTTTCTGTCGATGCTGATCTTTTGGACCTTTGCCTTTGGCTACGGCCTGTCAGAGATGGCGGTTTTTGTCAGCGGCGGCATAGCCAGTTTGGGGCTGTTGGGATTGATCGTGTTTGGATGGCCCAAAGACGGGCAAACCCCTTGGGCCGACCCACGTTCGGGTATGCGGCTGCGCGATGCCTTGGCCGAGATTGTGAAGCCTAGGGTCGCGGTGCGCGTGCTGTTCATCGGGGCCATCGCCTCTTCGGGCACGCTGTATATGGTGCTTATCTCGCTCATCTTTGACGCATCGCCGCTGCGCGGGCCTTCGGATGTGGCGCTTTACGTTGGCATGCTGGCGGGGTGGGAGGTGCCTGCCATGCTGATCTTGCCGCGTCTGGCGCGCGCTGTGCCGAAATCGACAATGCTGGCGATCGGCACTGTGTTATACGGGATGCATCTTTTGGCCCTTCCTATGCTGTCGGAATCGCCGCTTTTGTGGATCATGCCGCTGTTTGGCGGGGTGGGCGGGGCCATGGTGATCACAGCCCCGATCACCTATTATCAAGACCTGTTGCGCGAGCGGCCCGGAACCGCTGCCGCCATGCTGGCCGTGCAAAAACTGGTGTCCGATATTTTGACCGCAGGCGTCTTTGCCGCCACGGCGCATGTTGGCGGGTTTGAAACCGTGGCGGTTACGGGGGTTGTGTGCAGCCTGATCGGGGCGGGCGGTCTGTATTGGGCTGACCGTGTGAACCTGTTTGCGGATAAGGCCTAAGGTGCCGCCCTTTGCTCTGATCTGGCGCGATCCTGTTCTGCGAATGGTCGCAGGGCTAATGGCGCTGCAGGGGGCGCTGATGTGCACCTTTGGGCCTTTCGTGTCGGTTCTGGCGGTGCGGGCCTTTGGCTTGGGCGATGCGGGCTATGCCGCTGTCATGGTCACCTCGACCCTCGTGTCAGTGGCGGCGGCGCTGTATTCGGGCATCCGCGCCGACCAAACCGCCAATCGGCGCGAGATTGCGTTGTTTTCGGGCGGGGTGGTCGTGGCAGGTGTGCTTGCCATGACTTTTTTGCCCTCGACGATCAGCTTTGTGCTGGCCCACGCCCTGCTTTTGCCCGCCAACAGCCTGTTCGGCCAGCTTTTCGCCCAAGCGCGGCTTGCCACAGCCACCCTGCCCCCTGTGCAGCGCGATGGCATTCAAGCAACGATCCGCGCCCTTTTGGCGCTGCCCTTTGTGGTGATCTTACCCCTTTGGTCGCTGGCCTTTGCGCGGGGCGTACCGGTCATGGCGATTTATCCGGTGGCTTTGGCGCTCAGCGTGGCCATGATGGGCATGATATGGGCGCGCTGGCCCACCAAGGGCGCGATGGAAGGCCGCGATGCGCCCTCGGGCCTGTCGCTGCGCGCCGCCTTGGCTGAGGTGGCAAACCCCGCCCTTGGGCTGCGCATCTTGGCTTTGGGCGCTGTGTCGGCGGGGGGTACGGCCTATTGGGCGGTGATGGGGCTGGCGCTGACGCCCGCCACAGGCACGGGCGGGCACGCAGCGCTTTACGCCGGTCTTGTGGCGGGGCTAGAGGTGCCGTTTATGCTGGCACTTCCGCTGTTGCCACGCTGGAAACGGGCGAACTTGATCGCCATTGGCACGGTGCTGTACGTGGTGCATCTGGTGGGCATTCCGCTTCTGGCAAACTCGCCCTTTCTATGGCTGCTGCTGATCCCAGGGGCGGCCGGCGGGGCGCTGACGTTAACGCTGCCCATCGTCTATCTGCAAGATCAACTCTCCGAGCGGCCCGGAACGGCGGCGGCGCTGATGGCGCTGATGAAGGTGGTGGGGGATGGGTTGGCTGCAGGCAGTTTCGCCTTAGGCACCAGCCTGTCGGGATATACCCTAGCTGCAGTTTTGGCGGCAGCGGTCACTTTGGCAGGCGCTGGCGCTTTGGTGCTAGCAGATGCCAAACGCAGAACTTAAGCCCCGATGACCACCAAAAGCCCCAGATAAAAGCCCACCTCGCTGCATTGCTGTACAGCGCCCAGACAATCGCCGGTATAGCCGCCCAAGCGCGGCTCATACCAACGGCGCATCAGATAGTGGGCCAGCACAAGGCCCACAAGGCCGCAAAAGATGGCTTCCAGCCGCATGCAAAACACCAAGGGCAGAAACGCCAAGCCGGTTGTGATCAGCGCCACGATCAGCGCTGCGCGGTCGATCCCCCCCGCCACAGCCGACCCCGCGCCCTTTTCGCGCACATAATCGGATGAGGCCATGACCCAGACCATAGCCGCCCTACTGGCCGTATGCCCCGCAATCAGCACAAAGAACACATCGGTTGCGGACATGGCAGACAAGGCCAAGCCCTTGGTGCCGATCATAAAGATCAACCCAATCACGCCATAAGCGCCAATCCGACTGTCGCGCATAATCTCTAGCACGCGCTCTTTCGGGCGCACGCCGCCCAAACCATCGCAGGCATCGGCAAAACCGTCTTCGTGCAAAGCACCTGTGACGATGACCGCCGCGGCCACCGCCAGAAAGACCGCCAACTGCGCTGTCAAAAGCAGGTTGCCTAGCAGAAAAACCAGTCCCGCCACGGCCCCAACCACCAGCCCAACCGCCGGATACCAGCGCGGGCTTTGGCGCATCGCTGCGTCAGAAAAGGCGGCGGTGACAGGCAGGCGGGTTAGAAATTGCAGCGCCAGTTTAAAGGCGGGGATTTCGCGGTTGAAAAACCCCCCTAGGTCCATTTGGCAACCGGCGGCAGGCTCATCAAGACAGCATTGGCGTCGTGGCCGGTTTCTAGGCCAAACTTGGTGCCACGATCGTAGACAAGGTTGTATTCGGCATAAAGACCACGGTGGATCAGTTGAACCTCGCGGTCGGCATCGGTGAAAGCACTGGACATCCGCGCGCGGGTCAGCGGCAGATAGGCCGGCAAAAAGGCGCGGCCCACGGCTTGGGTAAAGGCAAAGTCGGCCTCCCAGTCGCCGGTGGCGAGATCGTCATAGAAAATCCCGCCCACACCCCGCGCACGGTTGCGGTGGGGGATATAGAAATACTCATCCGCCCATGCCTTGAAGCGCTGATAATAATCAGGGCTGTGCCCATCGCAGGCGGCTTGCAGCGTGGCATGGAAATGCTGGGTGTCGGCGGCATATTCGATGCAGGGATTCAGGTCCGTTCCGCCGCCAAACCATGCGGCGTGGGGGGTCCAGAACATCCGAGTGTTCAGGTGAATGGCGGGGGCATGGGGGTTTTGCATGTGCGCCACAAGGCTGATGCCCGAGGCCCAAAAGCGCGGGTCCTTATCCATCCCCGGCACGCCCCGCGCGGCCATAGACTTTTGCGCGCGTTCCGCCAAAGTGCCATGCACGGCCGAGACATTGACGCCGATCTTTTCAAACACACGGCCCCCGCGCATCACGCTCATCAACCCACCGCCGCCATCGGGGCGGGTGGTGGGCGTCACCTCGAACCGGCCAGCAGGGGCGGGGCCGCCAAAATCATCCTCGATCGCCTCAAAGGCGGCGACGATCTGGTCGCGCAGAGTGCGAAACCAAGCAGCGGCGCGGGTTTTACGGTCGTCGAATAGGTCAGTCATCGGTGGCTCCATCGCAACACAACAGTGCTAGCAGGAAGTTCTGCGCCGCTCAACGCACGCCTGCCTTTCAAACCAAGATTCTGCGGCGTAAAGTGACCGAGTTAGAGGAGACAGCGATGAAGCCCTATCTTGCCGCCCCATTCCTGCTGGCCCTTTTGGCCTGTGCCACCCCGCAAGAGCGGTGCATCATAAAGGCCGCGCCCGATTTGCCCGTGCTGAACAGGCTGATCACCGAGACCGAAGGCAACCTGTCGCGGGGCTATGCCTTTGTCGACGTTGAGGTGGAAATGGACGTTTGGAAGCTTTGCAGCGTCGATCTAACGCCAAGCGCGGGTGATGTTGTCCAGACAATGTGCCTAGAAACCGACACGACCACGGTCCGCGAAGCGGTGGCGATCAATTTGACGGCTGAGGCGGCTAAGCTCGCCTCAATGCTGGCGCGCAGGGCCGAGATCGAAACCCAGATACAGCCCGCCATCGCGCAATGTCAGGCGCAGTTTCCAGCCTAGGTCACTTTGAGCGCACAGGATAGGCTGCGCGCGAGACGCGAAAGGCCCCGTCACCGCCCACCTCTTCGATCTGCCGAAACAGAGATTTCAGCGTAGGTTCATAGGGCAAATGGCGGTTGGCCACCATCCACAGCACGCCGTCGGGCGCAAGACCACGATGCGCCGCACGGATAAACGCCACCCCAAGTGCCAAATCCGGCGCACGCGCGGTGTGGAAGGGCGGGTTCATCACCACGGCGTTCCACGGGCGTTCAGGCTTGAAGGTGGTCGCATCGGCCCAATGAAATTCGGCGCGGGGGTTGGGCACGTTCAAGCGGGCGCAGTCCAGCGCCACCTTTTCCGCCTCGACCACATCCAACCGCTTGACGCCTTGGCGCTGCAGAGTGGCGCGCGACAGATAGCCCCAACCAGCGCCCAGATCGGCCACCCGTGCGGGCAGGTCGGCGGGCAAGGCTGCGACCAAAAGACGCGAGCCCTTATCGACCCCATCCGCCGAAAAGACACCGGGGCGGGTGATAAAGCCGTCGACTTGGGTGTCAGCCGCAGGCCAAGTGGCTGGCACAGGGGCCGAGGTGAAGGAGACAAACTTGCCATGGGCTTTCGAGATGACCTCGCCCAATTGAAACCCAGCACCGCGCAAGTCTTTCAAAGCGCTGTCAAATCCGTCAGTCTTTTGCCCGTCAATCGCAAGTGACGCACCAAGGCCCACCAAGGCCACCGCCTGCGCGATCATCGCCCAAGTCTCGGCCCGCGCGCGGGGCAGGCAGATCAGCGCGGCAGAAAAAGCCTTGCCTTCAACGCGGTAGCCAAGGGCCGCAAAATAGTCTTGGTCAGGGCGAAAGCCCGTCAGCACCACCGTGCGCGATTGGGGCAAGGCGGACAGGTCATCCCCCGCGCGGGGCCGCAGCACCGCAATGTCGCCCGCAGGCGGCAAGGGCCAAGCGCCTGCGTGCAGGGCCATTTCTAATCGAACTGCTCTCATGATCACCGCGAGGCGGTTATTCCTTTTCCATCGTGCATTGCAGCGGATGCTGATGCCGGCGCGCAAAATCCATCACTTGCGCCACCTTGGTTTCGGCCACTTCGGCCGAAAACACGCCCACCACGGCCAGCCCCTTTTTGTGCACCGTCAGCATGATTTCAAACGCCTGCGCGTGGTTCAGGCCGAAGAACCGCTCCAACACATGCACCACGAACTCCATGGGCGTGTAATCGTCGTTCAGCAGCATCACCTTGTACAAAGGCGGGCGTTCGGTTTTCGTCTTGGTCTTGGTCAGAACCGAGGTATCCTGACCCGGGCCCTTTGGGCCGTCAGACATCATGTCAGGATAAGCGGTCAAACGAGTGCTCCGGTGCGAAAGGGGGCGTGTTGCGTAGGCGGCTAATATAGACCATTTTGCCGCCCATGAAAGGCCCCCACCGCCTTTGCACACGGAGAAGTCAATGCCGATCACCACAATTGGCTTCGATGCCGACGATACGCTGTGGCATAATGAGACGTTCTTTCGCCTAACACACCAGCGCTTCGCCCAATTGCTGTCTGATTCGGACCCGGTGCAGCTCTCTGAACGGCTTGAAGCGGCTGAACGGCGCAACCTTGGGCACTACGGCTTTGGCATCAAAGGTTTCATGCTGTCGATGATCGAAACAGCTATCGAGGTGACAGAGGGCCGCGTGGAAGCCTCTGTCATTGCCGAGATCTTGGCAGCAGGGCGCGAGATGCTGCGCCATCCGGTCGACCTGTTGCCCCATGCCCGCGAAACTGTCACCGCACTGGCAGCCGATCACCGCGTGGTGCTCATCACCAAGGGCGACCTGCTGGATCAGGAACGCAAGCTGGCGCAATCGGGTCTGGGCGATCTGTTCCATGGGGTCGAGATTGTGTCCGACAAAACCGCCGCGATGTATCAGGCGGCCTTTGCGCGGCATGGGGCGGGGCCGCAAAATGCGGCCATGGTGGGTAATTCTTTGAAGTCAGATGTGCTGCCCGCCTTGGCCGTTGGCGCTTGGGGCATTCATGTGCCACATGATTTGACTTGGTCCTATGAGCAGGCCGAACCGCCCATTGATGCGCCACGCTTTCGCGCAATTTCCGATCTGGGCGCGCTGCCCATCTTGATTGCTGAGCTTAAAAATACACCATAGCTTGTGGTTCTTGATTAAGAACCCACAAGATGGGGTTGCGAAACCCCAGCGCAACACATTTGAAAATTCTGCGAAGCCTATGGAAACAAAGGTGTTTTTTCTTACAAGCACCCGTGCTAAGATAAAGCCGAGTTGAAAAGCGAAACCTCGGAATAACCGAGGGCGCGGGCAGTGTGAGGCAGGCAATTGGCAAAGGTTTGGTCGGACTCTGTCCGCAAAATGGTATGGGTGTTGGTTATTGGCCTTTGGGCCAATATCCTTCTGGGGTCCGCCGCTTTTGCCGTGCAACAGGCCCTCCATCTGATGGACGCCCGCACGGGTGAGACGCTTTACGCCAAAAACGCCGATACCCCGCAAGCGCCTGCGTCTTTGACCAAGATGATGACGCTGTACATCACCTTTCAAGAAATCGAAGCTGGCCATGTGACCTTGGACACGATGATCACCGTGTCGAAGAATGCGGCCAATCAGGCCCCGTCCAAACTGGGTCTTAAAGCGGGCCAAAAAATTGCCCTGCGTTATCTAATCCGGGCAGCGGCAGTAAAGTCGGCCAATGATGCGGCAACGGCCATTGGCGATCATTTTGCAGGTTCTTCGGAAAAATGGGGCGCGCGGATGACCGCCACCGCCAAAAAGCTGGGCATGAAGCATTCCACCTTTAAGAATGCCAACGGTTTGCCCGCCAAGGGGCATCTGTCGACCGCGCGGGATATGTCGATCTTGGGGCGGCATCTGTTTTATGATTTCCCGCAGTATTACAACATTTTCTCGCGCCGCTCGACCGATGCGGGCGTGGCCAAGGTGGCCAGCACCAACCGCAAGTTTCTTGACGCCTATGAGGGGGCTGACGGAATCAAAACGGGCTTTACCAATAGCGCTGGCTTTTGCTTGACGGCCAGCGCCGAACGCGACGGTGTGCGGCTGATCGGCACGATCCTTGGCGGCACATCGACCCCGATGCGCAATGAAAAGATGGCCGAACTGTTGGACATGGGCTTCAAAATGGCCAAACCCGGCGTTGCCGTGGTGGCCCCCAAACCCGCCGATCCCGAAATTGCGCTCAGCGCCGATGCAGCCCTTGTGGCCGAGGCCGAGGGCAATCCGTCATCAGATACCAGCGGTGCCACCCAAGTTGCGATGACCACCTCTCCAAGGCCCATGCCGCGCCCCACGGCGCAGGGCGGTGCGGAAATTGCAACCGCTGACGCATCCATCGCTGGGACTGGCATCTCTGACGCTGGGATCGAGAATGCCGTCGCCATGGCAACAGCCGCAGACCCCAACGCCGCATCAGAAGCGCAACTCGCCTCGGCTGTGACAATCAAGGCCAGCGCTGCCGACCAACCGGTGGTCTTGGCTGTCGATGTCGTGCGCCCTCCTGTAAAGAAGGCACCGATCTATACCGACGAGAATGCCGCACTGGCGCTGGTTCCCGCAAAGCCACAGGTGGTCACACGGGTCTCGACCTCGTCCAGTGATCAAACTTGGGGGGTGAACCTAGGGTCTTATCCCACGACCATGTCGGCCGAAAAGGCGCTGCTGCAGGTGCAACTGGCAGAGACATCCACACTGGGGGCGGGCCTGCGCAAAGTGATCAGCCGCTCCAACGGCTATGACGCTGTGGTGCTGGGTCTTGACCGTGACACGGCCGATCTGGCCTGCCGCAAACTGCAAGCCCGTGCGGTACAATGCTTCACCATCGGTGAGTGATGGACTACGTTTTTCCGCCACAGCCTATCCCCAGCCTGCCCGTCTTTAACAGCGCCGCGCGCTTTCCTGTGCGCCGCATCTTTTGCGTCGGGCGCAATTATGCCGACCACGGGATTGAAATGGGCGGCGATCCGGAAAAGGAACCTCCGTTCTTCTTCACCAAACCAGCCGATGCCATCGTGCCTTCTGGCCAAACCATTCCCTATCCGTCGGCCACTCAAGACCTGCATTACGAGGGCGAGTTGGTCGTGGCCATCGGGCGTGGTGGGGCCAATATCGCAGCCGATGACGCCCTGTCGCATATCTGGGGCTATGCCGCTGGCAACGATCTGACACGTCGCGATCTGCAGGCCGAAGCCAAGGCCACCCGCCGTCCGTGGGATATGTCGAAAGGTTTTGACCAATCGGCCGTCGTTGGGTTGATCCACCCACAATCGGCCTTGGCCGATGGCACGCTGACCTTACAGGTTGACGGCGTTACGCACCAAACAACCCTGCTGTCCAAGATGATCTGGAATGTGGCGGGCGTTATTGCGCATTTGTCGCGCTTGGTCACACTTGCCCCCGGCGATCTGATCTTTACCGGCACACCCGCAGGGGTTGGGCCCTTACAGCGCGGGCAGACCTGCACCGTAACGATTGATGGCTTGTCGCCCGCCACTGTCACCATCTTTTGATCAAGGCGCGGGCTTGTCGGGGCAGGCGCTGTCTTAAGCGAGTTTTCCCTTGAACGCGCCGAGGGCGATGCCCGCGCCGCCGCCGCAGCCGCCAATGCCGCCTTGGCCGAAATGGACCCTGCCCTGCGGTCCAGCGTTGAACCCGTGGTGGCCGAGATGGGCAGCCTGACATCGGTGGTGGGCAATGCGGCCAGCTTTGTCGATCTGGTGGTGCAATGCCGCCCCTATACGGGCGACCAGAATTATCAGGCCGAGGCGGTGATTGAAGCGGCGCTGTTCGAAGGCCGCGCGCCCGTGCTGATCATTCCTGAAACTGAGATCGGCAAGGTTCGCGCGCTTAACACCTTGGCCCACCCGCGCCGCGTTTTGCTGGCATGGAACCAAAGCAGCGAGGCGTTGGCGGCCGTGCGCCGCGCCCTGCCCTTGCTGAAGATGGCCGATCTGGTCGATGTGACCGTGATCGACCCGCCTGCGCGCGGGCCCGAACGCTCTGATCCCGGTGGGGTTTTGTGCCAATATCTGGTGCGCCACGGGGTGAAGGCGCAGGTCTCGGTTCTGGCCAAGACTTTGCCCAAAATCTCAGACGTTTTGGCAAGGCACGCTTTGGAAGAGGGCTGCGATATGATGGTGATGGGCGCTTACGGCCATTCACGCCTGCGCGAAGCGGTGCTGGGTGGGACGACCCGCGCTGTGCTGGAAGCGGTGAAGATTCCGGTGCTGATGGCGCACTGACTGTTAGAAAGGGGGCGGGGGAAACCCTGCCCCTTTGCTTTGGCCTATCGGGAGCGCTTTGGTGGCCGGTCAGGCCACCGGCGTCCAAATCACATCGTCGATCTTAGGCGCACCTGTCGCCAGCATCACCAAGCGGTCAAACCCCATGGCGATGCCAGAAGCGGCAGGCATAAAGGGCAAGGCCGCGAGCAAATCTTCGTCCAGCGGATACCTTTCGCCATAGACGCGCTGCTTTTCATCCATCTCGGCGTCAAAGCGCAGGCGTTGTTCGGCGGCGTTGGTCAATTCGCCAAAGCCGTTGGCCAATTCGACCCCGCAGGCGTAAAGTTCAAAGCGTTCTGCCAAGCGCGCATCGCCGGGCATACGCCGTGCAAGGGCCGCTTCTGCGGCGGGGTAGCGGTCAAGGATCGTGGGGCGGCCTTGGCCTAGGTGCGGTTCCACCTTGGCCACCAGAATGCGCGAAAGTAGGTCTGACCATGTGTCATCTTCCGCCACCCGCAGACCGATACCTTTCATCTGCCGCGCCAAGGGCGCAGGATCGGTGCTGCCATCGGCGTGGATTGACGCCAAAAGGTCTATGCCCGCATAGCATTCCAAAGCCTCCACCACCCCCAAACGCTCTGGTGCTGCGAAAGGGTCGCAGGTTAGATCGCGGTAGCGCAAGGTCTGGCTGCCCGCCACGGTGCAGGCCAATTGCATCAGATCGGTGCAGTCTTGCATCAGTTGGGTGTAATCCTCGGCCACGCGGTACCATTCGAGCATGGTGAATTCGGGCGAGTGCAACGGGCCGCGTTCGCGGTTGCGCCAAACATGGGTCAGGGCGAAAAGGCGCTCTTCCCCCGCCGCCAGCAGCTTTTTCATCGCAAATTCAGGCGAAGTGTGCAGATACATTCTGCGCGACAGGCCATCGTTGTCGATGGCTTGGGTGGCAAAGCCGTGCAAATGCGCCTCGTTCCCGGGGCTGACTTGCAGGGCCGAAGGGTCAACTTCGATAAAATCGCGCGCGCCAAACCAATGGCGCAGCCCAGATTGCAGCCGCGCGCGGGCCAAAAGAGCGGGTCTACGGTCGGCGTGACGATCACGCGACCACCAAGGCTTTAGGGTCATGCTGCTTCTCTCTGGCGATTTGTGAAAAATACAGGTAAAGGCTGCGCCAATACGGCCCTTCCTTAGCGACCGGGGCCCAGGGAAACAAGGAATCCGTCACGTGAAGGTCATCGCATCCTCGCTCCGCAAGGGCAATATCGTCGAATTGGAAGGCAAATTGTATGTCGTCCTGAAATCGGAAAACTTCCACCCCGGCAAGGGCACGCCGACAACCTCGGTTGATATGCGCCGTATTTCGGACGGGGTGAAGGTGGCTGAACGCTGGCGCACGACCGAGATGGTCGAAAAAGCCACGGTGGATGAACGGGAATATGATTTCCTTTATGAGGACGGCGAGGGGTTCCACTTTATGGAACCGCTCAGCTACGATCAGATCACCGTGTCGGAAGATGTGGTGGGCGACAGTAAGGTGTTTTTGGGCGAAGGCGTGAAAGCCTATGTCCAGACCTTTGACGGCGTGGCCATCGCCATTACCCTGCCGCTGAAAGCGGTCGTCGAGATCGCCGAGACCGAACCTGTGACCAAGGGGCAAACCGCCTCGTCCTCGTTCAAGCCCGCGATCTGCACCAATGGTCTGCGCGTGCTGGTCCCGCCCCATATCGGGCCGGGCACCAAGATTGTGATCAACACCGAAGACTTAACCTATCAGGAACGCGCCAAGGACTGATTTGGTTTGCTTAAGTGAACAAAAGCCGGGGGCATCGAGCCTCCGGCTTTTGTGTTGCCAGCGCCCTAAAGGGGCTGCGTTGTGCGGGGGGATGCAGTCCCCCGCTTTGCGTGCGGTTACATTTTTACGCTGACAGGCCCCGTGACAGGCAAGAACACTGCGGCGTTGGGGGCGAGGGTCAGCTTATGGCCTGAGAGCGCGCCCCCTATGGACGCGGAGAGCGGAGTTAAAGTGCCTTGAACGGTGACTGTTTTCGCCTTGGCCGATAGGTTGAACAGGCACAGCAGCGCGTCACCCTCGGCCTCACGGGTGAAGGCCAGCAGCGGTTCGGGCAGGTCATGGAAAACGGTCTTGCCCGCAATCAGGGCCTGTGACCCTTTGCGCAGCGCCAGAATCGCGCGGTAGAATTCCAGAACCGAACCCGCAACCCCCGTTTGCCCAGCCACATTGCGCGCCAATTGCGGCGCTTTCACTGGCAGCCAAGGCTTGCCGGTGGTGAACCCTCCGCTTTTTGTGCCGTCCCACACCATCGGCGTGCGGGTGTTGTCGCGGCCGATGGGTTCGGGCCAAAAGTTGATGCCTTGCGGATCGGTCAGCTCTTCAAGCCCCAGTTCCGTGTTGGTTTGGCCCAACTCTTCACCCTGCCACAGGCAGATCGAGCCTTGGAAACTCAGAAGCAGCGCTGCGGCCTGTTTGGCTACCGCCTCTTCGCTGACCCCATGCTTGGCCCAGCGCGAGACATGGCGCATCACATCATGGTTGGAAAAGGCCCACATCGGCCAGCCATTCGGGGCACCGGTGAAGAACTCAGAGATTTTCTTGCGAAAGAAGGCGGCGGAATAATCGTGGCCCATCATCTCGAAGGAATAGCACTGATGCAGGCGGCAGGGGGCGGTGTAATCGCCCATCATCTCAATCGCGTGGTGGCTTTCGCCCATCTCGCCCACGGTCGCCGTGCCGGGGTATTCATCCATCACGCGGCGGATTCGTTCCATCCAGCCAAGGTTCTCGGGCTGGTTCTTTGAGAACAGGTGGTATTGCATATTGTAGGGGTTGCCGTCGACATAGTCTTTGACGACGTAATCCGCCGCATCGTTGCGAAAGAGCGCGTCTTTGTAAAAGTAGTTGACCGTGTCAAAGCGAAAGCCATCCACGCCACGATCAAGCCAAAAGCGCAGAACGCCTTCCATATAGGCGACCACCTCGGGGTTGCGATAGTTGAAGTCGGGCTGCTGGGGCAGGAAGGAATGCATATAATACTGCTTGCGCCGCGCATCCCATGTAAAGGCAGGCCCGCCAAACACCGACAGCCAGTTGCACGGCGGCGTGCCATCGGGGCGTGCGTCGACCCAGATATACCAATCGGCCTTGGGGCCCGTGCGGCTGCTGCGGCTTTGGGCAAAGAACGGGTGCTGGTTGGAACAATGGTTCAGCACCTGATCGATGATCACCTTAAGACCCAACTCATGGGCGCGCACAATCAGCGCGTCAAAATCTTTCAGCGTTCCAAACACCGGATCAACATCGGTGTAGTTGGACACATCATAGCCCATGTCCAACATTGGCGAGGTGAAGAATGGCGACAACCACACCGCATCACAGCCCAGATCGGCGATGTGATCCAGCCGCCGGATGATGCCCTGCAAGTCGCCGACCCCATCCCCGTTGTCATCCTGAAACGACCGAGGATAGACCTGATAGGTCACAGCACCACGCCACCATTCTGCCATCTTCGCTCTCCACCCGTTGTAAGTCACGTTTAGCACAGCGTTGCGCGGGGTGTTACCCAAACCACGATGTTTGACGGTTAAACGGGGAAGATATGCGCTTGCGCTGCCTCAAATGTCAGGCCCAAGTTGGCGCCGATGGGAAAAACGGCATCGCGCGCAAGGGCTGCAATTAGGCGCGTGCCATCGACCAGCGTTAAGTCGACCACGGTTTCCGACCCCAACCGTTCGGTCAAGGCGATGCGGCCATCCAACATGCCGCCCTTATCCACCGGCGTCAGATATTGCGGGCGGATGCCGAGCTTGGCCTTCCCACCTGCGGTAAAGCCCGCGACCTTGGCGGTGATTTCCACCGGCTTTAGTGCGGCGTTCGACACCAGCACCTTAGACCCGTTCACCGCCGTCACATCGACATCCAAAAAGTTCATCGCCGGAGAGCCCAAGAACCCTGCGACAAACAGATTGGCGGGGTTGTGATACAGCTCCATCGGCGAGCCGATCTGCTGCACCATGCCGTCTTTCAGCACGACGATCTTATCGGCCAAGGTCATGGCTTCTACCTGATCATGGGTGACATAGATCATCGTCGCCCCAAGCTGCTGGTGCAGTTTGCCGATTTCCAGCCGCATATCCATGCGCAGGGCTGCATCAAGGTTCGACAGCGGTTCATCAAACAAAAACACCTGCGGGTTGCGCACAATCGCCCGCCCGATGGCCACACGTTGGCGCTGGCCGCCCGACAATTGGCTGGGCCTGCGATCAAGCAAGTGTTCCATCTGCAAAATGCGCGCGGCTTCGGCGACTTTCTCGGCCTTTTCAGCCTTTGAAGCGCCGGCAATCGTCAGCCCGAAGCCCACGTTTTCGCGCACCGACATATGGGGGAAGATGGCATAGCTTTGAAATACCATCGCCACGCCGCGATCTTTGGGGGGGAGGTCGTTCACGACCTTGCCACCGATCGACAACTCTCCCGCCGAGATATCCTCTAGCCCCGCGATCATGCGCAGCAAAGTCGACTTGCCGCAGCCCGAGGGGCCGACGAAGACGACGAATTCGCCGTCTTCAATATCAATATCCACGCCCTTGATCACATGGGCCGTGCCGTAGCTTTTCTTCAAGCCTTTGAGGGTGATGCCAGCCATAGGTCAGCCCGCCGTCTTTGCGGTGGGCAAAACCCGCAACAGCCCGTCAGGGTCTGCCACGACCGGTTCGGGGTCCATCACATAGCCGCCAAACTTGTCTTTGCCGCCATCGGAAAAGCCCAAGATCACAAGGCCATCAGGACCATTCACAATGCGCGCTGCATAGCGGCGGCAGGGCTCTGCCCCGTCAAGGAAGGGGCCGGGGGCCATGCGCCACGGGCCACGGGGGTGGTCTGCCATCAGGTAGTGGTTGCCGGTCACGGGGCTTTGCGGGGTGGTGGCGCGGTAATGGGCCGACCATTGCGAACCTGCGGTGCAAAACAGACAATACCAGCGCCCTGCGTGTTCAAAGACCTGCGGCACCTCTAGCTGGCCCATGCCGCCGGTGAAGACGGGGGGGCGCAAGGTCCAATTGTACAGATCAGGCGAGGTGGCAAAGCCAATCGCGCCACCGGCGTTCGCCTCGGGGATGCCGGGGGCGCGGGCGGTGAAATACATCAGCCAGCTGGTGCTGTCGGGGTCGCGCATGACCCACGGATCGCGCATGGCGCGGTCGTGCCAGTGGCCGATCATGTGGTCTTTCTCGTAGGTGTCGGCATTGGGGCCGGTGAGGTCGAGGGCGAGGCCGTCGCCCACCCGGGTCCAGTTGTGCAGGTCGGTCGAGGTGGCATGGCCGACGCGCTGGTAGAGCGATTTCTCAGAGAGGCAGGTGCCGGTGTAGAAAAGGTGCCAAAGGCCCGCGTCATCGCGCACGACGGAGCCGGTCCACGTGGTGCTGTCGTCCCACGCCGGGGATTTGGCCGGGCCGAAGGTGGTGCCAAGGTCGGTCCAGTTGGTCAGATCGGTCGAGGTGGCATGGCGCTGGGTGGCGCGCAGGTGGCGCGCGTCGGGGTCGATCAGGGATTTCGGTGCCTGAAGGAAGAAGCCGTGCCAGGTGTCGCCATCGCGGGCGTACCAGCTGTCCCAGAGCCAAGTGTCTTTGAGTGCGAAGACCATGATGTTTGCCTTTGTTGAAACCGCGACCGGGGGCCAGCCCCCGGACCCCCGGGATATTTGTGAGCATCTGAATGGGGCGGGGCGGTCAGCCCTTGACCCCGGTGGAGGCGATGGAGGCGATGAAGGCCTTTTGCAGGTAGAGGTAGAAGGCGAGGACAGGGATGGTGATAAGGCTGAGGTAGGCCATAACTTCGCCCCAGGCGATGTTGAGCTGGAAGAAGTATTGCAGGCCGACCATGACAGGGCGGTAGCCCTCTTCCTGCACGACCATCAGGGGCCAGAGGTACTGGTTGTACATGGCGAGGAATTTCAGGATGGCGGCTGTGGCGAGGACGGGGCCGGAGAGCGGCATGACGATCTTGACGTAGATCTGCCACCATGTGGCACCTTCGACCCGGGCAGCCTCGATCAGTTCATGGGGCAGGTCTTTGAAATACTGGGCGAAGAGATAGATCGTGAGGCCGTCGGCGATGAAGGGGACGATCTGGACCTGATAGGAGTTGAGCCAGCCGTAGGTCAGCCCGTCAAGCCCGATCCAAGGCAGTTTGGAGGCAAGAAGGAGGAGCGGGATGGCGATGGTCTCGAACGGCACGATCAGGGTGGCGAGGATGATCGTGAAGGCCAGTTTGCGGCCGCGCCATTCCATGAAGGTGAAGGCGAAGCCGGCGGTCGAGCAGAGAAACAGCGACAAAAGAACGGTGACGCCGGTGACCATGACCGAGTTGAAGATGAAGAGGCCGACCGGGGCGCGTTCGAAGGCGGCGAAGTAGTTGTCGAAGCTGAGGTCTCCGACCGGCAGGAAGGCGCGCAGGTTGCCCGAGTCCTGCAACAGCTGCAGGTCGGGTTTGAACGAGGACACGATCATGAACACCAGCGGAAAGCAGAAAATGAGCGCGATCAGCACCAGCACGATGTAGCGCACGGTGAGGCGCAGGCCACGGTTGTCGGCGGAGGTGATGGCCATCACTTGGCCTCCTTGTCACGGGTGAGGTAGCGCTGGACCAGCGAGACCGAGAGCACGATAAGGAACAGGATCACCGAGATGGCCGAGCCGCCCGAGATGTCCTGCTTGCCATAGCCGCGCTGGATGGCCTGGAACACGATGGTCTGGGTGCTGTCGATCGGGCCGCCCTTGGTCATCACGTTGATTTGGGCAAAGAGGCCGAATGCCTGCATGGTGATCACGATCAGCACCAGAACGGCGGTGTTCCTGAGGCCCGGCCAGGTGATGTAGCGAAAGACCTGCCATTTCGACGCACCCTCGATTGCCGCGGCCTCGTACAGGGTGGGCGAGATGGTTTGCAGGCCCGAGAGCCAGATCACCATGTGAAAGCCGACGGCCTGCCAGATTGACATGCCGATGATCGCGCCAAGGGCGGTGTTGGTGTTGCCAAGCCAGTCGACAGGTTGAAACGCGCCAAAGGTCAGGCCGGACAGGATGTTGTTCAGAAGGCCGGAATTGCCGTCGTAGATGATCTTCCACAGGATGGACACGACGACGATCGAGACGACGACGGGCATGAAATAGATGGTGCGAAACACGTTGATGCCGCGCAGTTTCTGGTTGATCAGCAGGGCAAGGCCCAGGGCCAGGCCGCCTTGCAGCGGGGCCACGATGATCACGAAGAGGAAGGTGTTGACGACCGCCTTCATGAACACGACGTCGCTGGCCAGCACAAAGGTGCGGGCATCTCCGCCCGAGGAAAAGCTGAACCATTCGCGCTTGCCGTCATATTGCGGATAGTCGGGGTTGTTGCGGGTATAGCTGCGCAGGCTGGGGTATTCGGGTTCGCCATCCTTCATCTGGACAGCACCACTGGCGTCCTTGAGAGGGTCCAGCGTCAACAGGCCCAGGCCCAGAAGCTGTTCGTAATTGGTCAGGCCGACGAATTCGGTGGGGTTGGGCGAGATCAGCCGCTGGTTGGTGAAGCTGAAGGCCACGGCAAAGACAAAGGGCAGCAGAACAAAGGCCACCATCAGCCCGAAGGCGGGCCCGGCCATCAACCAGCCGGAGCGGTGCGAGACGGTGAATTTTGAGGCCATGATGCAGGTCCTTTGCGGGGAAATCAGGGGGCGGCTGACCGCCCCCAAAAGTTGCTCGGGAGGAGCTTAGTGCCCGTAGCCGCCGTTCTTCTCGATGTCGGCGTCGATCTCGTCGGTGGCTGCGTCCAGCGTGGCTTCGACGTCGGCACCGTTGGCGATGTCCGCCAGGGCCTTTTCGAAGATCTTGGCCGCGACCGGGTAGCCGGGGGTGACGGGGCGCAAAAGGCCCTGACGCTGGGACAGGTCATAGAACACAGCAAGCGGGCCACCAGCCTTGTAGTTGTCGGTCAACTCGGCTGCCGCAGCGGTTGCCGGGATCAGGCCAAGCCCCTTGGAGAAGCGGGCGAGGTTGCTGGGTTGAAGCGCGAAGTTGATGAAGGCGTTGGCGCCGTCAGCATGCTTGGAGGTGGCCGAGATCGACAGCTGCCAGCTGGCGGCACCGATCTTGGAGCCGGTACCAAAGTTCGGGGCGGGCATGAACACCACGTCATCATAGGCGTCCAGTGCGCCCAGAGCCGCCCAGTTGCCGTTCCACGAGAAGGCATACTTGCCCGACGCAAAGCCCGAGTCGCGGTCAGCGCCGTCTTGCGTGGCCTGAGCGTAGCCGCCCTTGAAGAGGCCCTGCCACCAATTGCCAAAGGCCATCCCGGCCTCACCGTTCAAGGCTCCTTCGGCGGTCTTGTAGGTGGTACGGTCGACCATGTCGCCGCCAAAGCTTTGCAGGAAGGGCGAGAAGGCATAGGGGTACCATTCGCCGGTCCAGGCCATGCCAAGGTCCAGCGCATATTCGAACTTGCCCGAGTTCTTGGCGGCGTCGAGAGCGGCCTGGAATTCCTCGCCGGTCCACGGCTCGTCAAGGGTCGGCTTGCGCAGTTTCAGCTCGTCCAGATAAGCTTGGCGGGTGACCAGTGACACGGCCGCATCCCACATGCCGATGCCATAAAGCTTGCCATCCCAGACGCCTTTCGGCCCGGGCAGATAGTCCTTGATCAGGCTTTCGTCGATGGCCAGAGGTTGGAGATAGCCGGCCCAGGCCCAGTTCGGCAGGATCGGGCCGTCGATGTCGATGATATCGGGCAGAGTTCCTGCAAGGGCACCGGCCACGATCGAGTCGTTATAAGCGCCTTGCGGGAAGGTCGTGATCACGACTTTCCAGTCGGATTGGCTGGCATTGAATTCGGCCAGCATCTCGTTGACCAGTACCATCTCGGTTTCGTTGCCGGCACCGTGATACCACATGGTCAGTTCTGTCTGGGCAAGGGCAGCGCCTGCAAAGAGCGTGCTGGCCAGCATCGCCCCTGCCATGGTCTTGTGAAGTGTCATTGTCGTTCCTCCGCTTGGGTTCAGTCATTTCAGGTTTGAGGCGCTCAAGTCCTTGACCGATGCGCGCCAGCACACCGGGCCCGCAACGCGCTCGACTGCGGGGTCATTCTGGGGTTCGCCCGAGATCAGGGCCAGAAGGCGCTGCCCTGCGCGCTCGCCCATGGCCCGGTAGGGCAGGTCCACCGTGGTCAACGGCGGGTAAAGCTGTTCGGAAATGACGCGGTAGTCGTCATAGCCCGCGACCGAGATCTGGTCGGGCAGTTTCAGCCGGCGCGAGCGCAGGATGCCGTAGACTTCCAGCGCCATCTTGTCGGTGCCGCAGCACAGCACGGTCGGCGGGTCGGGCAGGCGCAGCATGCGGTCGATGGTGGCGATCAGGAGGCGCGTCTCAGCCTCGCGGTCGGGCAGGTCGCAGGCGGCGAGCAGGGCGGGGTCAGGGGCGATGCCGGCCGCTGTCAGGGCATCGTGATAGCCTTCGGTCCGCAGTCGGCTCGCCTCGACATCGACGCGCAGGGAGAGATAGCCGATGCGGCGGTGGCCTGCCGTGATCAGGCGTGCCACCAGATCATGCTGGCCGCGCCAATCGTCGGGCAGAATTGCAGGTGTGCCGCGATCATCAAAGCAGTTGGCCAAGATCATCGGCGTGCCGTCTGAGATCAGCGGCAGAGCGACTTTCTGGTGATATTCGGCCACATAGATCAACCCTTCCACGCGGTGGCGCAGAAAGGTGTCGATCAAGGGTACCGCTTTTTCCACCACGCCACCAGTGTCGGCGATCATCAGGGTCATGCCCGAATTGGCCAGCGATTTCTGGATGCCCTGCACGATGAACAGTTCGGGCAAACCTGCCGGTTGCGTGGGTTCGGGCGACATCGAGATAGCGCCGGTGATCAACCCGATCAGGCCCGACCGCTGGCTGCGCATCATCCGCGCCGCGTTCGAGGGCACATAATCCAGTTGAGCAATGGCAGCTTCCACCGCTTCGCGCGTGGCTTTGCCCACGGGCGCGTCAGCGTTCAGCACTCGGCTGACCGTTTTAGGCGAGACGCCCGCAATGCGGGCAACATCGTAAATCGTCGCCATTCCCCCCCCTTTGGTGCCAAGGCACCTGACATGATCGGCTTATGACACCGGTGTCATGTCATCGGTGTCATAAGAGATGGCAGAGCGATTCGTCAAAAGGTTTTTACGAGAGTTGTCACATTAAGATCGGTGAATATGTTTGATCTGGATCATCGCGAGACATGCCGCCGTACAGCACACTGGGGCAAAAGGAGCCGATGATGACCCATAAATCCGACATAGCCGACCTGCGCGGCGAGTTGCGCAGTTTGCACAAGCTAAACCCCGAAACCGCCAAGGGCTTCTCGGCCCTGTCGATGGGGGCCATGAGCGACGGAACGCTTGACAAGAAATCCCGCGAATTCATAGCGCTTGCCATCGCTGTGACCCAACGCTGCACGCCCTGCATCAACCTGCATATTGAAGCGCTGATCAAGGCCAGCGCCACCCGCGAGGAACTGGGCGCTGCATTGGCCATGTGCGTGCAAATGGGTGGCGGGCCAGCGCTCATGTACGCAGCCCATGCCTTGGCTGCATGGGATGAATTGGCCGCCCCGGTCGCGTGATGCCCTTAGAAACAGGCCGGAGGTGTAATCCCCCGGCCCAAACGGTTACCCGTCGATACGGATACGCGCGTTAGATGGGTCGAACGGGCTGTCTTCGACCACCACGGCATCCCACAACTCGCGGTTGATCCGAACCTTAAGCTTGGTCCCCACCTCGGCCAGATCGGGGCGCACATAGCCCATGCCGATCTGCTTGCCAAAGGCCACCGAATACCCACCCGAGGTTAAGCGCCCGATCTTCTCGCCGTTCAGCAGCAGCGCCTCTTTGCCCCATGGGTCGGTGTCATCCGGCCCATCGATCAACAAGGTGCAGCATTTTGACCGCACGCCAATCGCCAGCATCGCCTCTTTGCCCTGAAACTCTTTCTTCAGGTCAACAAAGCGGTCAAGAGCAGCTTCCAAGGGGCTGGCATCGCGGCCAAGTTCATTGCCAAAGGCGCGATAGGATTTTTCCTGACGCAGCCAGTTTTGCGCCCGCGCGCCGACCAGCTTCATTCCGTGCTTTTCGCCAGCTTTCAAAAGCTGTTCCCACAGATAGCGCTGCATTTCGATCGGGTGGTGCAGTTCCCAGCCCAATTCGCCGGTGTAAGCCACGCGAATGGCGTTGACGGGGCACATGCCCAGTTCAATCCTGCGCGCCGAAAGCCAAGGGAAGCGCTTGTTTGACAGCGCCGTTTCGGGGTCGGCATCCTTGATCAACTCGGCCAAAATCTTGCGGCTGTTGGGGCCAGCAAGGGCAAAGACGCCCCATTGGGTGGTGACATCATGGATGTCGATATGACCGAAGGTCGGGGCCATATCTTCAGCACATTTGCGCAGATAATCGGCGTCATAGGCTGTCCATGCGCCAGCCGAGACAAGGTAATAATCATTCTCGCCATTGCGCACGATGGTGTATTCGGTGCGCGTGGTGCCCTGCGGGGTCAATGCATAGGTCAGGTTGATGCGACCCACCTTGGGCAGGGTGTTGCAGGTGAACCAATCAAGGAACGCCGTCGCCCCTGGCCCGCGCACGATGTGCTTGGTAAAGGCGGTGGCGTCGATCAGGCCAGCGGTTTCGCGGATGGCCTTGGCCTCTTCGACCGCATATTGCCACCAAGCGCCGCGCCGGAAGCTGCGGGAATTGTGGTCAAAATCTTCGGGCGCGTCTTTGGGGCCGTAATAGATCGGGCGTTCCCAGCCGTTCACTTGGCCAAACTGTGCGCCCAGCGCCTTTTGGCGGTCATAGACAGGGGCAGTGCGCAGCGGGCGGCAGGCTTCGCGCTCTTCATCGGGGTGGTGCAGGATAAAGACATGGTTGTAACATTCTTCATTCTTGCGCGCGGCATATTCAGTCGTCATCCACGACCCGTAGCGCTTGGGGTCAAGCGAGGCCATGTCAATCTCGGCCTCGCCGTTGACCATCATCTGCGCCAGATAATAGCCCGTGCCACCGGCGGCGGTGATGCCGAAAGAAAAGCCCTCTGCCAGCCACATATTCCGCAAGCCCGGAGCGGGGCCGACCAAGGGATTTCCATCGGGCGTGTAGCAGATTGGGCCGTTGTAATCATCCTTGAGCCCCACCGTTTCCGACGACGGCAGGCGGTGGATCATCGACATATATTCCGCTTCGATCCGCTCAAGGTCCAGCGGGAATAGATCGGCGCGGAAGGCCTCTGGCACGTCATACAAGAACCGAGCGGGGGCGTTCATTTCATACGGCCCCAAAATCCAACCGCCGCGCTCTTCGCGGACATACCACTTGGCATCGGCATCGCGCAAAACGGGGTGCTGGGGGTTGTTCTTGCGGTATTCGACCAGCATCGGGTCGGGTTCGGTGACGATATACTGGTGTTCGACCGGAATCGCCGGAATCTTGATGCCCAGCAGTTTCGCCGTGCGCTGCGCGTGGTTGCCCGTGGCAGTCACAACGTGTTCAGCGTGGATTTCGAACCTATCATCCGACCCCACCAGACGCCCGCCCACTTCGTGCATCCGTGTGCAAGATACGATCCATTCCGACCCCGTCCAGCGATAGCCGTCGACCTGAATCTTGCGCTCAATCGTGGCGCCCAACTGCCGCGCACCTTTGGCCATGGCTTGGGTCACGTCGGCGGGGTTAATGTAGCCGTCTTGCGGATGATACAACGCGCCCACCAGATCATCGGTGCGCACCAAGGGCCAGCGGTCCTTGATCTCTTTAGGCGACAGGAATTCGTGATAGACCCCCGCTGTCTCCGCGACCGACGAATACAGCATGTATTCATCCATCCGCTCTGCCCGCTGCGCCATGCGCAGGTTGCCCACGACGTAAAAGCCGGGGTTCAGGCCCGTCTCTGCCTCTAGCCCTTTGTAGTAATCGACTGAGTATTTGTGGATATGGGTCGTGGCATAGCCCATGTTGAACAAGGGCAACAGCCCCGCCGCATGCCATGTCGACCCCGAGGTCAACTCATCCCTTTCCACCAGCATCGTGTCCCACCCGGCTTTGGCCAGATGATAAGCAATGCCAGTGCCCACGGCACCACCACCGACGACCAGCGCTTTGACATGGGTTTTCATGGAATGAGACTCCGCAATTTGGGGGCAAGATCGGTTGGCCCCTTATGTGCCCCAAAGCGCCCCCAAGGGGCAAGGCGACCCGACACTTGTTGGCCAAAAACGACACGATGCCGCAAAAGCGGCAGTGCTCGCTTCAGACACAACTCGCTTTCCACCGGCCCGTGCCGCAAGGACGCTTAGTCAAGGTGGAAAATCTCGGGCATCTCGGCCCACCACTCCCCCTCTTTGCGGGTCGCAAGCGGGGCTTGGCAGGGCATACACACGGCCCACCACTCTTTCGTGATCGGATCAGCCGCCATCTTGGCCATGTCTGCGGCGTAATCTGTGCCGATGTATTCGTAATAGGAAAACATCAGGTTTTCCGGCTCTTTCAGATAGATCGAATAGTTGCGGATGTTGCATTCGGTGATCATCTTCAACACATCGGGCCAAACCGCCGCGTGCAGGCGCACATATTCGGCTTTCTTTTCGGGGTTCACCCCCACCACCATCCCATATCGCTGCATCCTTACCTCCCCAAGGTTTACGCCCGCCGGATGCGGCCAAACAGGGCCGCAAGGGCAAAGATCGCGGTCGCAGCCGTCACCATCGAGGGCCCCGCCGGCGTATCTTGCCACAAAGACAGGCTTAGGCCCAACAGGCAAGCCAAAGCCCCGATGGCCGAGGCCAGCACCGCCATGCCTTCCGGTCCGCGGGCAATAGCACGGGCGGCGGCGGCGGGGATGACCAGCATGGCGGCGATCAGCAAGGCCCCCACCACCTTAATCGCCACAGCCACCACCAAGGCCAAGGCCAGCGTCAGGATCAGACGCTCGCGGTCAGGGTTGATCCCATCGGCCCGCGCCAGATCGGCACTGAGCGTGGCGGTCAGCAGCGCCTGCCAGCGCCAGATCAGCAAGGCAAGCACCGCCAAGGCCCCGCCCCAGATCGTGACCAAATCAACAGGCGTGACGGCGAGGATATCGCCGAACAGATAGGCCTCTAAACTGGTATGCACGCCGTGCACAAAGCTAATCGCCAGCAGCCCCAAAGCCAAAGCGCCGTGACTTAACACGCCCAAGGTCGTATCCACCGCCCACCCTTTGGAAGCCAAAGAGGCCACCGTCACCGCCATGGCCAAGGCCACCACCAGCGTGCCCAAGGGCACGGGCAAATCGGTCGCCAAGGCCAAAGCTACGCCCAGAATGGCGGCATGGGCCGTAGCATCGCCGAAATAGGCCATCCGGCGCCAAAGGACAAAAGCGCCCAAGGGGCCAGTGGCAAGCGAAAGGCCAATGCCCGCCAATCCGGCACGGATCAGGAAATCATCCAACATGGTGGTGGTGCCCCGCATGGTCGTGATCATGATCATGGCCCGTATGGTCATGCGCCCCATGATCGGCAGTTTCATCATGCGAGTGGTCGTGACGGTGCTGATACAGCGCCAATGCCCCCTGTGTGCCAAGCCCAAACAAAGCGCGGTATTCTGGTGCTGCCGAGACAACTCTTGGCGTGCCTTCGCAGCAAATGTGATGGTTCAGGCAGATCACCCTGTCACTCGCGGCCATGACAACGTGCAGATCGTGGCTAACCATCAGCACGCCTGCCCCCGTATCGCGCCGCACCTGCGCGATCAGGGTATAAAACGCGGCCTCACCCGGTTGGTCTAGCCCTTGGGTCGGTTCATCCAGCACCAACAGGCCGGGATGTCCCAACAAGGCGCGGGCCAGCATGACGCGCTGTAACTGCCCGCCCGACAGGGCTGCGATCTGGCGCTGGCCTGCAGCGTCCATCCCCACGCGAGCCAGCGCGTCGGCCGCTTCTTCATCGCTGACGCGGTGCGGCAATGACAAAAAGCGGCGCACCGTTAGGGGCAGGCTGGGGTCAATCGCCAGCTTTTGCGGCACATAGCCCAGCCGCAACCCTTCGGCGCGTGTCACCTGCCCGCCCGCCAAGGGGACCATCCCCAGCACCGCCCGCAACAGCGTGCTTTTGCCTGATCCGTTCGGGCCCAGCACGGTGACAATCTCTCCCGCCTCCACCCCCATCGACACGCGGGACAGAACCTCGACCCCGCCCATGCGCACTGTGATGTCTTGCGCTTGCAGCAGCATCAGGCAACCCCCCGCATGGGGCCTTCAGCCAAGGCACAAGCGGGGCACAGACCCAAAGCCTCAACCGTGGTGCGTTCCACCGTAAAGCCCAGCTTCTTGGCCGCTTGGCCCAGGGCTATACCAACGGCCACCCCCGGCGCTTCGGCCACCACATTGCAAACGCGGCAGATCAAGAAGGCGGGGGCATGGAGTTCGCCGGGATGCATACAGGCGGTAAAGGCGTTCAGGCGGCGGATGCGGTGCGCCAGCCCATGTTCCTCAAGAAACTCTAGCGCGCGGTAGGCCACGGGGGGTTGGTGGCCAAAGCCTTCTGCGGCCAAGCGTTCCAGCACGTCATAAGCGCCCATGGCACGGTGCGCTTCCAGCAAGATTTGCAGCGTGCGGCGGCGCACGGGGGTCAGGCGCTGCCCGCCTTGGGCCAACTGCGTCTCGGCCAAGGCCAGTACGTCATCCGCACAGCGGGTGTGATCGTGCGGGGCAAAGGCCAGATCGGGCTGCGCGCAGCCGGGGCAAGTCAATGGGTCGTGCATCGGGCACCTATTTTGCGTTATACTATAACACGCGCCTTGACATGTTATGATATAACACAATACACAGCCTGACACCCAACCGAAAGGCCAAAATAATGCGCGCACTTGTCCTGCTGCTTGCCATGTCCTCTTCCGCTTTGGCCGATGTGCCGCAGGTGCAGACCGATATTCCCCCCGTCGCAGCCCTTGTGGCGCAGGTGATGGGCGATCTAGGCGCGCCGGGTGTTTTGCTGGACAAGGGCGGTGACGAGCATGATATGCAATTGCGCCCCAGCCAGATGCGCGCGCTGTCGGCCTCGAAATTGCTGGTCTGGGTCGGCCCAGACCTAACACCGGGCCTAGACACCGCCCGCGCCGCTGTCCCCGACCTGCAAAGCTTGGCGCTGTTTGACGACCCTGCCACTCTGCGTCTGCCCTATGCCGATGGCGCGCCCAACCCCCATGCTTGGCTGGCCCCGACCAACGCCAGCCTATGGCTGGGCCTGATCGCCCAGCGCCTGTCGGCGATAGACCCCGAGAATGCCGCCACCTATGTCGCCAACGCCGCCACAGCCCAAGCGCAGATCGCGGCGATGGACGGCGACATTACGCGCCAACTGGCGCCGCTGACCCAAACCTTCGTCACCTACCACGACGCTTATGGCTATTTCACCGACCACTACCACCTGCACTCTGCCGGAGGGTTGGCCGCAGGCGATGCCGCCCCCCCCGGTGCGGCGCGCTTGTCAGAGTTGCGCGCACAGGCCGAAGCGGGCCAAATCGCCTGCGTATTTCCTGAAGCCCAGCACGACCCCGCCCTGATCACCAACCTCGCTGCAGGCACGGCCCTGTTCGTAGGCTCGCCCCTAGACCCTGTGGGTTCAACGCTTGACCCTACCCCCCAAGCCTATGCCACACTGATGACAAACCTGACCCAATCGCTGCTCACCTGCGCCAATAAACCTTGACCTAGGGCGGGGCATCCGCCACCAAAGGCGGATAATCCCCCAAGTCAGGTTAGAACGCACCATGTCAGCCCCCCAGATCACCCCTTTCGGCACAACCGCCTCTGGCCAAGACGTCGGACGCATCACCTTGCACGGGCACGGGCTGAGTGTGGCAATCATCACCAAAGGGGCCACGCTGCAATCGGTGCGCCTTGCGGGGGTGGATCATGATCTGACTTTGGGGTCAGAGAGTTTGGCCGATTACGAAGGCGTTATGCGCCATCATGGTTCGCTCGTCGCCCCCGTGGTCAACCGCTTTAAAGGGGCCACAGCCCCCATCGGCGGCAAGGTTGTGGCGTTTGAAGCCAACCAAGGCGGCAAACACACCCTGCACTGTGGTGCTGCCGGCACGCAGCATAAAGTTTGGAACGTGGTTGAGTGCAGCGACACCGCCGTCACCCTTGCGCTAGACTTGCCCGTTGGCGAGGGCAACCTGCCCGGCAACCGCCATGTCACGGCCTGCTTTTCGCTGCATCAAGGCGCGCGGTTGCGGCTGACGGTAACAGCCACCACCGATGCCCTGACCCTGTTTAACGCCGCCAACCACAGCTATTGGAACCTTGATGGCAGCGCCAGTTGGGCGGGCCACAGCCTGCAAATCGCGGCATCAAGCTACCTGCCCACCGATGGCGATTTCTGCGTGACGGGCGAGATTGCCGATGTCAGCGGCACACCGATGGATTTCCGCCGTGGCCGCAAGATCACGCCCGCCGATACCGTGCTGGACAACAACTTTTGCCTGTCAGGCGGCCGCCAAGACCTGCGCGATGTGCTGTGGTTGACGGGCACGAACGGGTTGACGATGACGGTGGCCACGACAGAAGCGGGCATCCAGCTTTATGACGCGCGCGGCGCACAGCGCCCCAAGGGGCCTTTCTATGAAGGCTTGGCGATCGAGGCGCAAAATTGGCCCGATGCGCCCAACCATGCCAGTTTCCCGTCAATCGAGATGAAACCGGGCGAGGATTGCGTGCAGGTGACCGAGTGGCGCTTTAATCGGTCGTAAGGTGACGCTGCACCTTTAGGTTCAAAGCAGGTTACAGCAACGCCGCAACATCCTCGGGGATGTCGAAATTGTGGACGACCGATTGCACATCGTCGTCCTCTTCCAGCATATCCACCAAGCGCAACAGCTTTTGCGCGGTTTCCAGATCTACCACGGTCAGGGTCTGCGGCTTCCAGATCAGCTTGGATTCGGTGGATTCGCCCAAGGCCTTTTCCAACGCATCCGACACGGCGGGCAGGTCTTCAATCTGGCAATAGATCCAGTGGCCGTCTTCATCGGTTTCCGCATCATCTGCGCCCGCATCCAAGGCGGCCATCATCACATCATCGGCTGACCCTGCCGACAGCGGATAGGTGATCTCGCCCACACGGTCAAAGCTGTGGCTGACCGATCCGGTCTGGCCCAGATTGCCACCGCATTTGGTGAAATATGAGCGCACGTTGCTGGCAGTGCGGTTCAGGTTATCGGTCAGCGCCTCGCAGATAATGGCGATGCCATTCACGCCGTAGCCTTCATAGCGAATGTCATGATAATCGGCCGCGTCGCCCATTTGCGATTTCTTGATGGCGCGGTCGATCACGTCTTTGGGCATCGATTGCGCCTTGGCGGCTTTCACGGCCAAACGCAGGCGGGGGTTCATATCGACATCGGGCATGCCCATCTTGGCCGCCACGGTGATTTCCTTGCTTAGCTTGGAAAAGACCTTAGAGCGCAGGGCATCGGTCTTACCCTTTTTGTGCTTGATGGTCGACCATTTGGAATGCCCTGACATGCCCGTATTCCCCGCCGTTTCAATTTCGCAGTCGTTTACACCAGCCAACCTGCCCGCCGCAACCCCGCCTCAGGCAGAGCGGGGGCGCGGGCGCACAAGGGTGACGCCCAGCAGCATCACCGCCAAGGCGACAAAGACGAGGGGAGAGAAGCGTTCCCCCAACAGCAGCATCGCCCAGCACAGGCCCGCCGCCGTGACGATGTAAGAGCTTTGGCTCGCAAAGACCGCGCCTGCCTTGGCGGCTAGCCCGACATAGCCCGCATAAAGCAAAGCGTGCAGGCCAGAGGATATCAGCAAGGCCCCCTCGGCCTTGCCCCACGGCGGCATGGGGCTGACCCATGAGCCGCTGACGATGACCAAAGGCAAGCAAATCGCCAAGGCCATCAGACTGGCCCCGAACATCGCCTGAATTGGGTCCATTCCCGCCATGCCGTAGCGGGCGACAAAGGTGCCCTCCAGCGCATAAAACAGCGGGCCAATCAGCGCCACGGGCAAGAACGCCACCAGCCCCGGGGCCAAGGTGGCCCCCGGAGCCGCAATGATGGCGACGCCCGTCAGGCCCAACAAAAGGCCTAACAGGCGCTTCACCTCAAACTTGTCAGATTTCAGCGCAAGGTTCATCGGAAAGGCCATCAAGGGCACGGTGGAAATCAAGATGGACATGATCCCCGAAGGCAGCCTGTGAACGGAAATGTAAAAGGCAGCATTGGGAACCAAAGTGCCCAGCACAGCGACCACAAGGTAAAACCCCAAAGCCCGCCGTGTCAGCACCAGCCCCTTGCCGCGCAACAAGGTCAGGGTGCCCAGAACCACCACGCAGATCACGGTCTGCCATAAGATCAGCGTCAGCGGCGGATGTCCGGTCGAGGCCGCCAATTTGCCCAAGGGCTGGGTCAGTCCCCAGCCAACGCCCAGCAACAGCAGGAAGCCGATCGCGCGCACCCGTGTCAAAGGCAGCGTCATCACGGCCCCGCCTGTTGCAAGCATCCGCCCTGGCGGATCATGACGATGCGGGTGGCCTTGCCTGTGCGGTCATCGGTTTCGACATAAACCCCAGACAAGGTCGCATCCCCCCCCGCCGGTTCAAACCGGTTTGACGCCATGCCCGTGATAAAGCGACGCAGCGGTTCCAGCTTTTCCATACCGATCACGCTGTCATAATCACCGCACATGCCCGCATCGGTCAGATAGGCCGTGCCTTTGGACAGGATCATGGCATCGCCCGTAGGCACATGGGTATGGGTGCCCACGACCAAGCTGGCCTGCCCATCGCACCAATGGCCCATCGCCATCTTTTCCGAAGTCGCCTCGGCATGGATATCCACGATCACGGCTTGCACCATGCCGCCCAAGGGATGGGTTTTCAAAATGCCTTCCACCGCGCTGAACGGGTCGTCAAACGGGCGCTTCATGAAGACTTGGCCCAACGCTTGGGTCACCAAAACCTTGCGGCCCTGTGTGGCATCAAACACCTTGGCCCCGCGACCGGGGGCGATTTTGGAAAAGTTCAGCGGACGGATGATGCGCGGTTCGGTTTCGATGAACGACAGCATGTCCTTTTGATCGAACGCATGGTCGCCCAGCGTCACACAATCCGCTCCAGCATTCAGGATCAGCTTGGCGTGTTCCGGCGTAAGCCCCGCTCCTGCGCTGGCATTCTCACCGTTCACCACGACAAAATCCAAGCCCCATGCCGCACGCAGGGCAGGCAAACGCTCTGCCACAGCCGTCCGGCCGGATTTGCCCATCACATCGCCAAGGAACAAAAGTTTCATGGCTGCGGGATAGACTTGGGGGGCCGCTCCTGCAACCTCAAAGGCGACATGTCAGGGGGCGGAAAGGGCCGTTTGCGCGGTTACGTTTCAACCGGGGGGGCTGGCTTGCCTGCGGCAGTCTGCTATGCAAGGCGCAAAGAAGGAGCTTGTGATGGTGCATCTTTGGGTTCGGGCCGAACAGCGCCCCCATGAAGAACGCGTCGGCCTAACGCCCGAAGGGGCTGCGGCCTTGGTTGCTGCTGGCATCAAAGTGTCGGTTGAGGAAAGCCACAACCGCGCCATTCCAATCGACGGCTATCTGCGCGCGGGCTGCCAGATTGTGGCCGAGAATTCGTGGCCCTTCGCCCCACAGGATGCGATCATCTTTGGCCTGAAAGAGTTGCCCGAAGATGGCACGCCGCTGACCCACCGCCACATCATGTTCGGCCATGCCTTCAAAGGCCAACCCGCAGGCCGCGTCTTGCTGCAACGCTTCAAGGCGGGCGGCGGGGTGCTGTATGATCTGGAATATCTGGTCAACGAACAAGGCCGCAGGGTCGCAGCCTTTGGCTATTGGGCGGGCTATGCAGGCGCTGCGGTTAGTCTGAAATGCTGGGCCGCTCAACAGCGTGGCGGCATCGCGGGGCCTGTGGCGGTTTATGCGGGCAAAGCCGAGCTTTTGGCCAATCTGGCGCAAGAATTGGCCGGTCTTCCGCGCCCCAACGCCCTGATCATTGGCGCTTTGGGCCGTGTGGGCACGGGCGCTGCCGATTTGCTGCAAGCCTTGGGCTGCAGCGTGACCAAGTGGGATATGGCCGAAACCGCATCGGGCGGGCCATTCCCCGAAGTCTTGCAGCACGAGATTTTCCTGAACTGCATTCTGGCGCGTCCGGGGTGCCCTGTGTTTGTGCCCGCCTCAGCCAAGACCGATGCGCGCAAGCTAACGGTGATTGGCGACATCGCCTGTGATCCGACATCTGACTTTTCGCCCATCAAAGTCTATGACCGCGCCACCGATTGGGACGCCCCCGCTTTGCGGGTGGCCGATCAGCCGCCGCTAGATGTGACGGCGATTGATAATCTGCCGTCCCTGATGCCGGTCGAATCGTCGCAAGATTACGCAGCACAACTTTTGCCCTCTCTTCTGACGCTGGCTGACCTTGGGTCTGGCGTTTGGGGTCGGGCCAAGGCGGATTATGACCGCCATATCCAGACAGTCTAAGGAGGACGCGATGACGATACATTGGTGTGGCACGGGGCTGTCTTCAGCCCCCGGATTGCGGCGCTTGATCGAGGCGGGCCTGCCCGTTGTGGTTTGGAACCGCACGGTCGAAAAGGCCCGCGAAGCCGTGGGCGATTTGACCCAAGACATCCGCCCCTATTCGCTTGATGCGCTGACCGCCGCGCTGAAACCCGGCGATGTGGCGATTTCGATGCTGACGGTGGAACACCATGTGCCCATCGCCAAGGCGTGTTTGGCAACGGGGGCGAACTTTGTGTCGTCGTCGTATATCTCGCCCGAAATGCGCGCGCTGGACGGCGATTTCAAAGCCAAGGGTCTGGTTTCGATCAACGAATGCGGGCTGGATCCGGGGATTGACCATTTGATGGCCCATGATCTGGTGGCGCGCTATCGCGCGTCCAAAGGCTATGACGCGAACAATGTGCTCAGCTTTGTCTCTTATTGCGGCGGCGTGCCCAAAATCCCCAATCCGTTCCGCTACAAGTTCAGCTGGGCGCCCTTGGGCGTGCTGAAGGCGCTGCGCTCGCCCTCGCGCAGCTTGAAGAACTTTGAAGAGTTCAAAGTCGCACGGCCTTGGGATGCGATCACGTCTTATGACGCGCCTCTGCCGCAGCCCGAAAGCTTTGAGGTATATCCCAACCGCGATTCTTATCCTTTCATGGAGGATTACCAGTTCGATCCGGCATGGCGCGTCAAAGATTTTGCGCGCGGCACGATCCGCCTGAACGGCTGGGAAGCCGCTTGGACACCCGTGTTCCGCGAAATTGAAACCCTGTCCGGCCCCACGGGCGATGCGCGTTTGTCAGAAATGGCCGACCAGTTCGTGCGCGAAAACTCTTATGCCCCAGGAGAGCCTGACCGCGTGATCTTGTTTGTCTCGCTCAAAGCCGAACGGGACGGCAAGATCATGTTCCACGAGACGTGGTCGATGGATGCTTGGGGCGATGCCAAGGGCACGGCCATGGCGCGTTTGGTATCGACGCCGGTGTCTTTTGCCGTCGAATCGCTGCTGGCGGGCGATATCGCTGCAGGGGTTCATCCTGCCCCGCATGACCCCAAGCTTTACACCAAATGGCTGGGTCAGGTGCGCGGTTTGGTCCAATACATGGAACGCCTCGACCATATCGCCTGAAATGCGAAAAGCGCCCCCTCACGCCCGGTGACAGGCTGGGGGGGCTTCGCTATGCTTGCCTGAAAGCCCGCGCAATTAGGCCGCGGCAGAGCAGGGCAAAATGGCCAAGGGCGACCCAAAGCATCGCGAGACGGGCAAGTGGCGCGATCGGTTTGAGATGTGGCGCGCCAGCCGCCAGCCTGTGGCTGCGGGCTTTGAAAGCCAGCCTGAGCCGCGCTCTGTTGGGCTTTATGCGCGGGGCAAACAACTGGTCGCGGGGCAGTTCGTCGTCGGTGGCGTGGTGGTTGAAAAGCCAGACACCGCGATTTGGGATGTGCCCTTTGCCGATGCCGATGTGCAGATGCAAACCCATGGGTTTGGCTGGCTGGATGATTTGGCCGCGATGGGAAGCCTAAAGGCGCAGGCCAAGGCACAAGGGTGGGCCTTTGACTGGCTAGCGCGGTACGGTCAAGGGCGCGGGGCGGGCTGGCAACCCTCCATCGTTGGACGGCGGCTGATCCGCTGGATCAACCACGCCCCCCTTCTGCTGCAAGACCGCCCCGAGGCCGATCGCGCCGCCTTTATGGCTAGCCTATCGGCACAATTGCACTTTTTAGCGCGCCGCTGGCCCGAAGCCTCAGTCGGGGTGAACCGGGTCGAGGCGCTGACCGCCACAATCATCGCTGGCCTTGTGCTGACAGGCCTGTCCGCCCCTGTGGACCCCGCCCTGTCGGCACTCGCTGCCCATCTAGAGGCCGAAGTTGATATGGGCGGCGGTATTGCCAGCCGCAATCCGGAAGATCTGCTGGACCTGTTCACCCTGCTGACGTGGGTTGAACAAACACTGGCCGAGGTGGGCCGCGCCATCCCCCCCGAACTTCTGGCGGCGATGGAGCGGATCGCCCCCGTTCTGCGCGCTTTGCGCCATGCAGACGGTGGCCTTGCGCGCTTTCACGGGGGTGGGCGCGGGGCTGAGGGGCGGTTGGATGCAGCCCTTGCGAATGCGGGGATCAAGCCCTTGCCATCCGCTGGTATGGCCATGGGCTATGTGCGCCTAACGGGGGGCCGCACCTCGTTCGTGGTCGATGCAGCGCCCCCTCCTCAGGGCAGCGCGCTAGCCCATGCCTCGCTTGGCGCGTTTGAGCTGACCTCGGGCCGCAGACCGGTGATTGTGTCGGTGGGCTCTGGTGCGGCCTTTGGGGCCAAGTGGCACGCCCCCGGGCGCACCACGGCGGCGCATTCGACGCTGGGTGTCGAGGATATCTCGTCCTCTCGGCTTGGCCGCAAGGGCGTTGGGCCCTTTGTCACCCGCGCCGACACAACCGCCCTGCGCCTGTTTCCGGGGGATACGGGCGCCGGCCTGCATCTGGCGCAGGATGGCTGGGCCAAAAGCCACGGGGTCACCCATGCGCGCGATCTGATGCTGACCAAGGGTGGCCGCCTCTTGACCGGCACTGATCGTTTGACCGCCACGTCAGGCCAGCGCGGCGCGGGGCCATCAACGAAGCACAAGGCGGGACTGCCCTTTGCCATCCGCTTCCATTTACACCCCGACGTCGACGCGCGGTTGGATATGGGCGGCGCTGCTGTGTCGCTGACCCTGAAAAGTGGCGAGATTTGGGTGTTTCGCCATGATGGCAGCACCATCCTGACGCTGGAGCCCACGATCTATCTGGAAAAGACCCGGATGCGCCCGCGCGATAGCCTGCAAATTGTGCTTTCTGGCACAGCGCAGGGTTTGGATACCCAGGTGGGCTGGACCTTGGCGAAAGCGCAGGATACTCCGCTTGCCATCCGCGATCTGGAGCGGGAAGACCCCGCCAGCCAGATCTAACACCTGTTTTGGGGGTTTTACCGTGACAAATCTTGTGCCCATCGGCCGCGCCTTGATTTCGGTTTCGGACAAGACCGGCTTGATCGACTTGGCGCGTGGCTTGGCGGGCATGGGGGTCGAACTGATCTCCACCGGCGGCACATCGGGCCTGCTGCGTGCTGCGGGGTTGGTGGTGCGCGATGTGGCCGATGTAACGGGCTTTCCTGAAATGATGGATGGGCGTGTGAAAACGCTGCATCCCAACATCCACGGCGCGCTGCTGGCGCTGCGCGATGATGACGAACACCTGTTGGCTATGGCCGCGCATGGCATTGAACCCATCGATCTGCTGATCGTGAACCTGTACCCCTTTGAGGACACCGTCGCCAAAGGGGCAGATCACGAGACGTGCATCGAAAACATCGATATCGGCGGGCCAGCGATGATCAGGGCAGCGGCCAAGAACCACCGCTTTGTCACTGTGGTCACCGATCCGGCGGATTACGCCGCACTGATTGACCAGATGAAAGCCCGCGACGGCGCGACCACCTTAGCCTTTCGCCAGAAAATGGCGCTTACGGCCTATGCCAAGACAGCGGCCTATGACACGGCGGTGTCAGGCTGGCTGGCGGGGCAGATTGGCGAGCCGTTTGCCCGCAACCGTTCGTTCGCGGGCACTTTTGCCCAAGGGATGCGCTACGGCGAAAACCCGCATCAAAAGGCGGCGTTTTATACCGACGGCTCAAACCGCCAAGGCGTTGCCACAGCGCGGCAATGGCAGGGCAAGGACCTGTCTTACAACAACATCAACGACACCGACGCCGCCTTTGAACTGGTGGCCGAATTTGCCGGCCTTATCCCCACGGTTGCCATCGTCAAACACGCCAACCCCTGCGGTGTGGGCCAAGGCGCCACCCTGCGTGAGGCTTATTTGCGCGCCTACCAGTGCGACCAAACCTCGGCCTTTGGGGGGATTGTGGCGCTGAATGCGCCTTTGGATGCGGAAACGGCGGAAGAAATCGTCAAGATTTTCACCGAAGTCGTGATAGCCCCCGGCGCCTCGGAAGACGCAATGGCGATCTTTGCCACCAAAAAGAACCTGCGCTTGCTGACGACGGCCAGTTTGCCTGATGCCAAAGCCCCCGGTCTGGCGTTCAAGCAGGTTGCGGGCGGCATCTTGGTGCAGGACCGCGATTTTGCGGGCCTTGCGGCGGCAGACCTAAAGGTCGTCACCAAACGCGCGCCCACACCGGCGGAAATGGCGGATTTGCTATTTGCTTGGACAGTGGCCAAACACGTCAAATCCAACGCGATTGTCTATGTCAAAGATGGTGCCACCGTGGGCATCGGTGCGGGACAGATGAGCCGTGTCGATTCGACTCGCATCGCCGCGCGCAAGGCAGGCGACATGGCCGATGCTTTGGGCCTGCCGCAAAGCCCAACGCAGGGGTCTGTCGTGGCCTCTGACGCGTTCTTTCCCTTTGCCGATGGGCTGATCACCGCGGCCGAAGCGGGGGCGACGGCCGTGATCCAACCGGGTGGGTCTATGAACGACGATCAGGTGATTGCAGCAGCAGACGCGGCAGGATTGGCCATGGTCTTTACCGGCCAGCGCCATTTTAGGCATTAACAGATGCAGCGCACCCTGATCCCCTTTGTGGCGTTGATCGTGCTGATCGTGGATCAAGCCAGCAAATGGGCCGTGGTCTTTTGGCTTAATCTAGACCAACGCGTCGAAATCGATGTGTTTCCACCCTATTTGGTGTTCCGCATGGCGTGGAATTACGGAATGAACTTTGGCCTCATGGCACAAGGATCAAATCTGGGGCGGGCCGTGCTGATTGGGTTGGCGCTGGTCATCTCGGCTTGGGTTTGGGTTTGGGTGCAGCGCGAGAAATCGGGCCTGCGCGCCCAAGTGGCGGCAGGCTTGATGATTGGCGGGGCTTTGGGCAATGTCATTGACCGCATTCTTTACGGTGCGGTTGCCGACTTTTTGAATATGTCGTGCTGCGGCATCGACAATCCCTATGCTTTTAACGTGGCCGATGTCAGCATTTTCATTGGCGTGGTAGGATTGGTGATGTTCAGCAACATTGGCGGCGGCAAGGCATCACCTGAAAAGCTATAAGGCACAAAGACCCCGTGACGTGGCGCAGTCTTTGCGCTAAGACGGAAAAAAGTCGAGTGCAAGGGTCTGACGGAATGCGCAAGTCACGGATGGTTCTCGCGATAGCGGGCGTGGCGCTTTTGGCGCTTAGCGCCTGTGGGGCGAACAAAGGCGTTCCGCGTTTGATGAACCTGCATTCGTCAGGCGACGGGCCAGATGAATTTGCCCTGCTGCCCCCCAAGGCGCTGTCTTTGCCCGAAGATCTGACGCTTCTGCCCGATCCGACCCCCGGCGGCGAAAACCTGACCGATCAGCACCCGATGAATGACGCTATTGTGGCCTTGGGCGGCAAAGTGCCCGAAGTCACAGGCATTCCTGCCGCAGATGCCGGTTTGGTGCGCTATGCAGGGCGTGCAGGCGGCATCCCTGAGATCCGCGCCAGCCTTGCGGCGGACGATCTGGAATGGCGCAAGAAGCATAAGGGCAAGTTCTTGGAACGGGCCTTCTCGCTGACCACCTATTTTGATGCCTACAAGGATATGTGGCTGGACACCTATGCCGAATTGCAGCGCTGGCGCGATGCGGGCTTGCCCACGCCCTCGGCCCCACCTGAAGACGCTGGCAAAGAGAAAAAGTAACCCACACGGCCAGTCACAACCGCGTGGCAAGGGCTTGCGCCTGATCGGCTTAGGGCTAGCTTGGCCTTGAACGATGGAGGCCATGTCGATGTCAGAACTCTCTTGGATCAATCGGTGGTCTTTGGCCGCTTTGGCCCTTGGCCTGTCGGTGGGGCAGGCTTTGGCCGACAAAGTCAGCACCTTTGCGCTGGATAACGGCATGCAGGTCGTGGTGATCGAAGATCACCGCGCCCCCGTTGTGGTGCATATGGTCTGGTATAAAATTGGGGCCGCCGATGAAAGCCCGGGCCATTCTGGCATTGCCCATTTTCTGGAGCATCTGATGTTCCAAGGCACCAAGGCCGTGCCGCCCGAACAGTTCAGCAAAATCGTAGCGGCCCAAGGCGGGTCGGATAACGCCTTCACCTCGACCGATTACACTGCCTATTTCCAGCGCGTGGCATCCGACAGGCTCGATCTGGTGATGACACTGGAATCTGATCGGATGCGCAACCTGAACCTGACTCAAAGCGATGTGGACACCGAGCGCAACGTTATCTTGGATGAACGCGCGCAACGCACCGACAGTGATCCGGGATCGCTGTTGAGCGAGCAGATGGCCGCTGCACAGTATATGAACCATCCCTACGGCATTCCTGTCATCGGCTGGCGGCACGAGATCGAAGGTCTTTCACGCCAAGACGCTCTGGATTTTTATCATGCGAACTACGCCCCCAACAATGCGATCTTGATCGTGGCGGGCGATGTGACGCCGCAAGACGTTCTGGCCTTGGCCAAAAAGCACTACGGACCCATTCCTCCATCAGACAAAATCCACGACCGCATCCGCCCGTCCGAGCCGCCACAACTGGCCGAGCGCCGCTTGGTTCTGGCCGATGAGCGTGTGGCCCAGCCCTATGTCGTGCGCAACTATCTGGCAGCCGAACGCAACAGTGGCGACCAGAAAGACGCCGCAGCGTTGACCATGCTGGCCCAACTTTTGGGCGGCAACCGCGCGACATCGGTTTTGCCTCGCGCGTTGGAATTTGACCAGAAAATCGCCACCTATACCGAAGCCAGCTATGACGGCGTCTCGCTTGATCAAACAACCTTTACCCTCGCCGCTGTGCCCGCCGATGGCGTGACCCTTGATCAGGTGGAAAAGGCTATGGACGCGGTGTTGGACCAGTTCCTAAAAACTGGTGTCGATGCGGAAGAATTCACCCGAATCAAGGCGCAGGTGAAGGCCGACCAAATTTACGGCAGCGACAACACCCAAGGCCTGGCGCATCGCTACGGCATGGCGCTGGCATCGGGTTTGACTGTGCAAGATGTGCAGGCTTGGCCCGATCTTTTGCAAGCCGTCACTGCAGAAGACGTTATGGCGGCTGCGAAAACAGTGCTGGATCGCCGTCAGGCCGTGACAGGCTGGCTGCAAATGGAAGGAGCGGCGCAATGATGGTTCGTACCCTTGCCCTGATGGGTGCGTTGATCTGTTTGGCCCTGCCCTTGCGGGCAGCGGTGGCTATTCAAGAAGTCACCTCTCCGGGTGGGATCAAAGCTTGGCTGGTCGAAAACCACGATATCCCCTTTACCGCTCTGAACATTCGCTTCAAGGGCGGCACTTCGCTGGATGCATCGGGCAAGCGGGGGGCCGTGAACCTGATGACCGCGCTGATCGAAGAAGGGGCGGGCGATCTGGATTCCCAAGCCTTTGCTGCAGCCCGCGATGGTATGGCCGCCGAGTTTGGTTTTTCCAGCGACAGTGACGGCGTCAGCGTCAGTGCGCGCTTTCTAACCGAAACCAGCGCGCAAGCCACAGGCCTGCTGCATCTGGCGCTAACCCAACCCCGCTTTGATGCGCAAGCTATCGAACGCGTGCGCGGCCAAGTGCTGCAAAACATCGCCAGCAGCGCCAAAGACCCCGACACGATTGCCGGTGATCTTCTAAGCCAAGCGGCCTTTGGCGATCATCCCTATGGGTCCAGCGGCGATGGCACGGCGGATAGCGTACAGGCTTTAACCCGCGACGATTTGCTTGCCGCCTATCACGGCGCCTTGGCGCGCGACCGCATCTATGTGGCGGCGGCGGGGGATATCTCGGCGGCTGATCTGGGCCTGATGCTCGACAAACTCTTGGGCGACTTGCCCGCCACAGGTGCGCCACAACCCGCAGATTTGGCGCTGACCGCCAAAGGCGATGTGACCCAGCAAAGCTTTCCCGGTCCGCAAAGCACGATCAGCTTTTATCAAGGCGGTATTCAGTTCGAAGACCCCGACTATTTCGCCGCGACAATCCTGAACGAAATCCTCGGCGGCAATGGCTTTTCCTCGCGCTTGATGAACGAAGTGCGCGAAAAGCGGGGGCTGACCTATGGCATCGACACCAGCCTTGCTGCCTATGAGCATGCAGAGTTGTTGGCAGGGTCGGTGGCGACCTCAAATGAAAAAGCGGCCGAGACGATGCAGGTTATTCGTGATGTCTGGGCCGATGTCGCCAAAAATGGCGTGACGCAAAAAGAGGTCGACGATACCAAGACTTACCTGACGGGCGCCTATCCGCTGCGGTTTGATGGCAACAAACGGATCGCCTCGATCTTGGTCGGTATGCAGATGCTGGGCTTGCCCGTGACCTATCCTGCCGAGCGCAACGCCAAGGTAGAGGCGGTGACGCTCCAGGATGTAAACCGGGTTGCAGCCGCGCTTTTGACGCCCGATAAGCTGACCTTCGTGGTGGTCGGTGATGCGGTTGGGGTTGCGTCAGGCAACTGAGCGAATCTGTGGCTTGCTGGTTTCATCCCTGCTACAGTTAGCGGAATGAACAGTCAGGCCCCCCATAGGATGCGTCCAGAAATCAAATTGCTGGATGAAGCGGCGATCAACCGGATCGCAGCAGGTGAGGTTGTTGAACGCCCCGCCTCTGCCGTGAAAGAACTGGTCGAAAACGCGCTGGACGCGGGGGCTAAGCGTATCACGGTTGACTATGCCGCAGGTGGCAAGGCGCTGATCCGTGTCACAGATGACGGCTGTGGCATGACCGCTGACGATCTACCCCTTGCCGTGGCGCGCCATGCGACATCCAAGATCGATGGGTCAGACCTGCTTAACATCCGCTCTTTCGGCTTTCGCGGCGAAGCTTTGGCCAGCCTTGGTTCAGTCGGCCGCCTGACGCTCACCTCCCGCGCTGCGGGGGCTGAAGGCGCAAGCCTGACGGTGAATGGTGGCCGCATGGGACCCGTGCGACCTGCGGGCGCGGTGCAAGGCACGGTCGTAGAACTGCGCGATCTTTTCTATGCCACACCCGCGCGCCTGAAATTCTTGCGCACCGATCGGGCAGAGGCGGGGGCCATATCTGATGTGCTGCGCCGCTTGGCCATGGCCGAACCGCAGGTAGGCTTTGTCCTGAACGAAGTGACCGAAGGCGAAGCGCCCCGCAGCCTGTTGCGCCTTGACCCTGAAAATGGCGATTTCTTTGATGCTTTGCAGCGCCGCCTGACGCGGATGTTGGGGGCTGATTTTACCGACAATGCTTTGCGGATAGATGTCGAGCGCGAGGGTCTGCGCCTGTCAGGCTATGCAGCACTGCCCACCTATTCACGCGGTTCATCGGTTCAGCAATTTGTGTTTGTGAACGGGCGTCCGGTATTGGACCGCCTGCTTTTGGGCGCGCTGCGGGTGGCGTATTTGGATGTGCTGTCACGCGACCGCTATCCTGCAGCCGTGCTGAACCTGATCTGCGATCCCGAACGGGTGGACGTTAATGTTCATCCCGCAAAATCCGAAGTGCGCTTTCGCGACCCCGAAGCCGCGCGCAGCCTGATCATCACAGGACTGCGCACAGCGCTGACGGGGGCGGGGCACAGGGCATCGTCAACTGTGGCGGGGGCAACCTTGGCCGCGCTGCGCCCTGAAACGCAAAGTGCCGACCAAGCCCGCATCTACCAAATGGACCGCCCCTCTGGCATCAGCCTGTCGCGCGCCTTTGCGCTGCAAGCGCCGTCGGGCTTTGCCGAAGCGCCCGCACCTTATGAAGCGCAACCCGCCGCGCAAGACACCACCTTCCCCCTTGGGGCCGCCCGCGCGCAGGTGCATGAAAACTATATCATCGCCCAAACCCAAACCGGCATCGTGATCGTCGACCAGCACGCAGCGCATGAACGGTTGGTGTATGAACGCCTGAAACGCCAAAGGGATGAGACAGGCATCAAAGCGCAAGCCCTGCTGATCCCCGAAATCATCGAACTTGACGGCAGCGATGCTGCACGACTGCTGGCGATTGCGGATGATCTTGCAGCCCTTGGCCTAACCATTGAACCCTTTGGCGGCCATGCCATCGCCGTGCGCGAAACCCCTGCGGTGTTGGGCAATGTGTCCGCCCGCGCCTTGGTGCAGGATGTGTTGGATGAACTGGCTGATCAGGGGGATAGCCCGTCGTTGTTGGCCAAGATGGACGCGATCTTAAGCCGCATGGCGTGCCACGGTTCCATCCGTTCAGGCCGCCAGATGCGTGCCGAAGAGATGAATGCGCTGTTGCGCGAAATGGAGGATACGCCCCTGTCAGGCCAATGCAACCACGGACGGCCCACCTATGTGGAACTGAAGCTGTCCGATATCGAACGATTGTTTGGTAGACGATGATCACCCTGTTTGGTCAAAGCTTTGCATGGAACGCGCCCGAAGTGTTGATCCCCGCCGTCATCCTTCTGTTGGTGCTGGGATTGTTGGTTATGGTGCTGCGCGCTTCGGGCCGCGCCGCGCCGCAACTGATGCAAGAAATGTCGTGGATTTCGCAGCGTGTGCAAAGCCTGTCCGAAGGGCAGGAGCGGTTGGCTGGCGGGCTTCACCATGTGTCAGAAGCGCAAAGCCTTTCGCAAACGGCGATGATCCAACTGATGGAAAACCGCTTGGCCGAAGTGCAGCGCTTTATGGGCGAATCCCTAACAGGATCATCTATGCGCACGGCGCGGTCTTTGGGTGATTTGCAGCAACGTCTAGAAACCATCGACAAAGCGCAAGCCAATATCGAAAAGCTGTCGGGCAACGTGCTAAGCCTGCAAGACATTCTCGCCAACAAGCAAACGCGCGGCGCTTTTGGTGAAATTCAATTGAACGACATCGTGGCCAAGGCCCTGCCGCCCGATGCCTACACGATGCAGGCCACGCTTTCGAACGGCAAACGGGCGGATTGCCTGATCCATCTGCCCAACCCGCCCGGCCCCTTGGCGATTGATGCCAAGTTTCCGCTGGAAGCCTACGAGGCCCTGCGCCGCGCGGAAAACCCGCGTCAGGTGCAAGAAGCGAACATGGCTTTGCGCGCGGCCGTGCGCACCCATATCAAGGCCATTTCCGACAAGTATATCATCGAAGGCGAAACTGCCGACGGCGCGCTGATGTTTTTGCCGTCAGAAGCCGTCTATGCCGAACTGCACGCGAACTTCCCCGAGATCGTGCGCGAAGGCTTCGCGGCGCGGGTCTGGATTGTTTCGCCCACCACCTGCATGGCCACGCTGAACACCATGCGGGCGATTTTGAAAGATGCTCGCTTGCGCGAGCAGACGGGGGCTATTCGCAAAGAGTTGGCGGAACTTTATAAAGACATCGAACGCCTGTCCGAACGCGTGGGCAACCTTGACCGCCACTTTGGTCAAGCCGCCAAAGACATCGAAGAGATCAAAATCAGCTCTGATAAAGCGGGCAAACGGGCGCGGCGATTGGATGCGTTCGACTTTGAAGAACTGGCCTTACCGATTGTGCCCAAAGTTCCCGAATGATCACTCACCTATCTGCAGCTGACTTTGTCACTATGCCTTGGGCCAATGGCAAAGGCACCACGGTGGAACTGCTGCGGGTGGAACGGGTAGGCCGGCTGATCTTGCGCCTATCACGGGCTATGGTGGTTGAGGATGGCCCTTTTTCGATCTTGCCCAACATCGCACGCATTCTAACAGTGCTCAGCGGCCCTGGCTTTGATCTGGTGGGCGAAGGTCTGCACCTTCCCGCCCGCCCACTGCATCCCGTGGCCTTTGCCGGTGATATTGCCCTGCGTGCGGTGGGCGTGGCGCAGCCGTGCGAAGATTTTAACGTGATGACCGCCGCCGATCTGCCACCTGCGAAGGTGGCGGTATATCCTGCTGGCACATCGGCGCAGGGCGCGTTGTTGGCGCTGGCGGCAGGGCGCATCGGAGCGCTGGATGTGGCGCGTTACGACTTGGTGCTAACAGATCAACCGCTGCTGGCCGATATGCCCGTGATCGCCGTTCAAGCGGTGGGGCTTTAGCAATAGCGCTCAATCGCTTGGGTTTGGTGATCGGCGTAGCGGTCGCCGTAGGCAAAGCCAACGGGTAGAATGCGGTCGATTTCTGCGTGATCGTCTGGCGACAGGGCAATCTCTGCCCCCTGCGCGAATTGCCGTAAATGCGTGGCTGACCTTGTGCCGGGGATCGGAATCAGATGCGGGCCGCGCGACAGAACCCATGCCAGCGCTGCCGCAGGGGTCGGCCATCCCCGCTCGGCGCAAAAGGCGCGGAATTGGTTAATCTTGGCCGTGTTGGCGGAAAAGTTAGGCTCGGTAAAGCGCGGGTTTGTGCTGCGAAAGCCGTCCGTCGGCGGGGCAATCGGGCTGTCGCCCAGCATCCCGCGCGCAAGGGGCGAGAAGGGGATAAACGCCACCCCCAGTTCAGCGCAGGCTTGGATCAGGCCCAGTTCGGGCTGGCGCGTCCAAAGCGAATATTCGTTCTGAACAGCGGCGCAAGGATGTACGGCATGGGCCCGGCGCAGAGTGTCGGGGGCCACTTCTGACATGCCGTAGCCGCCAATCTTGCCCTCCTCGATGAAGCGTTTCAGGGTCCCCACGACCTCTTCAATCGGGCGGGTGTGGTCACGGCGGTGGATGTAGAACAATTCAACATGATCACGATTCAAGCGCCGGAGTGAAATTTCCAACTCTGCCCGCAAGTGGCTTTCCGAATTGTCAATCCGGCGCGGTGTTTCGTTCACCACGCTGGCTTTGGTTGCGATGGTGACTTGCGGCTTGCGCAGGGATAGCCACTGGCCAATCACATCCTCGGAAACACCCATGCCGTAGATGTTTGCTGTGTCGATAAAGGTGATCCCCGCATCCAGCATGGCATCCAAACAGGCCAGGCTTTCAGCCTGATCTGTCGGCCCGAAGATGCCGCCAAAAGACATCGTTCCAAGCCCAATCGCTGAAACTTGGGCGTTGCCCAGCTTGCGGGTTTTCATGGGCAGTCCCTAGGCAAATGCTGCTTGTAGGGCAACTTCCACCATCGAGCCGAACGATCGTTCACGTTGGTCTGCGGGCAAGGCTTCATGCGTCAGAAGATGGTCGGAAATTGTCAGAACGGCAAGCGCGCGGCGTTGGTAGCGGGCGGCCAAAGTGTACAATTCTGCTGCTTCCATTTCCACGCACAAGGTGCCGTGGCGCTGCAATTGGTCAGACAGGTCTTGGCGTTCGTCGTAGAAGGTGTCTGACGAATAAATTCCGCCGACATGCACCGGAACGCCGATCTGCAAAGCGGCCTTATGCGCCGCCGCCAGTAAACCAAAGTCAGCACAGGGCGCGAAACTCAGTTCTTTAAAGATCGACCGTGAGGGCGAGCCGTTGGTGGAAGCCGTCTGCGCCAGAACCACATCGCGCACCTTGACATGGGGCTGCATAGCCCCCGCCGACCCGATGCGGATCAGGGTTTGCGCGCCATAATCGCGGATCAATTCGTTGGCATAAATCGACAAAGACGGCATCCCCATGCCGCTGCCGTGGATCGTCACACGGTGGCCGCGCCAAGTGCCTGTATAGCCCAGCATCCCGCGCACTTCGTTCACCAGCACGGGGTTTTCCAGAAACTTTTCCGCCGCCCAGCGCGCACGGTACGGGTCGCCCGGCAAAAGCACGGTTTCAGCGATGTCGCCGGGTTTGGCACCAATATGAAAGGTCATCCTACGCTCCTGTTTGGGGCCAACCTAGCCAGCGGCGGGGGCGATGGCTAGGCCACTATAACGTTACAGCTTGCTTTTTTTGGCAAAATCCCGCAGAGCGCGGCGAAACTTTCGCTGGGGGACGGCCATGCAGGATATAGACGCACTTTTGGACCAGATGAGTTTGGAAGAGCAGGTCAATCTGCTGGCTGGCGCTGATTTCTGGTCTGTTGCGGGCAACGACAGGTTGGGCGCAGGCTGGCTGCGCGTCACCGATGGGCCGAATGGGGCGCGGGGCGGCGGGTCTTTGGTTGGCGGCGTGAAATCGGCGGCCTTTCCCGTAGGCATCGCTTTGGGCGCCACTTGGGACCCCGCTTTAACCGCCGAGGTTGGCCGCGCCTTGGCGCAAGAGGTGAAATCCAAAGGTGCGCACGTGTCCCTTGCGCCCACCTGCAACATCCAACGGTCAGTGACAAATGGTCGCAATTTTGAATGCTATTCCGAAGACCCCTTTCTGACCGCCGAATTGGCCGTGGGCTATATTCAGGGTCTGCAAGGTCAAGGCATCTCGGCCACGATCAAGCATTTCGCCGGCAACGAAAGCGAGATCGAGCGGACCACGATGTCCTCTGACATCGACGAACGCACCTTGCGTGAGGTGTATTTGGTGCCCTTTGAAGCGGCGGTCAAGCGCGGCAAGACATGGGGCATTATGTCGTCGTATAACAAGCTGAACGGCACCTATACGGCGGAAAACCATTGGCTTTTGACCAAGGTTCTGCGCGAAGATTGGGGATATGACGGCGTGGTCATGTCAGACTGGTTCGGCTCGCGGTCCACAGAACCCACGGTGAATGCGGGGCTTGATTTGGAAATGCCTGGCCCTACGCGTGATCGGGGCGATAAGCTGATTGCGGCGGTGCAGGCGGGCTTGGTGTCAGCCCAGACCATCCGCACCCGTGCGGCCAATATGCTGCGGCTGATGGCCCGGGTGGGCTCGCTAACCGATCACCGCCCGCATCACGAAGTGGCCGAAGACCGCCCCGAACACCGCGCGCTCATTCGCCGTGCAGGGACCGAGGGTGCTGTTTTGCTGAAGAATGACGGGTTACTGCCCTTGGCACGTTCGGGCTCGCTCGCCGTGATTGGCCCGAATGCCAAGGTGGCACAGATCATGGGCGGCGGGTCGGCGCAGTTGAACCCGCACTACATGATCACGCCTTGGGATGGGCTGGCGGCGGCCTTTGGCGAAGGCGCGCTAACCTATGCGGCGGGCTGCGACAATCATCGCTTTGAACCCGTGCTTGTAGGGAATTTCTCGGTTGATTTCTTTGCAGGGCGCGCCTTGCAAGGTGACGTCTTGCATCACGAAACCCTCACCGATTTGACCGCTTTCTGGATCCCGCCCTTGGGCGGTGGCAAGGTTGATCCCGCCAACTTCTCGGCCCGTGTGACAGGGGTGTTCACGCCCAAGGTGTCAGGCTTGCACCGTGTGGGGGTCTTTGCGGCGGGTTATGCCAAGGTCTATGTCGACGGCCACCTGATCGCCAACGCTTGGGACGGCTGGCGCAAAGGGCGCACCTTCTTTGAAGAGGGCTGCGATGAAGTCGTGGGCGAAGTTTCCCTGACCGCAGGCCAAGCCCACCAGATTGTCGTCGAGTTCTGCAACAAGCCCGCTGACAATCTGATCTTTGCCGGATTGCGCGTGGGTATTGGCCACCCCTTGGGCGATGAAGATATTGTCCAAGCCGCGCGTGTGGCGGCACAAGCCGACCGCGCTGTGGTGTTCGTTGGCCGCTCGGGCGAGTGGGATACCGAAGGCTCTGATCTGGAAAGCATCGCGCTGCCCGGTCGCCAAGATGAACTGGTGCGCGCGGTGCTGGCTGCCAACCCCAACACCGTCATCGTGCTACAAACCGGCGGGCCGGTGGAAATGCCGTGGATCAACGATGCCCGCGCCGTATTGCAAGCGTGGTATCCGGGGCAAGAGGCGGGCAACGCCATTGCCGATGTTCTGCTGGGCGCAGAACCGGGGGGCCGTTTGGCGCAAACCTTCCCGCGCATCTGGTCGCACAACCCAACCCACAGCCAAGATCGGCAGATTTATCCGGGTCTGAACGGCCATGTCCGCTATGAAGAGGGCACCTTTATCGGCTACCGCCACTATGACCGGATGGGGATTGAACCCTTGTTCCCCTTTGGCCACGGCCTGTCTTACACCAGCTTTGATCTGTCCGATGTCACCGCCACCAACACAGGCGTGACTGCCACCGTCACGAACACGGGCGCGCGGGCGGGGTCAACCGTGGTGCAGGTTTATGTCGGCGATGTGGCGGCATCTGTGCCGCGGCCGATCAAGGAACTGAAGGGCTTTGCCAAGGTGCACCTTGCAGCAGGCGAAAACCGCAAGGTTTCCATAGCCCTAGACGACCGCGCCTTTGCCTTCTTCGACGTCGCAGCAAGCCAGTGGCGGATCGAGGCAGGAGCGTTCCAGATTTCCACCGGCTTTTCCGCCACCGATTTGCGCGCGGTTAGCAAGGTGGAACGAGCGGCGGCGCTGCTGGCGATTTAAGCCGCAGGCTGGGCGGCGTGGGCTTCAAACACGTCGGCGTTCAGGCAAAAGGTTGCCTCTGCCGCCAAGGCGTCAGCCCCGCGCCCCAGCAGGTGGCTGCACTTGGCGCGGTCGCGGCAGGTGCTGCACGTTGACAGAATGTCGCGGTAGTCTTGTTGATTGCGGTGCAGGTCAGCGTCTGACAGGCCAAAGATCGCGGCCATATGGGTAACGCGGTCGGCGATGTCGGCGGGCATACGCGAAAAGGCCAGAACCTGATCGCGGGTCATGCCAAGATCGTCTAGGTCACGCTCTGACAAGGCGTCAATTTCCTTGGCGTCTTGCCAGCGAGTCATCAGGGTTTTGATGCGGTCGAACATAGGGGCCTCCTGTGCTTTGGGGGCCAGCATGGGGCAGAAAGTGACGCGCCGCTTTGACCTAGCGCAAACAGGTTAGGCGGCTTCCGCCTTACCTTCAGCCAAGCCTACAATGTCGAACATGATGCGGTTCAGGTCGAAATCCTTGGGCGTGTAAATCGCAGCCACGCCCATGGCCAACATCGCTTGCGCATCGGTCTCAGGAATGATGCCGCCGATGATCAAGGGCGTCGACAATCCCGCTTCACGCAGACCTGCCAGCACATCGGCTACCAAGGGCATATGGCTGCCCGACAGGATCGACAGGCCGATCACATGGGGGTTTTCTTCCAAGGCCTGCGCCACAATGTCGGCGGGCGTGTGGCGGATGCCGTCGTAATGGATTGCCATGCCGCAATCGCGCGCACGGGCAGTGATTTGCTCTGCTCCGTTGGAATGCCCATCCAGACCGGGCTTGCCGATCAGCAATTTCAAGCGGCGGCCAAGGCGGGATGACACCAAATCCACCGCCGCACGAATAGGTTCCAGCCCCTCGGTCCGGTTCGATGCCGCAGGGTTCACCCCCGTGGGCGCACGGTATTCGCCGAAAGCGGCGCGAATGGCTGCGCCCCATTCGCCGGTTGTCACCCCTGCCTTGGCGGCAGCGATCGACGGCGGCATTATGTTTTCCCCCGACAGCGCCGCTTCGCGCAAACGCAGCAAAGCGCGGTTCACGGCCACGCCGTCACGCTCTACGCGCCATGTGTGCAGACGGGTGATCTGGTCTGCTTCTGCGGCAGGGTCGGTGGTGAAGATGGAATCTATGCCCGCGGTGAGCGGTGAAGGCTCCGCCTCGCGGTAGCGGTTCACGCCGACCACAACTTGCTCGCCGCGTTCAATCCGACCCAAGCGGTCAGAGTTCGCCTCGACCAACCGCGATTTCATATGGGGAATTGCGGCAACCGCGCCCCCCATCGCGTCAATCTGCGCCAGTTCTTCCAGCGCCGAGGCTTTCAGCGCAGCCACCTTGGCCGCAATCGCGGGGTTGTCGTCAAAGATGTCGGCATATTCCAACAGGTCGGTTTCATAGGCCAATATCTGCTGCATCCGCAGCGACCATTGCTGATCCCACGGGCGCGGCAGGCCCAGCGCCTCGTTCCAAGCGGGCAGTTGCACGGCACGCGCACGGGCGTTTTTCGAAAGCGTCACCGCCAGCATTTCAATCAAAATTCGCGCCACGTTGTTTTCGGGCTGCTGCTCGGTCAGGCCCAGCGAGTTGACCTGCACCCCATAGCGAAAGCGGCGGTGGCGTTCTTCGGTGATGCCGTAGCGGGTCTGGCACAGATCGTCCCACATCTCGACAAAAGCGCGCATTTTGCAAATCTCGGTCACAAAGCGGATGCCTGCGTTCACGAAGAAAGAAATGCGGCCGACCATGGCGGGGAAATCCTTGGCCGGAACCTTGGCGCGCAGATCATCCAGCACGGCGATGGCGGTGGCCAAGGCATAGGCCAGTTCCTGCTCTGGCGTCGCCCCCGCCTCTTGCAGGTGATACGAACAGATGTTCATCGGGTTCCACTTTGGCAGCGCCTGCGCCGTATAGGCCGCGACATCGGTGATCATCCGCAAAGAGGGCGCTGGCGGGCAAATATAGGTGCCGCGCGACAGGTATTCCTTGATGATGTCGTTTTGCACCGTGCCTTGCAGGGTCGAAATATCGGCCCCCTGCTCTTCAGCGACAGCCACATACAGCGCCAAAAGCCAAGGCGCTGTGGCGTTGATTGTCATCGAGGTGTTCATTTGGTTTAAGGGAATATCGGCAAACAAGCTGCGCATATCGCCCAAATGACTGACCGGCACACCGACCTTGCCCACCTCGCCCCGCGACAGAATGTGATCGCTGTCATAGCCCGTCTGGGTCGGCAGATCGAAGGCCACCGACAGGCCAGTTTGCCCTTTGGCCAGATTGCCGCGATACAACGCGTTCGACGCCGCAGCGGTGGAATGGCCCGCATAGGTGCGAAACAGCCAAGGTTGGTCTTTTTGCGTCTGCATCATCGGGCTCCGCGCATCGGTCTTGAATCGGCTTGGTAATTTTCTTTCGTCTTGCGCTGCATAGCAGCAAGTTTTGGCAAGAGTCAATTCGCTGCATCGCGGCAGGAAGGGGATTTGCACCCCGCTTTCGCCTGTGGCATTCAGGGGCCATGACCCAGACCATCCCGATCCCGCTTTGGCTTTTGTTGCTGATTTTGGCCTTTGCGGTGACATCTTTCCTATCGAACTTCCTGTTCCCCTCGGTGCGGTGGTTCTTTCGTCGCCGCATCGAACGCTGGGTAGCGCGGTTAAACGAAAGGCTCGACAGGCCGATCGACATTTTCAAACTGGCTGCCCGCCAAGATCGCATCGCACGGCTGGCCTATGACCCGCAGGTTCTGGCCGCAGTGACCGAACACGCAGCAGCCCAAGGCATCCCTGCCTCGGTCGCGTTTCAAGAAGCACGGCACTATGCGCGCGAAATTGTGCCGGGCTTTTCCACCACGCTTTATTTCGGCGTGATGATCACCTTGGCCAAATGGCTGACGCGCCAGCTTTACCGCGTGCGGTTTGGCCCGATGGATCGCGTCTTAGCGGGGGTAGAACCAGATGCCACCGTGGTTTTTGTCATGAACCACCGGTCCAACATGGACTATGTGCTGGTGACATGGCTTGTGGCCAACCGCGCCTCGATTTCCTATGCCGTGGGCGAATGGGCGCGAATTTGGCCGTTTTCGCGGTTTATCCGCGCCTTGGGGGCCTATTTCATTCGGCGCGGGTCAAAAAACACGCTGTATCGCAAGGTTTTGGCCCGTTATGTGCAGATGACCACGGCAGAGGGCACCACGCAAGCGATCTTCCCCGAAGGTGGCTTGAGTTTGAATGGCAGGGTCGGTCCGGCCAAACTGGGCCTGCTGTCCTATATCATTTCGGGCTATGATCCGGCTGGGCGAGACGTGGTGTTTGTGCCGGTGGGTTTGGCCTATGACCGCGTACTGGAGGACAAGGTGCTGCTTGCCGGAGCTGTCAACGGGGCGCGGCGGTTTGGGGTTAATCCTGTGCGGGTGCTGGTGAAAGCCGTGGTCGCGGTGCTGGGGGTGATCACGGGGCGCTACAGGCGCTTTGGCACGGCGGCAGCGGCATTCGGCGCGCCCTTATCGCTGCGCGCCTATCTGGCCGAAGTGCCGGATGGCGCGGCAGAGGGCTTGGCGGAACGAATGATGCAGGCCATCGAGCGTGTGGTTCCCGTGGTGCCCGTGTGCTTGGTGGCAGCAGCCTTGACGGAAAGGCCCGCTGATCGGGCACATCTGCTTTCCACCATGACGCGCCTTGCCAGTGCGCTTGACGCGCGCGGTGCCGACCTAAAGCTGGCCCCGGAAGGGATGCAGGCCACGCTGGACGAGGGCCTTGCCATGCTGATCGCGCGCCGCATTGTAAACGCTGATTTGCAGCAAGTGGCGGCTCAAAGCGGGCTTTTGCAATTCTACGCCGCCTCAGTGCAGCAAAGGTTGGGCGGGTAATTGCCCGATTGCCGCAACGCGGCAGACATAAAATTACAAAATACAGTCATTTTGGGTTGCAATCTTGCGTGACTGTTTATATCCAAGCCTCAATCCGCCTGCGATTCTGCGGCGCAGCAATTTGAGGAGGCCCAGATGGCGCTCGATTCCCCCAAACTGGCCTATGACGCGCCAGTAAAAGACCTTTACGCCGTGGGCGAGATGCCGCCCTTGGGCCATGTCCCCGCGCAAATGTATGCTTGGGCCATACGGCGCGAACGCCACGGCGAGCCAGATAAGGCCATGCTGGTCGAAGTCGTCGACACGCCCGAAATTGACGCGCATGAAGTGCTGGTCTTGGTCATGGCGGCGGGGGTCAATTACAACGGCGTCTGGGCCGCTTTGGGCACACCCATCAGCCCCTTTGACGGCCACAAAGAACCCTTTCACATCGCGGGCTCGGATGCTTCGGGGATCGTTTGGAAGGTGGGCGACAAAGTCAGCCGCTGGAAAGTTGGCGACGAGGTTGTGATCCATTGCAACCAAGACGACGGCGATGACGAAGAATGCAACGGTGGCGACCCCATGTATTCGCCCACCCAGCGCATCTGGGGCTATGAAACCCCCGATGGTTCCTTTGCCCAGTTCACCCGCGTGCAAGCCCAACAGCTGATGCGCCGCCCCGCCCACCAAACCTGGGAGGAATCGGCCTGCTATACCCTGACCCTGGCGACCGCCTACCGCATGCTATTCGGCCACGCACCGCATGAATTGCGGCCGGGTCAGAATGTGCTGGTCTGGGGCGCTTCGGGCGGCCTTGGATCTTACGCCATTCAGTTGATCAATACCGCTGGCGGCAATGCGATTGGCGTGATCAGCGACGAAGACAAGCGCGCGTTTGTTATGGGGCTGGGTGCCAAGGGCGTGATCAACCGCAAGGATTTCAAATGCTGGGGCCAGATGCCCACGGTGAACACGCCAGAATACAAAGAGTGGTTCAACGAGGTCCGCAAGTTCGGCAAGGCGATTTGGGAGATCACGGGCAAAGGCAACAATGTCGACATCGTGTTTGAACATCCCGGCGAGCAAACCTTCCCCGTCTCGGTCTTTTTGGTCAAGCGTGGCGGCATGGTGGTGATTTGTGCGGGCACAACAGGCTATAACCTGACGCTGGACGCCCGCTATCTTTGGATGCACCAAAAGCGCGTGCAAGGCAGCCATTTTGCCAACCTGAAGCAGGCAAGTGCCGCCAACCAGTTGATGGTCGAACGTCGTCTGGACCCGTGCCTGTCGGAAGTGTTCCCTTGGGATGAAATCCCCGCCGCCCATATGAAAATGCTGAAGAACGTGCATAAACCGGGCAATATGGCCGTGCTGGTGCAAGCCCCGCGCACCGGCTTGCGCACCTTTGAAGACACGCTGGAAGCAAGCCAAACCCGCTAAGCGTTTCCAAGTGGCCTAAAGTGTTGCGCGATGGGTGGGTAAAAGCACCCGTCGCCTGTGCTTAGATGCCTCTGAAGCACAGCGCACCTGCTGTTTGATTAGGCCAGCCACTGGCCCTTGGCCTGTGGCTCCCTTAAGGTGGCGGAATGGCAAGTGTTCCCGCAATCACCTTCTCTGACGATCAGGCCGAGGCTTATGACCGCGTCGCCACCGACCTTTTGGCCATGGGGGTCGATCTGGCCAATGGTGGCCTGACGCCTATGGCCGAAGGCAAAGGATCGGTTCTGGCGATTTTGGGCAAGGCGGGGTCGGGTAAGACCATGCTTTTGGCCAGTCTGTACCGCGCGCTGAAAGCGGCAGGGGTCGACATCGTCTCGGGCGATTATGAAGGGCGCAGGCGCAAGGACAGGCGCACTTTGGCGGTGCTGGCCCCCACGAACAAAGCAGCCTCGGTGCTGCGGTTGCGCGGCGTGCCTGCGACCACGATCCACCGCATTCTTTATACGCCAGTCTATGACCCGCAGTATGAAAAGATCGCCGAATGGCTGGCGGGTCAAATGCCGCGCCCTGCGGTCGAAGGGCTGACCGAACTGGCGCTGGACCGTGCCTTTGCCTTTTACCAGCAGGTTTCCTCTATCCCCGGCGCATTGGCCGCCGCGGGCCTGCGCGGCAGCGATTTCATCAAGGGCTGGAAGCGGCGCGAAGAGCCGTTGGATGTGGGCTTTGTCGACGAAAGCTCGATGCTGGATGAACGCCAGCTTGAAGACCTGCGCGAGATTTTCCCAACACTGGTGCTGTTTGGCGACCCAGCCCAGTTGGCCCCCGTAAACCAATCGGGGGCGATGGTTTTTGACAAGCTGGGCGACAGCCGGAAAATGGTGCTCAGCCGCATTCACAGGCAGGCACAAGACAATCCCATTCTCGATCTGGCACACGCCTTGGGCGACGCCTCTCTGCGGTTCGAGGATTTCGAGGCCATGGTCCAAGACGCAGCACGGCGCGATGATCGGGTGGTTTGGGCAGAGCGCGTGTCGTCTGACCTGATGGCGCGCAGCCCCGTGCTGGTCTGGCGCAATGTGACGCGGATCAAGCTGATCCAAGCCTTTCGCGCCGCCCATGGCGCGCCCGAAGACGCGCTGTTGCCGGGCGAACCGCTGATCTGCGACGGGATCGAACTTCCCCTAAAGCACCGCAAAAAGCGCATTGATCTGGAAGCGCGCGGCCTGATCAAGGGCGCGCAGGTGATCTACCTTGGCCCGGGTAAGCGCGAGGGCTTTGCGCGGATGCATGTGGTGGGGGCGGAAGACCCGCAAATCTCGGCCGCGTGCATCATCAAGATTGAAAAGCCAGATGAGGAGGAACCCTTTATCCCCTCTGCCGCCAATATGGGCGCTGCCTTTTTGCACGGGGCGGCGGTAACGATTCACAAAGCCCAAGGCTCGCAATGGGAGGATGTGCAGGTCTTCGCCCCAGATCTATGGGCCGCAGCCCAAGCGGGCCGCAGCGAGGCGGGCCTGCCCTTGTGGAAGCGTTTGGCCTATGTTGCCATCACCCGCGCCGAAAAGCGCTTGCATTGGGTGGTGCGCAACCGCTTGGCCCTGCCCAAATCCCCCTTGGGCGTGGCCGATCTGGTCGTGCGCCCCGCCCCGCTGACACTGGAAGGGCTGGAACCGGAAGAGAGCCTCAGCTAGGCTACCCCCAGCCAAGGAGACTGCCATGACCTGCGTGTTCGTCCAATTCCGCTGCACCCCCGGCCGCACCTATGCTGTGGCCAGCGCCATCTATGACCGCGAGGCGGTGAGCGAGCTTTATTCCACCAGCGGCGAATATGACCTGATCGCCAAGGTCTATATCCCCGACGGCGAGGATGTGGGGCACTATCTGTCCGAACGCCTGTTCGACATCCCCGACATCGTGCGCACCCTGACGACGATGACGTTCAAAGCCTTTTGACCAAGGCCGACGCCGGCCCCAGACCCCGATGCATTTGCCCCAAGATGAATGGGGGGTGCGGGGGGTTAAAGCCAAGCGTCGCGTTGGGTGCCTATGGCCTGTGCGACAGTGGCAAAGCCGTCGCGGGCAAGAAGGGTATCTAGGCCCTTTGCGACATCGCAGGCCACCGACAGGCCTTGATAGACCATAGACGTATAGATTTGCACCGCCGAGGCACCCGCGCAGATTTTCGCATAGGCTTGCTCGGGCGAACTGATGCCGCCCACGCCGATCAGCGGCAGCTTGCCTTGGGTCAGTTTGGAAAGCTGCGCCAGAATGTGGGTCGATTTTTCAAACAAAGGCGCGCCAGAAAGCCCGCCGGTTTCAGATTTTTGCGGCGCGTGCAGCCCGTCACGCGACAGCGTGGTGTTGGTGGCAATGATGCCTGACAGGCCAGAGGATAACGCCACTTCGGCCAAGGCTTCGAGATCATCGGGGCTAAGATCAGGAGCGATTTTCAGAAAGATCGGGATGGGCCGCGCCAAAGAGGCGCGCACTTGCATCACGCCGCCTAACAGTGCGGCCAATGCAGCAGGCCCCTGCAAATCGCGCAGCTTTTCGGTGTTGGGGGATGAGACATTCACTGTGGCAAAATCGACATGCGGGCCGCAGAGCGCCAGCACTTGGACGAAATCAGCGGCGCGGTCGGTCGAGGTTTTGTTGGCCCCTAGGTTGATGCCCACAGGCACAGAGCCACGCTTGCGGGCGGCAAGGCGGGTGGCGATCAGCACAGCGCCTTGGTTGTTAAAGCCAAAGCGGTTGATGGCGGCGCGATCCTCGGTCAGGCGAAACAGGCGGGGTTTGGGGTTGCCCTCTTGCGGCAATGGCGTGGCGGCGCCGACTTCCAGAAAGCCAAAACCCGCCCGCGACAGGGGCCCTAAGGCCACCGCGTTTTTGTCATAGCCTGCGGCAAGCCCGACAGGATTTGGCAGGCTTAGTCCTGCCAGTTCCGTTTTCAGCCGCGCGCTGGTGACAGGGCCGGGCAAGGGGGCAAGGCCAAGGCGCAAAGCCGTCAGCGAAAGACCATGTGCTGTTTCAGGATCAAAGCGGTGCAGCAGCGCCAGACCCAGGCGTTCAACGGGGGTCAAAATATACCCTCGGGGAAGATATGGCCCGTGGCCCCCAAGGGCAGGCTTTTGTCCCAAAGCACATCGCTTAGGTCTAAAGCGCGGTACAGATGCGGAAACAGCGCCCCCCCGCGCGAGGGCTCCCATTTCAGCGCAGCGCCAAGCCTGTCGCTTTCCAAAGCCAAAAGCACCAGATCGCTGTCGGCTGCGAAATGCTTCGCCGCCGTTTCAGCAAGTTGGGCTGCGGTGGAGAAGTGGATGTAGCCGTCTTGCAGGTCAATCGGCGCCCCCAAGGTGGTGCCTGCAGCGCCAAAGGCAGTCCACTCGGACCTGCGAAAGATTTTGTAGATCAGCACCCTGTTCACCATCTCAAAGCTTTCCCGCGTGATGCCTGATGCCCGACCGCCGGTCAACCACAGGCCGCCCCACTGTCTTGCGCTTTTTTCTTTACACGATGGCGGCCCTTGCCTATCACCCACCGTATGAGCCCGCATTGCACCCCCTTGCACCTGCCCCGACGCCGACGCTAACGGCGTTAGCGCGATTTGTCGTGGCCCTTTGGGCACGTTCCCTCCAAAGATCGTTGACCTTTGCGCCTGTTTTTGGCACCCCTTGTTCTTTCGCTTCAGGACTTGACCGATGATCACCCCCGTCTTGCCCACCTATAACCGCGCGCCCATGGCTTTTGTGAAGGGCGAAGGCTCTTGGCTGACGGCAGAGGATGGCAAGAGCTATCTTGACCTAGGCGCGGGCATTGCCGTCAACGCCTTGGGCCATGCCAACCCTGACCTTGTGGCGGCGCTGACCCAACAGGCGGGCAAGTTGTGGCACGTGTCAAACCTTTACCGCATTCCCGAACAGGAAAAGCTGGCCGAGGCGCTGGTGGACAAAACCTTCGCCGACACCGTGTTTTTCACCAATTCGGGCACAGAAGCCGCGGAACTCGCCATCAAAATGGCGCGGAAGTATCATTACGAAAAAGGCCAGCCGCAGCGCACCCAGATCATCACCTTTGAAGGTGCCTTCCACGGCCGCTCGACGGGCGCTATTGCGGCGGCAGGTTCAGAAAAGATGGTCAAAGGCTATGGCCCTTTGATGCCGGGCTTTGTGCAGGTGAAATGGGCCGATCACGATGCCCTGCGCGCGGCCATCACCGACCAGACCTGTGCGGTGATGATCGAACCCGTGCAGGGCGAAGGTGGCATTCGCATCGTGCCCGACCAATGCCTGAAAGGTCTGCGCGATCTGTGCGATGCCACGGGCACTCTGCTCATCTTTGACGAGGTGCAATGTGGCATGGGCCGCACGGGCAAGCTGTTCGCCCATGAATGGTCCGGCATCACCCCCGATATCATGATGGTCGCCAAAGGCATTGGCGGCGGCTTTCCCTTGGGCGCGGTGCTGGCCACCGAAAACGCCGCCTTTGGCATGGGGGCGGGCACGCATGGGTCAACTTATGGCGGCAATCCCTTGGCCTGTGCCGTGGGGTCCAAGGTGATGCAGATCGTGGCCAACGATGTTTTCTTGGCTGAGGTGTCGCGCAAAGCGGCGCTTTTGCGCCAAGGGCTGGAAAGCTTGGTCGCAGCGCACCCCAAGGTGTTTGAAGCGGTGCGGGGCGAAGGCTTGCTGCTTGGCCTGAAATGCACGGCCATCAACAGCGACATCGTCAAAGCGGGTTACCAAGCGGGCATCCTCACCGTGCCCGCCGCCGACAATGTGATCCGCCTTTTGCCCGCGCTGAATATCCCCGATGCCGATATTGCAACGGCGCTCGCGCTGCTTGAAAAAACCGCAGCCTTGGTCGAAGCCGCCTAAGATGCGCCCAACTGCTCTGTTTGCCCTTTCATATGTGCCCAAATATCCCACGGGGGTCCGGGGGTGTGAAACCCCCGGCGACCTGCCAGAAAGACAAAGATGAACCATTTTCTAGACCTGCACAAAACCGATGCCGCCGATCTGCGGCTGATGATCGACTCTGCCCATGCGATGAAAGCCGCCCGCCACGACCGCCCCAAGGGTGCTGTGGATGACGCGCAGCCCTTGGCGGGCCGCATGGTGGCGCTGATCTTCGAAAAGCCGTCAACCCGCACGCGGGTGTCGTTTGATGTGGGTGTGCGCCAGATGGGCGGGCAGACAATGGTTCTGTCAGGCAAGGAAATGCAACTGGGCCATGGCGAAACCATCGCCGACACCGCCCGCGTTTTGTCACGCTATGTCGATCTGATCATGATCCGCACCTTTGAAGAGGCGACGTTGCTTGAAATGGCCGAACACGCCACCGTGCCCGTGATCAACGGCCTGACCAATCGCACCCATCCCTGCCAGATCATGGCAGATGTCATGACCTATGAAGAACACCGCGGCCCGATTGCAGGGCGCAAAGTGGTTTGGGCGGGTGATGGCAACAACGTCTGCGCCAGCTTTTTGCACGCCGCCGGGCAGTTTGGCTTTGATATGACCTTTACAGGCCCTGAACCCTTAGACCCCGAACAATCCTTCATCGATTTCGCCCGCGCGCGCGGGTCCAACATTCGCATTGAACGCGATCCCGCCTTGGCCGTGGTCGGGGCCGATCTGGTGGTGACGGACACTTGGGTGTCGATGCACGACCCCGAATCCGCCAAAGAGCGCCGCCATAACCAACTGCGCGGTTACCAAGTGAACGAGGCGCTGATGGCCAAAGCCAAACCTGACGCGCTGTTCATGCATTGCCTGCCCGCGCATCGCAATGACGAGGCCACCAGCGCCGTCATGGACGGCCCACATTCCGTGGTTTTTGACGAGGCTGAAAATCGCCTGCACGCGCAAAAAGCCATCCTGCGGTGGAGCTTGGGCGCTTAAGCGACCCAAAGGGTCCACGATAGTCTTTAGCCCCCCGCATTCCCCCTGCGGCAGACTGTAAAGCCTTGCCTTTCTGCGCCAAACCCGGCTTTGATGCACCCACCTTAACAGGAGCTTCCCATGCAATCCCCCGTCCCGATGTTTGTGCACTCCCTCACCGCGCTGTCCAAAATCCTTGATAAGGCCGAGGCCTTTGCCGAAGCCAAAAAGATCAAGCCCGAGGTGATCCCCCAACTGCGCCTCATCGCCGATATGCTGCCCTTCTGGCGCCAGATCACCATCGCTTGCGACCACGCCAAAGGCGCACCAGCCCGTCTGGCGGGGATGGACGTGCCCTCTTTCGCCGATACCGAAACCACGATTGCCGAGCTGAAAGAGCGTATCGCCAAGACCATCGCCTTTATCTCGACCATCCCTGACACGGCCTATGACGGGGCCGAAGCGCGCACCATCACCGTTAAGGCTGGCCCGCGCGAACTGACCTTTGCAGCGCCGCAATATCTGGCAAGCTACGCCATCCCGAACTTCTATTTCCACATGTCCACCGCCTACTCCATCTTGCGCGCCAACGGCGTTGAAGTGGGTAAAGGTGACTTCTTGGGCGGCTGATCCGTCCCAATTCGGGGGCAACCTTGCCCCTCATTCCCTTGAAGACATAACGCTCCATGACCCCAGACGACATCGCAGCCCTGTTCACCCATGCCGATGGGTCCTATCACTTTGCCCGCTGGGGCAGGCCGATTGTGCCCGTGGTCTTTGGCGTTGAGGATCAAACCCTGTCAGTTCTAAAGGGCGCTATCGAGGCAGTGGTCACCTTGGCAGGCCATAAGATGGCCGAAACCGATGCGGAACTGGGCGCAAACCTGATGGTGTTTTTCTTTCGTGACTGGGCCGAACTGCCCGGTGTGCCGGGGTTAGAGGGCATTGTGCCCGACCTTGACCCGCTGTGCAGCAGGTTGGGCGCCCAAGGGGCAACCCACTACCGTCTGTTTCGCTTTGACGAAAACGGCTCCATCCGTGCGGCCTTTGTTTTCTTGCGTATCGATGGCGGTTTGGCCGACGTGCCCGCCGAATATCTGGCATTGTCAGAAGCCGCCCAAATGATCTGCCTGTGGTCAGACAGCGCCTTCGCCCAGCGCCCAATCCTGACCCAGCAAGACGGCAACGTCGTGCTAAACCCCCAAATCGCCGCCGTGATCCGCGCCGTCTATGACCCAATCTTGCCCGTCACCAGCAAAGATACCGCCCACGCGCTGCGGGTCTTTGGGCGGGTGAGCCTTGCACAGGTGTGACGCCTTGCGCGGGGCGTGTTGAAACCCTAGGTTTGCCCCATGACCTCCCCCCACACTTTCCCCCTGCGCGTCTATTACGAAGACACCGATTTGGCGGGGATTGTCTATTACGCCAACTATCTGAAATTCATTGAACGCGCCCGCAGCGAGTGGGTGCGGGGGCTTGGGATTGACCAAGCGCTGTTGCGCGCCAAACAAGGCATCGTTTTCGCCGTCCGCCGTGTGGAAGCCGATTACCTGCGCCCTGCCGTGTTTGACGATGTGCTAAGCGTGCAAACCGTGCTGGCCGATCACAGCGGTGCGCGGTTGGTGCTGGATCAGGCGGTGCTGCGCGGGGAGCAAACCCTGTTCACCGCACGTGTCACGCTGGTTTGCCTGACCGCCGCAGGCACGGCCACGCGCTTTCCAACGGCCCTGCGTACGGCCCTGACAGGCGCAGCGTAACACTTCCACCGCATCTTTCGCGCAAAATGCCGCCAAGAACGCGCCAAATGACGCAGTTGTGTTGGCATTCCTTCGCAAAACCCTGTAGAACCCGTGCTAACCGGGGCAAAAGATCCCTCAAAACGAGCAGGCGTCATGGACCAGACAACACTTGCGGCAGCGCAGGAGATTGATTTCTCTTTGCTCGCCCTATTCTTGCGCGCAACCCTGACGGTGAAAATCGTCATGTTGGGGCTGATGCTTATGTCCTCTTGGTCATGGGCGATCATCATCCAAAAACACATCCTGTTCCGCGCCGCGCGGCAGCAGGCAGAGGTATTTGACCGGGCCTTTTGGTCAGGCGAACCTTTGGATGAATTGTTTGAAAAGATGGGATCGCAGCCCGAGGGTCCTTCAGAGAAAATCTTCTCCTCGGGCATGCTGGAATGGCGGCGCAGCCACAGGCAAGACGGCGGGCTGATCGCAGGCGCGCAAGCGCGCATCGACCGCGCCATGGATGTGGCCATCAGCCGCGAATCCGAGGCGTTGAACAAAGGCCTTAGCTTTCTGGCGACCACAGGGTCGACCGCGCCCTTTATCGGCCTGTTTGGCACGATCTGGGGCATCAAACACGCCTTCGAACAAATCGCCGTCAGCCAGAACACCAGCCTTGCCGTCGTGGCCCCCGGCATCGCCGAGGCGCTTTTGGCCACGGGCATTGGCCTGATCGCAGCCATTCCAGCGGTGGTATTTTACAACAAGCTCAACGCCGACAGCGAGCAGATCTTGGGCGGGTACGAGGCTTTCGCTGACGAATTCGCCACGATCCTGTCGCGCCAGTTGGACGCCTGACCATGGGTGCGGGAGTTGTCAAATCGGGCGGCGGGGGCGGGCGCAGACGCCGCCACCGTGGCCGCGCCGCCGCGATGAGCGAGATCAACGTCACGCCCTTTGTCGACGTGATGTTGGTGCTGATGATCATCTTTATGGTCGCAGCCCCGCTGATGACCGTAGGCGTGCCCATCAAACTTCCCGAAACCGCCGCCAGCGTCATGCCGACCGAGCAGGAAAAACCGCTGACCATCAGCCTTACTGCCGATGGGTTGGTGATGGTCCAGACCACCGAGGTCAAAGACGAAGAGCTGATCCCCAAGCTTAAAGCCATCGCGGCAGAGCGCACGTCCGACAAAATCTTTGTGCGCGCCGATGGGGCTGTAACTTATGCGCGCGTGGCACAGGTGATGGGCGCTTTGAATGCGGGCGGCTTTAACAACATCGGGCTTGTGACCGACCCCGGCGGGCCCAGCTTCGACGGCAGCAACTAGGGCCAGGCATGAACAAGGGCCTTCTCATCTCGGGTCTCGGGCATCTGGGGCTGGTGCTTTGGGCGCTTTTGGGCGGCTGGTTCACATGGACAAGCGAGCCCCCCGCCATTCCGGTGGCGAATGTGTCCTTGATCAGCACATCAGAGTTTGACGCGATGATGGCGGCAGCGCCCAAGGTCGATGATACGGCCCCCGCGCCCACCCCGCAGCCTGCCGAAACCCCTGCGGTCAAGCCCCAACCCAAACCCGCGACACCAGCC
>Ga0209550_10000087_pt1 | contig 70155 bp, 70 predicted proteins | sample LauGreSuBDMM15SN_2_FD_187567 | JGI IMG/M metagenome (GOLD analysis project Ga0209550, IMG submission 187567) | Freshwater lake microbial communities from Lake Michigan, USA - Su13.BD.MM15.SN (SPAdes) (version 5) | ecosystem: Environmental > Aquatic > Freshwater > Lake | place: Lake Michigan... | reverse complement strand
TTTTTATCGATAGAAAATAACCATGCAACAGCTACGATTGCGATGCAAGGTGGTCATGTGATGCATTGGCAACCCAAATCTGTAGCCGAGCCTATATTATGGCTTTCAAGCAATGCGCGTTATACGGAAGGTCGCTCGATTCGTGGGGGTATTCCAATTTGCTGGCCTTGGTTTGGCGCACATCCAACAGATAGCAGTTATTGCCCACATGGTTTTGCACGTGTCATCCCTTGGAAAATCTTACAAACGAGTACGCTAGCAAACGGCGCAACCCACTTATTGCTTGAAATGACACATACTGAAGTCACTAAAAAGCAATTGTCTTATGACTATCGCTTTGTGATGGCGATTAATATTGGCGAAACTTTGCGCTTGGAAATGATGACGACGAATTTGGCGAGTCATCCATTTATGATAGGCGAGGCATTCCACACTTACTTTAATGTGAGTGATGTTGAGAATATCCAAGTCACGGGTTTAGAGAATTTAGTGTTCTCTGACAAAGTGGCAGGCTATGAACGCAATATTCAACATGGTCCAGTCAACTTTAATAGTGAGTTTGATCGTGTGTATATCAATAGCCGTCGTGACATCGTGATTCATGATGCTGCTTACGCTCGCAAAATTCGTGTGACGAAATCCTGTAGTCACACCACCATTATTTGGACACCTTGGGGTGAAAAGGCTGAGCAAATGGTGGATATGGGTGCTAAGAACGAATGGCGAAAAATGATTTGCGTGGAGTCTGCTAATGCGATGGAAAATAGCGTCACGATTTATCCAAATGAAACGCACACCATGGTGACCGAATATAGCTTGGAAGCCTTGAACGAAAACAAGTAGTGATTCTAAGACTTGTGGATGTCAACGTAAAAAGACCTTCTGTCGTTAAGTAACTGCGAGCCATCAATAATGATGCTCAATTGTTAAGAATTGTATAAATTCATTTCAAAACCTCGTCAATATTGAGTATCATTATAAGTGGCAGTAGTTATAGGCTTTTCAAAGTTAATTGAAATTAGGAGATAAGCATGAAAGCATTATTATTATCAGTTGCTGCTGCAGGTTCATTGATGTTAGCTGGTCAAGCTAGTGCAGAGGACGCTGCAAAAGCCTTGGCTCAAAAAAGCGGCTGTTTAGCTTGTCACTCTGTTGAAACAAAAGTACTTGGCCCAGCATACAAAGATGTTGCTGCTAAGTACAAAGGCAAAGACATGGAGGCTAAGTTAGTTGCTAAAGTTAAAGCTGGTGGTAGCGGTGTTTGGGGTCCTATCCCAATGCCAGCACACCCTCAAGTGAAAGAAGAAGATATCAAGACTATCGTTCATTGGGTATTGTCACTTTAATTTACAAACCGTAAATTATAAAGAATAAAAAAGCCAGTTCAAAAGACTGGCTTTTTTGTCACCTAAATTGCTGCTTTAAGACTTATTGAGTTTGCTATGTCTGATTGAGTAAACAAAATAAATCAACACACCTAAGCCCAGCCACAGTAAGAATCGCGTCCATGTTTGTTGTGGTAGGAACGCCATCAATGCCCCGCAAGAGAGCATGCCCAATGCAGGAAATAATGGGGTAAATGGGTTCTTGAATGGTCTTGGTAAATCAGGATGGCTGCGTCTCAATACAATTACACCTAAGCAAACCAAGACAAATGCCGCCAAGGTACCGATGTTGACCAACTCGGCCAACGCACCAAGTGGCACCAGGCCAGCGGCAATCGACATAATCAAGCCAGTAATAATGATGATGCGAACAGGCGTTTGTGAGCTTGGGCTCACATGAGACAAGTAAGGGGTAATTAAGCCATCTCGGCTCATGGCTAAAATAATCCGAGTGAGCCCATAATAGAGCACGAGCATTACCGTGGTGAGGCCTGCAATCACACCTGTTGAAACGAGTGCAGAAGCCCAGTTATAGCCAATTGATTCCAATGCAAAAGCCACTGGATGGTCTACGCCTAGTGTGTTGTAAGGTACGATGCCTGTAAGCAAGCCCGCCACAATCACATAAATAATAGTGCAGAAAGCGAGTGATGAAATGATGCCAATCGGCACGTCACGTTGTGGGTCTTTGGCTTCTTCAACGGCTGTTGAAACGGCATCAAATCCAACGTAAGCGAAGAAAACTAAAGATGCGCCGGCAAGCACGCCTACTGTTTTGCCATCTGGCAAAGTGTTGAACCAGCCGTAAGGCATGAATGGGTGCCAGTTTTCAGGGTGTATGTTAAAAACCGCGACGCTGATAAAGATGATGATGGCGAGGATTTTGACGAATACCATCGCAGTGTTGAGTTGCGCGCTTTGTTTTGCGCCTTTAATCAGCAGGCCCATTAAAATCAAAATAATTAAACTGGCTGGCATATTAATGATGCCGCCCAACTCAGGGGATTTGGTTAAAGCATCAGGTAGGCCTAAGCCAATCGCATGAAGTGCGTTGTTAAAATAGCCTGACCAGCCATTAGCAACTGCCGCAACCGATACACTGTACTCAAGTAATAAAATCCAACCGATAATCCAAGCAACAATCTCACCAAAGGCAACGTAACTATAGCCGTACGCACTGCCACAGCCACCAACGGATGCTGCAAGTTCAGCGTAAGCGAGTGCGGCAAAGGCGCAAGCGGTGCCCGAGACAATAAAAGACAATATCACCGCTGGGCCGGCTTGGTTTGCCGCCGCAATACCGGTGAGCACAAAAATGCCTGTACCGATAATTGCGCCAACGCCAAGTAAGGTGAGGTCAAAAGCGCTGAGGCATCGTTTTAGCTCGCCGTTATCTTTTGATGAAACGGCTTTGGTGCGAAGGATTTGCTTAAATAGATTGGCTAACATGGGCATTCTCTTTTGTTTTAAAGGCTCATTTTTAAGAGTAGTAACTTGTTAATACTTGAATCATGTAAGCGTGGTCTAACACGCCAGCGCTTTCGCGGATGCTGTGCATGGCCCACATTGGGGAACCAACATCGACAGAAGAAACGCCCAAGCGAGAGGCCACAATGGGCCCTATGGTGCTACCGCAACCTAAATCGGTGCGATGTGCATACTGTTGATAAGGAACACCAGCTTGCTCACACAGCGTAATAAACCTTGCAGCACTTGTCGCATTGGTGGCGTAGCGTTGATTAGCATTGGTCTTAATCACAGGGCCTTTGTTGATATGCACATGGTGACAGGGCTCATAACTCCCTGCATGGTTTGGATGAAACGCATGTGCCATATCGGCGCTGATGAAAAAGCTATTGGCTAAAGTGCGTAATTTTTCTTCTTTGTTTAAATGAAGACTAATGCGCTCAACAATATCTGCTAAGAAACTACCACTTGCACCAGTTGCACTTTCACTGCCAACTTCTTCATGGTCAAACAGCGCGCAGATTGCGGTATTTTTTGGTTTTTCATTCGCCAATAAAGCAGATAGTGCGGCATGGCAAGAAGCAAGGTTGTCTAGCTGACTATTCGCAATAAACTCTTGATTTGCACCCCAAATAACGCCCTTTTGCGTATCAAAAACATTGAGCTCAAAGTTGATAATGTCTTTAACTTCAACCTTGAGTAAGGTTGCGATTTTTTCTAAAAATTGCGTATCTGCTTCTACGTCATCCACTGTCTCGGAGAACAACAAAGGCAATTCAGTTTGTTTGTTAAATTTTAGGCCTTTGTCGTTTACTTCGCGGTTCATATGAATCGCTAGGTTGGGTAATCTTAAAACGGGCTTTTCGAATTTGATTAGCTTTGTTTCAAATCCCAGTGCTGTGCGAATATTCACGCGACCAGCGATACTTAAATCTCTATCTGCAAAAGTCGCTAATATCGGCCCACCATAGACTTCAATGCCAATGCGGATTAATCCATCGCTACTATAAGCGGCGTGTGGTTTTAGACGCAGACCCGGGGAGTCAGTATGTGCGCCGACCATATTAAAGCCAGAAGCAGGAAGGGCATTTTGGCCAATCGTGAAGGCGATCACTGAACTGCCGCCACGCGTGACAAAATAGCGACCACCTGTTTCAAGCGCCCATGCTTCGGATTCATTTATGGCTTTAAAGCCAGAATTACTTAGTCTCTCAGCTGAGGTTGCCACTACATGCCAAGGGCTGGGGCTGGCATCAATGAAATTAAGCAAGTCTTGAATGTTGGTTTTTGCAATGGTTGTCATAGACCTAACCAGTTTTTATCAATCAAAAAGTCAGTATAAAGCTTTGCCTCGGCACTGCCAGCTTCTGGCTTCCAATCATAACGCCATTTCACGACAGGTGGCATGGAAAGCAGAATGGACTCTGTGCGACCATTGGACTGCAAGCCGAACAAAGTGCCACGGTCGAATACCAAATTAAACTCAACATAACGGCCACGACGATAAGCTTGGAAATCACGTTCTTGCTCACCAAACGCTATTTCTTTTCGGCGTTGTACGATAGGTAAGTACGCACTAACAAAAGCATCGCCGACTGCCTTAAGCATGGCGAAACTTTGCTCAAAACCCAGTTTATTGAAGTCATCAAAGAAGATGCCGCCAATCCCACGAGGCTCGTTGCGGTGCTTGAGATGGAAATATTCGTCACAATGTTGTTTGAAGCTTGGATATAAATCTTGGCCGTAAGGCGCTAAAGCGTCACGGCAAGTGCGGTGAAAATGTATCGCATCTTCTTCAAAACCATAATAAGGCGTTAAATCCATACCACCGCCAAACCACCAAATATCTTGCTCATCTTTGCCTGGTTGCGCTTTCGCTGCAAAGAAACGAACATTCATGTGCACGGTTGGAATGTATGGATTGCGTGGATGGAAAACTAAAGATACGCCCATCGCTTCCCAAGTTCTGCCTGCTGCTTCTGGGTGCGCGGTCGTAGCTGCAGGTGGAAGTTTATTACCTTTGACGTGTGAGAAGCCAACCCCCGCACGCTCAAACAAATTGCCTTCTTCAAGCATACAAGAAGTGCCGCCACCGCCTTCTGGCCGCTGCCAACTATCATTGAGAAAATTCTTATCATCGATCAGTTCAACAGACTCAACGATACGGCTTTGCAAGCCTTGAAGATATTCGTAAACGGCGTTTGAGTTGGTTGTTTTTTCTAACATAGCTTACTTTCTAAGGATTTTCCCAGTCAATAAATCTTGTATCGTGGATGGCTTTTTTGCTCCAGCAGTTTTGCCTGCTAACACTTGAACTTGATATTCAAAAAGACGACGACACTGCTTAACTGTTTTTGCGGCTTGATGACCACTTTGGTTAGCGCTGGTGGATACCAAGGCCATACCAGTATCTTTACATAACTTTGCTGTGTATGGGTGGCTAGTGACGCGGATAGCGATGCTTTTATGGCGACCTGTTAACCATTTTGGGCAATGCTTTGCCGCGGGCACTATCCAAGTATGTGGCTTTTTCGGATTACCCCAAGATTGTTGCATGGTGCGTATTTGAGATGCGCTAATCGGGGCAACAAAAGTTTTCAATCGAGAAAAACAGTCAGCGACCAAAATAAGCCCTTTGTGTTGCGGGCGGCCTTTGATCTGCAAGATGCGCTTTACAGCTTGTCGATTGGTGGGGTCACAACCTAATCCAAAGACTGATTCTGTTGGGTAGGCGATAACCCCGCCAGATTTTAGAAAATGCCTAAGGCCGCGGGCACTCAATGTTGATTAGCCTTTAACGGCGCGATAGCCAATGTCTTTGCGGAATTGCCCACCGTCAAATTTGATTTCATCAAGCGCTTCGTAGGCTTGCGCTTGCGCATACTTCACAGTTTCACCTAGCGCAGTGACACATAAAACGCGACCGCCACTGGTCACGACTTGATCGCCGTTCATGGCAGTGCCAGCATGAAATACTTGCATGACGCTCGTACCTTCTGGCAAGCCGGTAATCACATCGCCAGTTCGTGGCGTATCTGGATAATTGGCAGAGGCCATGACGACGCCAAGCGCTGTGCGTCTATCCCATTCTGCTTCAACTTGGTTTAATGTTCCATTAACTGCATGGACAGTCAATTTAACTAAGTCGCTTTTAAGACGCATCAGAATTGGTTGGGTTTCAGGGTCGCCCAGGCGGCAGTTGAATTCCAAAGTTTTGACGTCGCCATTTGGACTAATCATGAGGCCAGCGTATAAAAATCCTGTGTATGGAATGCCATCAGCGGCCATGCCTTCAACCGTTGGCTTGATGATTTCGCGCATGGCTTTTGCATGAATGGTTGGCGTTACGACAGATGCTGGGGAGTAAGCGCCCATACCGCCTGTATTAGGCCCTTGATCGCCATCAAGCAGACGTTTGTGGTCTTGGCTGGTCGCAAGTGGCAAGATGTTTTTACCATCTACCATTACAATGAAACTTGCTTCTTCGCCAGTTAAGAACTCTTCAATCACGACACGTGCGCCAGCGCTACCTAATTTATTGTCAGACAACATTGAATCAATCGCATCGTGCGCTTCATCTAAGGACATCGCAACCACCACGCCTTTACCGGCAGCTAAGCCATCAGCTTTAATGACAATCGGAATACCCTGGGCATTTACATAGTCATGTGCAGCTTTTGCATCGGTAAATGTTGCATAAGCAGCTGTCGGAATGCTGTGGCGAATCATGAAAGCTTTTGCGAAGTCTTTTGAGCTTTCAAGTTGTGCCGCTGCTTTAGTTGGGCCAAAGATTTTCAGACCAGCAGCACGGAAAGCATCGACTACGCCTTGAGAAAGAGTTGCTTCTGGGCCAACAATGGTCATGCCAATTTGTTCGTTTTGCGCAAAAGCGACTAATTCAGGCACACTGGTAATTGGCACGTTGACCATGTCTGGATTGAGCGCTGTGCCTGCATTACCTGGCGCCACAAATACGCGGCTTACTTGTTTGTTTTGTGTAACTTTCCATGCCAAAGCATGTTCACGTCCTCCACCACCAATAATCATGACTTTCATTGTTTAATCCTAATACTTAATTAATGACGGAAGTGACGGAAGCCAGTCAGAACCATTGCCAAGCCATGTTCGTCTGCTGCGGCAATCACTTCTTCATCACGCATGCTACCGCCTGGTTGAATCACACATGAAGCACCTGCTTCAGCGAGTACATCTACACCATCTCGGAATGGGAAAAATGCATCAGATGCAACCGCCGCACCTTGCAATGCAAGGTTTGCATTTTGTGCCTTGATAGCAGCAATTTTAGTGCTATCGACACGGCTCATTTGGCCAGCGCCAACGCCTAATGTCATGCCGTTGCGACAGAAGACGATGGCATTGGATTTAACGAATTTCGCCACGCGCCAAGCAAAGAGCATGTCTTCTAATTGTTTCGGCGTTGGCTGTTTTTTGGTCACGACTTTGAATTGTGCTGGTACTACATTGAGTGCGTCAGGAGATTGCACCAGTAAGCCGCCTCCAACACGTTTATATTCTAGTGGGTTGAGTGCGTTACCAAGCGCAACGGTTAGAACGCGCACATTGGTTTTTGCTGCAAAAATTTCTTTAGCCGCGGCTGAAACAGCAGGCGCAATCACCACTTCAACGAATTGCTTAACCACGGCCTCAGCTGTGGCTGTATCTATTTCTCGGTTAAACGCAATAATGCCGCCAAACGCGGAGGTTGGGTCTGTGCTAAATGCCTTTTGATAAGTCTCAAGCAAGGTTGCACCAATGGCAACGCCGCATGGGTTGGCATGTTTCACAATCACGCAAGCCGGCACGTCGAACGTTTTAACACATTCCCAAGCCGCATCAGCATCGCCAATATTGTTATATGAAAGCTCTTTGCCTTGTAATTGTGCGAAGCTAGCAAGTGCACCAGCTGGCACCGTTGCATCACGATAGAACGCAGCTTCTTGGTGTGGATTTTCGCCGTAGCGTAAGTCCATCACTTTAGTGAGCTGTGTAGAGTATTTATCAGGGAACGCTTGTTTCTTTCCAGTCGAAGTAAGGCTGGTCAGATAGTTGCTGATTGCACCATCATATTCAGCGGTGTGCGAGAAGGCTTTTTTCGCCAACATCATGCGTGTTTCAGGACCTACTGCGCCTTTCGTCGAAATCATTTCGCGAGCGATGACCGCGTAATCAGCTGGGTCAGTGACAATCGCAACGTGATGATAGTTTTTCGCGGCAGCACGCACCATGGTTGGCCCGCCAATATCGATATTTTCAATCGCGTCTTCTAGACTGCAATTGGGTTTAGCAATCGTTTCGCGAAATGGATAAAGATTGACTACCACCATATCAATGTTAGGAATACTCGCTGCTTGCATAGCAGCCACATGTTCAGGTAAGTCGCGACGACCTAAAATGCCGCCGTGCACTTTAGGGTGCAAAGTTTTCACGCGACCATCCAACATCTCTGGGAAGCCTGTGTAATCGCTAACCTCTATTACTGGAATATTGTTTTCGCGAAATAATTTTGCGGTGCCGCCAGTCGATAAAATTTCCACGCCAAAGCTTTGCAAATTTTTTGCAAATTCAAGAATGCCTTGTTTGTCTGAAACGCTGATAAGTGCTCTTTTAATGACTGCCATGATGATAGGTTTCGATAAAAGTGATTGGAATTAAAGAAAGGGTTGAATAAGCGTTATGCGCTTATTGAATATTGTATTGTTGTAATTTTTTTCTGAGGGTGTTTCGGTTAAGGCCTAGGATTTCAGCGGCTTTACTTTGGTTGCCGCCCGCACGTTTCATGATGTACTCAATCATTGGTTTCTCAATGCAGCCAAGCACCATGTCATAAACCGCATGCGGGGGTTGGCCGTCTAAGTCTTTAAAGTATTCATTGAGCGCACGCTCTATACTCATCGCTAGTTCACATTTTGAACTCATGCTGCAAGCACCTCACCAGTAGCATCCGCTTCTTCAGTGGCATACTGAATGCGTGTATCTTTGGTGTGCAGATGGTTAAAGAAGTCGTTAATTGCGTTCAATTGCTCATCAATCGTTTGCAATTGATTCATGGCATGACGAAAATTTGCTGAGTCTTTTAAGCCCTTGGTGTACCAAGAGATATGCTTGCGAGCAACACGCATCCCAGTTAAGTCACCATAAAATTCATATAAATCGTGCAAATGCCCGAGCATCACGCTACGAATTTCCTCAACTTCTGGCGCTGGCATGTGCTCGCCATTGGCTAAGTAATGTTCAATTTCGCGAAAAATCCAAGGGCGACCTTGAGCCGCGCGACCAATCATCACGCCGTCAGCACCAGTGTACTCAAGCACGAATTTGGCTTTCTCAGGGCTAGTGATGTCGCCATTAGCAATGAGTGGGATTTTAATGGCTTGCTTCACTTCGGCGATGGTGTCGTACTCCGCATCTCCCATGTAGGCGCAAGCTCGGGTGCGGCCGTGCATGGCTAAGGCTTGTATGCCAATATCTTCCGCCATTCTTGCGACAGCAACTGCGTTGCGATTTTGCTTATCCCAGCCCGTGCGGATTTTAAGCGTGACAGGCACGTCGACCGCAGCAACCACGGCTTTAAGGATTTGGGAGACGAGCGGTTCGTCTTTTAATAGCGCTGAGCCTGCCATCACGTTACAGATTTTTTTGGCTGGGCAACCCATGTTGATGTCAATGACTTGCGCGCCATGATCTACGTTGTATCTGGCCGCATCCGCTAACATTTTTGGGTCAGCACCTGCGATTTGCACAGAGATAGGCGATACCTCACCCTCATGATTTGCACGTCGCAAGGTTTTTTCACTGCCGTATAGCAAAGAGTTTGAAGTGACCATTTCAGAAACGGCATAGCCCGCGCCTAGCTTTTTGCAAAGCATGCGAAAAGGCCTGTCGGTTACCCCTGCCATAGGGGCAACGACTAGGTTGTTACGCAGTTTGTAAGGGCCTATTTGCACGAGTGATTTTAAACCTTGTTTTTAAAAACTTATTGGTAATATTCTAGTAAAGCTGCCTATTTTATACGCAAATCGTGCTTCTTAAAACCAAATTTTGCTTATTTTTTGAACAGCTTGGGAGTGGCTATATTAAAGGCTTACTTTGAAAGCTCTGACCATGCGTAAGCTAATACAGCAATCTTAGCTTTTATCTCAATCATTGCTTGGTCGACTGAGCCTGCATCACCCTTCATGCCTAGTTCTATGGTGCGGCGCCCGTCCAAACGTGGCAGGCTAAAAAGCTTGAGCGTTGGATATTTTTCTGTGAATTCATTCATCAAATCTAATAAATTACTTTCGCCTGCATCCATAACCAAAATTGATGATTCGCTGATGATGATTTGGTTAAAAAGATGTTGGTAATGCGTATCAAGCACCCATTCCATCATCGGGTGTGACATTTGCGGAAAGCCGGGCATAAAATAATGTTGTTTGACGCTAAACCCAGCGATGCGGTTGACGGGATTGGGGATGATGTCTGCGCCGCGAGGAAAGTCAGCCATCAACACCCTTTTGGGATAAGCAGATTCACCAAATTGCGCCTCAATTTCAGCGACCGCGCCAATATGGCGTTCTATCGGAACATTCAGTGCTTCAGCCGCTGCTTGGCGGGTAAAGTCGTCAGGTGTGGCACCGATGCCGCCGAATGAAAAAACAATATCGTGAGTGGCTAAACTGCGTTTGAATGAGGCCACCATTCGCGCTGGAACATCACCTAGATATTCTGCCCAGCTTAATTGTAAGCCGCGTGCTTTCAGTATTTCGATGGCTTTGCTTAAATGCGCATCTTGGCGTTTGCCTGAGAGAATTTCATCTCCAATTACGTAAATGCCAATGTTTGGAATCTCCTTAGCCATGATTAATGCGCTGCCTCCCAATTACTGCCCACGCCAACTTCAGCAAGCAAAGGCACATCAAGTTTGGCTACATTTTGCATGAGTTGCGGCAGCATGGTTTTGACTAAATCGAGCTCTGCTACTGGAACTTCCAATACCAATTCATCATGCACTTGCATGATAAGTTTAGTGTTGAGCTCTTGAGCGGCTATCCAACTTTGTACAGCAATCATGGCAAGTTTAATGAGGTCAGCCGCCGTGCCTTGCATCGGCGCATTAATGGCGGCACGCTCAGCACCCGCACGTCGCATGCCGTTGCTGTTATTAATTTCAGGCACCCATAAGCGTCTCCCAAAGTAGGTCTCTACATAGCCTTTTTGTTTGGCGACTTCGCGGGTGTCTTGCATGTAAGCTCTTACGCCCGGATATCGCGCAAAATAACGTTCGATATAGCTTTGAGCGGCACCACGCTCAATATTGAGGTTTTGCGCCAAACCAAAAGCGCTCATGCCGTAAATCAATCCAAAGTTAATGACTTTGGCATAGCGACGCTGTTCGTTGGTCACGGCTTCACGATCACATCCGAAAATCTCAGCAGCGGTGGCGCGGTGAATATCTTCGTTATTAGCAAATGCGCTGAGCATACCTTCATCTTGTGAAAGATGCGCCATGATGCGAAGCTCAATCTGTGAATAGTCGGCAGAAATAATCACGCTGCCAGCAGGCGCGATAAAGGCCTCGCGGATTCGGCGACCTTCTGCAGTGCGAACAGGGATATTTTGTAAGTTAGGATCTGAGCTCGCAAGACGACCAGTAATAGCGACAGCTTGGTTGTAACTCGTATGCACTCGGCCAGTTTGCATGTTAATCATTTTTGGCAATTTGTCGGTGTACGTCGATTTTAATTTTGCCAAGCCACGATACTCTAGCAACACCTTTGGTAGCGGGTAATCGAGCGCTAATTCCTGCAACACATCTTCATCGGTTGAAGGTGCGCCAGACGGTGTTTTTTTGGTCGGTTTAATGCCAAGTTTGCCGAATAAAATTTCTTGTAATTGCTTAGGTGAAGCTAAGTTAAAAGGTTGTCCCGCAAGCTTGAATGCTTGTTTTTCTAGCTCCAATAACTTCATGCCGATTTCGTTGCTTTGTCGATTGAGCATGCCTTGGTCAATGAGAACGCCATTGCGCTCGATGGTGAATAACACATCGCGCGATGGCATTTCAATTTCGCTGTAAATGAAGTTGAGCTTTTCATTAGCTTGCACGACTGGATACATTGCTTGGTGCAGTTGCAACGTAATATCCGCATCTTCAGCTGCGTATTCGCCCGCGACTTCCACGGTGACTTGATTAAATCCAACTTGCTTTGCGCCCTTACCGGCCACCTCATCAAAGCTGATAGTTTTGATGCCAAGATGACGCATGGCAAGGTCATCCATGTTGTGGGTTTTATGCGACTCAAACACATAGGATTGCAATAAGGTATCGTGCGCAATGCCTTTTAAAGCAATGCCATGATTAGCTAATACATGTTGGTCATATTTCAGATTTTGACCCACTTTTTTGACGGCTGGATTTTCTAAAATAGGCTTCACTTTAGCTAAAGTCGCAGCAAAATTAAGCTGCTCTGGCGCGTCAAAATAATCATGCGTGAGAGGCAGGTAAGCGCCAGAACCAGCTTCAACACTAAATGACATGCCAACGATTTTTGCCGTCATTGGGTCTAGCGAGGTGGTTTCTGTATCAAAACAAACTAAGGCTGCTTGGCTAATTTTATTGAGCCAAAGGTCTAAATCAGCCTCGTTTAATACCGTGGCGTAGTTGCGGGACATTACAGGAGCGAAATCAACAGTTGTTTCTGTTGGCGCTAAAGTGATTGATTCACTAGTTGGCGCAAATAAATCATTGCTACTTGTCGGCATGATGAGCGGTGTCGTTCTTACCGGTTCGCCGCCCATGTTATCTAGCTCACGTCGCCAAGATTTAAAATCGAAGTGTTCAAATAACTCAGCGAGTTTATTTTTGTCCATCGCTCGTGGAGCGAGGTCGGTTAAGGATTCTTGAATGCCAACATCGCAGCGAATGGTAATCAGCTCACGCGCCGTTGGAAGCCAAGGAAGCGCTTTGCGTAAGTTCTGGCCAACCACACCCGTAATGTTGTCCGCATTAGCAACAATATTTTCTAGCGTGCCGTATTGGGTGATCCATTTAACGGCAGTTTTAGGGCCTACTTTTTCAACGCCAGGCACGTTGTCAGAAGTGTCGCCAATTAAAATCAGGTAATCCACAATACGCTCTGGCGGCAGGCCAAACTTATTAGTGACCCCTGCAATATCGAGTACTTCATTGCTCATGGTATTCACAATAGTGACGTGTTCATTCACCAATTGGGCAATATCTTTATCGCCAGTTGAAATAATTACGCGAACGCCTTCGCGTTCAGCCTGTTTGGCAAGTGCGCCGATGACATCATCCGCCTCAACGCCTTCTTCCATAATCAGCGGCCAGCCCATGGCTTTAATCGCTTCATGCAGTGGCGCAACTTGGGCGCGCAAATCATCTGGCATAGAGGCCCGATTAGCCTTGTATTGTGGGTAAATGTCGTCACGGAAGGTTTTGCCTTTTGCATCAAAAATACACGCGCTATAATCCGCTGGATATTCTTTATGCAAGCGTCTTAACATATTGAGAACGCCCTGAATTGCGCCCGTCGGTTCGTTCTGACGATTGCGTAAATCTGGCATGGCGTGAAAGGCACGATAAAGGTAGGATGAACCATCCACTAACAACAATGTTTTCATATTTGGGTCTACATTATGTCTGTTGCAAAAAAAGTACCAAAAATTGCTGATCCTGATTTTCAGGGAAATAATCAAACGGTGCATGAATCATGGCACGCATTCGAGATTATGGCAGAATTCGTTGCTGCTACGGAAAGCCTGAAAGAAATTACGCCAGCCGTTTCTATTTTTGGAAGTGCGCGCACCAAGCCAGAGCAGCCTTACTACAAGCTTGCTGAGGAAATTGCACGCTTGGTTTCTGATGCGGGCTTTAGCGTGATTTCAGGGGGTGGTCCTGGCATTATGGAAGCGGCCAACAAAGGGGCTCTCCCTGGGCTGTCGCCTAGCGTTGGGCTCAATATCAAATTGCCCCATGAGCAAACAACGAATCCTTATCAAGAAATTAGTTTAGATTTTAAGCATTTCTTTATGCGTAAAGTCATGTTTGTGAAATACGCATCGGCGTATGTGGTCATGCCTGGCGGTTTGGGCACGCTCGATGAGTTATTGGAAGCAATGACTTTGGTTCAGACTGGAAAATCGCTTCGTATTCCGATTATTTTGGTGGGTTCAAAATTCTGGGGTGGTTTGGTCGATTGGTTCCGTCAGACTTTAATCACAGAGCGGATGATTGAGGCTGAGGACATGGGCCTTATTCAATTGATTGATGATCCACACGAAGTGGTTGCGGCAATATTCAAGCATTATGAAACGCGCGGTTTTGAACTTTCTGCGGCTGAGCGCAAGACCCAGCTTTATTTGTAGCGTTAAAACGCTTTACCGACAAGCATGGGTTTTTGATAGAATGAAGTTATCAGCACTTTTGCTAATTAAACGCGGGAATAATATGCGTCTTCATCGTTTGTTTTTGCTTGTCTTGTTGATGCTGCCAATCGCAAGCTTCTCTGCCCAAGCGGCCGATAAAAAGCCAGTGCCTGCTAATTTAGAGCCACTGCCTGAAGCGTTGCCGCCACCGGGTGTGATTGAGGCGAATCCTGCGGATGCGCCAGAAATTACGATTGTCAAAAAAGGTGAAACGAAAGTTGAAGAATATCGCATGCATGGCGAGCTTTACATGCAAAAAATTACACCTCCTCATGGAACGCCTTATTACTTGATGAAACAAGAACAAGAAGGCGGTTGGTCAAGGTTCGATGGTCCTGCGGCACCTTTGGTCATTCCTAAATGGGTAATTTTTCGATTCTAGTTCATGCTATATGGTTCGTTTTAAATCAATCAGACGCATCTGTTTAATTTTGAAGTGTTTAACCCAAAGCATCTAAAGCAAAGCTGTTATGTCCGTATTTACCACCATCTCTGTTGATGAACTAAATCCTTGGCTCAGTGCTTATCCATTAGGCACTTTGCTAGAGCTTCAAGGTATTGCCTCTGGCATTTCCAACACTAATTATTTTGTAACGACAATAAAAGGTCGTTATGTGCTCACGCTATTTGAGGAGCATTCTGCTGACGAGCTACCTTACTTCTTGAACTTGATGAAACATTTGGCTGAGCGCGGCGTGCCATGCCCTCATCCTGTGATGCGTTCAGATGGTGTGCTGTTAGATGAATTAAATGGCAAGCCTGCCGCTTTGGTGACTTGCTTGCGTGGTCGTGACATTACAGAGCCCTCAGTGACGCAATGCGCCAAGCTTGGTCGCGTATTAGCGAATATGCACGTAGCTGGCGCTAGCTTTAATGGTAACAATCACGATTCACGTGATGTGGTTTGGCGTGAAGCAACGGCTAAAAGCGTGTTCGATTTATTGAGTGCGGATGACCAAGCAATTTTAGCGCAGACTATGCAAGACCAAGCCGATTTGGATATTCAAGCCTTGCCGCAAGGGGTGATTCACGCAGATTTGTTCCGTGATAATGTCTTGTTCGATGGTGATGAAATCGGCGGCGTGATTGATTTTTACTATGCATGTCGTGGCGCGTATTTGTACGATGTGGCGATTTCTGTGAATGACTGGTGCGTCGATGTTGATGGTTCTTTGGATGCTAGGCGTGTTGGTGCATTGTTAAAGGCTTATCATGCGGTAAGGCCTTTTACACCAGCAGAGCAGTCTGCTTGGCCCATTATGTTGCCGATTGCTGCTTTGCGTTTTTGGTTATCTCGCTTAAAGGATAAGCATTATCCGCAAGCAGGTGAATTGACGCATGCGAAAGACCCGCAACACTTCAAGAAAATATTACAATGGGGCATCACGCATCAGGCTGAAATCTCAGCGATGTGGGTTTAATGTATTTGAAATAGGAAAAATGATGATGTTTAGATCAAAAGTGAAACTTGGATTTAGTTGGTTAGCCGATAGCTTGACTTTGTTCAAGCAACATCCAGCTAAATGGATGGGATTATCTTCCATGTACCTCGTATTTTTTCAATTCCTGCCTATTTTATTGCTAGGGATTATCGAGCAGATCAATCAAGCACATGGCTCAATCATCATCTTGTTTTTAGTTGGCTTATTGGGCTTGGCTTTAACTTTTAGTTGGCCTATTTTCACCTCTGTAGTGATCGGTGTTTGTCGTGAAACGCATGCGGATAGACCAACGCCAGTCACTGAAGTTTTGCATAGGGTAAAACCACACGCAAAACAATTAATATTCTTAGGGGTTGTTTTCTTTGCTTATCGTTTAGTCATGATTGCTTTTACAGAAGCTGACATTCAGGCGCTAGACCTGCAGCAAATGGATAAAGAGATCATGCCGATAGGCTTTTGGTGGTTAATGCTCAAGTTGATGGTATTACAAGTGCCGCTTTTGTTAGCGACTTGGTACTCACCGTTGTTGATTTCATATCATCAATACTCAGTATTTAAGTCTATAGGTCACAGTGTTTGGGCGGCTTTGAATAACATCACTGCGCTTATTACTGCTTGGGTAAGCTTAACTTTGGCAGTCGTCGTTGTAATGTTGTTGCTGGGGTTGCTAATTGGAGTTATTGCGATATTTGCAAAAGGCCTTGCCGCATTCTTGGGTTTGATCGTTGTCATGTTTGTGTCTCTCATGGCGACAGCGTTCTTGTTCTCAATTCAATACTTTAGCTTCTTGGCTATGTATTACAAAAAAGGCGAAGATTTCGTTAGCTAGTCACTCACTTTTTAAGCCATCAAGCAAAACTAGAGTCTAGCTTAGATTTTTTATAGTTTTTCTCTAGGCCTTCTCTAGTTTTGCATATTCCATCGCAAGCCATTTAAGCCCTTCGCGTCCAAAATTAATTTGGATGCGCATGTCGGTGGCGTTACCCTCATAGCTAACGACAACCCCTTGTCCAAACTTGGCATGAGCAACTGCTTGACCGATTTTCCAAGGCATAGCAGATTTTTGCTCACTACTGCTCGCTGTTAGGGCGCTTTGATAGCTGTTGTTATAGCTGTTATCGTAGTGGATAGGCATGCTCGGCTTAGGCGCTTGTTTACTGTTTAAGCGTTTCAATAAAGCATCAGGAATCTCATCTAAAAAGCGTGACGCAATACCGTAGCGAATTTGCCCATGCAACATGCGGCTTTGTGCGTGGCTTAAATACAGGCGTTGCCTTGCTCGGGTCACTGCCACATACATCAAACGACGCTCTTCTTCTAAACCATTGTTTTCGTATAAGCTGTTTTCATGCGGGCACAAGCCTTCTTCTAAGCCGCTGATAAATACTGCTTTAAACTCCAAGCCTTTGGCGGCATGAACGGTCATCAGTTGGAGCGCATCTGCGCCGACATCGGCTTGATGTTCGCCTGCTTCGAGGCTGGCGTGTGTTAAGAACTCCGTTAGGCCACTGCTATTATCTTCTAGCGCATCGCTATTGTTATTCATAAAGCTCACCGCGGCGTTAATCAACTCATCCAAGTTGGCGATACGGTCTTCGCCTTCCTTTTCTAGCTGATAGAAATTTTTGAGTCCCGACATTGTGGTCGCAATCTCAGTCATTTCCGTCAGCGTTAAGCCTTTTGCATCGTCTTGCATTAGCTTAATCAGCGCGACAAACCCATCTAAACCCTTACCTGGACGACCATTGCCAACATTGTTAATGGCGGCTTGCCACAAGCTACAATCTTGCGCACGTGCTGACTCTTGAAGTTGTTCTAAGCTACGCGCACCAATGCCGCGCGTTGGAAAATTAATCACCCGTAATAAAGCGACATCATCTTCTGGATTATTAATCAGGCGTAAATACGCCATCGCATGTTTGATTTCGGCGCGTTCAAAAAAGCGCAAACCGCCGTAAACGCGGTAAGGAATACTGTTTGAGAATAGCGCATGTTCAATCACACGAGATTGCGCATTGGAGCGGTAGAGTAGTGCGATATCGTTCAGCGCCCAACCATCGTTGTGTAGCATTTTAACTTCATCAACAATAAAGCTTGCTTCGTCTATGTCGTTATAAGCCTGGTAAAGGCGCACTGGTTCTCCAGACCCAGCTGAAGTCCATAAATTCTTACCTAAACGGTTTTTGTTGTTTGAAATAATCGCGTTAGCCGCATCCAAAATGTTGCTGTGGGAGCGATAGTTTTCTTCGAGTTTGACGATATTTTTTACTTTAAAATCCACCTCAAAATCACGCATATTGCCCACGCGCGCGCCGCGGAAAGCGTAGATGGATTGGTCATCGTCACCTACTGCAAAAATGCAGTTATTCGGCTCTTCTTTACCCATGCCAGCAAATAGCTTGAGCCACATGTATTGGAGTTTGTTGGTGTCCTGAAACTCATCGACCAAGATGTATTTAAAGCGCGCTTGGTAATGTTGGCGAATATTGGTATCGCGGCTTAAAAGCTCGTAGCAACGCAATAACAACTCCGCAAAATCTACTGCGCCTTCGCGTTGGCATTGCTTGTCATATTCTTCAAAAATCTCACGCATGCGCTGTGTATGAGGATCGTAAGCATCTACGCTCTGAGCACGCAGGCCTTCTTCTTTGCAGCTATTGATGTAGCCCACCACTTGTTTAGGTGGAAATTTTTCATCGTCAACATTCATCACCTTCATGAGACGTTTAATGGCGGAAAGCTGATCGGCAGAATCCAAAATTTGGAAAGTGGCAGATAACAAAGCTTCGCGGTAATGCGCTCTAAGTAAGCGATTGCAAAGGCCATGGAAAGTACCGATCCACATGCCACGAGTATTAATCGGCAACATCGCCGTGAGACGCGTGAGCATTTCTTTGGCGGCCTTGTTGGTAAATGTTACCGCTAATAAACCAGTGGGTGAAACCTGCCCCGTTTGAATTAGCCAAGCAATACGCGTGGTTAGTACGCGTGTTTTACCGCTGCCTGCGCCAGCTAAAATCAGCGCAGATTGATGCGGCAAAGTCACTGCTTCTAATTGTTTATCGTTGAGCCCACTTAGGAGCAAGTCTTGAGATGTGCTTGATGTAGTCATGGTGAGATTATCGCAGGTCGGCGCTGCTTCGAGAACAAATAAACCAGATTAAATAGTCTGGAACTTTACTCAAGTATTGTCGGTCTTAATTTCCACGATGGTAGGGTTGAGCGATCTCTGAATTTTAAATCACGGAACAATCAATGCACTGTCCCACGCTTCCCTCCCTGAGCGTGGTGCCTAACCTAGGCATTTTGCCCCGACTGATCCCCTCAGTCGGGGCTTTTTTTTCACAATTTACTTGCCAGTTTACTGGCTTGGTCAATTAGGGAGACTGTTGGGGGTTTAGTGTGTTTGCTTAATAAACAAAAAGCCCCTTAAGGGGCTTTTTGTTTTGCAGCTTTTTGCTAATGATTTAGCAAGGATTACATCATACCGCCCATGCCACCCATACCGCCCATATCACCGCCGCCCATTGTTGGCGCGTCATCTTTCGGTAGCTCAGCAATCATGCAGTCTGTTGTCAGCATTAAGCCAGCCACTGAAGCAGCATTTTGTAATGCATAACGCGTTACTTTAGTAGGATCTAGCACGCCCATTTCAACCATATCACCGTAAGTTTCGTTAGCAGCGTTGTAGCCGAAGTTGCCTTTACCAGCCGCTACATTATTTACAACAACTGACGGCTCACAGCCAGCGTTTTGAACGATTTGACGAAGTGGCTCTTCAACCGCGCGCAATACAATTTTCACGCCTGCGTCTTGATCATGGTTTTCGCCTTTTACTTTAGCAATCGCGTCACGTGCACGAATCAACGCTACGCCGCCGCCAGCAACAATACCTTCTTCAACCGCTGCGCGTGTTGCATGCAATGCATCTTCCACACGTGCTTTTTTCTCTTTCATTTCGATTTCTGTGGTCGCGCCAACTTTAATCACAGCAACGCCGCCAGCTAGTTTTGCAACACGTTCTTGCAATTTTTCACGATCGTAGTCGCTTGATGCATCTTCAGCTTGTTTCTTCACTTGGTCGATACGTGCTTTGATGTTGTCTTCAATACCAGCACCGTCGATGATAATGGTATTTTCTTTACCCACTTCAATACGTTTAGCTTGGCCTAGGTCTTCTAACTTGATGTTTTCAAGTTTCAAACCTAATTCTTCAGCAATCACAGTTCCACCAGTCAAGATAGCGATGTCTTCTAACATGGCTTTACGACGGTCTCCAAAACCAGGGGCTTTAACAGCACAAGTTTTTAAGATGCCACGGATGTTATTCACCACCAATGTTGCTAATGCTTCGCCGTCGATATCTTCAGCGATAATCAACAATGGGCGTCCTGCTTTAGCCACTTGTTCAAGCGCCGGAAGCAAATCACGGATGTTTGAGACTTTCTTGTCGTATAAAAGCACGAATGGATTGTCCATCAATGCGATTTGACGTTCTTGGTTGTTGATGAAGTATGGTGATAGGTAACCACGGTCGAATTGCATACCCTCTACAACATCTAGTTCATTTTGAAGGCCTGAACCATCTTCAACAGTAATCACGCCTTCTTTGCCCACTTTGTCCATTGCATCAGCAATAATTTGGCCAACTGAAGCATCTGAATTAGCTGAAATCGAGCCAACTTGAGCGATTTGCGCGCTGGTTGTACATGCAACAGATTGTTTTTTAAGGTCAGCAACAGCAGCCTCAACCGCTTTGTCGATGCCGCGTTTCAAGTCCATTGGGTTCATGCCAGCAGCAACAGATTTCATGCCTTCGCGGATAATTGCTTGCGCTAATACAGTTGCTGTTGTTGTGCCGTCACCAGCGATATCATTGGTTTTGCTTGCCACTTCTTTAACTAATTGCGCGCCCATGTTTTCGAATTTGTCTTTTAATTCGATTTCTTTAGCAACAGACACACCATCTTTTGTGATAGTAGGTGAGCCGTATGAGCGCTCTAAAACCACGTTACGACCCTTAGGGCCCAAAGTTACGCGCACTGCGTTAGCTAAAATATTTACACCATTTACCATTTTTTGGCGAACGTCATCACCAAATCTTACGTCTTTAGCAGCCATCTTAAATCTCCTAAATTACTTAATTAAATACTAAAAATTCTTTAATGCTTAAATAAAAGCTTTGCTTTGATTCAAAGCTAAAAAAGGGTGGGGCAATTAAGCTTCTACAACGCCCATTAAGTCTTCTTCACGCATGACTAACAATTCGTCACCGCCAACTTTTACAGTTTGGCCAGCGTATTTGCCAAACAGCACTTTGTCGCCCACTTTAACGTCAAGTGCGATCACATTGCCGTTGTCATCTTTTTTACCAGGGCCTACAGCAATCACTTCGCCCTGATCTGGTTTTTCAGTGGCTGTGTCTGGAATTACGATGCCAGATGCAGTAGTACGCACTTCTTCTAAACGCTTAACGATCACGCGATCGTGTAAAGGACGAATTTTCATAAACGAACTCCTTAATAATTGAATAAAAAACGAATAACCAAAATATTGGAATGCATTTTAGCACTCCTGTCCATCGACTGCTATTACTTTGGGGCGGGGATTTTTATTTCAAGAGCGAGGTGGGAATTTTTTGAGAATATATTTTTTATTATAAAGTTCTGACGTCAATAACGAAGTATTCAGTTTCACCAAAGCAAGAAGATGGTAGGCCTATATGTTGCTCATAAACTAGGGCGACTTTTTTCCCTACACTTTGATTGAGCTTCTCGGCAATAGAGGCGTCTGGCACGCTAAAGTAAAATTTCTCGCTGATAGTGCCTGGCATAGAAAGCAAAGCAATTTCTCCTTCCCATGTTTTACACAGCCAGCCTTTTTCTGAAAGTTTTTGCACATAGCCAGCACGCTCACCTTTTGAGTAAGACCAGGTAAGCGCAAGCCATGTATATAGCGTGCCAAGCGCAAAAATAATCATAAGGGTGATGAATAGTATTTTGCCGATACGGCTAATTAAGGGATTAGTTTCCATCTGTAATTTCTTATAAAAAATGATAACGATCATTCTAGCGCACTGTCATGACTGATATTGTTGTTGGCAGAAAAATCTGTAAATAAAATCTAATAAGCAAATTCAACGCAATTTCTTCGCAATCGGCGATAATAAGCACATCAAGCGTTGGAAGCTTTAAGGATATATAGTGACTGGAAAAATAGGGCTTGCAGGCGAAAAGCCGGCAGTGATAGAGCAATTAAACTTAGCGTTCGATATTGAGCAAGACCGCATGTTGTTTAAAGTGGGTTTGTCCGACAATACCGAGCTGGCGATTTGGATTACACGTCGCATCGCTAAGTCCATTTCGGCTTGGTTGCAGGGCAGTCAACTGGAAGTTGATTCTTCTATTCAATTGCTTGTAATGAATGCACAAGGCGGCTTGGATGCAGTCGGTGGAAAGCTAATGTCTGCCTCTACCATTACCCCTGAAGCCCTCATGAAAACTTCCACGCAAAATTTAGATTTCAGTGCGCAATATCAACCTAATCGTACTTCCCGCTTGGCGGAACCCATGCTGGCTGTTGCTTGTAAGGTATTGACCGATATCGCCACACAATTCGTACTTGAATTTAGCGCAAAAGATGGCATTAACGTGCAAATTTCTTTTAATGCTGAGCTCAAGATTGCCTTTGGCAATATGTTGCAATTGTCCAGCAAAGAAGCGGTTTGGGATATTGGCATTCAAAGTAGCCATTTTGTTACGCCGCCAGTCACTTCATCTCAGGTTTTACATTAGTGAAAAATATTAGTGAAGAATAAAGACTTACTAAGTCGCAGCTTAAAGTCTGTGTGGCATCCATGCACACAAATGAAAGCGCACGAAACCCTACCGCTGCTTCCAATTGACAGTGGAGATGGTGTTTGGCTTAAAGATTTTGAGGGTAAGCGTTATTTGGATGGTGTGAGTTCTTGGTGGGTAAATTTGTTTGGGCATAATGAGCCACGCATTAAAGCCGCAATTACTGAGCAGTTAAATACATTAGAGCACGTCATGTTGGCAGGCTTCACGCATGAGCCTGTAGTGCAATTGTCAGAAAAACTAGGGGCGCTAACGGGATTAGGGCATTGTTTTTATGCCTCGGATGGCGCATCTGCAACTGAAATTGCCCTTAAGATGAGCTTTCATTATTGGCGCAATATTGGTCAGCCACAAAAGAATCAATTTTTAAGTCTGCAAAATAGTTATCACGGTGAAACCATTGGTGCTTTGTCGGTGACTGATGTTGCAATTTTTAAAGATACTTATGCGCCATTATTACGCCAAAGTGCGCAAATGCAATCACCAGATGCGCGTTTGGCTGAGGCGGGCGAAAGCGCGGAAGCTTATGCGAATCGCTGTGCTGATTTTTTAGAGGGCTTTTTAAAACAACATCATACTGAGATTGCGGCTTTTATTATTGAGCCGCTTATTCAGTGCGCCGCTGGCATGGGGATGTATCACCCGGTTTATCTAAAACGTGCACGAGAGGTCTGCACGCTATATCAAGTTCATTTAATTGCCGATGAAATTGCCGTGGGCTTTGGTCGCACAGGGACGATGTTTGCTTGTGAGCAGGCCGATATTAAGCCAGATTTTATTTGTCTTTCAAAAGGTATTACAGGCGGCTATTTACCACTTTCAGTCACGCTGACAAGTGATGAGATTTATCAGGCCTTTTACGACGATAGTGTTGCGCGTGGCTTTTTACATTCGCACAGTTATACAGGCAATGCCTTGGCATGTAGTGCGGCTTTAGCTACGTTGGCGATTTTTGAGCAAGATGACGTGCTTTCTAAAAACCAAGCAAAAACGGCTTATATCAATAGCAAAATCTGCACTTGGCATGATTTACCAATTGTGAATGCTCGCAATCAAGGGATGATTTGGGCGTTTGATGTTCAAACGAAAAACCAGCAATTCCAACAACACTTTTATCAGCAGGCATTGGCTGAGGGCTTGTTGCTTAGACCAATTGGCAATACCGTTTACTGGATGCCGCCTTATGTGATCAGCCAAGATGAAATCGATTTTATGCTAAAGACGACTAAGCAAGTGGTGATCGCTTGCGCTTAATTCTTGTCGTGTTATTGTCGATTTCTTGTGTGCTTGCTTTAGCGCAAAATGTGCAATTGCCTGCGCCTGTTGTTCAGGCACTTCAGGCGGAAAATGTGCCACCAGAAAATGTCAGTATTTATGTCCAGCGTGTAGATGCCCGGCAAGCGTTATTAGCTTATCAAGCTGACATGCCGCGCAATCCAGCATCGGTGATGAAGCTCGTCACCAGCTATGCCGCGCTTGATTTGCTTGGCCCATCATATCGCTGGAAAACGCAGTTTTATGCATTAAATTTGCCTCAACAAGGCAAGCAACAAGGCGGAATTTGGGTGAAAGGCTCTGGCGATCCAGCCTTAAATACTTCGCACTTGGCTGAGGTAGCAAGCGAGCTTCAACAAAAATTTAATCTAAATGAAATCTGCTGTGAAATCCTTTTGGATAATAGCGCGTATGCGCCGCAAAGTTTTGATGCAGGATCATTTGATGGCAAGCCTTATCGGGCATATAACGCACCAGCCGAAGCCTTGATGGTGAACCAGCAAGCGATTCGTTTGCAGCTTATTCCAAGCAATGAAAAAGTGACTGTAGTGGCGTATCCAAATTGGTCATCGCTGATTAAACGCTTTGATATTAAGCCAATTGCCGGTGATTGCGGCGATTGGAAGAACAGTCTGCAAATTAAACGTGAAGGCCGAGTGCTGAGCGTGCGTGGTGAATATCCTGTGAGTTGTGGCGATAAATATCTAGATGTGAATTGGCAAGGTGCCGAATATGTTGGCGGCCTGCTTTATAGCGCTTGGGAGCAAGCAGGAGGGCGCTGGACGCAGTTAGACAAAACGGCCATTCGTGCGGCTACAGTGCCTGCAAATGCCATTTTACTCACCGAACACACTTCGCCAAGCTTGGCTGAGATGTTGAGAGAGATGAACAAAACGAGTAACAATGTGATGGCACGCGCTTTGTATTTAAGTTTGAGTCGTACGAATGATTTAAGCCAATTGACTGAAGCTCAAGCTGCTTCAACCGCTAAAAGTGAGAAAGTGCTGAAAGCTTGGTTGCAAGCTAAAGGCTTCAATTTTAGTGAATTGGTATTAGAAAACGGCGCAGGTCTTTCAAGACAAGAACGGATTAGCGCATCCCATTTAGGCGCCTTGTTGGGCGATGCTTTTCATAGCCCTGTGATGGCTGAACTTAGTGCTTCATTGCCTATCTATGGGGTGGATGGTTCATTAAGCAAACGTAAAGATGGTGGGCTATATGGTCGAGCGCACCTTAAAACTGGTTCGCTTGAGAATGTCCGCAGCATTGCGGGTTATGTTTTGGATGCCAAAGGTCGCTATTGGTCGGTGGTATTTATAGCGAACGGCACAAAGGCAGAAGCGACCAAGCCTGCACAAGATGCTTTGTTAAATTGGATATACCAACAAGACTAAGACCTTGCAAGAATAAGCTGGCAATAATAAACCCGGTTTTCGTTGAGAAGAGCATCGCAAGTCGGGTATGATATTTAAGATTTTTACTTGTGGAGCACAGCATGAAAAAAAGTATGTTAATGGCAAGCGCTTTAATAATCGCTATGCTCGCTATGACTGGCTGTAAGGCCGATTCTAAAACATCTGGTAAGGAAACTGCAATGACACAAAACGTAACAGAACTCATCAAAAAAGATACAGTCGCTGGTGAAGGGCGCGAAGCTGAAGCTGGTTTTAATGTGACCGTGCATTACACAGGCTGGTTATACGACCCAAGCAAAGCAGATAGCAAGGGTGCTAAATTTGACAGTTCACTTGACCGTCATGAGCCATTTGTCTTTTTCTTAGGTGGTGGCCAAGTGATTCAAGGTTGGGATGAAGGCTTTGCTGGCATGAAAGTGGGTGGCAAACGCACTTTAATTATCCCGCCACACATGGGTTACGGCGTTCACGGTGCTGGTGGTGTGATTCCGCCAAATGCGACTTTGATTTTTGATGTTGAATTGCTAGGAATTAAATAGAAGTAACTGATTAATTTTTGGAAAAGGCAACGAATGAAAGTAAGAGTAAAGTGGGTTGAAGACGTTTGTTTCATGGGTGAGACGGAAAGTAGTCATGCTGTGATTATGGATGGCTCGCCTGAGATTGGTGGACGTAACCTTGGTATGCGCCCAATGGAAATATTGCTTGTCGGAATGGGCGGCTGCTCGTCTATCGACGTAGTGACGATTCTGCAGAAATCACGTCAAGCGGTTACTAATTGCGTAGCTGAAATCACGGCTGAACGTGCGGATGAAATTCCAAAAGTGTTTACGAAGATTCACGCACATTTTGTATTGACAGGGAAAAATCTTAATCCTGTGCAAGTGGAGCGCGCGGTGAATTTGTCAGCTGAGAAGTATTGCTCCGCCTCAATTATGCTTGGAAAAGCTGCGGAAATGAGCCACAGCTTTGAGATTAAAGCGGCTGACTAGGTTTTAGTTTGTTGCGTCAACGATTGAAACAGACAGCACGTCGCCTGTTTCAATTACTTCAAATAGTCGATCGATATTTGGGTGCTTGCCCGGATTTTCTTCTGCATCTAGCGTGTGTTCTGCGTAGATCTTCAAACCATCTTTTGCGGCATCTTTATTAATGCTGCCCCATTTTTTGAATAAATGTTGATACACCTTTACCGAGCCTTGGCTGCCCGGTTTGTTTTCAATCGCGCCTGCATTTGACCCATCAGCTTTAGCCAGTTCGATTTTTTGAATATGTTCGCTGTTTTCTAACGTGGCTAAAATTTCGCTAAATTTCTTCATGTGTTTTTGCTTAAGCTTTCTTTTTTCAATATTTATAAATGGTAAGTGGTTGTGGTCATGACTCTAGACATGCCTTGCATGGCCAATTTTACTAGGCTTGGCAAGTCAGCGCCGCCTAAGTCTATAGCGGTAGCAGCATGTTCTTCTTCGTCTGTTTTCATTTGCGATAAGATGGCTCGGCTTTTGTCGTCTGCTGCTGGCAATTCATCTAAGTGGCGATTGAGATGCGCGCCCACTTGGCGTTCCGTTTCAGCTAAAAAGCCGAGATTCCATTTGTCGCCCAATGCCCCAGCGATGGCGCCTAATGTAAATGAGGCAGCGTACCAAATTGGGTTAAACAAGCTGGTGCGACCACCAAGCTCATGGATGCGTTTTTCGCACCAAGCCAAATGCTCAGTTTCTTCTTTTGATGCTTGCGCTAAAGCGCGTACAGTTTGCAGATTATTAGCGGTAAGTGCTTGTCCGTTATAAAGCGCTTGTGCGCATACTTCACCACAATGGTTGATGCGCATTAATGAGGCTGAATGCCGTTTTTCATCTACGCTTAATTCTGATGTTTGCTGAATATTTTGGTCTGGATGCGGGCGAACACTAAGCGCATTAGCCGCTAAAGTTTTAAGGCCTTTGTCGAATTCGATAATGAGTCGATCTAACATATATACACCAGTTTTTTTACAGCAATGGCTGTCTTGATGAAACAAAGAATGAGGGTAAGCATCGCTTACCCTCAACCATATTTATTACTTCTTGCTTGGCGCTAAAATGTCGATGCCTTTTAGCAAGTTCACCGCTTGCATAAATTGGTAGTCGGTTCTTGTGCCAGATTCCATCGGTGTTTTATCGGTTGATTGTTTATCATCCTTTTTTACGGTCGGTGGTTTAGGCGCTTCTTTCGCTGGCACTTCGGCTTCTTTAGGATTAGACAAGTGATTGCTTAAGTCAGCCTCGCGCAAGTTCATTCCCTGTTCTGCGGTGCTCACAGTTGCATCTTCCACCACGATATCAGGCACGATACCTTTGGCTTGAATAGAGCGACCATTCGGTGTGAAGTAACGGGCTGTAGTGAGCTTAATTGCTGTGCCGTTATTCATTGGCAAGATGGTTTGTACAGAGCCTTTACCAAAGCTCTGTGTGCCCATAATCACAGCACGTTTGTGGTCTTGCAATGCACCAGCAACAATTTCAGAGGCAGATGCTGAGCCACCATTAATCAACACCACCATAGGTAAAGTTTTGATGTCATCAGGCAAGTCTTTTAAGAAGTCTGCAGATTCACCGCCACGCGCATAGTTTGCTGGATTAGCAGTTAGACGCATTTTTGCATCCTCAGTGCGACCTTCGGTATAAACCACGAGCGCGTCTTTAGGCACAAAAGCGGCGCTAATGCCAACAGCCGCCGTAATCAAGCCACCTGGGTTATTTCGTAAGTCTAATACTAATCCTTTCAATGGGCCTTTGTTTTGATCGCGTAGGGCTTTAATTGCTTTTGCTAAATCTTCGCCAGAGTGTTCTTGGAATTGCGTGACTCGTAAATATGCATAGCCTGGCTCGGGTAATTTGTATTTCACACTTTGTGTTTTGATAATTGCGCGGACTAAAGTGATGTAAAGTGGTTTGTTTTCACTTTTACGCAAAATAGTGAGTTTGATAGAAGTATTTGGTTTGCCGCGCATAATTTTGACAGCATCATTAAGCGACATGCCCTTAACTAGTTTTTCATCCAATTGCATGATGAGGTCTCCAGATTTAACGCCAGCTTTAAATGCAGGTGAATCTTCAATGGGAGAAACAACCTTGACCAAGCCATCTTCCATGCCCACTTCAATACCCAAGCCACCAAACTCACCTTGTGTGCCAGCTTGTAAGTCTTTAAAGCCATCTACATCTAAGAAAGATGAGTGTGGGTCTAAGCCAGTTAACATACCGTTAATGGCCTGGTTAATCAGTTTTTTGTCTTCAACAGTCTCAACATAATCGCTTTTGATTTTGCCGTAGACTTCAGCAAAGGTGCGTAACTCATCTAAGGGCAGCTGAGGCTTGGCGTCTTTTTCAGCGATTGCTGGGTAGTTCAGACTTAAGCTGACACCCAAGACTGCGCCAATAACAACTAGGCTGATTTTTTCAAATTTTGTACGCATGAAATAAAAATTCCTTCACTGACTTTTTAGATTGCAAATTCTCTTAAAAGAGAATTAAAAATAATGTTTTGAGATAATATCGTGTTGCGCTAGTTAAACCAATTGAAATAACGTCTATTCAAGTTTTTTAAGGACATAAAGGTCTTATGGAATCAAAATATCACAAAATTGAAATCGAATATTGCACACAATGCCATTGGCTGCTTCGTGCTACCTGGATGGCACAAGAACTTTTAACGACTTTTAATACTGACATCACAAGTCTTGCGCTAGTTCCTGGCACTGGCGGTATTTTTGAGGTGCGTTTAAATGGAAATGTAATTTTTTCTCGCAAAGAAGTCGGGCGTTTCCCCGAGTCTAAAGACCTAAAGCAATTGGTGCGGGATGTAATTGACCCTGAAAGACCATTAGGACACAGTGACCGTAAAGCAGACTGATTTTTTGCGGATGTCTATTTGGCAGGCTTGATGCTTTCAATACGTGCGAGTTCTTTTTCATCAATGCGTCGTGCCCCAGTGTAACGTTTGGACCAGTAGCTGTCGTTCATATCTGAGACGCTAATGCTACTTCCTGCGCTTGGGGCATGAATAAATCGGTTGTTGCCAACATAAATTCCAACATGAGAGTAGACCGACTTCATGGTGTTGAAAAACACCAAATCACCGGGTTGTAATTCTTTCTCGCTGACATTTTTTCCAACTTGGCTCATAGCCCGAGCGCCATGCGGCAGGGTTAAGTTGGCAGCTTCTTTAAAGACATAACGGACAAAACCACTACAATCAAATCCAGAGTCTGGATTAATGCCACCGTATTTATACTTCACGCCAGTTTGACCAAGGGCTTGCAGAATAACCTCTTGGGCAATGCTACTCCATGAGTTGCTAGATTCGCCTTCTTGCGTGGCATTGGAAGCGCTTGATGCTTCTTCATTTTTTTGCGGAAAGAATGGAAAATCAAATGCTAGGGTGAGGTTGGACCAGGCAAGCAAAGCGCTAAATGTTCCAATGAATAAGATTTTTTTCAAATTTATCATTGAGATATTATAAAACGAAGCAGTGATTTTTCCTAATCAGACCCTCACCATGCCGAACCATCGCCTGGTGAAGCCTAAGCCGATAAATGCTATAGTTCGGGCATTGTTTCTAGCCCTTATCTCATGAAAACTTCTCGCCGCCATCTCGAACTGCTTTCGCCAGCTAAAAATGCCGATTTTGGTATTGAGGCCATTAACCATGGCGCAGACGCCGTCTATATTGGCGGCCCAGCCTATGGCGCACGGGCTAAAGCGCCGAATAAAGTAGAAGATATCGCAAGATTGGTCACACACGCACATCGCTTTAATGCTGAAGTGTTTGTAGCGCTTAATACCATTTTTCATGACAATGAATTAGAAGGTGCTCGCGAGATTGTTTATCAGCTTTATGATGCGGGCGTCGATGCGCTGATTGTGCAAGACATGGGCCTGCTGGAAATGGATTTGCCGCCTATTCAGCTTCATGCTAGCACGCAAACGGATATTCGCACGGTTGAAAAAGCTAAGTTTCTAGATCAAGTAGGCTTTTCGCAAATTGTATTGGCGCGGGAGTTGGATTTAAAGACTATTCAGCAAATCGCCGATGCGACTACCTGCAATTTAGAGTTTTTCGTCCACGGTGCTTTATGTGTTGCTTTTAGCGGACAGTGTTTTATTAGTCATGCCCATACAGGGCGAAGTGCTAATCGTGGCGAGTGTTCACAAGAGTGCCGTCTGCCTTATCGTTTAGAAGATGCTCAGGGTCGTGTGATAGGTAACGATAAGCATTATTTGTCCATGAAAGATAATGATCAAAGCGCAAACTTACGCGCCTTGATTGCCGCTGGCATTAGCTCCTTCAAAATCGAGGGTCGCTACAAAGATTTGCCCTATGTAAAGAACGCCACGGCGCATTATCGTCAGTTGTTGGATGAGATTTTGCTCGATATGCCAGAGTACGCAAAAACCTCATCAGGCGTCACTACTTTTAGCTTTACGCCGCAGCCTGAAAAAACCTTTAATCGTAGTGCGACCGATTACTTTGTGAATGGTCGTCAAGATGATATTGGGGCGTTTGATACGCCTAAATTCTCGGGGGAAGAAGTTGGCAAGGTCACTAAAGTGGCTAAAGATTCTTTTGAGGTGGATAGTCAAATTGAACTCCATAATGGCGATGGCTTATGCTTTTTTGATGTGCACAAAGAGCTTGTCGGTATGCGCATTAATACCGTAGAAGGGAAGCGCTTAACGCCGAATGAAATGCCTGAAGATATGCGCCGCGGCATGACACTTTATCGTAACCGCGATCACGCGTTTATGCGCTTGCTAGAGAAAGATTCAGCGATGCGAAAAATCCCATTGGACATGCATTTTTATGAAACGCCGGATGGTTTTGCATTAACAGTGACCGATAGCGATGGACTAAGCGCAACGGCGCTTTGCCAAGTAGAAAAACAACCTGCACAACAAGCAGAGAAAGCGGAAGCTAGTTTGCGAGAGAATTTAGCAAAGCTAGGCAGTACAGAATTTACAGTGAATGCGATTTCATTCGTATTATCACAATCTTGGTTTGTTCCAGCATCAAGCATTAATGCACTTAGGCGCGATGCTGTTGAACAGCTAACGCAAGTGCGAATGGCAAGTTATCAACGGCCTGAAAAACGCCTGCCTGCCAACCCGCCAGCCATTTATCCTGAAGATACTTTAAGTTATTTGGCCAATGTTTATAACAAAAAAGCCTGCGCTTTTTATGAAAAACATGGCGTCAAAATGATTGCGGCTGCGTATGAAGCCAACCAAGAGCTAGATGAAGTGCCGCTCATGATTACCAAGCACTGTTTACGCTTTAGTCACGGCATGTGCCCTAAAGAAGCGAAGGGTGTGATTGGTGTGCAAGGGACGGTCACCGCTGAACCGATGACCTTGATTAATGGTAACGATAAATTCACCTTGAAGTTCGACTGCAAACCTTGCGAAATGCACGTGATGGGCAAGATACGCAAACCTATCCTGCAAATGCCTCCACCTCAGCCTTTGCAGTTTATTTCCAGAATTAAGTCTTAAAAGTGGTAAGTCAAGGTTGCACGCGCAGTTAGTGGTGCGCCCGGCGTAATGTTGTAATTGTTATGCGCGCTAGCTACATAATCTTTATCCATTAAATTTTCTACATTCAGTTGCATCTGTATTTTTGATGAGGGCTTCCAAAAAATAGCCGCATCTAAACGGGCATATCCAGGAAGTATAGTGCTTGCTGTCGAAGTTGGCGTAAGTGCGTACATTTGTGATCGGCTGACTACGCCAAGTGCCACTCCCCAGCTTTCATTGAAGTCGTAGCGGTTCCATAATGAAAATGTGTAGTTTGGCGTTTGTCCCAAGCTTGTGCCAGCCAAATATGTTGAGGAGCCTATCTTCATGGACTTTGTGAGTTCGCCGTCTTGGTAGCTGTAGCCCCCAAAAATGCTCCAGCGGTCGCTCATCTTGCCTGCAATCCCTAACTCAGCGCCTTTTGTCTCTTGGCCATCTACGACAATATTAAGGGAAGAGCCGGGGGCTGGATCTGTAATGGCGACGTTTTTGCGCTCAAGATTATAGACTGCGGCAGTGAGCGATAAGTTAGGCGTAATGTCATATTTCGCGCCAAGCTCTTTGTTGATAAATTTTTCAGGTTGTAAGCTACTAGTGTCCGAAGTTAAGCCAATCAGTTGGTCGCCAGCGCGAGGTACATAAGAAAGGCTATATGAACCATAAATAGACAGGTTTTCGATTGGTTTGAAAATTAATCCAGCACGAGGGGATAAGAGACTGTCTGAAACGTCGATGGTTTTATTATCTTTTATGTCGACATAATGCGTTTTCAATTGATCGTGACGCAGGCCAACAATCGCCTGCCACTGATCACTAATTTTAATTTGATCTTGCAAATACACTGCGAAAATATCGATATCGCTGGTTTGGTTTCGTGATGGTGTGTTTAGATTAATCGGCTGCGTATAAGTTGGATTAAGAGCTGAAAAGCCGTTAGCAATATTTTCACCGCCAGTAGCTGTTGATCTTAAGTTTCTGGTTTTTTGGGTGCCAATTTCCATGCCGACCAAAAGTTGATGTTCTAGGACACCAGTAGTCACTTTGTAAATCAAATCAGTTTGATTGATCAAGTTTTGTCTATCGGTTGTGTCCCGATATGCCCCTACAGAAAAGGTATCGTTGGTCACTTTGCTGTTGGCATAAACATTTTGATAAAACTTATCGTAACTTGCATAGCGCATGCGATTGCGGATGCTGAGATTGTCGTTAAAAGCATGCTCAACCATCGCATTCAATGCCTTTGTTTCAGTCTCGTTTGGGCTTAAAGCAGCATTGCCATAAAACGTTTGGTAGTCCTGCAAGCGATAAGGACGGTTGTTCAACCCACTCCCAATCGATGGAATGCCGCGGTCACCAATATGCTGGTCTTTAAAGTATTCTGCACCTATCGTGATTTTTGTATTGTCAGATGGCGTGATGGTGAAAGTTGGATTGACCCCATAGCGCTTGAGGTTGACGCCACTTCGATAACTATCAGATTTTTCGTAAACGGCATTGAGTCTAAAAGCAGCAACATCGTTAATGGCGTTGCCAATATCAATGCTGGTGCGTTTTTGATTGTAAGCCCCATAGGTTAACTTGATTTCTCGAACAGGATCCCAGCCAGCTTCTTTTGACACGCGATTAATCGCCCCGCCAGCTGCGCCACGCCCAAATATCATCCCATTGGGCCCTTTGAGCACTTCGATGCGATCTGTATTGTAAAAATCTCGATAGGTTTGCACATCATCACGAATACCATCCAAATAAAAATCACCCGTTGTGACGCCACTTCCACGGAAGTTAAGTGCATCGCGGTTGCCTTCGCCTTGGGATGAAGTTACGCCTGGCACATATCGAACGGCATCAGACATGGTTTGAACGGATTGGTCACTCATTTGCTCTTGGGTCACCACAGAAACGGATTGAGGAACATCAATGAGCGGCGTGTCTGTTTTTGTTGCTGTTGAAGATCTTGTTGCTTGATAACCTTTAACTGGTTTTGTATCGCTGATTCGCTTGGCAGCAACCTCAACTTTATCAATATTGAGTGCGGCTACTTTCAGTGCCTCAGCATGCGCTTCGCCAATTGATGCGCTTAGTACTGCAAAAGTTAAGTATCTAAAAGGGGTTGAGTAACAGTTTTTCATTTACGGCTTTAGTTTTCAAATGATAATGATTCTCATTCTATAGTAAATGAGAATCATTATCAACTAAAACCGCTTAATGAATTTTACGGCGCTGGATTCATCATCCGTAAATGAAGATTTTCAATTTCCAGCATCGCATCCTGCGATAGCTGTGTATTCCAAGCTGCGATGTTTTCTTTGAGTTGAGTCATATTCGTGGCGCCAATAATAGTGCTGGTAACAAACCAACGGTGATACACAAATGATAAAGCCAGTTGCGTGGGGGTTAATCCATGTGAGCGGGCTAATTCAGCATAAGCCTTGCTTGCTGGCGTGACATTTGGCTTCTTATAGCGCTGCGAATAGCCCAAGAACTCAGTAATGCGTCCAGGCGCTGCAGGGTCATCAATATACTTGCCAGTTAAATGTCCAAATGCCAAAGGTGAGTAGGCGAGTAAGCTGACATTTTCGCGGAACAACACTTCGGACATGCCAAATTCCATGCCACGATTAAGCAAGTTGTAGCAGTTTTGAACAGTAGCTACTTGTGGCAAACCATATTCTTTGGCGATCCGTAAAAACTCCATTAAGCCCCAAGGCTGTTCGTTTGATAGTCCGATGTAACGAACTTTTCCTTCTTTCACCAACGTAGCCAAAGTTTCTAATTGATTGCGTATGCTTACCCATTCTTTGCGCTGACCTTCGCCCAGTTTTTCTGACGCATATTCATTCGCTGGGTCGAATAGATATTGCCCAAACATAGGCACGTTTCGTTCAGGCCAATGCAATTGGTAAATATCAATGTAATCGGTTTGCATACGCTTGAGCGAACCCTCAATCGCCTCGCGGATATTAGTGCTGTCTAGGCTGGGTGGGCCGCCACGTATCCAATCCATGCCGCGTCTTGGGCCCGCGACTTTGCCACCTAAAATAATCTTGTCGCGTGGCTGATTTTTGAGCCAATGGCCAATGATGGTTTCAGTCTTTGTAAAGGTGTTAGCCTTCGGCGGTACAGGGTACATTTCCGCGGTGTCGATAAAGTTAATGCCTTGTGCCATTGCATAATCGAGATGCTCGAAAGCTTCGGCTTGCGTGTTTTGGTCGCCATAAGTCATGGTGCCTAAGCAGATAGCGGAAACGCTCAAGTCCGTATTGGCTAACTTTCTATATTCCATATTTTGCCTATTAATTAATCTTTGCCAACATTGTACCTGTAAGGCCAGATGATAAAAGCATTACAATAGCGACTTTGCACCCATCATTCTAAGAGCTAGCTTTGTCCGCGTCAGATTCAAAATTAAACTTTATCTTTTCCGAAAAAGGGTCCCTTGCCGAGGGCATCCCAGGATATCGCACGCGACAACAACAGCTAGAAATGGCCTTGGCTATTGAAAATGCCATTCAAGAAAATAAACAGTTAGTGGCCGAGGCGGGCACGGGCACAGGGAAAACCTTTGCTTATTTAGTGCCAGCATTACTATCTGGCGGCAAGGTCATTGTTTCAACAGGCACCAAAACCTTGCAAGACCAATTATTCCACCGAGATTTACCTGCCGTGCGCGATGCGCTAAAAGTGCCGGTGACGGTTGAAATGCTCAAAGGCCGAGCTAATTATGTGTGCCATTTTCACTTAGAGCGCTCAGCCAACGAAGGCCGTTTTGTTTCACGTGAGGATGCGAATTACATTCACGTGATTCGCAACTTTGTTGAAAACACTAAAACAGGCGACAAGGCTGAGTTAATTGAAGTACCAGAGAACGCCACCATTTGGCCTAGCGTCACCTCGACCCGAGACAATTGCATGGGGCAAGAATGTAATTTTTACAAAGATTGCTTTGTAATGGATGCGCGCAAACGCGCTTTAGCCGCGGATGTGGTGGTGGTGAATCATCATCTGTTTTTTGCGGATGTAATGTTGCGCGACGAAGGTGTATCCGAGTTATTGCCTTCAGCCAATACGGTGATTTTTGACGAAGCCCATCAATTGCCTGAAGTGGCGGGGCTATTTTTTGGTGAAGATGTTTCGACTAGCCAGCTTTTAGAGTTGGCACGCGATGCGGAGGCTGAATACATCACTACGGCAAAAGATTGTCCTGCCTTGCAAGAAGCGGCCAATGCCTTAGAAAAATCTGTGCGTGATTTTAGGCTGGTATTTGCTTATGAAGGCTCCCGTATGCCTGTCAAAAAAGCGTTGGCATTAAAAAATTTCGAAGCCGCTTATGTTGAGATGCAAGCCAAGCTGCAAGCCTTGACCAATGTGCTTGAGACTCAAGCCCCACGGGACCCAGCACTTGAAAATTGCTGGCAACGCGGTGCAGGGCTAATGGTTCAATTGCAACGCTGGCTTGCCGCCGAAAATGCCAACTTAGTCCGCTGGGTGGAAGTGTTTACACAAAGTGTTCAGCTTCACGCCACGCCTTTATCCGTGGCAGAAGCCTTCAGTAAGCAGCTTAATGCCTCGCCACGCGCTTGGATTTTTACTTCAGCAACGCTCGCGGTGAAAAGTGATTTTAGTCATTACATCGGCCAAATGGGCTTGAGTAATGCTAATACAGGCTATTGGGAAAGCCCGTTTGATTATGGCAAGCAAGCCTTGTTTTATGTGCCAGAAAATATGCCTGAGCCTAATAGCCCAGGATATTCAGCCGCTGTTGCGGCGGTGGCGTTGCCTGTCATTCAAGCTAGTGGCGGCCGTACTTTTGTGCTGTGTACTTCTTTAAGAGCCATGCGCGAAATTCACGCTTTATTTAAAGAAGCGTTTGAGCAAAATGGCATTGAATATCCATTAATGATGCAAGGCGAAAGCTCACGCAGCGAATTGCTGGAGCGTTTCCGTAAACGCGGCAATGCTGTGTTGGTGGGCAGTCAAAGTTTTTGGGAGGGGGTGGATGTTCGCGGCGAAGCGCTTTCTTGCGTGATTATCGACAAACTGCCTTTTGCCCCGCCTGATGACCCTGTGTTGGCAGCGCGTATCGACAAAATGAATGAGGAAGGCAAAAATGCTTTTATGGAATATCAATTGCCCTACGCGGTGATTACCCTCAAGCAGGGTGCAGGGCGATTAATTCGTGATGAAGCCGATAGTGGTGTGCTGATGATTTGCGATCCACGTTTAATTTCTAAGCCTTATGGAAGAAGGATTTGGCAGAGCTTGCCGCCGTTTAAACGCACACGTTTTTTAGCGGAGGTGCAGGCCTTCTTCGAAAATATTAAGAATTAAAAGCTAGCCCTGACGCAGTGGCTTAAGCAAGTCCGATAAGCCGTTATGGTCTATTTCCTGCATCAGTTGCAATAATCGGCCAACCTCTCCTGGCGGAAATCCCTCACGCGCAAACCAATTAAGATAGTTGCCAGGCAAGTCTGCAATAAGGCGACCTTTGTGTTTGCCGAATGGCATTTCCATGCTAACAAGTTTTTTAAGGTCTTCGGGATACATGGCTTTAAGTTTATCAGGCTGCTTTGGTTTTAGCTAAAAGGTTTGAGCTAAAATATCTACATGAAACCTAGCCCCATTCTCATCCCAGAAAGTGAATACGCGCTCACCGCGATGCGCGCGCAGGGTGCGGGTGGGCAAAATGTGAACAAGGTTTCAAGCGCGATTCATTTACGCTTCGATATTCGTGCTTCTTCGCTCTCCTTGCCACATCAATTACGCCTTATGGCACTGCGTGATTCACGCATCACTTCAGAGGGTGTGATCATTATTAAAGCGCAACAACATCGTAGCCAAGAGATGAATAAACAAGATGCGATTGAGCGACTCCATGCGCTCGTGAATAGTGTGGCAAAAGCGCCTGAAATTAGAAGAGCCACTCGCCCAACTTTAGGTTCGCAAAAAAGACGCTTGGCGAGCAAAAGTCAGCGCGGTGAAATCAAAGCCAATCGAACACGGCTAGGTTATGGCAAAATAGAGGCTGATTAATTTTTCAATTCTGTATGCAAATCTTAGCCATTGACACCTCCACTGAATTTCTGTCATTAGCCTTGTGGCTTGATGGCATAGTATTGTCGCGCGATATTCTTGCAGGGCAAACGCACTCACAGCAGATTTTGCCTACCCTTCGTGCCTTGCTCGATGAAGCGAATATTGAATTAAAAGCGCTTGATGGCATCGCTTTTGGGGCTGGCCCAGGCTCATTTACTGGTTTGCGGATTGCTTGCGGTGTGGCGCAAGGCTTGGCTTTTGGCGCTAATTTGCCAGTAGTCGGAGTGAGCACTTTGCAGGCCTTGGCTCAACAAAGCGGCGCAGAAAAAGTCGTTGCCTGCCTCGATGCACGCATGGGAGAAATCTACCATGCGGCTTATGAGAAGCAGAATGGCGAATGGCAAGAAGTAAGCGCGCCAGCGCTATTCAAACCTGAAGATGTACCCAAAGTTATCGGTGGTGATTGGGTGGGTGTGGGCACAGGATGGTTAGTTTATCCCGATGTGTTGCAAACCGTGTATGGCGAGCAATTGCGCGAAATGCCAGCCCCAGACCACCACTCACACCCAACTGCCACTTCTGTCGCTGAAATTGCTTTACCAACTTTTGAGGCTGGCTTAGCAAGACCAGCACATGAAGCTGCGCCAATTTATATCCGTAACAAAGTCGCGCTAAAAATGAGCGAACGGGTAAACCGCTAACATGAACGCGCAGCTCAATCAGCCGAATATTAGTTTCCGAGAGATGCAGATTGACGATTTAGACGATGTTATCCAAATTGAAACCGTGAATTTTCCATTCCCTTGGACGGCAGGCAATTTCAACGATTCTATCAACTCAGGGCACATTTGCTTGGTATTGGAGATTGATGAAGCGGTGATGGGCTATGCCATTCTCATGATGGTACTCGATGAAGCGCACCTGCTCAATATTAGCGTTTCGCCAAGCTGGAAAGGCAAAGGCTGGGGCCGCTATCTGCTTAAGCACATGATGCAAGTCGGTCGGGACAAAGGCGGGCTCAATATGTTTTTAGAAGTGCGCTCCACTAATGTGTCTGCCATCACGCTTTATGAAAGCATAGGCTTTAACGAAATGGGCGTGCGCCCGGGCTACTACCCAACTCACAATGGCCGCGAAAACGCCGTATTAATGGGAGTGGCGCTATGAGCTTAACGCGTGAAGATATGTTGCGTGAATTAGAACTATTACCTGTGTGGCGCTTAAACTCAGCTTTGGGGTTGACTTTGGAAACGATCTTGGAAGCACCTGTTGATGCGCCGCTTGAAGCCAAGCAGGAAGCAGCTCCCAGTGATGCTCCAATTGAAGCTGTTATTGAGATGGTTGTTGAACCAAAAATTGAGGCCAAGCTTGAAACAGAGGCGGAATCAGAAGTAGTCATTGAAGAAAAAAAGTTAACGCCTCAAGCATTAGAATCGCAAGCACCTGCTTTGCCTGATATTGCCAATATTGATTGGGTAGCACTCAAACAACACGTTGTGGGCTCGGGTGACCAAAATGCAGATTGGGTGTTTGTGGGGCGTGCACTTGCTGATGGCGATGCAAGCGTGTTGCTTGATAAAATGCTCATCGCCATTCAGCTACAACGTGGTAAAAATGTGTATCTCACACAACTATCCGAACTCGATTATTTCAATCGTCAAATTGCACTCATTCAGCCGAAATTGATTGTCGCTTTTGGTGAGCAAGTTGCCCAGCGGATCCTTGATTCAAATGAGCCGCTAGATGCCTTGCGCGGTAAAGTACATCGCTATCAGGATTTTTCTGTTGTTGTCAGCTATGCACCATCTTACTTGCTAGAGCACACTCAAGACAAAGCTAAAGCTTGGGCAGATTTGTGTTTAGCGCGAAGCTTTATGCAGGATGTTAAATAGGCTGACGATGAGCTGATTTAGCTATAAAATTCTACCCCTTATCACTTGTTACTTAAAAAAAGAAGTCTTTATGCGTGCCTCACAGTTTTTTATTGCCACCCAAAAAGAAGCCCCACAAGAAGCGGAGCTTGCTAGCCATCGCTTAATGTTGCGTGCTGGGTTTATCAAGCGTTTAGGTTCAGGCCTTTACACTTGGATGCCGCTTGGTTTGCGTGTGCTGCGCAAGGTGGAAGCGGTGGTGCGTGATGAAATGAATAAAGCAGGTGCGCTTGAGCTTTTGATGCCAGCGGTACAGCCAAAAGAGCTGTGGGAAGAAACAGGCCGCTGGGCGGTGTTTGGCCCACAAATGTTGAAGATTAAAGATAGGCACGAGCGTGAGTTCTGCTTTGGTCCAACGCATGAAGAGGTGATTACCGATATTGCCCGCCGTGAGATTAAGAGCTACAAGCAATTTCCGCTTAATTTTTACCAAGTGCAAACCAAATTCCGTGATGAGATTCGCCCACGTTTTGGCGTGATGCGCGCACGCGAATTTATGATGAAAGATGCCTATTCTTTCCACACCAATTTAGCTTCGCTTGAGCAAACTTATGCGCGCATGTTCCAAGCTTACTCAAATGTGTTTACACGGTTGGGTTTAGAGTTCAGGGCGGTGCGTGCTGATACAGGCGCAATTGGAGGCGATGGCTCGCATGAGTTCCATGTGCTCGCTGATTCAGGTGAAGATGGTTTGGCGTATTGCCCAGATTCAGATTACGCGGCGAACGTGGAATTGGCTGAAGCCTTAGCGCCAAGCACCCCACGAGCGGTGGCTGCTGAAGAAATGAAGCTGGTAGAAACACCTAAGCAAATGACTTGCGAAGCCGTGGCTGAGTTGCTAGGCGTAAGCTTGCAACGCACGGTGAAATCTATTGCGTTAATGGCGAATGATCAGTTTTACTTGCTCTTGCTACGTGGCGACCACAGCTTAAATGAGATTAAAGTTGGTAAGTTAGATGGCTTGGCAGATTTTAGATTTGCTTCACCTGAAGAAGTGCGCGCAAACTTAAATGATTGCCCACCTGGCTTTATCGGCCCTGTAAAAGTGGGCGCAAATGTCACGGTGATTGCAGACCGCACTGTGGCGGCGATGAATGATTTTATCTGCGGCGCAAACCAACCAAAACTGCATTTATCAGGTTTGAATTTTGGACGTGATTTGCCAGAGCCAAGTTTAGTGGCAGATATTCGTAATGTGATTGATGGCGATGCGAGCCCAGATGGTAAGGGTGTGTTGGCTTTGTGTCGCGGGATTGAAGTGGGGCATATTTTCCAATTGCGCACTAAATACGCGCAAGCCATGAACGCGACTTACCTAGATGAGCAAGGCCAAACGCAAGTGATGGAAATGGGTTGTTACGGCATTGGCGTATCACGTATTGTGGGTGCGGCGATTGAGCAGGGTAACGATGATCGTGGCATTGTGTTCCCAACCAGCCTTGCGCCTTTCCAAGTGGCGATTGCGCCAATTGGCATGGATAAGAGCGATGCGGTGAAAGAAGCGGCAACCAAGCTTTATGAAGATTTGCTAGCGGCGGGTGTGGATGTGTTGCTAGATGACCGCGGCGAGCGCCCTGGTGTGATGTTTGCAGAGATGGAATTGATTGGGATTCCGCATCGTATTGTGATTGGTGACCGTGGCTTGAAAGAAAACCAAGTGGAATACCAAGCGCGCACTGCAACTGAAGCGCAATCGATTCCACTTGATGATGTACTTGGATTTATAACCAAAACATTGCGCTAAACGGGCAGGGGCGGTCATGAAAAAGCGCTTTTGTGTACTTGCCCTATTAGTCAGTGTCTGTTTAGTCAATCATGATGCCTTTGCTGGAGCTCAGCAAGAAGAGATTCTTTCTAAAAGCGTCAAAGCCTTGATGCAAAATCTGTCAGCGATAGCGATAGCGATAGCGCTGCGCCTAAGCTATTTTTCTCAAGTGAAGTTGAAGCCCAAAAATGGCTGGACACTATGTCCGAGCGCCTTCAAAAGTGAATACCAGACCAAGCGATGCGTGAGGATTTTTTACGTACAGTGCACTATGAAGCCACGCGAGCAGGCTTAGATCCCCAATTGGTATTGGGCTTGATACAAGTAGAAAGCGGCTTCAAGAAGTACGCGGTTTCATCGGTAGGCGCTCGCGGCTTTATGCAATTGATGCCGTTTTGGGCGAGTAATATCGGAGCACCAGACCATAATTTGTTTCATTTGCGGCTTAATTTACGTTATGGCTGTAAAATTTTAAGACACTATTTAGATATCGAACATGGGGATTTATACCGTGCTTTGGGTCGATATAATGTAAGTTTAGGTCAGCCTCAGTATCCTACTATAGTGGTTGGGGCATGGCGTCGTTATTGGAGTTACGCGCAGTAGCGTATATTCGCACAGATTTTATCAGCACTTTTTTAGTGCTAAAGGTTTACATACCCCTATTTTTCGTACTAGTATCACTCTCAGCGGTATTGATGGTGCAAGGGCTCTTTAACTAATCAAAGCTTTTGCTACTGTCGCTATAGCTGTTCTATTTTTTTAATTTTAACTAGAAGCAAAAATAGAAGTACAACTAGAGGAGATAAGTATGTCTAAAGTAACTGCACTATCTGTAAGTATTGCTTTACTTGGTGGTTTGTGGGCTTTTCTAGCATTAGGTCCATTAGCTGGTTCCGTTTTAGTTTGGGCTGGTTTTATCGCTTGGGGTAGTTTCTTCCATACTGGCGGTGATACAGCTGCACTCCAAAAAACTATCGTAGGGATGATTTACGGTGCCGTCATTGCTGGTATTGCCTTGTTCTTAGTTGGCTTAAACCCATTAGGTTTAGCTGCTCCAGTAGGTCCAGCAGTTTATATCGCAGTCACTGTATTTTTCTTAGTGATCGTTGCAAATATCGGTCTTCTTTCTTGTGTTCCTGCTAATGTTTACGGCTATGCGGCAACGGCAGCGTATGCACTGCAAACTGTTCCTGAAAACCAGTCTGCGGTAACAGTACTTGCAGCCAACAACCCAGTAGTTATTGTTGCAGTATCTGCAGTCCTTGGTGCTGTGTTCGGTTTGGTATCAGGCAAGCTCGCTGATGCATTAGGTAAATAATTAAGTAACTAATATTACTTAAATAAAAAACCGCCTTAATGAATTTAAGGCGGTTTTTTTATTGCTCAGACATTTCGTTAATTACTGGGCGAGGTCTGAAACCTTGAAGCCGTAAAATGTACCAAACTCACCTTCTGGTTCGTGGTACACAAAAAATAAGCCATTGGTATAACCTAAGCCAGCAATATGGTTTTGAGCACGTAATTTAAGTGTGTTTGGTAGTGCGCTTTTGCCAACAAACTTTCCTTTAATGTCAAATACCAACACGGCTTTGTGGTCTACATCTAACACAGCAAGCTCTTCACCCTTAATACCTGTATAAGCGGCGTAGTAGTCCGTGATGTCATCAAATTGCACGCCTGCTGATTTGAGGTCAAGTTTAATTTCTTCGATTTTTTCATTTTTATTTAAATCAATTACCCATACCAAATTACTGCGTCCTTGTTTGGCGTAATAAAGGTTGGTTTCAGGGTTGTGTGTTGGAATAGTCGAAGCATCACCAAACGCGGCATTAAAGCCCGAAATGTCTTTAGAGTTTTCGGTGAGGTTGCCTTTATCATCAAGCTCTAAAGAGAAAAGACCGGTATTTGGTGAGAAGCCGGCATTACTTGAGATGTTGTAGGTGACAGTCTCGAGTTGTTTTGTGGCTTGGTTAAAGTAAATCGAACGATTGTCATAACCCGGTTTTACCGATTGAATATATTGACCTTCAGCGCTGTAAACGTGAATTTGTGATTTTGAAATAGGCGCTTCTGTCTCTGAGCCCAATGGCGCTAACCCCCCATCCGCAACATAGTAACGTTGATGAATTGGCACGTAAGCGATCGACATTGGTTTGGATGTCGGTTTTTTAGCCATTATAATTTTCGTCACAGTTTCTGCATTTGGCAGAATTGCCGCTTGCGCTTGATGTGCCATTAAAGGCAACAAGATAAGGCTTAAAGTAGATAATGAGTTTACGAGTTTCATCAGTGGCTTTCTTTTTTACGTTAAACATACTTTTAAATAGGCATTGTATCTTGTTAAGAGTTCCCAGCATCATTGCTACGTTCGATCAGCATCGCATCACCATAGCTAAAAAAGCGGTATTGTTGGGTGATGGCGTGTTGGTAGGCTTTTTGGATATTTTCCAAGCCCGCAAAGGCTGATACCAGCATCAGCAGGGTACTTTTTGGTAAATGGAAGTTGGTGAGCAATCTATCCACCACTTTGAATTTATAGCCTGGTGTGATGAATATATCCGTTTCACCGTTACCTGCAAGCAGCTCCCCAGAGCGAGCAGCGCTCTCAAGTGCCCTTAGGACGGTTGTACCTACACCAGTGACTTTCTTGCCTGAAGTCTGCGTGGCTTTAATTAAAGAGAGGGTTTCAGCAGGCACAGAATAAAGCTCAGCGTGCATTTTGTGTTCGTTGATATTATCCACACGCACAGGCTGGAACGTGCCAGCGCCAACGTGGAGTGTCACATAAGCGATATTCACGCCATTTGCTTTTAAGCGATTAATCACGTCATCATCAAAATGCAGGCCTGCAGTGGGTGCCGCCACAGCGCCTGGGTCTTTGGCGAATACGGTTTGGTAACGCTCATCATCAAACTCATCAGCGGCATGAGAGATATATGGTGGCAAAGGCAGTGCGCCGTATTCATCAAGCAGCTCTAAAATAGGGCGTGGTGAATCTATACGCAGTAAAAACAGGTCATCTTGACGCGCTTCAACCTCGGCCTCAAAAGCATTTGCAAATATCAAACGTGTGCCCGGTCTGGGTGATTTAGATGCGCGAACGTGCGCTAAAACTTTATGTTCATCGATAATGCGCTCCACCAAGGCCTCAATCACACCGCCTGATGCTTTCTGCCCAGCAAGGCGAGCTTTAATGACTTTAGTGTTGTTAAAAATCAGCAAATCCCCCGCATCGATAAACTCGCAGATATTAATGAAATGCTCGTCGCTGATTAAGCCACTATTTCCATTGAGTCTTAGCAATCTACTTGCTGAGCGCTCTTTGGTTGGAAACTGTGCAATCAGTTCTGCAGGTAAACAAAAATCAAATTCATTAGTTCGCATAAATGCCAGTGTTTGTTATAATGTTGGACTTCGCTGCCGGGGTGGCGGAATTGGTAGACGCACTGGACTCAAAATCCAGCGCTGGAAACAGCATAAGAGTTCGATTCTCTTTCCCGGCACCATTGAAAACAATGACTTACGTAAAACTAAGTCATTTTTTTCGTCTATTTTTCGCGTTGCACAAACGTTGCGCAAAATTCAGTGTGAGCATACACTAAACGCATTGCGTAAATTATAGCGTGTATATGCCACAAAAAGCTGCACATACAGTACATATATTAGAAGGTAAGGCGACGTTGTACAAACGTCCCACAACTTATTTTTGGTTCGTGCGATACAAAGCAGATAATAAATGGCATAGAACTACAACTAAGTGTGAAGATTTAGACAAAGCAAAATTAAAGGCTGTTGATATAGTGACAGATGCTTGGTTTAAGGAAAGACACAAAATTCCAATTGTTAGCAAACGCTTTAGTGCCGTCGCTAAACTAACTATCAAAACGTTAAATGAGTTATTAGATAACAACGTAGGCAAAGTTGTTTACAAAGATTACATACGTGCAATAGACAAATACATTAATAAGTTTTTTGGTGCTTACAACATAGATAGCATTGATTACATACTTGTTAAAAAATTTAGTGATTGGCGTGTGAAAGAATTTGGCAGAATACCTAACGCAAGCACAATCAACACACACAATGCAGCACTTAACAGAGTGTTTGATACAGCATTAGAACGTGGCTACATTACCAAATCTCAAATTCCCCAACTTAAAAACGAAGGCTTAAGTGCTAACAAAGGCACTGACTTTACAAAAGAAGAATATGTAAAGTTGTACAAATTTATGCGTACTTGGGTTAAGCAAGCACGTAAGGGACACGATACTAAACTGCGTTTATTACTACGTGATTACATATTGGTGCTTGTGAATACAGGCATACGTGCAGGTACTGAAGCAATGAACTTGCAATGGAAGAACATAGCGTTTTTTGAAAAAGATGAGAAGCGTTATCTGTCGTTAAATGTGATTGGTAAAACGCAGAAGTACAGAGAAGTAATTGTTAGGCATAGAGTTGCACGCTATTTGCAGCGTATACAAGAGCGCAATGCTGCTTTTAGAGATATGGCGTTTGAAGATGTTATTAAGTTGGGCAGTGATGAATACGTGTTTAGAATGAATAATAAAGATATGACAACAGCATTTGGTAGAGTGTTTAAGCGAATGCTTAAGCAAGCAAATTTGTTGGTAGATAAACGTAATGGTATTGAGCGTACGCTTTATAGTTGCAGACATACATATGCAACAATGACATTAACTGATACAAAAATTACGACATATGTTTTAGCTAAGCATATGGGAACAAGTGAAGCTATGATTAAGGCACACTATGAACATATTGAAATGCGTGGAAAAGCAGATGAAATTGCAGGAACAGGTAATGTTGAAGATGCTTTAAGAAAGACAAGGGCTGCAAGAAAAGGTTAATTGTTGGATAGCTTTAAATAATTTAATTTGTAAGATTAAACCAGCTCCACTGCAGCACGCTTCATATCAGCAGTCACATCAATATAACGCTGTGTAGTTTGTAAGTTTCTATGCCCAACCATTTCCATTAAAACTTTAAGTGGCACTGACTTGCTGCTTAACTTTGTAATAAATGTTCTTCTGCCACTGTGACTACTACAACCATACAGCCCGCTGTGTTTATATAACATTGTCATTGTGTATGTCAGTGTGTTTGCACTAAAGCCCTCACTTTTCTGTGTAATAAAAAGTGGTTTGTTATATAAGCTGCTATATGAAATAGCTGTTAATTCTTTTTCACTAAATCTACTTAGTAAGTAATCTTTTAGTTCTTTGCGAAGCTTGTCAGCTAAAACAACTGTGCGTGCAAAGCGTCCCTTTGTTTGTTCTGCTGTTAAGTTAATTTCATTTTTAACAGTGCCATCTATATTCAACACATCTTTAACGTTAAGTGCAGCAACTTCGCCAATCCGCATACCACCCCAATATGTCAGCAACACAATAGCCCTATCACGTGCAGCATATTTACGTGTGCTTATATATAACAACAACAAGTTAAGTTCTTTATCATTAATAGTACGTGCTTGTTTCATATCCACTCCCTAATAAACAAATAATTTAGTAGTTATTATTTTGTTTTCTTTGTTTCTTTTTTCCTACCAATATCTGTCATTGTATTTAGTAGCGTGGTTTTCTATTTAGATTTAATAGGTTAGTGTTGATATAAAGTGAAAAACAAAGAGAATATAGAATAGCTTTGGTTATTAGATAGCGAGCATTTGCTCGCTTGTTGTTTCGCTTTCAGCTCACAACACCTTTTCTTCTTTAGTCGTTTAAAACGACTTTTGTTTGAACTGACTGATTTTGGAGGCGAACGACGGCTATGTATTTTGCCTAAACAAAAAAACATAACCGTCGCTCCGTGTCTAACTGATCTCGTATGTCTGACACGACTGTAAAAAGATTTTACGGAAGACGCTCGTATTAAAACTTCCAACTCACTTCAGCATTGATTTGCTTTGTCAGTATATCTTGCGGCGTGCACTCTTAAAATTATTCATCTTTTACAGCAGTGAATAATGAGTTTGGGGTCATTAGCCGTCATATTACAACCCAAGTTTTTGTCCTTTGATATAGCAGTGACTTATCTGCGTTTGTATGCCTTAAATAATTGCCTGTTAATCTTTGTGCCTAAGTTTAGAACTTTATATACGTTAGTCTTTGTGACTGATTTTCTTTTGACTTTGTTGTTAATGTCTTTTAAGTAAGTTGTTAGTAGTTCTGTTTGTTCTTCATTAAGTAAAGTAGCGTGATATTTAATCAATGCAAAAGCCACTTGCTGTGCTTGTATGAATGGTAGGTCAATAACCGTAAAGCTCTTTTCATCCATTCCGTTCGCTTGTAACCAGTCTGCTGTTTGTTTGTCTGCTTTGTAATCGTTCATATAAGTATTTATACAAACAAAAGAAAACCATATTAAAACCAATCAATTTTGAATCGTTTTGATTTGGCTCTTACTGGGGTAGACCTGATTTTGGTAGGAAAGATGACTAAGAGAAATTAAAGTATTTGATTTAGCGTGAGGACAAATGAAATGAATACTTACAAGGCAACGGTTAAAGTTACCGTAACTAAAACTATTACTAAGAGTGTTGAAGTGCAAGCAACAGATGCTTACAAAGCGAAAATACAACTTGAAGCGATGTACGGCAGAAAAAATGTATTAAGTGAGCCCAAGCATATATACAAAGTGCTAATATGACAGCATTGGATTAAATGTGTAGGATTAATTATGGCTGACTGTTGCGAAAATAAAGGTTGTGCGATTGATGCAATGAAAATCAAGCAATCTAAAACATTGAAGATTGTGCTTTTGATTAATATTTGTTTGTTTATGTTAACGGCTACTTTTGGCTTAGTCGCCAACTCTGCCAGTTTACTAACGGAGAGTTTAGATGATTTAGGTGATGCTATTACTTATGCATTAAGTCTTTACGTTGTATATAAGAGCGATAAAGCAAAAGCGAAAGTTGCGTTATTTAAAGGATTGTTAATTTTAGTGGGTGCATTGTTTGTTTTAAGCCAAGTAATAAGCCACGTCATTAATCAAAGTGTGCCAATTTTTGAAACAATGGGAATGGTTGCAGTAATTGCATTGTTAGGAAATTTAACTTGTTTATATTTACTTACAAAGCATAAGGAACAAGATATTAATATGAGTAGCGTTTGGGAATGTTCTAAAAATGATATTTTAAACAATCTAGCTGTAATAGCCGCCGCAGTAATAGTTTGGATCACTAACGTTGGTTGGGCTGATGTGTTAGTTGGATTTGTATTATCGGTTTTACTCATTAAGTCATCAATTAAAGTTATTAAGTCTGCGTTAGCTCATATGTAATAAATACATATATGCGCATATACGAATTACAAACTATCAAACCGCTTACCCCACAGCAAGCCAGAGTGTCTGCGCTTAAACAGCAGAAAGAACGTGCAAGCGATATGTTAAAGGCTGAAAAAGATAAGCAAAAGAAGCAGAAGGCTGTGTCTGCTATACAGCAGAATAATCAAGTATTAGCTAAGTTGCGTAATAGTTAATTGCACGGTTTTTTAACAAGTATTTTGAATATTTTTTGTTGCACAAAACGTTGCGCAAAATTAAATAACATTGCAGAGGCTATTAAATATTGACTTAGACAAGTGTTAATACTCTCAAAATCCAGCGAGGGCAACTTCATGGGGGTTCGATTCCCCCCCCCGGCACCAAGTAAATTAACTGCTTACCAACTGGTAGGCTTTTTTTACGTCTATTTTTGTGGGTGTTTTGCTCCATACACCACACTCAGCGCTAAACATGGCATTTTACCTGAATATCTTGTGGAATTTTTGGTCAGCGTTAATAGTTTTGATGCTATGAGAAGCTGCAAGCCTCATTAAAATATCAAGGTATCTGCCATAGTGAAAGACAGTGAAGAAAATCCACTTTAAAAAACGATGCAGCAATGCCTTATTTAGAAGATTTCTTTTTATGTCGAGCACGTATGTTGAGCACTTCTACCCCAAGAGAAAAAGCCATTGCAAAATAGATATATCCCTTTGGAATATGCGCATCAAGACTTTCGGAAATTAAAACAAAACCCACAATCGTTAAGAAAGATAGTGCTAAAACTTTAATCGATGGATGGCGATGAACAAAATCACCAATGGGTTTAGCAGCGAAAAGCATGAAAATGACTGAGCTTAAAACAGCGGCAATCATGATTGAAACTTCATCGACTAAGCCAACCGCAGTAATAACGCTATCCAATGAGAAAACAATATCTAGAATCCCAATTTGAACAACAGCGCCCCAAAAAACCGCCCGAATAGATTTTGAGCTCGTGCTTGTATTTTTAATTTCTTTTGAAGTCTCTTCTGTCGCCTCAACCTCAAGATAAATTTCTTTGCTGGCTTTCCATAAAAGAAATAAGCCTCCAAAGAATAAGATTAAATCTCTACCGCTAATTTCATGCTTGTAGAAAGCAAAAAGGGTTTCTGTTAACCCCATGACCCAAGATAAACTCAACAGCAATGCAATGCGTGTCACTAATGCGAACATTAATCCAAATCGAACGACTGAATCACGTATTTCTATTGGCAGGCGATTGGCAATCACGCTAATGAAAATAATGTTGTCAATGCCTAAGACAATTTCAAGCGCTGCAAGTGTTAGAAATGCAATGATTGTGTTTGGGTCGAGAATGAATTCCAGCATTTTTAGCCTATCTTGTTTGTAATGATTTCAAATTGATTGTAGTAGTTTTTTATTTTTTGCGTCAAAGCGCTTATACAGGTCTTTAAACAGTCGTATATTTTACAGTACTTGTCTATATTGCAGAGGACCCAGGTAGTTCCAAAATGCATGAGGTTTGGTAGGAGCGTGTTGCATACATAAAGTCGCTCTCATCGGCTGGTCAGTTTTTATTTTTAGAAATAATTGCATTAAGAATACTTTCAGAAGCTTCTTTAATATTTGTAGGCTCATACCCACCTTCTAATACAAACAATATACGATTAGACGCATATTTTTTTGCAATGGAAGATAAAATATCTGTCGCTTTTTTGTAGCTATTATTTGAATATTTTAACTGCCCAAGCAAATCATTTTCATGCGCATCAAATCCTGCAGATACTAATATAAATTCCGGCTTGAAATTATCCATTGCAGGAACTAATTGGCTTGTTAAGCCATGAATAAATTCTTCATCGCCAGCCCCTTTTGGTAAGTCTATGTTTAAGGTATACCCATAACCTTCACCGCTCCCTTTTTCGTTAGGACGGCCTGTGCCAGGATAGAAGGGATGTTGATGGATGCTAAAATAAAAAACCGAATTATCACTATAAAAAATATCTTGCGTTCCATTGCCATGATGAACATCAAAATCAACAATTAAAATGCGATTAATACCATATTTCTTTTGTAAATACTTTGCAGCAATGGCGACATTATTAAAAATGCAGAATCCCATTCCTCTATCTTTAGTCGCATGATGACCTGGCGGTCTTGAGAATGCAAAGGCACTTGAAACTTTACCCCTCATTATTTGATCGACACCTTCAGTCACTGCCCCGACAGATTTTCTTGCCACTTGATAGGATTGTTTTGATATCACAGTATCGCCCGTGCTCAGTTTTGTTGGAGTGTCAGTAAGCTTTTCAGATTCTTGTTTAACAAGATGAATATATTCTTTTGAATGAACAAGGTTGATGACATCTATAGATGCATAACTAAAGGTAGGCCAAATTAAATTTGGTTTTAATTTAGAATCATTTTTGAGAAAGTTGATTGTGCTCGAGATTCGATCAGCGTTTTCTGGATGATGAGGTCCAGTGTGATGAAGAAGAAATTCATCATCATAAAGCACGGCAATTTTTAGTGGACTTCTATCGGATTCGGCAATTAAATGCATAGGCTGAAAAAGCGATATGAGAAGTAAACAGTTAAAAAAGTATTTAATTTTAAATTAGTCTTAAAAATTGGTTGATAGAATTTTGTAAATATCACTATATACATTGGTGGGGTTCATGAAGACATCATCTAGCTCGCGCCGCCACCAAGCGCCTTATATAGGGTGACTAAGGCGGTAAGTTTTGATTGGCGTAACTCAATCAGCGACTGTTGCGCAATGTACAAACTACGCTGTGCGTCTAACACGCTTAGCATGCTATCTACACCATTTTGATAGCGTAACTCTGCTAGTTTAAAGCGCGCTTGTTCAGCATTGACCAAACGTTGTTGAGCTTTAACTTCATCGCTCAGCATGGTGTTGGCAGCCATAGCATCAGTGACTTCACGAAAGGCTATTTGAATGACTTTTTCATAGCGCGCAATATTGATATCTTTTTGCACTTCGGCTAGCTTTAAGTTTGCCTTATTAAAACCTGCATCAAAAATAGGGAGTGAGAGCGCTGGAGAGAAGTTCCATAAATTGCTACCTGATGTGAATAAGCCATTAAGCTCTGAACTGGCCCTGCCGAAGCTAGAAGTCAGCCGGATTGAAGGAAAAAATGCCGCACGGGCCGCCCCAATATTGGCATTCGCGGCTTTCAACAAACTTTCGGCCTGACGAATATCTGGGCGCCTAGTTAACAACTCGGATGGCAAGCCAGCTTGCAAATCAGTCACTATCAATTGATGATCAAGTGACAGTGCCGGCGGTAAATCTTCAGGCAATGTGGCCCCAACTAAAAGCGCTAGCGCATTTTCAGCCTGAGCACGCAAGCGTTGAAGCGCTGTTACTTGTGCATTAGCTGTTTCCATTTGAGTTTCTGCAATGCGTAAATCTAGGGCACTACTATTGCCAAACTCATAGATCTTGCTGGCTAAATCGTAGGTGGCTTGTTGAGACTTTTGAGTCTGCAAGGCAATATCTAATCGCTCATCTAGCGCACGTTCATTAATGTACGCATTCGCCACTTCTGCAATCAAGCTAATTTGCACACTAGCACGCGCTTCTTTTGTGGCAATAAATCGTTGCAATACTTGTTCTTTCAAGCTACGGATACGCCCAAAAAAATCTATTTCGTAAGCGGTAAAGCCTAAACCAACCGAATAAATTGAATAGGATGGCAATACACCACCGCCGCCAAATGGATTAATCGTTTTTGCGCGGGTAGCTAAGGCAGTCGCGTTAACTGTTGGAAAAAGCGCCGACTCTTGAATGCGATATTGTGCGCGCGCAGCTTCAATATCGAGCGCCGCAATGCGCAAGTCGCGGTTTTTATCTAAGGCTAGCGTAATCAGGCGTTGTAGGCGTTTATCGGTATAAATTTGCTGCCATTGAATGTCTGCAGGGGAATCGGTGGTAGAGGTCTTGGTGCCTTCTGCCGCATTAGGATAGTCTTTCGCAATGGGCGCTTGTGGCCGAGCGTATTCAGGAATAAACGAACAAGCCGTCATTCCGACCATGCAATATGCGATCGTCCAATAAATGATATGTGGTTTACGCATTCGCAGTATCCACCTTCGGGTTTGTACTTTTACGAATAAATAACTTGCGCACAACCACAAAAAATACCGGAACCAAAAATATCGCAAGCACAGTTGCAGAAAGCATGCCGCCTGCAACGCCAGTACCAATTGCATTTCGGCTTGCAGCCCCAGCACCAGTACTCAACACCAAAGGCATTACCCCAAGAATAAATGCAATGGATGTCATTAAGATTGGTCTTAATCGACGGTGCACTGCTTCAAGCGTGGCGTCTATTAAACCCATCCCCTCAGCTTGTAAATCTTTGGCAAACTCAATGATGAGAATCGCATTTTTGGTGGATAAGCCGATGGTGGTAATTAAACCCACTTTGAAGTAAACATCATTTGGCAAACCCGACAGTATAGTCGCTAGCAATGCGCCGAATAGACCCAATGGAACAACTAAAATAACCGCCATTGGTATCGTCCAGCTTTCATAAAGCGCCGCTAAGCATAGGAACACCACAATCAGTGACAAAGCAAATAGGGCAGGGGCTTGTGCGCCTGATAAGCGCTCTTGATAAGACTGTCCAGTCCATTCAACCACAAATCCTGCTGGCAACTTGGCCGCTATTTGCTCAACGGCTAGCATTGCCTCGCCTGAGCTTTTGCCCTCTGGGGCATCCCCGAGGATTTCCATGGCTGTAAAGCCGTTATATCGCTCAATACGTGGCGAACCATAAACCCATCGCGCACTGGCAAAGGCTGAAAATGGCACCATCTTGTCAGCGCTATTGCGCACATAGAGCTTTTCAATGTCTTTTGGCAGCATACGGAAATCTTTATCTCCCTGCACAATCACCTGATGCACACGACGCTCATCGGTAAAATCGTTCACATAAATGGAGCCAAAAACAGCGCTGAGCGTGGTGTTGATATCATCAAGACTCAGACCCAATGCACGGGCTTTTGAGTGTTGAATATCCACTTTATATTGCGGTGTATCTTCTAAACCCTGCGCACGAACGTCTTTGAGATCTGGGTGACTTGCCGCCATGGCAATCAACTGATTTCGAGCCTTGAGTAATTCAGCATGCCCATGATTGCCGCGATCTTGCAAAAAGAAATCAAAGCCTGTGGCATTACCAAGATCATCAATCGGCGGGGCATTAAATGGAAATACTAGCGCTTGTTTAATGCTCGATAGTTGGGCCATTGCGCGGTTAATAATGGCGTCAATACGATGCTCAATGTCTTTGCGTTCAGACCAGTGCTTTAGGTTGATAAACCCCATCGCGCCATTTTGCCCACGCCCATTAAAGTTAAATCCCGCAATGGTAAATATCTGATCGGTCTCTGGTTGTTGCTCAAAATAACGCTCTACCTCCTCGAGGACTTTAATTGTCTGCTGTTGTGTCGCACCAACAGGCAATTGTAAGCTGGTGATTAAGTAGCCTTGATCCTCTTCTGGCAAAAACGAAGTGGGCATAGATCTAAATAAAACCACCACTGCCATCATAATCAGGACAAACAACAGCATCCAGCGTAAGGTTTTGTTCAGCATGCTAGCTACAACGCCTTGATAGCGGAGGCTACTAGTTTGAAAAGCACGGTTAAACCACCCAAAAAACCCGGCCTTGGCTTGATGTTGCCCCGGCTCAACTTGCTTTAGCAAAGTGGCACATAGCGCTGGGGTAAGCGTAAAAGCCAACAATACAGAAATTAGCATGCAAGAAATCATGGCTAAGGAAAATTGTCGATAAATAATACCCACCGACCCATCAAAAAATGCCATGGGAATAAATACAGCAGTCAATACCACGGTGATCCCGATTAATGCATTGGAGATCTGCCCCATCGCCTTTCGCGTTGCCTCTTTGGGAGGGAGTCCTTCTTCGGTCATGATGCGTTCTACATTCTCAACCACCACAATGGCATCATCGACCAGCAACCCAATCGCTAACACCATGCCGAACATGGTAAGCACATTAATAGAGTAGCCAAATAAAGACATAACTACCAAGGTGCCCAATAATGCAACGGGCACGACTATGGTGGGAATCAAAGTGGCACGGATATTTTGCAGGAATAAATACATCACCAAAAATACGAGTGCGATTGCCTCAAACAAGGTAGTGACCACTTCTTGGATGGATATTTTAATGAAGGCTGAAGTGTCATAGGGAAATTCGATCTTGATGCCTGAGGGCAAGCTTTTCGCTAACTCCATACATTTTGCACGCACTGCTTGTGAGGTAGCCAATGCATTGGCACTAGGGGCTAGTTTGATCCCAATGGCAGCGGCGGGTTTGCCACTTATCCGCGAATTCATTGAGTAATCTTGACCACCAAGCTCAACCCTAGCAACATCATTCAGCTTCACTTGGGAGCCATCACTATTCACGCGCAGCAGGATGTCATCAAACTGAGATGCGGAAGTCAATCTACTCTGGATGACGATGCTGGCATTTAACTGTTGGCCCTCAGTAGCGGGTGTGCCGCCAAACTCTCCGGCAGAGACCTGTATATTTTGCTCCTGAATCGCTCTAATGACATCGCTAGGCACCATTTGATATTGATTTAATCGATCTGGATTCAACCAAATTCGCATAGCGTGTTCCGTGCCAAATAACTCAGCTTGACCTATGCCAGGGGTACGTCGTAACGAATCAAGAAAATTGACAGCAAGATAGTTACCTAAAGTGGCCTCATCCATTTTGCCATCGGTAGAGACCGCCGTTACAAACATCAGATAAGTATTGCTCGCTTTTAATACCTGCACACCCGCTTGCTGAACAACGCGTGGTAGGCGAGGTAATGCCAGCTGCAATTTATTTTGCACTTGTACCTGTGCGATTTCTGCATTAGTACCAGGCTTAAAATAAAGATTTATGCTGACTTCACCAGAAGACTCACTGGCAGAGGATATATACAACAATCCCTCTATGCCATTAAGTTGTTGCTCAATCACTGCAGTAACTGAATCTGCAACAGTCTGCGCCGATGCCCCAGTATAGTTTGCAATCACAGAAATCGTTGGGGGAGCAATCACAGGATATTGTGCCACGGGTAACTTTTTAAGTGCGATGCCCCCCATCAACATAATTAAGATGGCGATGACCCAAGCGAAAATTGGACGGTCTATAAAAAATCTTGCCATGCAAAATATCCTTAGGGTTTCGTTGGCGACGTCACTGAGCTTGCAGATTGCGCTTGTTTTTGAACTCGGTTTTCATCCGCGTTGCGATAAGGCAAAGGCTGAGTCTTGATGCCGGGCGCAATTTTTTGCAGCCCTTCAACAACGACACGCTCACCACCAAGCAATCCTTCTGTGACAACCCACTTATCGCCTCTTGCTTCGCCAAGTTTAACTTTACGATCTTCAACGATATTGTCTTTATTCACAATCAAGACGCCTGCTTGTCCACGATCACCAAGTATCACAACACGCTGTGGCATTAAAATGACTTGTTTGCTACCAGACTCTTCCACTAGCGCACGTGCATACATTCCTGGTAATAACAGGCGATGAGGATTGGGGAACTGCGCTCGCAAGGTCACCATGCTAGTTGTGGGTTCAACACTAATATCTGAAAATAAAAGCTTGCCTGAGAGCGGGTAATGACTGCCATCATCAAGGACTAAGGTGACCTTAGCTTCATTGCGTCCCTCGCGTTTTAGCTTACCTGCTTCCATGGCACGTCTGATGCGCAACACTTCGTTACTTGATTGTGTTAAATCGATATAGATGGGATCTAGTTGCTGCACCGAGGTTAGCAATGTGGCTTCACCTTGCCCAACCAGATCACCCTCAGTCACTAGAGGTCTCCCCATGTAACCAGAAATGGGCGAAGTCACACTAGCGAAGTCTAGATTTAGTTTTGCTGTTTTTACTGCAGCTTGATTGGCAGCCACTTCTGCACTGGCAGAATGTGCAGCGGCGTTGGCATCAATGTAATCTTGCTTACTGACCGCATTAAACTCTACTAGCGATTTAAACCGATCCGCCTTGATTTGAACTTGTGTTTGTAATGCGAGTGACTTTTGCAAATTGGCGGCAGCGCTCTCGTAAGCTGCCTCAAGTGGTTTGGGATCTAAGCTAAACAGCAACTGGCCTTTTTTAACATCCATACCGCCCTGCACTTGATGCAAAATTACCCCTGGCACACGAGCCCGTATCTGTGCCACCCGAAAGGAATTTAGCCTGCCTGGCAACTCTGAAAAATCAGTTAAAGCTGTCTTTTCAGCAATGATAAAACTCACCTCTTGCAGCGGGGCCTCTTGATTTGCTTGATCAGCACTTTGTTGTCCTGCCGTTTGCGAGTTGCAGCCATTAAGTAACAAACAGCTTAGGCAAAAAAACAGAATGACGCTAATACACTTGCATGGGGTTGTTTTCATAAAGAGAACTCTTGTTTAATCAGACATCAATTTTAATCAGAAACCAATAGAAAAGCTTCCTGCAGAATTTTTGAGCTACTTCATCATCAAGTTAATCTGTTACTCAAGTGTCATGCGTTTAAGTTTCTCAATGAATTTTAGCACTTGTGTCACACTTAAATCGGTACTAAGTAATTAATTTTACCTGAATATCTTCCTTGGTAATTCTTGGTCTGTGTGAATAGTTTTGACGCAAGGTACTTTGAATGCACTAACTTTCAATTATTCTATGTTTACACAAAATTCAGGACGGCCTTGTACCTGCCAAGAAATTAAGCGTTGACTAATTAGAGTGCTTTACTTTACTTCTTTGCCATCAATATAAGAAATTTTATACTTAATACTCCCATCTTTATTCCAAGCAGTTTCATCGCCTTCTTTTTTGCCGTTGATGAGATTGCTTTGAGCGCGCATTTGACCATTCTCATACCACTGCGTAAAGCTTCCATGCTCTAGCCCACCTTTATAATTGACTTCTAGCTTGAGTTGGCCATTTTCATACCACTGCTTCCAAACGCCGTCTTCTTTATCATTTAAATAGTTAGTTTGGATATATAGGCCGCCGCTGGGATACCAGAATGTTTCCAGTCCTTGCTTTTTACCTTTAATCACATTCACTTCATATTTGGGTTTGCCGTCTGCATATTGCTCTTTTTGAGCCCCCGTAAAGTTTTTATCAAAGATGGTTTGTGCAAAGACCGCTTCAGTTGAAAGTGCCAAAACGAGGCTAAAGAATATTAAGCAGAGAGTTTTCATGTGCGTTTTTAATGATGAAGATGTTCAATTTCGATATTAAATAAACACATTTGTTCCGGAGGTTATTTTTTATTTGTTTGCTGAGCTAACAGGTCGTCAATTATATGACCTTGCTCTTGCGTTTTGATGATGGGATCTGCAACTAGCGCTGAGATTGCTGCATCTTTAGTTGCTAATTCAACTTCATACGCTTTTATTGCGGTAATCGAAGCGTTGATTTTTTCAACCGAGCTTGATGAGCCTTGGAGTTTTTCGTCCAGCTGCTGCTTCATTAGATATGCGTTGATTGCTAATGCTAGGATTGCTAATGTAAATGCAATGTTGAAAATTTGACTCGTTTTAATCTGCATGCTTATTCTTCCATATTGGGTCTTTGAATTTTGGGCTTATTTGCTGATCGATAAGTCTATGGGTTGCCATTTTACGTGATAGGCGCTCAGCCATATCAACTTTTGGAGGATTTTCTTTCATGAAACTCAAGCAAAGGTTAACAATTCCCAACTAAAATAGTAAGCTATAGCACTATGAATTCATCTAATCAGCATCGCCGAGATCAATTTGGTTTTTGTTTCGATAATTCCTATTCGAAACTACCCCAGGCTTTGTTTGCTCGCGCGAACCCTAAACAATTCAAAAATCCAAGTTTGGTGATTTTTAATCAACAATTAGCACAGACACTTGGCTTGGATACGCATGCGCTTAAAGCTGCCGATTGGGCTTGTTTTAAGGGGCGAGCAGCTCCTGAAGGCGCTTTGCCTATCGCGCAAGCTTATGCAGGCCATCAATTTGGCGGGTTTAATAATTTAGGGGATGGGCGAGCGATATTGCTAGGCGAGCATATTGCGCCAAGCTATCTACGCTTTGATATTCAATTAAAGGGTTCTGGGCCAACGCCGTACTCACGTTCAGGTGATGGTTTGGCAGGCTTGGGACCTATGCTTCGTGAGTATTTAAAGAGCGAGGCAATGCATGCTTTGGGTGTGTCAACTACACGCAGCCTTGCTGTGATGCTAACTGGCGAAGTGGTTTACAGGGCTGAACCACTTAGTGGAGCTGTCTTGACGAGAGTTGCTGCTAGCCATATTCGCGTCGGGACCTTTCAATATGCCGCTGCCATTGATGATATAGGAACGCTGAAAGCTTTAGCGGATTACACCATCAATCGCCATTATTCAGCTTTGGATAATCATCCCCAGCCTTATATTGGCTTACTTGAGGCGGTGATTGATACGCAAGCTGCATTGATTGCCAAGTGGATGCAGTTTGGCTTTATTCATGGCGTAATGAATACCGACAATATGAGCATCGCGGGCGAAACGATTGATTATGGCCCCTGTGCTTTTTTGAATACGTATTCGCCAAAGACTGTGTTTAGTTCGATTGATAAGAACGGACGCTATGCTTTTGGCAATCAGCCCAAGATGGGCGAATGGAATTTAAAGCGATTTGCTGAGAGTCTTTTGCCATTGCTGGCTGAAAGTCAGGAAGATGCAATTGGCATTGCAACAGAATGTTTGAATGCATATCAAACTAAATACAGGGCTTATTGGCTAAGTGCGATGCGAAAGAAAATCGGTCTTTTCAATGACGAGCCTGGCGATCTTGCGCTGGTGGAAGATTTACTGATGCTGATGTACAAGCATCAAGCTGATTATACAAACACCTTCCGCAACCTTGCTAGCCCACTTCAATTAAGGGATCAACTGATTGATGATGGTGGCTTTAAAAATTGGCAAATCCTTCGGCATGAGCGGCTATCAAGGCAAGTCCAAACAGTGGGGGAGGTGGCCGTCTTGATGGATAGCCACAATCCGCTTGTTATCCCGCGCAATCATATAGTAGAAGAGGTTTTGGATAGCGCGAACCAAGGCGATATGGAGCCGTTCCACGACTTTTTAGAAGTGCTTACTACGCCATATCAAATGCCTAAAAATGACAAATACCTTCAAGGCGCTAGTGCAGGCTTTGACGCAAGCTATCAAACATTTTGCGGCACATAAATGTGGCTTGGTTTTCTTTGATATAAAACAAGCGCCCTCATCTCCATTACGAAGTCATCAAGGGGAGTGAAGGAATGGATCCTGTTAACTTGCTTAATTTAAAGCCCTAATACTAAAAGCCTAGTATTGGCTTAGTTTGTAGATTAAGTTTTGAAGCGCCTAATACCACCCTTGCCCAAAATAAATTCAAAGTCTTTTAAAACATCGCAATTGCTTAATGTTAAAAAGTTTATAAAAAATCTTTTCCCAGAAGAGTTATTCTTAGCTTCAAAACATGCTCTGTATGGATTCGGGCCACTAAAGAATACTTCCATGCCGATTTTATTGGCTCTCGTGGCGATTCAGTATGATGTTGGAGCTTGAGTTTCAATAGGGATTATGATAAGTTATTCGAGATGTAACAAAATTGTTACATCTCGAATAACTTAATTACAAAGCGTAACGGGTCTAAAGCTTTAAATTAATGTGGTTTGTAGCTTAATACTTGGGTGAAAGGCTGACTTTGAATCAAGTTGTAGCGGATTTTGAAATTATTGCGCGACCCAATAGCTCATTAACGGCAATGGGTCGTGTCTTCGCTGTCACGATTATTGCGGCACTTTCATTGGTTGTAGCGCTTGCATTTAGCTTGATTGGTGCTTGGTTTGTATTGCCCTTTGCTGGAATTGAGTTGGTGGGGATAGGATATGCTTTTTACTATATCCATTGTCACTCGCAAGATTATGAAAGCATTGTGATTGAAGGCGATCAAGTTTCAGTAGAGAAAAAAAGCTACAAAGATGTTAGTCGGATGGTTTTTAATCGTTACTGGGCGAAAGTGCTTTTGCGCGATACGCCAAGTGGTGATCAATTGTTGTCGCTCCGCTCGCATGGCAAAGAGGTTGGTTTTGGTCAAACTTATATGACCAACGACCAGCGTTTAGAACTTGCTAAACAATTAAAAGAGCTTGTTGGAGTTGTTTCTTAATTAGAGTTTGGGAGTAAGTATGTTGATGCAGTTTCTGAAAAAGGCAGTGCTTGGGTTAATGATGACAATGATTTCATTGGTCGCCCATGCTGAATATACATGGAATTTCCCGATGCCAGCTACGCCAATGGCCGCTGACACATTGCATGTGCATAACAAGTTTATGGTCATCGTGATGATTATTTTCGTGGTTGTTTTGGCCATTATGATTTACTCAATCGTGAATCATAGAAAGAGTAAAGGCTACAAGGCCGCTACTTTTTCAGGTCCTAGCACGAAATCGCAAGTGCTTTGGACTTTAGTCCCATTTGCAATTTTGATGTATATCGATTTCATTTTGATGGGTATTCCTGCTTATCACAGCATTGTGATGATGGAAGACACAAAAACAAATGCGGATATGGTGATTAAGGTGACTGGTTCGCAATGGCGCTGGCAATATGAGTATTTAGATGGCGAAGCGCAAGGGATTAAGTTTGTCAGCAACCTAACGACACCTCAAGATCAAATTGACAACCAAGCCGACAAGGGCAAAGATTACCTGCTAGAAGTGGACAACCATTTGGTAGTGCCAGTAGGCAAAAAAGTACGCGTTCTTTTAACAGCTACTGACGTTATCCATAACTGGTGGGTGCCTGCATTTGGTTCAGCACGTGACGCTATTCCTGGATTCTTGCGCGAAACTTGGGTGCGTGTGGATGTGCCTGGGACATATCGTGGACAATGTAAAGAGCTTTGCGGTAAAGGTCACGGCTTTATGCCTATTGTTGTAGATGCGGTATCTGCCGAAGACTATACAAAATGGGTTGCTGATCAAAAAACCAAATTAGCGGCTGCTTCAGCAGGCGCGGATAAAACTTGGACAAAAGAAGATTTAGTTGCACACGGTAAAGAAGTTTATGTGAAAAACTGTGCGGTTTGTCACCAAGCAAATGGTCAAGGCCTTCCGCCAACATTCCCAGCATTAACTGGCAGTAAAATTGCTCAAGGCCCAATCTTTGATGCTGGTGGTAAGTTATTGAAGGATAGTCACTTAGACCGAGTCTTTAATGGTAAAGGTGTCATGCCTGCATGGAAGGGTGTGTTGAACGATACAGACATCGCAGCTGTTGTTACTTATGAGCGAAATGGCTTAGGTAATGCAGTGGGCGATGTGCTTCAACCTGCTCAAGTCAAAGCGCTACGTTAGAGCTTTGGTTTTAATTGATCGATAATTTTTAATATCTAAATTTTAAACATTAAGCGTAACAGTAGCATTAAGGAGAAAATGATGAGTTATACAACCACAGCAAATCATGATGAGCATCATGATCATCCAACAGGCATTATGCGTTGGCTCACAACCACCAATCACAAAGATATTGGAACGATGTATCTTACATTCTCCCTCATCATGTTCTTAGTGGGTGGGGCAATGATTCTAGCGGTTCGTGCTGAATTGTTTCAGCCAGGCCTGCAATTGATGCAGCCTGAGTTTTATAACCAATTGATTGGCGTTCACGCCCTGGTGATGATTTTCGCGGCGTTGATGCCAGCTGCAACTGGCTTTGCTAATTGGATGTTGCCTTTGCAAATCGGCGCGCCAGATATGGCGTTGCCGCGTTTGAATAACTGGGGCTTCTGGTTATTACCTCCAGCTGCCATATTGCTAACACTGCCATTCACTTTGGCTATGTTCGGTATTGGTGATGGCGCGATTGCAACTGGTTGGACATTCTATGCGCCACTATCTATTCAAGGTGGCATGGGTGTGGACTTCGCGATTTTCTCAGTCCACTTGCTAGGTATTTCATCAGTTTTAGGTTCTATCAACGTTATCGTCACTATTCTTAACATGCGTGCGCCTGGCATGACATTAATGAAAATGCCTATGTTCGCATGGAGTTGGTTGGTGACAGCATTCTTGTTGATTGCAACAATTCCTGTGTTAGCCGGTGCGGTAACCATGCTTCTAACAGACCGTCATTTTGGTACGCATTTCTTTGATGCTGCTGGTGGCGGTGATCCAATCTTATTCCAACATTTGTTCTGGTTCTTTGGTCACCCAGAGGTTTATATCGTGTTATTGCCAATTTGGGGTTTCATGCCACAAATTCTTCAAACATTCTCACGTAAACCAATGTATGGCTACAAAGCACAAGTTATTTCACTTTGGGCAATTGGTGCCCTAGCACTTGTTGTTTGGGCTCACCACTTCTTTACAGTAGGTATGCCAGTTCCAGCATTGCTTTACTTCATGTACAGCACCATGGCGATTTCATTACCGCTTGCAGTGTTGTTCTTCTGTTGGATTGCAACGATTTGGAAGGGCTCATTGAGTTTTGAAACACCAATGCTATTCGCTATAGGCTGGATTGTATTGTTCGGTATCGGTGGTTTGACAGGACTAGTACTTGCAGATGTTGCAGCGGATGCGCAGTACCATCACTCATACTTCGTCGTTGCTCACTTCCATTACACATTGTTTGCGGGTGGCATGATGGGTGTGATGGCAGGCGTTTATTACTGGTTGCCAAAAATGACTGGTCACATGTTCAGTGAGCGTTTGGGTAAATTGCACTTCTGGTTAACTGCAATTTCATTCAACCTAACATTTATCCCACAATTCTTCTTGGGTCTTGCTGGTATGCCACGTCGTATACCAGACTACGCACTTCAATTTGCAGAATTCAACGCGATTTCTACAGTGGCTGCGTTTGTACTAGGATTGTCTCAACTAATCTTCGTTTACAACATTGTGAGTTGTGTTCGTGGTGGTAAGAAAGCAACTGACCGCGTTTGGGAAGGTGCACAGGGCTTGGAATGGACATTGCCATCACCGCCGCCTTATCACAGCTTTACTGAGCAACCGATTGTTAAGTAATTTTAGCTAATAATTGAGGTAAGGCCGCGATAAAAGCGCAGTCTTAAATACATGGATAAAAATCAACAAAATGATCAAGTAAGAACCAATAAAAGCAAAAAGCTAGGTTTGCTATTTGCTGGGATTGCATTAGCTTGGTATTTCCTTGCCATTTATTGGATAGGAAAGTAGTGAGTAACAATGATGCAAGAGAGCAAGCCAACAAGAAGTTAGGTTTTAAATTACTCTGGATTGTTGGTGCTGCCTTGTTGTTTGGTTTTGCTTTAGTGCCTTTGTACAATGTACTTTGCACGATGACAGGCTTAAATGGTAAAACCAACGCAACAGCAGATGTGACGAGCAATAAGGTGGATGAAACTCGATTGGTAACCGTTGAGTTTACAAGTAATGTGATGCCGGGTTTGGGCTGGAATTTTTATCCAGAGCAACCTAGCATCAAAGTACACCCTGGCCAAATTGAAACTGTTAATTTTGTTGCTAAAAACAATACTAATGAAACCGTTGCTGGACAGGCAGTTCCCAGCGTGAGTCCGGGGCTGGCTTCACCACATTTTAAAAAGATTGAATGTTTTTGTTTTATACGGCAGGAGCTTAAAGCAGGTGAAACTAAGTTAATGCCGCTCAGATTTTATGTGAGTACAGATCTACCAACGGATGTAAAAGCGGTAACGTTGTCTTACGCATTTTATAGTGCGGTAAAGCCAGCGAATTAGGGAGCTTGTCATTGCTCGCTGTTATGAAGCAAGCAAGTAAAAATTAAATAATTAAACGCTAATTATAATAGTGCAAAGGAATTAAGGATGTCTTCACAATCACATAACGGTAATCATTATTATGTACCGAATCCAGTTGCTTATCCTGTGATAATGTCAGCTGGATTGTTGACGCTTGCCACTGGTTTTATTTTCAATATCAATAATTTTGCTGCGGGTAAGCAAATGATGATGGTCGGCGCATTAGTGATCATAGCCATGATTTTTAAATGGATGGGTGCCGTTATTTCTGAGTGTCAAAATGGCTTATACAAAAAGTGGGAAGATAAATCATTTCGCGTTGGCATGATTGTTTTTATCTGTTCAGAAATTGCTTTCTTTGCGGCATTCTTTGGGGCGCTGTTCTTTATGCGTGTGATCTCAATTCCAGAGTTGGCATCATATGATCCACAATTTACGATGTACAAAGATTTTACTGACGCTTGGCCATCAGCAGGCCCTGGAGGTGTGGTGTTAGGTAAAGAATATGTTGCCGCTAAATTCAACCCGATGGCGGCCTGGGGTTTGCCAGCAATTAATACATTTTTATTATTAACCTCTGGTGCCACAGTGACTTGGGCGCACTGGGGTTTAATGAAAAACAATCGTAAGCAATTGGTAATAGGCTTGTTCTTAACTGTGGCACTTGGTATTGCGTTCTTGCTATGTCAAGCAGCTGAATATCATGAAGCTTACACTGAAATGGGTTTAACATTAGGTGCAGGTGCTTATGGTGCTAGCTTCTTTATGTTGACTGGTTTCCACGGTTTCCACGTGATGCTTGGTACACTGATGCTGATTGTGATTTTATTCCGTAGCATGAAGGGTCACTTCGATGCTGACCACCACTTCGGTTTCGAAGGGGTGGCTTGGTACTGGCACTTTGTTGACGTGGTATGGTTGGGTTTGTTTGTATTCGTATACTGGCTATAAACGTTAAATAAGTATAAAAAAGGCGATCACAATGTGTCGCCTTTTTTATTGCATAGTAGTTGAGATCTAAAGATGTACGTTGCTGCCGATGAGGCCGAAGTAATTGCCGGTAATTAACAGCACGAAAAGCAAGATGGATAATGTGATTCTGATGGTTAAAGCACGAACAGTCCTCTCTCCAGAACCTTTGTCTTTACCTAAGTAAAATAAAGCTGAAAATAAGCTAAAGACAATCATGAGTAGTGCTACGATAATAGCAATTTTAAAGATGACGGCTAGGTTAATAGTCATGAAACTCTCCAATATGGTTATAACTTCATTATGCGGTTCACATGACTAATTTGCAATTTCAACTTAAACTCAGGCGCTACTATGCTTAAACAATTTAGGCCGTCACTGGTTGGCACATTGGTCACGATATGCTGTATTCCACTATTTATTAAATTGGGATTTTGGCAATACAGCAAAGCGGAACAAAAGCAGGCATTACAGGCTCAATATGATGCGAGCAGTTCTCATCAAGCAGAGGCTATTCCTCATGACTTAAGCAATCCCGAGGCTTTGCGGTATAAGCAAGTTGAAGTGACTGGTGAGTATGTAAATCAATACCAGATATTGCTCGATAATCAGGTCGAAGGGGAAATGGCTGGCTACCATGTTATTACCCCACTAAAGCTTGATGGCAAAGATGAGCTAGTTTTGGTTGACCGAGGTTGGATAGCTGCTTCAGACAACCACGCAGACGTTCCTCAGATTGAAGTGCCAATAGGACATCAAAAGTTGTCAGGCCAACTGTGGGTGCCAAGTAAGAAGTTTTATACCTTAAGCCCACAGTCAGCAGAAAAGGGTCAGTGGCAAGTCTTATGGCAAAACATGGATATGGATGCTTACGCCAAAGCAGTGCCAATAAAAGTATTGCCAGTGGTGATTAGAATGTCACCAGAGAATGAAGGTGGATTTGTGCGCAATTGGATTCGGCCTGATGATAGAATCGTCACGCACTTGGGTTATGCTTATCAGTGGTTTGGTTTTGCGTTCGCCGCTTTTGCGATTTACCTATTTGTAGGTTTTAGGCGCGGGAACCATACGTCAATTGATGAGACTGGAAAATAAATTGTTAGAACAACATCAAGCTTCAACAAGTGACTCAGAAAAGCAGCAACAGAAAAAAGGCCGTTTATTTTTGCTTGCGATGGTGGTATTTTTTGCTGCACCAATAGTCTTGGTCATGGCCATGTATCGTTTTGATTGGCATCCCAAAGGCCAAAGTTACGGAGATTTAATTGAGCCAGTGGTGCCAATTAAGCTAACAGAAGCTTTCCAAGACGTTAAAACAACAGATACAACCGTGCTTTCTAAAATGCTATGGCATGACAAATGGAGCGCCATCATTATTGCGGATCAATGTGAACTAACTTGCCAAACAAGACTGCATGATGCCCGCCAAATACATGCCTCATTAGAAAAAGACATGAAACGTTTGCAGCGCGTTTTAATTACTCATCAGCAAGACCTTGGTGATTTGCAAAAAAAATATCCTGATCTAATTATCCTTAATCAGCCAAGCGCTGATATTGCTGCTTTGGCTCAGCAATTTGATATGAACGGTGTTTCGGCTTATGCCAGTGAGCGAGTGTATATGGTGGATCCGCTTGGTAACTTGATGCTGAGTTACTCCAACAAAGTAAAACCAGTTGAAATGCGCAAAGATTGGGCGCGCTTATTGAAATATTCATGGGCAGGTTAGCATGCAAAATTTAGCTTCATTTACATTATTTAGACGTATCGCATTACTCTCAACAGTTTTGGCGCTTTGTGTGGTGGTGCTTGGCGCTTACGTACGCCTTTCCGATGCTGGTTTAGGTTGTCCAGACTGGCCTGGCTGTTACGGGACTTTGACTGTTCCAGAAAGCCAATCAGCCATATCTCATGCCCAAGAAGCCTATCCAAATAGCCCAGTAGAAACCCACAAAGCTTGGAAAGAAATGGCACACCGCTATTTGGCGGGAACATTGGGGCTACTAGTGCTTTTATTGTGTGTGCTTGGTTGGCGTGCCAAACGCCATATTAGCGTTTCACCGTTGCTGCCTACCGCCTTGGTATTTGTGATTGGCTTTCAAGCTATGCTGGGTATGTGGACGGTCACCCTATTGCTCAAGCCCGTGATTGTTTCATCACATTTAATTGGTGGAATGACCACATTGGCGCTGCTGACTTGGATTGCCCATAGACATTTTGGGACTCCTTCTAAACGTATAGTTGGATCTGACCTTGTGCGCTTTTGGATTCGTGGTGCTTTAGTCCTTATCATTGCTCAAATCTTTTTAGGCGGATGGACAAGCTCAAACTATGCAGCGCTTGCCTGCACTGACTTTCCAACCTGTCATGGTGAATGGATCCCAGACATGGACTTTGGCACAGCATTCCACTGGGTGCGTGAGTTAGGACAAACAGCAGCGGGGCAACCTTTGGAGCTTTCCGCATTTACCGCTATTCAATGGACGCATCGTGTAGGCGCCCTGATTACATTTATTTATCTCAGCATTTTGGCTTTAATGCTAATTAAAAATGAACGATTAAAATCGTTCGGTATACTCTTATTCGTCCTACTCTTGATGCAAGTTAGCCTAGGCATTGGCAACCTTGTTTTACATTTACCATTGGCTTTGGCCGTGGGGCACAATATGGGTGCAGCTTTATTGTTGATGGCTATCGTTGTGATCAATTCAAAAATTACAGAATTATCAAAAGGGAGTTATTGATGAACGCAGTCGCCATCAATCCATTACAAAAATTCAAGATTAGATTTCAGAATTTCTTTCCACTATGTAAACCACGCGTTTCAGCGCTTATCGTATTTACCGCGATTATTGGAATGTTTCTAGCAACGCCTCATTTGGTGCCGCTTGATATTCTGATTGCAGCGACTGTGGGTATTGGCTTGGCTTCTGGAGCCGCCGCGGCATTTAACTGTTTAATTGAGCAAAAGATTGACGCAAGAATGGCACGCACGCGTGGCAGACCGCTTCCGACAGGACAGGTCAGCTCGAAAGAAACCTTCATCTTTGCGAGTGTTATTGGCACGATAGGCTTGGGTATTTTGTATGTATTTGTAAATCCACTCACCATGTGGCTTACCTTTGCGACCTTTTTAGGTTATGCGGTTATTTATACGGTATTTCTTAAGCCAGCGACGCCGATGAATATCGTCATTGGCGGGGCTTCTGGCGCTATGCCACCAATCTTGGGTTGGGCGGCGGTGAATAATGTGGTATCGCCAGAATCGTTGATTTTATTTTTGATTATCTTTGCTTGGACACCGCCACACTTTTGGGCTTTGGCTTTATATCGTCGTGAAGACTACGCAAAAGTAGGGATGCCGATGTTGCCAGTGACACACGGTGAAGTGTTTACGCGTCAGCATATTCTTTTATACACCATCATCTTATTTGCGGTTGCTATGATGCCAGTTGGCTTGGGCATGAGCGGCTGGGTATATTGTGTGATTTCATTTGGCTTAAATATGGGCTTTATGGCTTACGCAATCGCATTGTATCGTGAGTATTCAGATGATTTAGCTAAACGTACATTCAAGTACTCAATAATCTATTTAATGGCGCTGTTTGCAGGTTTGTTGCTTGACCATTACTGGTTTATTTCACTATAAATACGAAATTGAAAATACGACATTGATTAATTAAAAAGGAACGTGCATGAAATTTATTGAGCACGTATTAGAAGTGATTATGTTTCGCAGTCGCTGGTTTTTGGCGCCTATGTATATCGGCCTAGTCGGTGGCTTGATATTGATGCTGGTTAAATTTGTTCAAGAGTTTATTCATATTTTTGCGCACATTGTGGATACGCCAGAGAAGGAAGTGGTTTTGTCTATTTTGGGCTTGGTAGATATTACCTTGGTGGCTAATTTACTCATCATGGTCATTTTTAGCGGGTACGAAAACTTTGTTTCTAAGATTGATGTTGCGACTCATGAAGATAGACCTAGCTGGATGGGACACGTGGATTACTCCGGCCTTAAATTAAAACTGATTGGGTCTATCGTGGCGATTTCTGCGATTGATTTGTTAAAAGCATTTATGCATCAATCAACAGTCGGCATTGAGCACTTAAGTAATACCCAAATGGCATGGATGGTGGGCATCCACTTCACTTTGATTCTGTCAGGCGTCCTGTTCGCGGTGATGGATAAGATTTCAGAATCAACTCACCATTAAGCAACGCAGTTAAGTATTGGTGTTTTGGCGGTGTGCTCAATGGCGTAGGGCTGGTAATCATCATCTAGTGAAGCAGCTAACGTGATCGTGCCTGAATTTTTTAAAAACATTCAGCTTAAGTAAACGACAATCAAAAACCGTGCGTTATAAGACTACGGTTTTTTTTACGTCTTTTTTTGGTGCGCCCGGCGGGAGTCGAACCCACGACCCTTGGTTTCGGAAACCAATACTCTATCCAGCTGAGCTAAATTCACAAAATCCATAAAAACTAAAAAG